>ENA-OWNT01004454-OWNT01004454.1-seawater-metagenome-genome-assembly--contig:-NODE-4454-length-12297-cov-4.213502_pt1 | contig 12297 bp, 7 predicted proteins | sample MGYA00238136_ERZ651165 | MGnify/ENA primary metagenome ERZ651165 (study PRJEB26861, sample SAMN08777766) | seawater metagenome | isolation source: coastal seawater | place: USA: Florida | collected... | reverse complement strand
GTGAGTGGGTGGGTGAGTGAGTGGCCGGCCATCCGCTCACTCACTCACTCACTCACTCACTCACTCACTCACTCACTCTGAAGATCGCCCGTTGACCTCACTCACTGTCACTCACTCACAGTCCCTCACTTTGTCTCACTCACTCACTGTCCTCCCACACCTTCGGTCGTTCGGTCGTTCGGTCGTTCGGTCATTTGGGCGGTCACTCTCTCGTTCGTTCGTTCGTTGGGGAAGGTTGGTTGCTTGGTCACTCGTTCCCCCACACGCACTCACATTCACTCACACAACAAATCTGCGCGTTGCGTGGCGTGGCGTTGCGTTGCGTTGCGTTCACTCTCTCTGTCGTCGTCGCCGTCGTTGTTTTCGTCGTCGTCGTCGTCGTCGTCGTTGTTGCGGCGTTCGTTGTCGTCGCGGCGTGGGAACCCGCCCCTTGAGGCGGGGGAATTCGCGCGCTGGTGTTGGTGGGTGCTGATGCGTGTGTGTTAGATCAGAGTCACCCACGCAGCATCAACGCGACACGTTGGAGGCAAGAGATGTGAAGGAGCATACACTGTGGATGGGGGACGAACGGGGCAACACGCATGGTTGTGCGAGGGGGTCGTCAGTGGAGTGCATCGACCCGGACGTGAATGTGGAACGAAACGAAGCTTCGACGAACGATGAGGGAGCGAGGGCGAAATTCCCACACTCAACACTGCCACGTTGTGTTCGCGCGATTGAGAGACCGAGGCACTCGGGCAATTGCAGTGAACCTATGGGCGGGCCGGAGGCACTGACAAAATGCAGACCCGAGAGCGCCTCATATTTCTCCCGCGTAGTGGAAGTGTACCCCCGTTTTTTGCTCAAGTTTGGCGTGGTTGTGAGTGATCACAGCCTGTTTGCAAGATGAGCGGTATTTCCGAACTCTACGCTTTTTCGGCGGACCCCATCATCCCCGTGCAGTATCTCGCGCTGGAAAGCGTGCAGATTTCTGTTGGGTTGTTGGGTGCCATCGTTGGTGGTATCTTCATTGCCATCTTCGCTGCCTTCGTCCTGAAGCAGGACCCCGGACGCGAAGACGAAACGGAGCTTCGCGCCATCGCGGCATATGTGTCAGAGGGTGCCCGCACCTTCCTGAAAACCGAGTATGCTTACCTCACCGCATTCGTGTTGGTCATGAGCCTTCTTTTCGGTGTGTTGTTCGGAGTGCTCGAAATTACCCTGCTTGGCCCGGCCGTCACGAACAATGCGACCGACCTCCCAACTGAGCGCCTGGACTTCTTGAGCGGTCTCTTCCTTGTGGTCAGCATCCTTCTCGGTGCCTTCCTCTCTGCTCTTGCGGGCTGGATCGGCATGGACGTCGCCACCAAGTCCAACATCCGCACCACCCACGCCTGCCGCGAGGGTCTGGGAACTGGGCTCAGTGTTGCGTTCAAGTCTGGGGCTGTCATGGGCCTCTCCGTGACTTGCATGTCCCTGGCTGGTTTGATCATTTTGTACGCAGCTTTCTCCACTCAGAATCACCCATGGACTTACATCTCTGGTTTCGGCTTCGGAGCTTCCTCGATCGCCCTTTTCGCGCGCGTCGGTGGTGGCGTCTACACCAAGGCAGCCGATGTGGGCGCTGATCTTGTGGGCAAGTACGAGAACAACATCCCGGAAGACGACAAGCGTAACCCCGCCGTCATCGCCGACAACGTTGGAGACAACGTCGGAGACGTCGCTGGTATGGGAGCGGACTTGTTTGAGTCGTACTCTGGTTCTATCATTGCTGCGTGCACTCTCGCCGCTGTGTACCTCGACCTCAACGCTTCCGACGCTGCGGTGGGCTCGTACGCCAACTGCAGCAGCACTGGCCCCGAGCGTTGCATCTACGGCATCCCCGCCCTTGGCAAGTTCTACAACGAGGATCGCACCTTGTTCGAGTATGCTTTCTACTACTGCCCACCCGCGTACGAGGCCGTGGACGCTTCACTCAAGTTCGTGCCCACTGTGTCCAGCGCACTTTCCACGGCAGAAAATGCTGCGTCGTCGGATTTCTACTCCTGCCAGGACTATGGTATGAACGGCCAGTACGCCTTCTCTTTGTACGCACTTCCTTTCTGGATTGCCGGCGTCGGCATCCTGTCCTCGATTGTCGGCATCTACGTCGTGCGCGAGAAGGACCTGTCTGAAATGTCCGAAAAGGAGCGCGAGGAAGTTGAGAACCGCGATGAACTCGAACAGCTGGAGGTCCTTCTGGGAAAGACGCGCGACGGCATCACTGTGGCTGCCATTCTGTCTCTTCTGCTCACTCTTGTTGTGACCTACATTCTCTTCTACGGCACCACCGGCAACTACGAGTGGCGCATGTGGGGTTGCATGCTCATCGGCCTCATTGCTGGCATCTTCATTGGTCTCTTCACCGAGTACTGCACGTCCTACTCGTACTCTCCCACGATCTCCATCTCCGAGGCCTCCGAAACCGGCCCTGCCACTGTCATCATCCAGGGTCTTGGCGTTGGTATGATCTCGTGCGCTGTGCCTACTCTCATTCTTGTTGTGGCTATTCTCGGGGCGGAGGCTTGCGCTGACGTTTACGGAATCTCCATTGCTGCCGTTGGTATGCTCTCCACGCTCGGAGTTACTCTCGCCACCGACGCGTACGGCCCTGTCGCCGATAACGCTGGTGGTATCGCCGAAATGGCTCCCACTGTCGAAGAGCACGTCCGTGACCGCACTGATGCTCTTGACGCTCTCGGCAACACCACTGCCGCCACAGGAAAGGGTTTCGCCATCGGTTCCGCCGTGCTTACCTCTGTTGGTCTCATCACCGCTTTCATGGAGGAGGCCGGCCTCACCGCTGACGGTGGCACCATCGATCTCAAGGGCCCTGCTGTCATCAGTGGTCTCTTGCTTGGCGCTATGCTTCCGTACCTGTTCGGCGCGCTCACCATGCTCTCCGTTGGGCAGAGTGCAATGGCCATCATCTTCCAAGTCCGCCTGCAGTTCTACGAAGCCAAGGTCGAGTACGAAAACGGCCCCAACGAGAACTGGTGGGAGGAGTTTGCGCCTGAGGAATGGGCAACCCACAACGGCAACAAGGACCGTGTTGCGTTCGACTGGTACCGCGACTGCATCGCCATCGCCACTTCGTCTGCCCTCCGTGAGATGATTCTTCCGGGTGCCATCGCCATCTTCTTCCCGCTCATTGTTGGTTTCCTGCTTGGTTCTGCCGCTCTGGGTGGCCTCCTCATCGGCGCCCTCACCTCCGGCTTCATGCTTGCTGTCATGATGGCCAACGCTGGTGGTGCGTGGGATAACGCCAAGAAGTACGTCGAGAAGGGACTTCTCGGTGAAGGCAAGGGTAAGAAAACTATCTACCACGATGCTGTGGTCACTGGTGACACCGTTGGCGATCCCTTCAAGGACACGTCCGGCCCTTCACTCAACATCCTCATCAAGCTCATGTCCATCATGTCCCTGGTGCTCGCTCCCATTTTCTACATTATTTACGGAACGGAGACCTCGCCTTTCGTTGGCAGTTCCAACGGCACTGCCGCTTGGGTCGGTCCCGTTATTGGCCTGATCGTGATCGTCATTCTGGTGATCATTGTCGTTGCCGTCCAGTCTTCCAACAACAAGTACTACAAGGACTTCAAGGACAAGGTCAACAAGGCCATGGAAGAGGCCTCCCGCACCGCGGCAGCAGCATCTGCTGGCGACGTCGAGCTCACCGAGACCGCCAGTACCGAGACCAAGGAAGGTGAAAAGGAAGCCGAAACTACCGAGTAACTTTAACCGACTGTGTCTGACCGTTCTTATTGTTTTGGCTGTGGTGCTTGCGCTCGTAACTACACGAGTACAGTGCTAGAGTAAAGTACCGTTGCCGCGTTCTGTGTTGCAAGTGTTGCGTTGCCACAATCGCTGGTTGCCCTTCCTTCGCGTTACAACAAAGAAGAAGTCATCCATGTAAACATGGCCTTCCAAACTATTAGAGGTACCCCGCATCCGTGCTATTCATGAACATGGCGTGGGTGGGCTGGCTTAAAAAGCTTCTGTTTGGCTTGTCTCCATCACGGTTTGTTCGTCCTCAGTGTTGCGAGAGTGGCTCGCTTCGGGTCCTCGAGGTTCGGGCTGAGTTGAGGACGATGGCTCTTGACTACCGCCAACCACTACAACGGACTCCAGACTTCCAGACGCGTCCGATTCTTTGCCAGCTTCAGTTTGATCCTCGTCTTCGACTTTTGCTTTTTGCGCCGACCCGGGCAAACAGCGCTTTCCCTTTAAAATAGCCCAAATTGCATAATGCAGTAAACCAAGAAGGCTGAGAACGGCTAATATGCCCCCGCAAACTTGAAACACCAAGACCTACAGTGGCATTAACTTCGTCATAGTTGGTAGGCGAGCACAAAGGTGGCTGGCATCCATTTTGTACCTCGGTGGGCGTATTCGTGGTGGGGTCTGATTCAGGTTCTGCACCAGCCGCATTGAAGCTGGCCCATATCAACACTAGCGCTGCTGTACTATAAAATAGCCTACCGCGCACGCCAAATGCTACAAATGTGAGACAGTGCTTGCAAGCAAAGCGCAACAAGATATTGCAATGTGACGACGTACATTATCCACGGTGCGCACCACTGGCAAGCACATCCCACAGCCTCCTGCATTTCTCGCTCCGCCTGCGATCCTTCAGAGAAGTCCTGGCAGAGCCACCTGCGTCTCAAAGTTGGCTTGGTGCACATGACACACCACAAGTGAAGAAGTGGCATCGTTGTTCACAGCGATGGCTCGCGCCGAATTTTACTGCCCTCGTGAGAACGGCGTGGAACAACGGGTGTTGCAATCACTGCATTTCAAGGCGTGGAAAACAAAATTTATCGCCTTGGGGTCCCACCGCACTGAACTCTCTTGAAAAGAACACCTTTATTTTGCGAAAAACGTCTAAGCAATAACAAAAAGAAAGTGCCGCGCATATCCCATGCTTCGCAGCACTGTGCACTTCGACGACACCAATTCACGCACCACCTCATGTAAGCCCACTCATGCATTTGGGTCCACAAGACAGAAGCCTCGTTCTTCATTGATAGCTTGCGTCAGATAAGTGATGGCCGCAAACACGCTTCGAAGACAAGTTTGTCGCCATCCCCGCCCTTTGCATCGCTCAACCACCCATAAGCATGTCGTCCGTCACAACACACCTGGCACGCACTTGAATTGTTGTTGCCGGCTACGCGCCCGTCACCGTGGTCGACCTTGGCAACAAATAGGAAGCGGACACGCTTTGTAAGTAAAGTGTAGTGCCTTGTCGGCGAATGTTTGTTCCGTCGTCGTCGTCGTCGTCGTCGTCGTGCACCAACTTGCGAGTTGGTGACAAGAACGAGCGAAGGAGCAAAGAAGGAGCGAGCATTCACTGTGACTGTGGGCTGCCGCCGGAAAAGGCGGCCACTAATACAGCCTGTAGTGGAAACTTGTTCGAAGTGCGCCTCACGATGAACGGAGGACATCACACCACATTTATTTCGAACCATGCATGGACTTTGCTATTGATACACACGATGCACTGCGCTGGGAATGCAAGCAAGTCGTACATGACTTTGACTGATAGTACCAGATATGTGTACGCCTTGTCATGTTGCACATTCAAGCACAGCCCGTCAGAGTTGTGGACTAGCTTTGGTAAGTGACAGTGGTGGCAAACATTGCAGCCACTGAAAACGGAGGAGGTTCGTTTGAATTTAGACGTTATCGAGTGGCGTATTGGGCACGTGCGTCATGGATCAAATTCTTTTGCTATTATTTTGTGTTTGGGGCTTGGATTCTCTATTGATGCGTTCCCACCTTTGGTAGCAAGACACCGTGAACACAGTAAGTTACCACTCAGCAATTCCCGAACGACACCAATGCGAAGCATCGAGTACCTGCTGTGTCGGATAACTTCCTTTTCCTCGGAGACGTCGCCTACAAAATCAGAAAATAACGGTTCCGCTCATCAGATTACAGTATTGGGTACTGCGATATCATTGAACGGACCGCTGAAGAGGTGTCATCCAACGATGCGGTGCCTGAGCACACAGTGCACGGTATCGCGAATAGGAGTGGTGGAGGGGCTGGCGCAGATTCCTCATCTTGCTTTGCGGAGTCTGACGTAGGCAGCCCCACGGGGTTGGCAACGAACCCCACGATGGGCGTTGGTGAAAACTGGGCATAATATGCCTGCGCATAAAGAGCAAGGAGGAATAACTAAGAATGGCGTGTGGATACCCGAATCCATCGACGGAAGTCAGTTCAATCCGACACGAACCATTCGATCTTCATCTGAATTGTTGCTGCCCGAACAGTGCCATAAATCGCTGCGAAACAGCACAACGTCACCGGCACGGCTATCGAAGAACAAAATTTACGTGAGCAACACGATGCATCACTTAAGGAGCCACACAATATGACATGCTGTACTTACACACACAATGGGACACCATGCTTGCTAGAAACCAACATAAATAGCGCACAAACCATGGTTCGACAATGAGTTGCAAACATTGCCACGCTGCAATCGACAGAAGTGCAGCAATGAATCGCTACACACCGTGCAAATTTCGCACTCTGTTCCTCCGACTCGCTTTCCTCAAACTCAGCAGAGTCCGCTAACGGAAGTGCAACTAGAGTTCCGTTTGTTTCGGACATGTCGCACAATGCTACCCACGCCGAGACGTAGGGCACTGACTCGTATCTACACCATTAAGCAAAAAAATCGATTGAGCAACGATAGCCCTGCAAAGCTCTGCACGTGCACGGCGCTTTGCCGTCTACGTACGACTGGTCAAAACACATGGCTAATTGTTCCGTTGAGTCCTTGAGGCACAGGGGAACGGTTAACATGGCGCGAATACGGCTGCACCGGCACCACACGCCACACACCTTGTGCCACCGGAATTCGTATTGCGATTGAGGAGGCTTGAAAATATAGTGCTCGTTGAAGAGGAACACACCCGGAAGTGACGCGGCATCAGCAGTCTTCCAAACATGTGAGGCCAACGAAGCAAGCTTTCCGAGCACAAGTTTGTTGCAATCAACTTCATGTTGCCGTGCCGTTGTCCTGGTTGCGTCCGTCACTTGCTGTCAAATAGAATGTACGCACGGATGAGTTGACGATTGCAACACGCAGTGCCGAGCGCGCCAGATAGAATACCTTCAAAGCTTTCGCACGTAACTGCAGATACTCGTCTGTGTCGACACGACAGCGGGACTCGTCTGGAATTTGAACATCTCGAAACAAGTCCATGACGCATCCGCTTTCGAGGAGACTTCTTTTCTTAAGCGCATGGTCCGCACACAGAAGCGTACATTCCTCGCGGAGCGCGTCTACCTCTGTTGAAGTCACTGCTTGCGGCACCACACAGTAGCCAGCCTCATGAAATTGTGCCATGCATTTGGCAAGCTTTTCTTTTCGTGGCACGCATGGTGTTTCCGTCATGGTGCGATACCACGAACCAAGAAATCACCAGTCAAAGAAAATCCTACATAAAAACTTCCGTGGGCATCTGCACTGTCAGGGCAGTTGCACGTGACCTGGTGACCACAGCTGTGCTCGCGTTGGATCCGTTGCCCACCGTGCCTCATAAGCCCTCGACACGGCTGTTCATTTTACTAGGGTGACAGACGGGCACCAGAGGTGCGAATACATGGCGCCAACATCTTCGCAAGCACCGCCATCCAAACCGCCCCGCCAGCCGCGCCTTGTTTCGAGTGCACCTTCAACGGCCCCGAACTCACGTCAATGCACTTCTCATTCACGCCGGCTGCTCCACTTCGCGTTCTCCGCACATGTCCCCACGCTCCCACACTCCCAACTCGAACACACTCCTTGCCGTGCCGTGCAGAACCAACCAACCAACAACTTCGCAACCCAGCCAGCCAGCCGGCCAGTCAGTGCCGTCGTTCCGTCCGCGTGTCCGTCCGTCAGTCAGTCAGTGCACTCACTTTGCTATCGTCTGCGCCGGTGGTTGGATGCACGTGTGTGCGTGTGTGCGTGTGTGTGCGAGGCATGACGGACGTGGTGGTGGTGGCCAGTGCACTCTGGCTGCTGCTGACGCTGACTCATCAGCTCAACTAACAAAGGTTCACGCTCGCTCTCCCTCTCGCACTCACTCACTGGCCACCACCACCGACTTCACTTCATTCACTTCGCACCTCCCTCCCTCCCTCACTGCCTCACTCACTGCCTCACTCACTCACCACTTACTTCGTCCCTCTGTCAGTCCACTCGCAACATTTTCACCACAGGACCTCGTCCTTGCGTTTGCTGTATTTGGTATTTGCAGACACGCCTGCGTCCGAATGCTCCACACTAAAATTATTCGCTACCAGTGAGCGCCGGAGTGACGTTCAGCGACCCGTCTTGGAATGGGCATACAGTACCCATTTTAGCGGTTTAAGCGGAGGGGCATCTGTGACCTACCAACCACCGTCAATTCTGAAAAGATATGTACTTGAGTACTGAATAGGTACTTAACGTACAGTTGATAGCGGAATAGAAAACGGTGTTGTGTTCGATCGTCGTTCGTCGTTCGTTCGTTGTTCGCTGTACGTCGTCGTCCTTCGTTGTTGTGCGTCGTCGCTCTGTTGTGTTGTCGCTGGCGCTGTCGTTGTCGTTGTCCCAGACTCTTTTCTCTTCGAGTGACCTCGATTTCGTGGTAGTCACTGCGTGGGTGGGTTGCCCCAGGAACCGCATGTTTGGACACGAACGAAAAAAGTCACCGGGCCGCAACAAGGGCGGCGAGTGCAGTTTTGGAAAGGTTGTGTCATGCGCGTAGGCGAATGATTCAAACAGCCGGCCGCGCCCGGAACAGCAAAAGTAGAATCTGCCCCGACTTATTTTATTGTTGCATTTCGCACAGCTCTTTTGCGAATGCGCCGCAGGGAAATCTAATTAGGTCATACCTCGAGCTTGCGTTGAAAGATTGGTGGCGAGTGGCCGCCTCACGCTTCGCGATGGCAACATGTTGCGAGAAGGAAGCTATCAATCTCCGCAAGTTGGCCAAAGTCACGAAGGTCCTCCGCGACAACGACCCAGCCCTGAAACAAATGAGAGCAATTGAAGAGGCTACCGGGTACGAGGACCGCTGATGCGAGTGATATTTTGTTTGCCCAACGGAGCTGACAGTTCGTGTTAACTGCTCGTTTGTTCAGGCTTAACCCAACTCACGCAGGGCGTGTGTTCGTAAGTCAAGAAGAGAAGCTCATTCAGAAGCGCCTGGAAGTTGCGTTGGCTTGCTGCAACGAAGAATATGGTGGCTGCCACGGACACTCGCACGGTGATTTGCAGGACTATGCACGCGACAGCGAGGAGCACGACCATGGTGTCACATGCGGCCCGAATTGTCACGAACATGACCATTCGCACCACCAAAATGTGAACGGCGCCGAAGACGATACTGACTCCGACATCGACTCGGACGAAGAGTTGTTGCGCATGGGAATTGCGGCCGACGGGTCGATTTTAGACGATGAATTTGGAGATGTTGCCGAAATCGAAACAGGGGCGACGACGCTAGGAGGATCGACACGAGGCCCGTCCGTGGCGCAACAACAGCAAGCGCGCAGAGAAGCGTACATGCGGGAACAAATTTCTTCGCGCATGACCCAAAATTTCACAGAGCTGCAGGCCGTTACTAAGTTGTCTGCTGCTCTCGGAATGCCAGCTCCAACATCTCCTGAGCGTAACAGGGTGCGGTATGCCTTCTCTTCGAACAGCAACACATCACGGACGGACTCTGGAGCCACAGCGATGCAATTTCCAATCATTGGCCTGGTGCATCGTCTGCACTCTTTTATCGACGTGGACCCCACTCCCGAAGAGGCAGCAGTCGACACGGCCCTGCGCACCGCTCTCTGCGACATATTGATTGAGCGAGGACAAGCTAGTACAGCTCCCCAGCCGTTTTCTTACATCAGAGTGAGGGTTGCCAGCGTCAGCGAGCCGAGTGCGCCTCTACGACAGTTTCTTGCTGGGCTGTGTCCGGCGCCGTACGACGACTTGCCGTGTGTGATTTGCCTGCGCGGTCCATGTGTTCCTGCTGTGGTGCTGGCTGGCATGCCACGAATCGAAAGCCACTTTGGCCGAGGCCTGCGCAACGACAATCGCAACCGCGTCTATGATACCGACAGCGCAGACGACGAAACAAGAAGCAAGGTTAGACTGTGGCTAGAACGAGTTGCTGGTCTCTCCGTTCATTCTGGGCACGGGAAGGACATCGCTCAGAGCGCCGGCTTCCGTAGCACGCACCACGCCATGTCAGAGGCATCAGAGGCTGCCTTGAGGGGCAATGGCAGCGAGGATGAAGAGGATGAAGAGACTTCGTGGTGCGGGCGCTCGGGCTGCACAAAACAGTTTCCCCACAAGCATATTGACGCAGAGCACATGGCGAGTGCCCACAACAGGAAAATGTTCATGTCCAATGAGTTTCACTGATACAGCACAGCTTTGTGAATTCATCCGTAATGCAGCAACAGCATGTAGATCATGTTGCCCGTCGACATAAACGTAACAATCGAACATTAGCGCATCCGCTTTTTGTTAATAAAACATGCAGAGCGCATTCTACATCAAGCACAAAGCATCTATCCCATCCACTGGCTGAAGAAATCGTTGCCTTTGTCGTCAACGATGATAAAAGCAGGAAAGTTCTCGACCTCGATCTTCCACACAGCCTACACAGTTACATGGCGAACAATCACATGCGCGACTGGCTGAGACTACACATCGCGACAGCAGTCAACATACCTCCATTCCGAGTTCCTCATATTCGAGGACTTCGACTTTCTTAATGTTGTTCTGCGCCAGAATAGCGGCGGGGCCACCGATGGAACCCAAGTAGAAGCCACCGTGCTTTTTGCACGCGTTGGTGACCTGTTTGCTTCGGTTGCCTTTTGCCAGCATGACGAGACTGCCACCCGCAGCTTGGAACTGCTCAACGTAGGAGTCCATGCGACCGGCGGTTGTTGGACCGAACGAGCCCGATGCGTAACCCTCGGGGGTCTTTGCTGGCCCAGCGTAGTACACTGGGTGGTCTTTCATGTACTGCGGCAAACCTTCACCGGCATCGAGGCGCTCTTTCAACTTTGCATGCGCAATGTCGCGAGCAACCACCAGAGTTCCCGTGAGGGAAACGCGCGTCTTCACGTCATGCTGAGTCAGAGTGTTGAGCACATTGTCCATGCCTTCGTCCAAGTTGATTTCCACCAGGCCTGTTGTGTCTGCCTCCGTGACCTCGGGAAGATACTTAGATGGGTCAGACTCGAGTGTTTCAATAAAGATGCCTAGTTGTGAAGGGCGAGCACATGAAGTCAAAAGTGACGCGAAACCTTTCGCATGCAACACACAACCACGCCGCACAAGTTACACTCACCCTCTTCATTGATCTTGGCGTGACATTGGCGGTCGGCGGAGCAGGACACTCCGATGCCAACTGGGCATGAGGCACCGTGGCGAGGGAGACGGATTACGCGCACATCGTGGCAAAAGTACTTGCCACCGAACTGTGCGCCGATGCCCATGTCGCGGCAAAGTTGGTGCACGCGTTGCTCCGTTTCCAGGTCCCTGAACCCGATGCCGTGAGCGTTACCCTCCGTTGCAAGCACATCATAATACCGAGTGCTGGCAAGTTTTACGGCTTTCAGGGTCATTTCTGCACTAAGCCCGCCGATCACGATGGCGAGATGGTACGGCGGGCACGCCGAAGTGCCAATCGTTTTGATTTTCTCCTCCAAGAATTCGATAAGTCTTTCCTCATTGAGCAACGCCTTGGTCTCCTGGAACAAGAAAGTCTTATTTGCAGAACCGCCGCCCTTGGCCATAAACTGGAACTTGTACTCATTGCCCGGCGTCGCGTAGAGTTCGATTTGGGCAGGAAGATTTGTGCCAGTGTTGGCCTCTTCAAACATATTGAGGGGAGCAACTTGACTGTAACGCAGGTTTGTCTCTGTGTAAGTGTCGTAAACACCACGCGAGAGACTCTCTTCGTCGTTGCCATTGGTCATGACGAATGCACCACGCTTTCCCATGACGATTGCAGTGCCCGTGTCCTGGCATCCCGGGAGCACCATGCCAGCTGCAATGTTGGCGTTCTTCAGGAGCTCGAGGGCCACGAAGCGATCATTGTCAGACGCCTCTGGGTCTTTGAGGATGTTGCTGAGCTGTTCCAAGTGCCCCGGACGAAGCTTGTGTGCAATCTCTGACATGGCAGTTCTAGCGAGCAGCTGTAAACCCTCTGGCTCCACCTTGACTCCTCGGTGAGTTTCGCCGTCGAAGTTGATGTCCACCGGGGTAACGAAGTCGCT
>ENA-OWNT01004453-OWNT01004453.1-seawater-metagenome-genome-assembly--contig:-NODE-4453-length-12298-cov-3.899026_pt1 | contig 12298 bp, 7 predicted proteins | sample MGYA00238136_ERZ651165 | MGnify/ENA primary metagenome ERZ651165 (study PRJEB26861, sample SAMN08777766) | seawater metagenome | isolation source: coastal seawater | place: USA: Florida | collected... | reverse complement strand
GTCTGTGTTTTGCAGCTACGTTAGCTTCACGCTCAAGGATGTGGCTGCTGTCATCGCTCACATCGAAAAGTTGGCAATTCCTGGTGTTCGAGCAATCCAAGACCCTCCCATGCAATTTGAGATGCGCGACGAGGTTCAGAAGTTTCCATGCACGCGCCGTACCAACTGTTGAGAAATGTCATGGCTGTTCGAATCTGTGTGCAGGTCTGCTCATCGACTTTTATCACAACACCGTGGGGCCTTTGGATTGAACTTTGCGAATGGAGCGAGAGCAAAAAGAAAGCAAAAGTTATGAAGCCGGGTCCACCTTCTGCAACTTCGTCGCATGTTGTTGATGCTGCTGGAGGAGGTGACAATCATGCTGGAGCGGTCGGGCACCCGGATGTAGGCCGCTCCATTTTTGAGGTGAGGAACACTTGGCGTTGACCAGTGCATTCGCCGCATTCGATTGACGACGCGGCCGGAATTCACTTTAGGTTGAGACACCATGCTGGTTCGTGGACATGAACCGGGTGGATGCAAATGCTAAACTCATGGCACAGCGAATGCGGGACGCTGGTGTGAACTGGCGTCCACCCGTAAAGGCTCATAGATGCCCTCAGCTGGCACGCGCTCTGCTCGAGCACGGTGCGAACGGTGTGCTGGTTTTGACGTTGGACGAGGCACAGTTGTTCGCGGACTGGGGCTTTACCGACATTCACCTCGCCAATCAGGTTCGGCAATCTGCACTGTGCTATGCCATGTCGTTGCCATAGCGCATTACAAGTTTGTACATGACCACTCATTAAACAAACAGGTCTACGGACCCAAAAAGATTGAACGGTTAATGGGTATCGCGAAGCGAGTCAACCAATCTGGCGCAGATCAGGCCATATTGCGCATCAATATTGACGATGCTGAAAATGCCAAAGAAATTCATGAGGCGGCCGTTGCTGCGGGAGTCCAAATTGAAGTGCTCGTTGAAGTAAATGTCAATCACAATCGTGCCGGCATTACAGCGGCTGAAGCTCCAGATCTAGTACGTTCATGCGTAGAATTGGAGAAGGCGCAAAGTTCCGCTTCGACCGGCATCAAGTATGCTGGTCTTCAAGGATACGAAGGGCACACACCCATCCTTCCCAAAGACGACAAAACTGCCGCAACGCAGGTCTCACATGGTATTCTTGCGCAAGCCAAAGAATTGATCGAGGAGGAAGGCTTCGATGTACCCAACGTTTGCGGTGGAGGAAGCTGCAACTACATTGACTGTCTCAATGGCGGTGTCCTCACAGAGGTGCAGGCTGGGGGCGGCGCATTGTGCGACAGGCTCTACGAGACTCCGGGTGGCCTTGGTGCTCATGGGCATGAATGTGGCGTCATGGTGTTGACAGAAATTACCTCCGTCCCTGCAGATGGGTCCCGGGCAATCGGTGACGCCGGGTTCAAGCAAGTTGGGTGGCATCCGTTTGGAGGGCCAGCTCAACCTCGCGATAGAGATGACATTGAGGTTACAGGTCTTTCCGCTGAACACTGCCGCATATTTCCAAAGGAAGGCGTGGAAACGGTGAACCTCAAACGGGGCGACAAGCTCGCGCTTGTACCAGGTTACACCGATGCCATGGGTTATGGATGGTCGCAATTATATGCGACTCGAGGTGACACCGTCGTGGGCGTGTGGTCCACGGGCTCCAAAAAGTAATTTCAGCAATGCGAGGACTTTTCCCGCATTACCTCATGAAAGTACAACGACTCACTTGAAGTGTAGCACGATAGCCGAATCCGGACTTGTCGCTCGAGAGAGTCATTGCATCCACTTATTTTGTGTTTTGTTTTATAAAAACTTGCCCTATCATCCGAACTTTCGACACTGCGCAAGAGCTTTTCTTCTGTTGCCGATGCACACACGTACAACCGTCGTCCGACGTTTAAAGAAAGTTCACACTTGGCATGCGGCTCGGCGCATAAACCTTGGCAGACCCTTTGAGCATTGACTCCGATGACAATGCCTAGGGCTCCCAGCTGCACATTTGCGATCTGGGCATCGCTTTGATTGCATGCTCTCGTGTGTGCAGAGTTGTGATGTTGTTTTTCGCCACTGCCACTTGAACTTCAAGTTCCACCCCTGAACGTTCATACATAAGCCATGTGTACTCCTTGTACACCCGCGCGTGTGGTTCTGCCTGGTGCCGTCGGTGCTCGCTTGCTTGGTGCTGGTTTGTTGTTTGTTGTCCGGCGACGCGTTTGCAGTTTGGAGTGTTGTTGTTGCTGCAGCAGCGTCGTATCGTCACAGCTCGACACTTGCGTGGGGCGACGAGAGCCACACCACAACGTCTCCCACACACTTGATCTACAGATTCACAGCTTCAAACGCATGCAGGGGTGTGGCTGCGTCGTGACGAGCGAGGTGTTGTAGTTTGGTCGTCAAGGACGGGGACGTGGAAACAACGAGGAAATGGATGTCAGAGCCGCATCTGTGGGATGGGCGATTGCCGTTTGTGGGGTATGCGCATAACACTGCGGCCATCGCTGTTCGAAACTCAGTGACGTCCAGAGGCAGGTTTGGCGGCAGGACAATCTAAGTGATGTTCAAGTTATATCAACATGAGGGTGTGAAATACGCAAAATTAGGCCAGCCAAATTGACCGAAAATGGCAATAATTTCGTGAGGATCAAGGCCCGGAGTCGCGTTGGATTGGATTTACGCGTGGTTTAAAAATGCCAAAAGGAAAGCCAAACCCGAAAGTTAAGGCTGCTGTAAAGTCAGCAGTTTCCAATTTTGCGAGTGGCAATTTTGAACAAGTCTTGGAAGCTTGTGAGTCAGCCTTGGCCTTGGCACCACAGAACTTCAACGCCAAATTGTTGCGCGCCAAAGCCCTTTGCTCTCTGGGAAATTTTGACAAAAGTGAATCATTGTTCACGGAACTGTGCGAGAATGAACTGGAGCAAGCGGAGCCTCGGATTGAAGCACTGGCGGGTCTCGATGAGCTTTACAGCGCGGATAACGATTGGACTAAGACATCAGGACGGTTCGGATGCGAGCTTCATGCACGATGTCTGACTGCACTGGTTGCATCCTTGTCAGCTTCGAAAAACTTGCGACGTCTGAAGCCCGTAGCAATCCGCTTGGCCAAAGTGCTGTCCAACAATGGGAACGTCGAAGATGCGCATGAAGCTTTATCCAAAGCTGCCGTACTCTTCAGCAATGGGGACTTTTCGCAAGCAGCATCTTTGCCAGTCCCAAAGCGACAAAGTATTGTGGACCTGTTGTGGACCGATTTGACGTTAGTTGGCAATGCCATTTTTGGCCGTGACAGCGAGACAGACGAGCAAACTGCTGCCATTGCTGCCATGAGCAAATTAGTCCCCACAACGTCGCCACGTGCTGCATCTCTCTGCCCTTTAGCGCAGCAATTCGGAACTATTCTAGGATCGCTAAATCCAGCCGTTGACGACCTCCCACCACAATCCAAGGGCCAATTCTGTCAATGTTTGGCGATTGTGGCAGCTCTGCTGCGTGTTCAATGCCAGCTAGCTCAAACTGGTGATGTGGAGGCTCGATTACGTGCCCTTCTGGAGTGGTGTCAATTTTGTGTTAACAGGTGTGGTAGTCTTCGCGATGAAGTGGACTCGGTCGGTGTGGAAGCATTCCTTTCGCTGGCTTCATTATCGTTCGCGGTTGCTCAAGTGGTGTCTGTCTCCAAAAGCAAATCATTGATTGGATCAGCTTCTTGGATCACTGTTGGCCAACAAGAGCACCTGGCAAACGCTGTGGTTGCGATGTCGAGCCAGTCATCCTCAAGTACCGCATTCACTGCTCTCCAAGCGTCGCGTGCTACGCTGGCATTCTGTCGTCACTCTCAGAGCCCCTGTCGGTACGGAGAGGCCGCCTCCGGCACTTCCATTATACAAACTCAAGATCCCAATGAGCTTCTTGCAGGCAAAGGAACGTCCCATCCCATTTTTTTTCTTGAATGTGCAAGGGAACTACTGCGAAAAGGCTCTCGTGGTGATGCCTCACGTCTTATGTCAACCGCATGGAAAACACTGGTACGATGTGGGGATATGTTTGGCATACAACTCAAGGACAACTGCTTTGCGGAGGTGTTATCTAGTGTTGGTTCCCTTACCCTCACTCCAGCAACGTTGAATGGTACAATTGTTGCGTGCTTCGGTGTCGAAGTTGGCTTCCTTCGCGGGGAGTGTGACATTGCGAACGCCGCGCACCAGTCAATCACCCAAGCACCACAACAAACACAATCTGGGCGAAACTTGAAAAACAATGAGTTGAAACTTCACGAAGTTCAGCAATTCTTTTCAGATCTTCACAGTTTCAATCCAAACTCTGATTCTGAGTGGTGGCACTCCGCCTTTTGGTCACGGTGTCGGGTTGCATGGTCAGCCGCTCTGTACGAGAAGATTCGTGTGGCGGAGAGATTTCCGGGGTTAAGTTCCTCAGCCAATGGCGGACTTGAGCAAGCGTTTCAAATCCTTGAAGATAGTCTTGATCAGGCACTTCATCCAAGCCAGGACAGCGCACAGAACAATAGTGGCGCGGTTGACCGTGACAACACGGGGTATCTGCATTCCCTGTCTGGGTGGGTATTAATGCACAAGCGACTGTTTGGCGAAGCCATTGTCAAGCTTAAGACGTCGCTGCAGATCATGAATGCCAATTCACCTGAAAGAAGTGACGCAGCCTTGAAAGCCGTCACTCTGACGCGCCTGGGACATGCAGCATGGGAAGAAGATGCTTCGACACCAGCGTCTCGGACAGACCCTTCTCACAGTTTCCAGCCGTGGCTGCAAGCCATCAAAAGCGATGCGTCAAGCGCAGCTGACGCGTTTGCTGGCCTGGGCCGGTTTTATTCACTGAATATCAATGGAAAACAGCCTGACTCCACGAGGAGTCGTGCTTGCTACGAGAAGGCGCTGCAAATTGATCCACTCTCACTTGACTCACAAGCCGGAGTTGAATATGTTACTCTAATGTGTCCTAACTCTTCACTGAGCACAAGTGAACTCGCTGTGCGAACAGCAGACACCAACAAGGACATGGACAAGCTACAAACCGTGTTGGAGAATATTGTTGTTGCCCATTCTAATTTCGTCGAATGGGCTTGGCACGGCCTAGGCAAAATTTATCTTGCGAGATTTGCTCTACATTCTAGTGATCGCTTTTCGCGGGTTCGTTTGCAAGGATCGTCTGTATCGGCAACCGACAACACTGCATCTGCAGAAAAGTTTCTCCTTCGGTCAATCAACAGTCTTCAGGCTGCACTTCGCATCAACAGTCGTTCATGGGCGACGTGGTCAAGTCTGGGTGTGGCTTATCTGGAGCATGGACGGTTGACTGCTGCACAGAAAGCTCTGTCGCGTTCGCTGGAACTGCATCCAGGCTCTGAATTTGGGGGGTCTGCACATTTACATGAACGGCATGGACACGTGCTGTACCTCCTCGGTGACTTGGATGCGGCCATTAGTTCTTATTTAGCAGCTCTCTCCGCATCTCCAGCTTACATCCTTGCACTCGTCGGTGTCGCAAGATGTTACTTGTATCGTGGCAGGCAGTACTGCGCTGAAGGACGATTCACTGTCGCCAGTACTGACTTTCGTGCGGGAGCACGACACCTGCACTCACTGGTACCGTCGACAGAAGACAGTTCTTCGAATCCGCAACTGGAACACGGAAACCCAATTGTCAGCGTTGCAGCCAAGCTGTACGCAGACATTTGCTGTGCCGCAAGCTTCGTGTCCCCAGAGGCATTTTGCTCAAGTACTGAGTGTGTTGACGCGATGCAATCGAACATTGCGCAGACAAAGTTTGTTGAACGAGGACTTGTGCTTTACTCGTTCGTGCAGCGTGCGATTGATGGAGCTGCAGCCCGATCGAAAAGTAACGTGAAGTCGATCGCATCCCATGAAAGCCAATTGATCGAAGCGTGGAACTGCCGCCGCGCAATGGCTTGGTATGACATTGGTGTACTCGAGGTCAGTCATATGTGTGACAAGCTCTCTGATTTTTGTTTGATGGTCGTCCGTTTGAAAAGTTCTTCATTATTGTATTACAGGTGCAAGTGACACGGCTGCGAGCTGGCTTGTCATCCAACCGCCCTCGCGGCGGGCCGCATTCCCCCAAGGCATGCGCGGCGTTTCGCAAAGCCTTGGCGTTGTGGCCGCGAGAACCTCTGTTTTGGAACGCACTGGCTGTAGCAGAAGAGAATGGACCAGTGCGCCAACATTGCTTGGCGCACGCTTTGAGATTAGTTCGAGAACAAAGCCAACTCCCGAACGCAAGTAGTAATCTTCAAGGTACTACTTCAACCAGCATGGGGAGTGCGTCTGCACAAAGGACTTCAGATGCGGTGTTCTGGACTAATTTGGCTATGCTATACTTGAGTGCTATTCCGGCACGTGGTCCATTTGGTGGCAACAACCGAAACCAGGATTGGGCTGATGCAATTAGAAAGCAGTCGCAACTTGCGACCGAAGTTCTTCGAATCTCGCAATGCCTCAATGCTGCAAATGCGGTGCTGTGGGTTGGGTTGGCAATGGCACATTACCAAACAACAACCGCGGACCAAACTAAACGGCAAATGCCCAAAGAAATGATTGAATACTTTGAGTGTGCGATTGAGGTGCCTCCGCCGCCACGCACGCCGAAGAACGCTTTCCGGGGACTTGCTCTGTGGCGTTTGCGTGATATTTTGTCGACAATCTCAAACGAGCCGTCAGAGTCTCGGAATGCGCGATTACACTCCATCGTGACTGGCTTAGCAGAAGTTGAGAACTGGCTGAGGCAGGCCCTTGCACTTGATCGACACGATATCGGCACTCTTGCGATGCTACATGTTACGTCCCTTCTCCTCGGCTCGATCACGGAGGCAACACGATACAAGCAAACGACTGAAGGACTTCTTCAACAATTTGAGAGTGAGTCTGAGAGCGCTGTGTGGAGGCGCGTGGATATTGCAATGGGTGCATGCTGTGCCGCCGGCAGCGTAGGTGGAACACGTGGCGAGCCAACAAAGACTCTCGAATCGCATGCTGAGAGTGATGCTGCAACTCTGGCAGAGATGCAACTCCGCCGCGGAGATTCAATGTCGTCGCGCGCAACAGCAGCAGAATCGTTACTCTTTCACCCGTCCAGTTTGCATTTACGAACAGTGCACGATACAGCAATTGCTATTTCGTACCCGTATTGGTGGCTTCAAGCTGTGACGCCAGGGTCACACTCACCCAGCGAAACGGTCATCCTTGAAAAAATTCGTGCTGCAACTGACGAGTCGGCTGTCGGTAAACTTGCTGATATTTGTGACGGTCGAGGTGACTTTGATCGCAAAACCTTGGAGGAAGTTGCCGCATTCGTGGAGTCCTGCTCGGACCCGGTTGCTCAAGTTTTTGGCCTAACATGCAAAGCCCATATAGCGGCAAAGTTGAACGCCCACGATGATGAGGCTGATGCGTTGCGATCGGCGATTTCAATCGCATCAGCGTCGGATGTTGCATCTAACGAAGCTATCGCAGATCTGCTTCCGGTTTTGAATGCACGGATGAGTGTGTGTGGTCTAGCCAAAGCTGGAAATGGTGGCGGTATCAAGAAATCTGCCCTTGAGAAAGCGTGTCGTTCGGCAGAATTTGCTCTCAACGCAGCCGGTGCGCAGTCGACACAAGATGTCCAATTTTTATTCTGCACCGTTGCAACAGTCCTGGGAACATCACCAGGTGCCAGCAAGAAGGATGTTGCTCGGCTGTCCAAAGTGGAGGAACTACTTCAAAATGCTAGTCAATGGCCATCTCATCGTACTGTATTCGCGCGGGCACTGCAGAGACACGTCAGCGGCGCTGCACAACAGTGAACGCTGCCAAAAGCCAACGGCAGTGCGACAGCAATTTCGAGAGCGCGGGACAATGTATGTGCACCACCACGCAAACATCAAACGCACGGGGTGGACCGACGGTCGACACAAATCCGCTTGGATACCCAATGGTTCATTGAAGACCTAAAACGTGGTTGATACAAGACCCAATGCAACCTCAGATAATGTATCTACAATTAGTATTACTATGTTTTAAGCGATTATTTGCGTGCAGTGTCAGTGTAATATCAGTGTAATGTCAAAAGTAGATAAATTTTCCACGATGACATCGCTGACGACAGCGATTTTCGTGATTATGGACGGAGGGATGGTTCAGCAAACAGCGAACCAGGGTCAAGTCACCCACAGCCACTGACAGTCTCACTGTCACTCTTCCACGCACTGATTCGACCACAGTTTGTTTGAATCGTTGTCTGTCATCGTGCAAAGTCCAACTGACTGCAGACTGCAGACTTCAGTGCACTTCGACGCTTCGACGCTTCGACGCTTCGACGCTTCGACGCTTCTTCGCTGTCACTTTCTCTGCTGTGTTGTCGGTGTGGTGTTGTTGTCGGTGGTGTGGCGTTGTCGGTCGTCGCAGTGGGTTTTCATAGTGGCGGGTGTCTGTCTGTGACGGCGTCGTCATGATGTCGTGGGTGGTTGCGGTGGTTGTGGTGGTTGTGGTGTCCGTCGTCGTCGGTGGTGTTTGTGGAGTTGTGAGGGAGCACGACGCTGGCGCCAGCACACTGTCGGTGTTGTGTTGGCACACTGAAGAGAACAAGGTTCCCTGTTTTGCAGTGGCCATGAGCCATGACACCAAACCGTATCCCTACTACAATGTACAAGAGTTCGGAAAAAGGACTTTCTGACGACGCAATGCACACAGCAACGACAATCACCACAATCCAAGATGTGTCAGGGACTCACAACGACGCGACTACACGCGGAACAGTGCAGCAATCCTCGCAAGAGATGCATTGTGAATCAAACTTTCATCCAAAGAGCAATCGACAAACTACACAAAAATCACTACAAAACAAAAAAACAACGAGCCACAGCAGCACCACAGACCCCATTTCACACGCAACAACCTAGTTACCCGAGAGACTAACAAGCCCAAAAGCACCCAGACGAGGACGCCACAACCAACCAATTTTCGCACCAAAGTTCTGCGCTTTTTTTCATCTGTCATCTTAAAATCGCTGGGACGCGGTTCGCAGTGCACCGTCACACTTTGCTTGATCACTATGACCATCCTGGAGCAAGTGCGCGATGATGCCGCGGGCACTTTCCACCGCTTTCAAGTGAAGTTGAAACGCTTTTTGAAGTCTCAGATTTCCCGTGCCAAATCTTTTCTGACTGAGACGCAGATAGTGGTGCAATCGCCAGTGACAATCTTGTTTGTTGCGTTGACAGTTGTTGTGTTCATCAGTACTCTTGGTGGAAATGCGTTCGTCCAAAGTTTCGCTGCAATGCCACTGTTCAGTGGTGTGTCACAGTTCTCTTTTTTTGTCCGACTGCTCACGTATCCGTTGGTAAGCTTCGTGAGTGTCCATTGGATCTTTGTTTGTTGATGTATCACGAGTGTGTTTTGCGTAGGCACACAGCTCCATTTCTCATCTCACGAGCAACATTTCACTGATCCTGCTGTTGGGCCCAGTAACTGAGGAAAGATTAGGACGCCAAACTTTTGGTGGCTTACTTTTGGCGACGGCCGTGATTGGTGCGCTCGCAAATTCTCTGCTGTCCAGCAACGGCATCATCGGCGCAAGTGGCATTGTATTCATGCTCATTACACTGACTCCACTGACTTACAGTCGTTCCAGCAAAGTCACGAATCAGTTACCAGTTACGTTCTTGCTCCTATTCGTCCTCTACATTGGCAAAGAATTGGCATTAGTCCTCAACAATGATGGGGTGTCTCACCTCGGGCATTTGGTTGGCGGTGTCCTCGGTGCACTCGTCGGCTTGGTGCTCCGCAATGGCGATTTCGCTTTCAATGCAAAAGGCCCTTCCTCCGAACACAAAGTTGTGCGAACGTCGACTGATGTGTCACAAACGTCATCTTTCGGTGGCAGTGCGTCGCCCCTCTCTCAGCGTGCTCACACGTTGAAGAGGTAAGAATACGCGCTCACAGTCAGTAGTCTCTTACAGGATACAAGTTTGATGACGTAACTCTTTATGTTTTGTAAAGTCGGACAAATTGCTGAGTCTATTATATAACACAAATGGCTGTGGGAATGTTGCTGTTGCCTCAAGCTAGGCAAAACAAACCTTGTCATGGAGACAGAAATGCGCACAGTTAGTGAGGGTTTCATGGAGGTAGTGTTGATATGGCTGTAATTGTTACTCTGAATTTTGATGAACACAACAATTCAAATTCTTGTTCTGAATTCTCGAGAAGACGCGGGCGACTGTTCTTGGTTGGTGCTCACACAGTCGGACCAAAGCTTGTCTCATCAAACGTCAACGCCCCTCATCTTTTGCATGGTTGCTGGTGGTGGTGGTGGGAGGTCTGAGGCACTAAGTGCTTCCATTGACCGGCGAATGCTGTCACTGAAAACTGTCGCCATTTCTTGGCCCACTGTTAAATCCTCTAACATTTCTTTTTGGCTTGCCAATCTGAGACGCAGGAGATGTGCCTTCACAACATCACCAACAGATTCACAACTTGCAATTGCGGCTTGTAGTTGCTGAACGCCGTGTTTGGCGCGAGCGATTGCCTGGGCCTCATGAACAACCATATCCACTGAGGCATCCACTCGCTCGCTGACGCTCTCACTGGCGAGTTTCTCCATGTCCTTCGCCGAAACGAAGCGGTGTTCTCCCGCACCGTATTGGCTCAATATCGTGTCGGGTGCTACAAGGCCAGACGCGTTGGTGCCGTCTGGCAAGATCATAGCGTTGGTGTAACTGCCCACATTATGTGCGCGTACTTGCGACACGTATTTCTCCATCCTCTCTTGAATCTGCCTGGCCTCTCTGTTTCTGACATCGGGATCGGTGTCATCACCTGGAATCGGGGCACGTGTAGCACCGATGCGAAGTCCACCTTCGTACATGCTTTGGCCCAGTATTCTGATGTTGTTAAGGAAATGAAACTTGAATCGAGGATGTTCGTCGTTGCACATGTTTGCGCCAGCGCCGCGGTCTCCAGCACTGATATGAGCGAGGCAGTGCGCGGCGACGGTCGTGGCATCCCCAGCACTCGCGAGGCGAGTCTCTCGCAAATACAAAATTGACGCGCGTCCGGCGCTTGATGGACGGTCATTCTCCCCATCGGTCGGGGATTGCAAGAAGAAAGAATTGCGGTAGCAATTGCCTTTGTACTCGTTGTGCGGCAGCTTGGATGCGGCCCGAATTTCCAGTTCAGACGCCGCAAATCCGGCAGCGGACGCCAATTCGCGGCAGTACCGTAGAGACAACAATGCCTGACGATCCAGCTTGTCGTCGGGCTTTGGTTGAAGTACACCTTCCGTCGGTGTTGTCTTATCGAGCGGATCTTCATATTGCGGCCCAACCTTCTCAGCGTACGCCGTGAGCAAACCGCGAATAGAGCTGAGGGAGTCAATCAGATGCGTCAGATCCTGTGGTTGTTGCTTCGGTCCCTTGCTGTGACCATCTGTTGGAGTCACTGGCGAATCTGCCGACGCGTGACCGGTCTTTGAAGAAGTATTTGCGTTGCCAACAGACTTGGGGTCTTCACCCGTGCTCGTGGCGTCCCCATCATTGGATTGCAAAGATTTTGCAGTCTCGTTGATGACTTCAACCGGCACGGGTTGCGAAGTTTGACCAGAGCGAAGCGCGTTGCTGGCTTGAATGCGGGCCTTGCGACGAGCTTCCGGATCCATTGCCCCGAGCAAGCGCACTTTGGCTTTTCGAGCCCAAACAGTAAGCTTTCCGATCAAACTAAACGCAATCTTGGGCTGATCAGCGGAGTTGGCCATCTTCGTTACAATTTCAACAGCGGCAGCCTGTTTTTCCGCGATGGTTTTGGATACTGCGGCTTCAACAGCACGCCGACTCTCCGCAGCTAATTGCTCCTGCTTCAACAGTTGAGCCTGCAGTTCTTTTTCTTTGCGCATTCTGAGGCGTCTTTGGCGAGCCATTATGCCTTCCTTTATTTGTTTTTCCTGGCGCCGTTTTTCATTCTGAATCGTTCGCTCAATACGATGCCAATCTTTGCGGAACTGCTCCATAACTAACTCCTTTGCCTCGTCCCCATCGGCCGCGGCGAGCTTCCTGCGGTGTGTCTCCTCGAGCTCTTGTGCCATTTTTTGCTTCTGAAGCTCGATTCTCTCGAAACTGAGTTTCTTATTCTTCTCCAGCTGCTGCAACGCATCTGCTTCCATGCGATCCAATTCTGCCCGCTGCTTCGCTTCAATTGCTGCCTTCGAAGAGCGTTCCGTGGCCTCAATTTCGTCTAAACGTTTCAGCTTTTGTTGCTCCATGTCCATGCGGAA
>ENA-OWNT01004452-OWNT01004452.1-seawater-metagenome-genome-assembly--contig:-NODE-4452-length-12300-cov-4.256402_pt1 | contig 12300 bp, 13 predicted proteins | sample MGYA00238136_ERZ651165 | MGnify/ENA primary metagenome ERZ651165 (study PRJEB26861, sample SAMN08777766) | seawater metagenome | isolation source: coastal seawater | place: USA: Florida | collected... | reverse complement strand
AACGACGAACGACGAACGACGAACGACGAACGACGAACGACGAACGACGAACGACGAACGACGAACGACGAACGAACCCAAAACACAACTGCTGATAAGTTGGTAATTGTCCATCCTCTTGTACTTAGTACTGAGATCACTCCTCACACAAACTCCCTTCTCTCACCGCTTCGTACCCACAGTACTATCACATCCAGTCTTATCAAAACAGTGAAAACCTCGGTACTAGTTCATAACCAGTACTGTAGCACAAGCTAGTACAACACAGCCCCGTGGTACTTGGGTACTCAACATTTCGGTATTAAAACACGCTCGCCAGTGCAGTGAACGGTGAACTGGACACACAGCCACGAGGCAAGCATGACTCACGCACTCACGCACTGATGCCATCCTGTCGGTCAATTTAAACCCCTCGTTAATGTCGTGAAGGAAGCGAGCGTACACAATTTGTACGGTATCGTACATGATCACTTACAGTGCATAAAAGTGAAATATGTACGGTGTACATTATGCCGTACACTACCACATTGTACAAAGTCGCTTGTTGACACCACTTCAGACAGCAACGAGGGGGTTTGAACGGCGAAAGGGAGTGACTGGGGAGTAGGGTACCTGTGGGCGGCAACGCTGCTGCTACCTGCCACCGACTGCGATGACGACTGCCGGTGACTGTGCTGACTACTGCGCAACGCCGTGCAGCCGCACAACTGACCATCATTGTGCATCATGCATCACGCAGCACGCAGCGCGCCCTACTTCCATTGCCGGCCGCCACCTCGCCCACGCACCCGCCCCCACTCCCCGTAGTCCCCACTGCCAGTCCCCACAAAGTATTCGTCGGCACTGCGGGGAATTATTGGGCATTGTTGGGGAATTGTTGGGGCATTGTTGGGCATTGTTGGGCATTGATCGTTGGGGACGGCGGCGGTCCTGTTTTGTCGTGCTTTCTCCCGCGCGCCCCACAACCTCCCCACAACCAACCTCCCCACAACGTCCCTGATTGATTCACCACTGACTGTGGGTGAGTCAGCACGCACGCACGGGCGACCGACACACACGCACTGTTCCGCGCAGTGCGCGTTTGTTTTCCCTGTGTCAGTCATGTGACTCGGACGCTGACAAAGTATGTATCTATAATTGAGATTATGCGTTTGAGCAACGAGGCAATTGGGGGGAAACGGCGAAATGCTAGATGAGGATACTACCGGAACAGCGAACATTTCCGCGCTTTGTCTTACGGTTTCGAAAGTGGCCAACTCCGTCGCAGTGTACGCTGCGCTGTACACTCGTACACATATTGCGTACATTGCGATCAAGTCAATTTTTAACCAGTGAATATGAGTGCAAACACCCGACTGACCTCACAATGTACACCACGTACATTTTATGTACATCAGCGCATGTGCGCGAGGTGCGTCATGACGGATGGCTTCTGCCGCACCCCACCCCACAAACCGTTGAGCCGCCCGTTGTGTCGTGGAATCGAGACAGTTCGAAGGCTACAGGCTATGGCAAATAGGTCCTCGGAGGTTGGCGATTGGTGGACGAGTGAACCGAGACGCGGGTCAGACGGCGTTGATGTGTGTGGGCGTGGAGGCGGTAATCAGTCGCGTGTCAGTCGGGTGTCTGTGTTTGCGGCGTCATTTCGGGGTGTTTTCGGGCGTGTTTATTGCGCGCGAGTTTTCGTGAGGCTCGATGGCACGTTTTGGAGGAATGATGCACACCCCGGCATCATGCACACGACACACGTGCATTTTCTGCGCCCACACTTGGAGCAGCCAGCCCACCAGAACTCACTGAACTTAGCAAGAAGTTGCATGCTCAGCGGAATTTGATCCAACGAAACTCGCTTTGTCGGATAATGCTGTGTGGAACGACTGCGGAAGAGTAAAACCCCTCAATGCGTCACAAATACATCGGCGGATATCTTATTTAGTGAATGAACTGTACAGTTGTAATTTCATACTTCCTTTCAACCGCTTAACGTGGATTAAGTAATCAAACACAGAATATTCAATTCACAATAAGTGAATCGACAACAGCCGCTAACTGTTCACTCGGTTCGTCTCAGCCTCAACCGTCCACTCTTTGGCGGTCAGTTCACTGAATTCACTCCGCCGCTTAAATGTTCTAAAAGTCAAAATGGAAAGTTTTCGCAACTTGTTGCTATTTTCGACGCGCGCTGGTGTTGCGCGCCGCTCCGTTGTCGTTTTCGTCGCCGTCGTTTGTCGTTCGTTCGGTTGTCAACGACTTTGTCACTGCACCACCCAACGAACCAACGAACACATCGTCCGTTGTTGCGTTGTGCGTTGTTGCCAGCCACCGCCCCCAAAGCTGTGAGGGACTCTTTGAAACTTTTACCACAACCTCCTTCCTTGTCAGCCGGCCCCGCGGTCGTTCCGCGGAAAAAGCACGTCACACAAACTGTGGTGGCGGTGGCGGATGTGGCCGCCGGCTGGCGCGTGGCGCGTGCGCACAATGCGTTGGTGTTGTTGGTTAGTCAGCGCGCTCACTCACGCACACACACAGATGCGCGACAGATGCGCGACAGATGCGCGCGCGCGCGCGCATGCGAGGCAACGCAACACAACGCAGGGAGTTGCGCGCGCTCGTTCCACAACGGAAACGTGCGAAAGTGCGGCGGCAGGTGGCTGGCCCGACCACCACATGGCACCACACCACACCACACAGTCGCGTTCGCGCGCGCACGTAACAACGGGGCAGGGAGCGGTGTTGCGCTGCCCCGCGCTTCCGCTGAACATGCCACTCGAATACGCGGGCACGGTGGCCGCGGCTGACTGACTCAACAACGTGGCGGGCGTCGCATCAACGATGCAATTTTTGCAAGGAGCTAGCTACCCACGTGTCAGTGCGAAGAGGAGCAACCCAGCCGTTTGGCGGGAAGTTGGCGGGGAGTTTTGGCGGGAAGTTGTCACGTACGTGCGGCGGAGACCACGCGGGACCGTGGCAAATCAATTTTACGCCCAGCTCGCACACGAAGTTACACCACGCGCCTTTCACATCCCAAGCAACCGAATTATTATTATGGTGTTTTGTTCACAATTTTGCTGCAGATAGATTTGGCGACTTCAAAATTACTTTCCCGAACCTACGTCACAAAATGGATCCAAATAAAGCTAATGATTTTTGCGGACAACTCCTCTCTTGACCTTCTGTTTGTGCTTTCACGTTGGCAAATCATGTATGTGCAGGCACGTCAGCAAGTTCCGCAACGTACGAATTATGGAGTCGTTGCATGCCTTTAATCCAACGATCGAAATTCGACGCCTTTCGTTCGTGGTACTTTTGCACTTGTGGGTGTGGGAGGATCAAGAATTCTCCGTTCTGCGTGAGCAACGGCCGTGGGCACATGGGTTCGTTACCGATACGGTGAGATGGCTTTGAACACGCAGGTGTCGCACCTGGATCGCTTTGACAACACATTTCGCTACATCTGTCGGTTCCAACATTCCATCCTGCCCAGCAACTGCGCCGTCTGTGTCACCTGTCATACCTGAGCGCACGGCCTACGCAGAAAGCAGGAAGAAATCCTCAATGGCTACACACACGTTTTCCTCGGATCGTCAATTTGTGTTTGAAGATGCAACGCACGCACCTGTGGACAAAGAGCGCTCACCCTCACGCCGTCAGCGCCATGCGTGATGGCAAGCCATTGCGCGATGCTCAAAGACGCTGCCTTTGTGACAGAGTACGGGAGAGCCCCGACTTGCGTGAGGAGACCGGCGGCTGAGGCTGTGATGATCAAGTTGCCACCTTCTTTGCGTTCTTTCCATCGCGGTACCATTTGCCTTGCAACGTACACATGCTGCATGACGTTAACTTTGTGGATCAAATCCCACTCGTCGTCCGTGACATCAATTCCTCCATTGCTCGGGATTCCTGCATTTGCACAGAATATATCGATAGGTCCGATTTCGGCCTCAACGATTCGAACCAATCTGCGAATGTCTTTTTCTTGGGCGACGTTGCACCTCAGCGCAGTGCCGCCAATTTCATCTGCCACAGCTCTGGCCGCAGACTCGTTCAGATCGGCAACCACAACGTCGCAGCCGAGGCGTGCAAATTCAGCGCAGAGCCCTTTGCCAATGCCACTGGCCCCGCCAGTCACCACCACAGTTTTTCCTTCGAATTCTGAGCCCGACATGTGTCGACTTTTTTTGACAATTTTCTGAAGTGCAGCTTGCTCACACGTCGGACACACCGGACTTTTGGCGGAAGAACAATCCCGTGCACACAAAATAACACAAATATTATTCACGGCGAGGTAAAAGTTCGTTCAGCCACCATGAACGTCAACTTCGCCAATGTTGTTGTTGCCACGATACACTGAAGTGCCGGCGAGCAGTTCATTCAAGGCCTCACCGCAGCGCAGTGGAGAACTTGTTATCTGTGAACTGATTAGGAATCTCGCCAACATGCACCGGCGACAGTCAGGCACGCGTAGTCTTCTTACATTTCGCCACCACCACCGCCGCCGCCGCAGCAAGCGCAACTACTATTGACAGGCAGCGTCTTCGGTCCAACAGGAACCGCTCTTCTTATCGGTCGACGGTGCGCCGTCTTGCGTCCTTCGTGGCGACCATGAGATGGCCGGTCGGAAGATCGGTAAGCACATACCTCTCACGCATAGAGCTCATCACATAAGCGACTAACACAAGCTACGCAGAACACACTCAATACAAACACTGTGCACGTCACGCCGCGTCGCATTTCGCAGGTATCTTTCTTCGTCAACACTTGTCATCGTCACACCACAACTACGTTGTTCTTGAACAACAAGCGACAAGCGACAATCCAACTACAGTGGAACTGAGCAACGAAGGCAGCTCAGCAGCCCAACAACACACCCACACAGCAGCAATCGAAGCATACACCACATGCGTGACACAACTCGCCCGTCGCTCTGTTCGTCTGTCACCATCTCAAATGGTCACCGTGACGAATGACAGTGACAATGGACCACCACCACCATCACAACAACAACGTCGTTGTTGCAACGAACGAACCACACAGAACGCAGTACCACACAGACACCTCGACAACTCGAGCACGATTACATACAGCACATACACGAAGCACCCACCCACATGCGTCGAAAGTCGCACTGCCGTATCTTTGTTCGTCACCGTCGCAGTGACGACAACGAACCAACAACAACACAACAACAACTTTGTTCGTTGCTACGAAGGAAGGAAGGAACGAATGCTTGAACGCCTCTTCGGCGACCACCCAGCCAATCAACCTGTACAACGGTCGTCGGCCAACACAGCAACGACGAACGACGACAACAAACAGCAAACAGCAACACTTCAACACTTCAATACTTTCTTTCTTCACCACTGCACCACCAACCACCTCGACACTCAACACTTCAATAAACACCTCAACACTTCAATCAACACTCGGTTCGTGTCCCCTCCCTGCACATACATCCAACATCACACTTTCACGTACGTCGCGACGTCATGGGTACCAAAAAAGTGGGCCATGAAGAGAATCCAATACTCATACACAGAAAGGTCCGCTGTCCATCAATCAGCAACGAAGTAAGTTATTGTTGGAACACCGTGGGAAACTGGCGACCAGTTGACCCTGCAGCTGAGATAGTGACCAACATACACAGAAAGGTCCACCGTCCATCAGCAAGGAAGGTTTTTGGGTGGAACGCGGGAACTTGAGAGTAATTGGACCCGGCAGTTGAGATGGTGACCAACACGACGACTCAACAACACAAACAACGTCATTGGATAGACACCACAAGGACCACAACGACATCACAACGACGACCGCATGAACACCAATAAAGTTTGTGTGCGACAATCCGTGCTGTTCTCATTTTTGACCAAGTTGGTTCAGGAGATTTGATACCGCACGTTGTCCGTTGTGATCCAGATCTTGTGCAGATGAGAGGTCCGTAGGCGGAACCCACGCCGCCACAAGATGGCTTTGCGGCAGCACCTGGTGGCACAGGTGGAGCCCTTTGACCATTGCTTCGTTAAACTGCCAGCGCAACTGTGCGAAATACTGCGCCGACGTGGAGCTCAAGTTGTGGCCCTTGAAGTGTCTTTCCCAACAATCTCGGAAGATGGGCAAGAGCGCATGTGCAGGGTGCATGCTGGCTGGAACGGTCTTGTGAGTCGAGATCAACGAGCAGTTGTGTTCTCCCACCACTTTGCAGCAACCAGTGCCATCGAGCCAGGAACCATGGTCGGGGTAACTGTCCTCGACTACGTTCCCGTGGCGCGGATGCTGTGCGTTGAGCCCGTTGACGAAGATTCTTCGGAGATACTTGAAATGAATCAAGGTTTCTTGGAGCACAATCTCCTGGCTCAGGTGCAGGTGGTCGCAGAACACCAAGTGGTGCCGATCCACGTGCGCGCAGAGTCCGTCATTTACATCCGAATCTTACCACAAGGCGCAGAGAATCCCGGAAACTCTCCGCAATGCTTTGTGCTGAAGCTAAATACCGAGTTGAGCGTTGCACTCAAGATGCGGAAGAAAGTTCCAAATCATGACGATAAGAGCACGGCGCTTTCGAAGTCCATTCAAGCCCGTGTTCGACGCCACAAAATCATTCGAGTCAGGCCTTTAGCAATTGCCGGATCGGCTTGGCGTCATATCCAAGGGTTTCAATCTGCGATCCCGATGTTGTCGTTTCCCCAAGAATTCGTCCAGGCTGTTCAAAGTGTACCAGAACATTTCACGACATGGATCAACCCGTTGGATGACGAAATGCTAAGGAGTTACGCTCCGCCCACAAAAGGTGGGAACCCTGTCATTGCTCTTCGGTTTCGGGCGAAGAAAGCGAACCGCAAGCGAACAGACGACACAAATGATTCAATACCTGCCGCCAACCCGTTTTCATTTGTTGGTTGGGTGCAGCAGCAATACAGCAATGAAACAAGCGGCATGGAAGCATCTGGCGACAGTGATCGCCCAAGCGTGGCCGACCCAAGCAATATCACTGACGTCGATGAGTGTGTCGTGTTGGCACGAGGTGTGGTGTGTGACAAGATACCTCCAGGGCGGATTCTCTTGTCCGAGAGCATCTGCCAACAATTCCGCGCCCTAAGCAGCACGGGGAGATGGAATGTAAAGGCAGCATTATCCATGAGATACGTCGATCCATCACAACACAATGCTTGCATGTGCTGCACGCACAGCCAAGACCCCACACAGGCCGATACGGAGCCATCAGACACGTCCAGTGCCTCCGCGCCAGTGACGGCCACGCCCTCTGAGGCAGCGCCGCGGTGCCAGATTACTCTTGTGGTCCTGCGGGATTCCCTTCTTAAGATGGAGCGTTATCTTCAACAGAGGTTCCCGAATTCACCTGACTCGGAAGTGCGCTTTGCGTGCCGCGCGGTACGGAGCCGATGACTGCTTTGTTTGTCAACCTGTTTTTGAAGCCGTGTCGACTGTGCTTTTGAGCTCTCTCTTTGTGTGGCACTCCGTGTTTGTTTTTATCCCAACAGGCAATAGTGAAGGCTTTCAATGATACCACAGGAAATAGTCAGACCAATGGCGCGGTTGCGGCGTCACCGCCCACATCCAAATATCAGCCGGCAAGTTGTCGACCTTTACCGAAGCTTGCCGATTCGCCACAACATGGTGTGGTGTACGATGGACAGATTCTATCATTAGCTGTTCCGGTTGATGCGTACACGAATGTACAAGCACGTGGGAGTGTCGATGTTGCTGCAGTCCACGTTGTCGTGCATATCGACAGCGCGTCAGCAGTCATTGCAAACCGTGACACAAAAACCAGCTGGTTTGAAGACATCCGTTGTTGGACCGGCAAAGACGCGCTCCATTTCAACGTCGATTGCCACATCATCAAGGAAGCACCAACGGCAGTTGTGGTGCCCGCTGTGCATCAGCTAATGGAAGGGACATGTGGCGACACAAGTGAAGTCGACCTCACATACAGTGTTGTTGACAGCGTGTCCATTTCCGACTTTCCTTTGTCGCGCACTCATCTAGCTTGCGTGGGCATCAAAGATTCCATCGAAAAGGTTTTTCCGGCCGGTGTTGTTCTCGGAAGAGTGTCGCAAACCTCATGTTCGTAATTCTGTGCCATTTTGTCGCTTGCAGGCGCATCGATTCGTCAAACATGCAGTTTGTCCAAGCACCGCAGCTGAATTTTGGCGTAGGTCGGCCACTCCGGCATCTTGCGGATTGATTGTGTGTTCCGAAACTGGCACCCGGGGTAGCGGAAGGTCGACGTTCGCACATGCGCTGACATCCTATTGCAACGAACGCTATTTTGGAAGCGTTGCTGTCGAATGGGTGTCCTGCAGAAGCGAGCTGCTTGGACAAAGCTTCAACGTTGCAGCCGCTGCACTGTCAAAAAAGTTTCGAAAGGCGCGCCGCCGAGGGCCATGCTTGTTGGTTTTGGATGATCTTGATTGCGTCCTTCCCAACACGTCGAAGGACGACGCCGACAACGGTGGTGGGGGTGGAGGAAGCGTCGGTGACAGTGGTGCCGATGCTTTGGTCGAGGTAAGTCTGCTCGTCAACTGCTGTTTGAAGATTTGAAACTTCTGCTCGCTAAGCATCGACAATGTGATGTGGTAGGTTCTGGAGTCATTGATTGTGCAACATTATGAGGAAACACAAGCCCTGATGGATCGGGCCCGCGCTGATCGGCTGTTGGATGACGCTGTGCCTGGTTCAATGGAAGAACGCTTGGTGCAAAAGTTGGCACTTGAAAATTCCATCTCCATCATTGCAGTGACAGCTACATCCACCTCTTTGCATCCGAATCTTCTACGAGCGGGTTTCTTTGACAGATGCGTCCCAGTTCCGGCGCTCAGCGCCGCAACTCGAAGTCAGGCTATTCGTGCCCTGGCGGCGCACGCTGGCGTTGGGTTTCATGTTGGGCACTACGAAAGTCGTGGCGTCGACTTCCGAGAGCTCGCTGTCCGCACAGACGGATACTGCTTTAGCGATCTGTCGACACTCATTGAGCGTGTTGTTCACGCCATTTCTTGCCGTGAACATGAGCAAAAACGCAGGGAGGCAAAGTACTTCCGGAGCACCGGGCAGATACTAACGAGTGGAGCACACCCTTCTCAGGCACGCGTGCCGGGTTCCCCGAAACCTCCGCCGGTGGGTGAGTACTTGACTGGCAGCAACCAATTTGATGTTGCCGCTGCGCTAGTGGCCGCGTCTAAGTACGAAGTACAGACACAAGGGAATCCACAAGCACGTTTTGCGCTCGAGACAGACTTGGACGCCGCTTTCCACGGATTCGTGCCGTCTGCACTTCGTGGTATTCAGGTCCGCGCAGCTTTGTTTTGCGGCGCCGTTGCCCGACTGATTTTAACACATGTGTTTGGGGCGGCTTAGATGACTAAAAGCGACACAACGTTTACTGACGTTGGCGGACTAAATTTGGCAAAGCGAAGCATTCGAGATATCCTAGAGCTTCCAGTGAAATTTGCTCCATTGTATGAGAACGCCCCCATTCGTCTGCCAACGGGCATTTTGCTCTACGGCCCACCCGGTTGCGGAAAAACGCTTCTCGCTGCAGCTGCAGCCGGTGAATGCGGGCTGAATTTCATCAGTGTTAAGGGCCCAGAACTGCTCGGAAAGTATATCGGGTCGAGCGAAGTACGTATAGTAGCTGTATGAGTTGATGCCTCGACCAGATTTCGGGTTTCAACGTGAACATGTGTTGGTGGGCAGGCGGCTGTGCGAGAAGTATTTGGCAAGGCCGCCGCAGCTGCCCCTTGCTGCCTTTTCTTTGATGAATTTGACGCCACGGCTCGTACAATGAAATTCTGCCTGGTATCGTTATTGTTCGAGTCGCAAGTGACATATTGTCTTTGTGCAGGCCCCACGCCGTGGGCATGATGGCACTGGCGTCACGGACCGAGTGGTGAATCAACTACTCACTTTCTTGGACGGTGTTGAAGGGCGCTCGGGTGTATACGTGATGGCGGCAACGAGCCGTCCAGACATGATCGACCCTGCATTGTTGCGGTAGGAGTCGAGCTGTTCCTGCGGATGGCAGCACGACTGTGGTGCAGTTGGCCTGACTTGTTGTTGCTTGACCTCGCTGTAGCCCTGGTCGTTTGGACAAGCTTGTTTATTGCGGTGTCCCCACGAGCGATGAGCGTGCTGCCATTGCCAAGGCACAGGTATTCCTCTTGAAAGAAAGATGTGGTATGGAATGCTTGGTTTTGACGTTCGCCATGCTCATGTGCACTTTGTAGGCATTACGATTCGAAATTGGTCAAAGTGAGTTAGAGTGGTTGTTGAACTTTGCGGCTTCAGAGAGGTGCGAGGGATGGACCGGTGCCGATTTCAAGGCGTTGGTCACGTCTGCAGAAATACTTAGAGTTCGCCGGTTGTCGTCATCTGAGCCGCAGAAAAGGTTGCGGTTGGAAGGAAACACTACCTCAGCGGTGGGGACCCATGAATCTTGCCTTTCAAGGGCAGACTTAGATGGAGCGTTGGGTGAGCTTCGGCCTTCATTGCCGTTGCAGGTGGGTGACATTTGTGCCCTGCTGTTCTTGCGACCTCAAGCCCACAAGATCACACGACTGTTGCCAATATGCAGGAGAGGCGGCGATTCGAGGCGATTTATTCTGAATTTGCAGGTGACAAAAAGGGCGCGTCCGCAGACGCAGGGACTGATGCGTCAGTGCGCACTCTGCGGCAAAGGAGTGTACTTCGTTAACGCACATGACTTCATAGATCACAAACATGTATTATCAGACACTGCGTGGACACAGAACAAAATATAGTTGTACATGGTCGTAGTCTACTCGCGTAATGTAACTGCCACGCGAAAACAAGATTAGAATGCGCGAATACTAGAATCGAATTTCTAGTTTATGGGAGCGCCATCTTTGTGAACACGGTGTCTATTTTCGTGCTGATTCCACGTTTGGCTACGTATGCGAAGTCAGGGAAGCAAGGCGGGAGACAAGAAGTAAATTTGAATCGATGCAAGAGGCACGCACGTGGCAGATCAAGCAGACACGCACCTCCATCGTCAGAAACTATCGAGATTGCAATGTTGGGGCAAATGTGTCCTTTCTTGAGCTGACTACAAAATTTGCAACGATATCCACCGCGACTTCGCTTGCGTTGATGACCCGGAGCATTTCCTTCTCGCACGAGGTGAGCAAAGTTGCCTTTGTTGAGGAAACTGAAACCAGGATCAGAAAAACCCTGTTCACACAAAAAATTTCCATGAACAACGGTACCATCTTTGAAGTTCGATCAGGCGTCCAGGACTTACGCGCTTGTGGCCGTGGGCTGATTGCCGGAAGCGGTGTACTCTATCCAACGGACGCATCGGCAATTTTGGAGAGGGTGCGGCGCCGTAAACATCGCTGCTGCGCCGATTACGTTGGCTGCGCGGCGTACCGCCGTGCAAGCTGACGATTTCATTCGCGCGTTTCGACTTACGGCGCCTATGCTGAGTGGGTGGGGAATGTAGGGGCAGGGGGGAGCCGTGCATCAGCATGTGATGTGGCTGATGCAGCATCTGCTGGTGGAGAATGGCTTGGTCCTGTCGTTGACGTGCAGTTTGAGCTGCGGAATAGCCCATCCCACCTGGGTCCAACAAAAAGAACAGGTGCATCAGGGCAATGCTCAACCAAACGACACCACTCATTGCAACGCACTCGTGCCAGGACGCTGATGCGCCGCAAACGAATTATGAGTGGCGCTAGGGTCCGGTTTGGTTGATATTGAAAATGACGGCACCGACTTGAGATTCGATTTTGACTTTTTTTTGGTGAGTGACCGGCTTTCACTGGCGGCTGGCGCTGGTGCCCCTGCATACGAAAATAAAGCGTGACGAGTCGGTGTCTGCATTGGGTGTACGCGTTGATAAGAACTGACCGTCGCTGTCTGACATGAATGATAAGTCGTCCTCTACGTCGATTGCGGTGCCCAACGCGTCGAAATGGTTGGCAGATTGAATGTTGGCAGATTGCTGATCAACAAACAAAAGTAGCACCGAGAATACGACCGTCAGAACGACGACACTTGTTACGTACGACCAAGCGCATGGCAGCAATTCGTACCGCTTTGTGGTTTCGGGCGTCGCTATTGCTGATGCCGGCTCTTAGAGATCTGGATTGCGGGGGCTGCATCGTTTGCGACGGCGGCGTAAGGCCGTTCCGGCCACGCCGCACACCCGGCTCTGATCCGGGTTGTTCACGTGCTTTGGCAGGCATGTGGTGATGTCGGAAAAAGTAAGCGTCACCGCTGTCGGTTCTGGGCAGCGGCGGCAAAGGCATGCCAACGCCCTCGACC
>ENA-OWNT01004450-OWNT01004450.1-seawater-metagenome-genome-assembly--contig:-NODE-4450-length-12306-cov-7.610025_pt1 | contig 12306 bp, 9 predicted proteins | sample MGYA00238136_ERZ651165 | MGnify/ENA primary metagenome ERZ651165 (study PRJEB26861, sample SAMN08777766) | seawater metagenome | isolation source: coastal seawater | place: USA: Florida | collected... | reverse complement strand
GTCATCCTGTTCGCCCTGCCGCTGGCCGTCGTCGGTGTGGTCCCCGCCCTCGCCGCCTTTGACGTCTCGATCTCCGTCATCGTGCTGATCGGCAGCATCGTCCTCGCCGGCGTCGTCGTGAACAACGCGATCGTTCTGGTGGACTACGCCAACCAGCTGCGGCGCCGGGGCGATTCGATCGAAGAAGCGATCGTCCAGGCGGGGCGGGTGCGCTTGCGTCCCATCATCATCAGCACGCTGACGACCGTACTCGGCCTGGCGCCCATGGTGCTCAGCATGGGCGAAGGCAGCGAGATCCGGCGTCCGCTGGCCCTGACGATCATCGCGGGGCTGTCCAGCTCGACGCTGCTGACGCTCGGCGTGATCCCGGTGCTGTACGCCATGGTCGCGCGGCTGCGTGGCGCCCCGGAAGCCGTCGACCCGGAGCTCGAATGAGCGACCGGAGCTCGATGCTGCCGCGCTTCGCGCTCCGCCGTCCGGTGACCGTGACGATGGGGCTCGCGGCGATGCTCGTGCTCGGCGCGATCGCGTGGCAGCGCATCCCCGTGCAGCTCATGCCGACGGGCTACGACTTCCCCTTCGTGTGGATGTGGGCGCCCTACCGCAACGCCTCGCCCCAGGAGGTGGAGCGCCAGATCGTGCAGCCCGTCGAGGACGCCATCGGGACCATGCCGGGGCTCCGCCGCGTGGAGTCGCGCGCCGGGTCCGACTACGCCAACTGGCGCATGGAGTTCGACCAGGACGTCGACATGGACGAGGTCTGGGCCAACCTCGTGGACCGCATGGAGCGCACGGTCCCGGATCTGCCCGACGACTTCGACCAGTACTACATCTGGAAGTACAACCCCGAGGACGACCCCATCATGTGGATGGCGGTCTCGCTCCCGGACGACGAGGCCGATCCCGCCTACCTCGTGGAGACGCGGATCGTCCGCGCCCTCGAGCGCGTGCCGGGGGTCGCGCGCGTCGAGTTCTACGGAGCGGCGCGGGCGCGCATCTACATCGACTTCAACCGCGAAGAGGTCGACCGCCACAGCGTCAGCCTCTACCGCGTCATGCAGCAGCTGCAGGGCGAGAACTTCACGATGCCGTCCGGGGAGGTGCGGGACGACGGCAGCGTCGTGCTCGTCCGATCCCTCTCGACCTTCGCGGACGTGCAGGCGATCCGCGAGCTGCCCATCGGCAACGGGCTGATGCTGGACGACATCGCCGAGGTCATCCACGCGCGCCCGCTGGACACCACGATCCACCGGGTGAACGGCCTCGCCGCCGCGTCGATGGACATCTACAAGGAGTCCGGCGCGAACACGCTCGACGTGACGAAGGCCCTGGCCCGCGAGCTCGACCTGCTCTCGGAGGACCCGGTGCTGGAGGGCTTCCAGTTCCACCGGTTCTTCGACCAGGGCCAGCTGATCCAGGAGTCCATCGACAACCTGCGCAACACGGCCGTGCAGGGCGGGCTGCTCGCGATCTTCGTGCTGTTCCTGTTCCTGCGGCGGACGCGCGTCACGCTGCTCATCGCCGCGACCATCCCCATGTCGCTGCTCATGACCCTGATCGTGATGTACGCGCGGGGCGACACGATCAACCTGCTGTCCATGATGGGCCTGATGCTCAGCGTCGGGATGGTCGTCGACAACAGCATCGTCGTGGTGGAGTCGATCTACCGACGGCGGGAGCTGGGCGAATCGCCGCTGCACGCTGCCCTGCACGGCACCGGAGAGGTCGCGCTCGCCATCCTCGCAGCGACGCTGACCACCATCGTCGTGTTCCTGCCGCTCATCACCATGAGCGACGACGCGCGGTTCTCGTTCTTCATGGGAACGCTCGGGATGCCCGTGTGCCTGGCGCTCGCCAGCTCGCTCATCGTCGCGCTGATCGTGGTCCCGCTCGCCACCACGGCCGTCGCGGGCGGCGATCCCGCGCCCCCGTCACGCGTGTTCCTGTGGCTGGCTGGCAAGTACGAAACCCTGCTCGCGCTCGTGCTGCGGCGGCGGTTCGACGCCATGCTCCTGGCGATCCTCGCGCTGCTGTCCAGCAGCTGGGCGGCCAACAACCTCAAGCGCGCGGACGAGGTGAGCGGCGGCATGGTCGACGCGGTCGTCCGCATGAGCTTCCCCGCCAACTTCACCCCGACGGAGATGGACGAGGCGCTGACCGAGGTGGAGGAGCTGTTCCTCGACAAGCGGGACGAGTGGCGGATCAAGGCCGTGCGCGCCCGCCGGTGGCGCAGCTCCACCCGGGGCTTCGTGATGTGCTTCCTCGAGAAGCGCGAGCGCGGAGACATCAGCAAGGAGGAGCTGCTCGAGGCCATCGACACCATGCTCCCGGAGATCCCCGGCGTGACGATGGGCGTCGGCTGGGGCGGCGGACGCGGCGGAGGCGGCAACGATCTCAACCTGCGCCTCATGGGACCGGACAGCGAGACGCTGATGCAGCTCGGCGACACCATCGCCGAGCGGCTGCGCGGCGTGCCCGGGGTCCTCAACGTGGAGCCCGAGATCGGCGAGAAGGGCGCGGACGAGCTCGTGCTCGAGGTGGATCGCCTGAAGGCCGCCCGCTACGGAGTCGACCCGTCGATCCTCGCGCGGTCCGTGGCCTTCGGCTTCCGGGGCTCCGCGCTGCGCCCCGTGCACCTCGAGGGCAAGGACGTGCCGGTGCAGACGGGGTTCCGGCTCGAGGACCGCGCCGACATCCAGCGCCTGGATGCGTTCTCGGTGTACTCGCCAACGGGCTCCGTGGCCTTGAGCACGGTCGCGGACAAGTCGTTCAAGAAGGGCTACGGCCAGATCCGGCGGGTGGACCGCAAGACGTCACTGTCGGTGAAGGTCACCTTCGAGGACGAGGACATGATGGCGAGCCGCGCGATGATCACCCGCGCGCTCGAGGGCCTGGAGCTGCCGCGTGGCTACTCGTGGAACGCGGGCCAGCGGTTCGACGACCTCGAAGATCAGGACGCGGCGCGGTCGTTCGCCCTCTTGATGAGCGTCGCCTACGTCTTCCTCCTCATGGGCATGCTCTTCGAGAGCTCGTGGCTGCCCATGAGCGTTCTGTTCTCGATCCCCTTCGCGTTCTTCGGCGTCTACTGGATGCTGTTCGTGACCCAGACGACCTTCGAGATGATGGCCGGCATCGGCCTCGTGATCCTCGTCGGGATCGTGGTCAACAACGCGATCGTCCTCGTCGATCGGGTGCAGCAGCACCGCGCCGAGGGCATGGGCCGGGACGAGGCGATCCTGGCCGGAGGCCGCGACCGCATGCGCCCCATCCTGATGACCGCCGCGACCACCATCGTCGGCCTGCTCCCGATGGCGCTGGGCGACTCGGGCATCGTGGGGATCCCCTACTACCCCCTGGGCCGCGCGGTGATCGGCGGCCTGCTCGCCTCCACGCTGCTGAGCCTGCTCCTCGTGCCGCTCTTCTACACCTACCTCGACGACCTCAAGGGAATGCAGCTCCGCGTGCTCGGCTGGCGGCTCCCCGACCCGGAGGCCACCCCATGAGACCGCTCCTCCTCGCGCTTCTGCTGCTGGCCGCACCCGCCCAGGCCCAGGACTCCGCGAGCGCGTCCACCGAGGCCCTCGAGGCCGCCCTCGGCCGGGCGACGACGCGGACTCCGCGGGACCTCGGCCTGCAGCAGTCCCTGGAGCGCGCGCTCGCCGACAACCTCGGGCTGCGCGCGAAGCTGCGCGAGCTGGAGGCCGCGAGCTTTCGGGCGAAGGCGGCGATTCAGCCCTGGCTGCCCATCCTCAGCGCCAGCGGCACCGCTCACCCCTTCAAGACCGAGCGCTTCTCGGACCAGTTCCAGGCCTGGCAGCGCATGGAGGGCGACGACGCGAACTACAACGTCGGCCTCGCCGCGGCTCTTCCGGTGGGCACCTCCGTCAACCTCGGGTGGAGCCAGGGCACGTTCAACCAGCTCCTGACCTGGGAGCCGCTGGACCCGGACTCGCTCGAAGCGCAGTTCCTGGAGGACAACGAGACGCACACGCGCTGGTCTGCGTTCTCCTTCACGCTCAACCAGTCCTTGCTGAAGGGCATCTCGCCGACCTGGCACCTGCAGACGCTGTGGCAGGCGGAGATCGCGGTCGACTCCGCCGAAGTCCAACGGGACAAGGAGATGACCACGGTCCTCGCGAACACGCTGAAGGCCTATTGGGACCTCGTCGCCGCGACGCAGAACGTGGCGATCGCCCAGGAGGGCCGGACGCTCGCGGAGTCCCAGCGCGAGGTCACCCAGGCGCGGATCGCGGCCGGCGATCTCGCGCCCATCGAGCTGCTTCGCATCGACGAGACGGTCGCCACCCGGTCGTCCGAGGTGCTGCAGGCCGAGCAGGCGGTGGAGGAGGCAGAGGGCCGGCTCAAGATGGTGCTCGGCATCCCGCTCGACGACGAGCTGGGCTATGCGCGCATCGTCCCGACCGACGGCGTGGACCTCCCGATCCCCGAGCGGACGCACGACGGCTCCCTGCAGATCGCGCTGCACGGCAACCTGGACCTCGCCCTCGCCCGCGCGAACCTCGAGTCCCGTGAGATCCAGTGGGCCGCCGACAAGCACGGACGGCTCCCGACCCTGGACCTGAACACGTCGCTGACGCTGAACGGAAGCGGGCAGACGACCCAGGAGTCCGTGTCGGACGTGTTCGCCCGCAAGTTCCCGGACTTCCGGGTCGGGCTGACCCTCGCCGTGCCCCTGCCGGACCTGGCGTCGTGGCACGGCGCCCGCGCGAGCGGGGCGGACGTGGAGGCTGCGCTGCTCAACCTCCAACAGGCCGAGCGCGAGGTGCTGGCCGGCATCGAGGGCGCGCTGTTGCAGATCCGCTCGTTCGACAAGCAGGTGGAGGTCGCCCAGATCCGGATCGACCTCGCCGAACAGACCGCCGCGGCCAGCGAAGCGACCTACGCCGTCGGCCGCAACACCCTCCGGGACGTGCTCGAGGCCCAGCAGGCGCTCAAGTCGGCGCGCCAGGCGCGCGTCTCGGCCGAGGTCGAGGCGCTCAAGTCTCGGGTCGATCTGGAGGTGCTCCGCGGCTCGTTGCTCGAGACGCTGGGTGTCGAGTTGGAGTAGGGATCCCGTCTGGCGCTTGCGGTAGCATGCGTGCTTCGTGCAACAGCTTCCATGCCCCAAGTGCTCCACGCCGATTCCGGTGCGGGTCGAGACCGCGGACGAGCGGGGGCGCGTGCGCCTGGCGTGCCTGGAGTGTGACGCGCGGGTCCTCATCAAGGTGAACCCGCGGGCGCTGAAGCTGTCGCCCGACATCCCGCCGACGCCGCCCGAGGAACCCCGGGAGGACTGGTCGCCGGAGGAGCTCACGCTCTGGGCGGTTGTCATCCACGAAGCGACAGCCGCGCAGATCGGCGGCGTCCGGCGGATCCTGCTCGGTCTGCCCCGTTTCCGCTCGAACCCCAACAAGCTGCACGACGCGACGGACGAGCTCCCGTACGTGATCTTCGGCCTCAAGCGGACCGAGGCCGCGAAGCTGGAGGAGGGGTTCGCCGAGGCCGGTGTCGACTGTGAGGCCGGGCCGCAGGTCTGGCTGCTGGACGAGGACATGGCCCCCTGGCCTCACGACACCCGGGGCCCCGCCCCGGACGTGGACGGCGCGTCGACGGAGGAGTTCGAGAGCGAGGAGGACTCGGGCGAGGTCGAGATCGCGTTCGACTTCAGCCAGAGCCGCAACGGGGACGAGGCCTGGCTCAGCGATCTCGAGGGCAGCACGGACGACCTCGAGGTCTACAGCGAAGGGCTCGCCGCGCTCGACGGCGACGCCACCGGGGTGGACACCAGCTCGTCCCAGCCGATCACCAGCGAGGTCCTGGTGGAGGACTTCGACTCCTACTCCTTCAGCGACTTCGAGCCCAGCGAGAGCCTCTTCGACGGCTCCGTCCCGCTGGAAGACACCGAGGACGGCCCGAAGGAGCAGGATGGATTCCGGGTCGTCACGGTGCAGACGATCCCCGGACTGACCCGTGTCCTCGGCGGCGTTCAGGCGCAGGTGACACGCATGTCCACGGCGATCGGCGAGGACCCGGACGCGACGATCCAGGCCGCGATCGACGAGGGGCGCAGCCAGCTCGCCTGGGCCGCCCAGGAGATGGGCGCCGAGGGAATCGCCGGACTGCGGATCACGCAGAGCGCGGTCCCCGGCCCGTCGGGTTGGATCTGGATCGTGTTGCTGGCGGGGACGGCCGTCGGCCGCTGACGCTCCCGGTGCGCGGCCCCGAGTGGCCTTGCGGGATCAGCGCTGGTCGCGGTCCAGGAACCGCAGCGGATTCACCGCCGCGCCGTCCTGATGCACCTCGAAGTGCAGGTGGGGACCCGTCGAACGTCCCGTGCTGCCCACGCGCCCGATGAGCTCGGCCCGCTGCACCCGCGCGCCCACGCGCACGTGGATCCGCGAGAGGTGCGCGTACTTGCTGCTCAGCCCGTAGCCGTGGTCGATGACGACCAGGTTCCCGTAGGCGGTGTGGTAGCCGGCGTACACGATGTGTCCGTCGGCGGGGGCCACCACGGGGGTTCCGCGCGGGGCCGCGATGTCGATGCCCGCGTGCAGCCGCCGGCCTTCGCCGTGCGGGCTGTTGCGGTACCCGTAGCGCGACGTCATCCAGCCGCGGACGGGCCAGACGGTGGGGTGCGCGCGAGTGAGGGACGAGCGATCGTCCAGGTAGCCGCGGACTTCCTGAAGCGACTCTTCCTCATCCATCAGGCTGGACTCGAGCTCGCGGGTACGCGCCTCGAGCGCCTCGACCTGCCCCGCAGCGCCGACGGCGTCGATGGGACCGAGGTCGCTCGGCACCACGGGCTCGATGTCCGTCCGGCCCTGGCGCTCGGCGGCGGCCAGCTCCAGCTCCGACAACGCCTTCAGGCCAAACGCGCGGGCGCGCCCGTCCCTCTTGCTGAGCTGACGGATCTTCGCGTCGTTGGCCATCACCCGCTCGAGCGCCTGATCGACGCGCGTCATGCGGGCTTCGAGACCCTGCAGCTGCCCACGCAGCACGGCGTTCTCAGCCTCTGCAGAGGGGCCGTTGCCGATGAGCGTGGTGATCTTCCAGGTGCCGGCGGCGGTGCCGGCGATGAGGAGCAGGAGCAGAACGGCAGCAGCGAACCCGAGGCGGCGCAGACGACTCGAATCCACGATGAACCGGCGCTGTGCCGATCCGTTCGCTTCGAGCTGAATGACGATCCGGTTCCTCATGGACCCTCGCGTTGCGTTCGACGCTCCCCCGCGGAGCGATACGACCGGGCTCCGGGATGCCCGGGCCGGCGTGCGCGTCTAGCACCCGGCCGAGCGCTGTGTCAAACCCCATTCCGGCGCGGGATCTTCCATGGTTCCCGCAACCGTGCGCGTCTCCGCTGGGTGGGAGGCCCCCTCAGACCCCGTCGACCCGCGCGATGACGAGCGTGATGTTGTCGTCACCTCCGCGCGAGTTGGCGATGTCCACCAGCTCGCGCGCCGTCTCCTGGAACGACTTCTCCACCAGGAGTTCGACCATCTCCCTGTCCTCAATCAGGTTGGACAGGCCATCGCTGCAAAGCAAGTAGAGATCGCCCGGCTCGGCCCGCAGGACCTGGGTGTCGATCTCCACCTCCTCCTGAAAACCGAGGGACCGCGTGATGATGTTGCGGAACCGATGGTGCTTCGCGGTCTCGGCCGTGATGAGGCCGGCCTTGATCTGCTCGTTGACCCAGGAGTGGTCCTCCGTCCGCTGGGTGATCTCGCCGCCGCGGATCAGGTAGCCGCGGGAGTCCCCCACGTGCGCCAGGTACGCCATCCCCTTGCGGAAGAGCAGGATCACCGCCGTCGTGCCCATGCCCCGATACTCGGGATCCGCCTGGGCGCGCTCGTAGATCCGCTTCCCGGCGAGCCGAACGGCGTACTTGATCTTCTCCTGGGTGATCTGCTCGTCCGTCGCCGTGTCGACGTCGAGGTTCTCGTCCCGGATGTTGGACAGCACCTCTTCGACGGTGGTGACCGCGATTTGACTCGCGTACTCGCCACCCGCGTGACCGCCCATGCCGTCACAGACGACGTAGACCGACAGCTCGTCGTTGATGAGGTAGTTGTCCTCGTTGTTCTGGCGCTTCATGCCGACGTTGGTGATGCCGGCTGACGTGATGCGCATCGACTGCCTCCGCAGGGTCGCGAGCTCGGCGCCAGGGCCGCGACAAGGACATACTCAAGGAGCGGGCTCCCCGGCTCGCCAGTCTAGCAGTTCGCGTGCGAAGGTCTCCGCCGCACGCGTGGTCGACGTCCCCGCGACCATCCGAACCAGCTCCTCGACGCGCTCCTGACCGTCCAGGCGGGACACATCGGTCCGCGTCCGCCCGTCCTCGACGACCTTCTCGACGCGGAAGTGGTGGTCCGCCGCGCCCGCGATCCGGGGCAGGTGCGTGATGGCGAGGACCTGACCGCCGACGCTGATCTCCACGAGCTTCGCCGCCACGCTCTCCGCGGTGGCTCCGCCCATCCCCGAGTCGATCTCGTCGAACACCGCCACCTGCACCTGCACCGACGACGTGCCCGAGAGCGCGCGCCGCACCGCGAGGAGGATGCGGGACAGCTCGCCGCCGCTCGCGACGCGGTGCATCGGCCGCGGCTCCTCGCCGGGGTTCGCGGACAGCAGGAGCTGCACCGTGTCGCCGCCGTGCTCTGCCAGGTGCGTCCCCGCGAGGGCGAGCCCCTCCCCCGGGCCGAGCGGCGCGATCGACACCACGAGCCGCGCATGCGGCATGGCCAGGGAAGCGAGCTCCGTCTCCACCAGGGCGGCCAGTCGGTCTCCGGCGGCCCGACGCTGATCGGTGAGGCGAGCGCACGCCGCGCGGGCGGCGGCTCCGGCGGTGACCAGCTCTGCCTCCAGACCATCCAGCCGCACGTCCAGCCCGTCGAGCTCATCGAGCTCATCGCGGATCCGCGCGTGCACCTCGGCCAGGCCGTCCGGGGTCGTGCGGTGCTTGCGGGCGAGCTGGTGCAGCGCAGCCAGGCGGTCCTCGATCTCCTGCAGGCGCCGCGGGTTCGACCGCGTCCGGTCCGCGTACCGGGACAGCTCGCGCGCCGCGTCCTCGACCGCGATCAGCGCCTCTTCCACCGACGCGAGCGTATCGGTGAGGGTCACGTCGATGGCCGCGAGCTCCCGCAGCGCCGACACGGCGCCCCCGATGCGCTCGACGGCAGCGCCCTGGCCTCCGTACAGCGCCTGCTCGGCGTCCCGGGCCCGGCCTGCGAGGCGAGCGGCGTCCCGGAGCACCCGGCGGTCGTTGCCGAGATCGGACTCCTCGCCCTCCTTCGGCTCCAGCTCGTCGAGCTCCTCCACCTGGAACTGCAGGTAGTCGATGCGCGACCGCTGCTCGTCCTCGAGGCTCCGCAGACGCTGGAGCTCGCGATGCACGGCGCGCGCGGCGGCCACCCGCTCGGCGACCTCCGCGCACAGGTCCTGGAGTCCACCGAAGCGGTCCACGATGCCGCGGTGCTGCTCGACGTCGAGGAGGACCTGGTGCTCGTGCTGGGATGCGTAGTCCACGAGCGTGCTCGCGAGCTGCCGCAGGGCCCCGACCGCCACCGGGCTCCCCGCCACCCAGGCGCGGGAGCGGCCCGCCGCGGACACGACGCGCCGCACGAGCAGCCCGTCGTCCTCGTCCCCGACGGCGACTCCCAGGGTGTCCAGGATGGCGTCGGCTTCGGGCGTTCGATCGAAGCGCGCCACGACCTCCGCCGCGTCGCGTCCCGTGCGCACGACGTCCGCGCTCGCGCGTCCGCCCAGGATCAGGCCCAGGGCCCCGAGGATGATCGACTTGCCCGCGCCCGTCTCACCGGACAGCACGTTCAGCCCGGAACCGAAGTCCACGGCGACGTCCTCGATGATGGCGAGGTCCCGGATCCGCAGTTCGTGGAGCATCCGTGCGTCGAGGAACCAGCGGGCTAGCCTCGGCCCCACCCCATCTTGGTGTGCAGGATCGAGAAGAAGTCCTGGGACGCGACCTTCACCAGGCGCGCCTGGTGCGCGGCTCGGCACGCGCGAATGCGATCGCCTGGATGCAGGGGGAAGCCTTCCTGCCCATCGATCGTGAGGTAGACGTCGCCCCGCGCCTCGGCGAGCCGGATGTCCATCGTGGCGCTGGCGGGCACGACGAGCGGCCGGTTCATCAGCATGTGCGGGCAGATCGGCGCCACGAGGAACACCTGCGTCGTCGGGACGATGATCGGCCCCCCCACCGCGAGCCCGTAAGCCGTCGATCCGGTGGGCGTGCTGATGATGATCCCGTCCGCGAGGTAGCTGCTGACGAAGTAGCCGTCGACCCGGGTCTCGAGGCGGATGACCTGCGCGAGCGCGCCCTTGTTGACGACGATGTCGTTGAACGCCTCGTAGGGGCCCAGCACCGTGCCGTCCGGGCGGATGACCTCGGCGCTCAGCATGAGGCGCTCTTCGACCGTGTGCTCGCCGGCCAGCACCTGGTCCAGCACCTCGAACAGACCTTCGGGGCCGGTGTCCGTCAGGAACCCGAGGCGCCCCATGTTCACGCCGAAGATCGGCACCGCGTTGGGGCTGAAGACGCGCGCGCCCAGGAGCAACGTGCCGTCGCCGCCGAGGACGATGGCGAGGTCGCTGCCCTCCGGCAGCTCCTCGCGGGGAGTCCCCGCTCCCAGGCCGGCCAGCTGAGCGGTGTCGGCGTCGACGACGAGCTCGTGGCCCCGGGCTTCCAGGTAGTCCACGACCTCCACCGCCTTGGCGGCGGCACGCTCGGAGCCGGGCTTGGTCAGGATCGCGACGCGCACGGTGCCTCCAGACTGCACGACCTTTCAGTCGGCGTCGCCCTCACGGGTGGATTGCAGGGCGGCCGCGAGGCGCACGAAGCCCTCCGGATCGACCGAGTCGCCGCGCACGGACACCGGCAGCCCCGCGGCCTCCAGCGCCGCCTCGAGCGTCGCGTTGTCCGACGGCAGGGCGGGAGCCAGCTTGAGCGAGTTCACGAGCGTCTTGCGCCGGGACTGGAACCCCGCGCGCACCACGGTCCGGAACCAGGCCCGATCAACGCCGCCGGTGACGAACAGCGGCTCGGGCCGTCGCTCGAGGCGGACGACCGCCGAGAGCACCTTCGGACGGGGGCGGAACGCGCCGCCGGGCACCGTGAACAGCCGCCAGCCCTGGCAGAAGGCCTGGATCTGCACGCTGAGGCTGCCGTACGGCTTCGTCCCGGGCTGCGCCACGATGCGGTTGGCCACCTCCGCCTGGAACATCAGGGTCATGGCCGCCGCGTCGCTGCCCCACTGCTCGAGCAGGTGCAGCGTGATGCGCCCCGCCATGTTGTAGGGCAGGTTCGCGACGATGCGGTACGGCCCGGGGAACGGGAGGTCCGCGGGCATCACCGTCAGCGCGTCGCCGTGCACGAGCTCGGACGTCGGATCGTCCGCGAACGCAGCCCGGTGGACCTCGGCGAGGGCGTCGTCCTTCTCGATCGCGATGAACCTCGCCGCCCGGGATCGAAGCCGGTGGGTCAGCGCGCCGCGGCCGGGTCCGATCTCCACGACCGTGTCGTCCGGGCGGACGCCAGCTCCGTCGACGATCCGCGCGATGTAGGCGTCGTCGACGAGGAAGTTCTGCCCCAGGGATCGCTTGGCGCGGCTCACTCCGAGTCCTCCGGTCGAGGCCCGTGGTGGGCGGTCGCCGCCATGGCGATGCGCTGCGCGGCCTTCAGGTGCCGCCTCTGCCGCCGCCGCGTCATCGCCCACGCCCACCGGCGCGCGATGGCCCACACGAACAGGGCCGTGACGGTCCCGGTGACGACCGAGCCCGCGCACAGGATGAAGTAGTCGTGCAGGGAAACATCGAAGATGTTCGCCGGGTCCGAGAACAGATCGCCCGGGTTGCGCAGCACGGAGTCCGGATCGCCGCCCGGCGTGACCATCACGCCCAGCACGGCGTTCACGAACTGCAGCGGCGCCAGCGTCAGCGGGTTCGACACCGTGACCGCCGCGATCGCCGCGAGCTTGCTCACGTGGAGCCACCGGGCGAGGACGTACGCCACGGGATAGTGCAGGAAGGTGATCGGCGTCCACACCCAGAAGGCGCCGAGCGCGAGCCCGCCCGCGAGGTAGTCCGCCCCCTTGCTCGACCGCATGGCGAGCAGGAGGTTGAGCTTCACCGGCCCCATGAGCTTGCTCATGCAGCTGCGATCCGGCCGGCGGGTGCTCATCCGAGCCGGAACCCGGGATCGACGTTCAGATCCGGCGCTGAACGCTCGCCCCGCGCCATCCGCAACGCCGCGACGTAGCCGATCATCCCGGCGTTGTCGGTGCAGAACCGCATCTC
>ENA-OWNT01004449-OWNT01004449.1-seawater-metagenome-genome-assembly--contig:-NODE-4449-length-12307-cov-3.690270_pt1 | contig 12307 bp, 11 predicted proteins | sample MGYA00238136_ERZ651165 | MGnify/ENA primary metagenome ERZ651165 (study PRJEB26861, sample SAMN08777766) | seawater metagenome | isolation source: coastal seawater | place: USA: Florida | collected... | reverse complement strand
ACCCCTGCGGCCACCACCTCGGCCCCGGTGCGTACCTGCGCGCCATGCAGCTGCGCGGCCGCCATCAGGTTCTGCGCCGAGAGCGCGGGATCGTTGACATAACCCGCCAGCGGCCACATCACCGCACCCGGAATCGCCGCGCCATTGGGTTGCCCGAACGCCGGATCGTCCAGCCGTCGCGGCGGGCTGAAACTGTCGAGCGAATACAGCGGCAACCGCCGTTTGATCTCTTCTGGCGTCAGCTCGTCAAACGGGCAGTCCAGTTCGCGGCTGAACGCCATATGCCGCGCCAGAAACCCGTTCGCCTCCGACTTCATCACCATGCAGCCGGTTTGCCGGAACCGCGCAAGATCGCTGCCGTCGGGCAGGCCCAGATAGTCGGCCCAGTCGCGCCAGTAGTGATAGCCTTCCCAGGCCATGGCCGTGCCGTCGAACGTGGAATAATGCATCCGGATGATCGCACAACTGCCTGCGGTCGACCCATGGCCGACCTGCGTGTTGCGGTCCAGCGACAGGGTCTTCCAGCCGGCCTTGGACATCTCAAAGGCAATCGCGGCCCCGATCACCCCGGTACCGATAATGATGGCGTCAGCGCTTTGTGTCATGTTTCTCCGTCTTTCCAGGTCGCCCCGGACCGTTCTTCCCGCTTACAGTGCCGCGCTGGGCCGGGCCTTAATCTTGTCGAACCACGCCAGCGTCGCCGTGTTGGTTTCCGGTATCCGCACCCGGATCACCCGCGCGAAATCGACAAACACGAACCCGGTGATATCGGCCAGCGTGAAACTGTCGCTGGCCAGATAGGCGCTGCTTTGCAGCCGCTCCTCGATCAGGTTGAAATAGTCGGCCAGCCGCTGTTGCCCCCGCGCGGCCAGTTCCGGGATCTGGGCGTGGTTCACCGGCCCTGGAATCGCCCGGTCCTTGAAATGCGGGTTGGTGTTGCGCAGCACCTCTGCCACCGGCATGCCGCCCTGGAACTCGGCAATCGCGTTCCACATCATGACCGCCCCCTTTTCCAGCGGCGTCCGCCCCATCAGCGGCGGCTCCGGAAACTTCGCCTCCAGATAGGCCGCAATGCCGAGGTTCTCGCCCAGAACCTCGCCCTCGTCCGTCAGCAGGGCGGGCAGGGTCGCACGCGGATTCACCGCCGTGAACTCCGGCGACAGCTGCTCGCCCTTTGCGATCGAGATATCTCGCGTCTCGATCTCCAGCCCCTTTTCGGCGATGAACATGCGGGCTCGGCGCGGATTGGGTGCGGTGGAACAATCGTAGAAAATCATCAGCTATCCTTCAGCCTGTTTTGCCACAGCCTAACCCCGCCCATGGCCCTTCGGTACCCCCCGCGTCCGGCTTCTTTGTGATCGCACATATTCCGGGATGCGCGGGGGGGGCGGGGGGCTAGCCCCCCGCCCGGTCGGATCGCCCCGGCGATCCGATGCCCGTCCACATCATCGCGGCCTGAGACGCAAAACGGGCGGCCCAATGGCCGCCCGCTCGAAACCATACCGGAAACGATCCCGATCAAACCGCCTTTTTCAGCGCCTCGACCAGATCGGTCTTTTCCCAGCTGAAACCGCCATCTGCATCCGGTTCACGGCCAAAGTGACCATAGGCCGCCGTGCGCTGATAGATCGGTTTGTTCATCTGCAGATGTTCACGAATGCCGCGCGGGGTCAGATCCATGACCGCATCCACGGCCTTTTCAATCTCGGCCGGAGAAACGTCGCCGGTGCCGTGCGTATCGGCATAGATCGACAGCGGCTTGGACACCCCGATGGCATAGCTCAGCTGGATGGTGCAGCGTTCCGCCATACCTGCGGCCACCACGTTCTTGGCCAGGTAGCGCGCCGCATAGGCGGCCGAGCGGTCCACCTTGGTCGGGTCCTTGCCGGAGAACGCGCCGCCGCCATGCGGGGCTGCGCCGCCATAGGTGTCGACGATGATCTTGCGCCCGGTCAGGCCGGCATCGCCGTCGGGGCCGCCGATGACGAACTTGCCGGTGGGGTTCACGTGCCATTCGGTCGCCGCCGTCAGCCAGCCCTCGGGCAGGACTTCGGTGATGTAGGGTTCGACGATGGCGCGGATATCGGCGCTGGTCAGCGCCTCGTCCAGGTGCTGGGTCGACAACACGACCGAGCTGACGCCCACCGGCTTGCCATCCTGGTACACGACCGACAGCTGCGACTTCGCATCCGGGCCCAGCGCCGGTTCGGTGCCATTCTTGCGCACCTCGGCAAGCCGCCGCAGGATCGCGTGGCTGTACTGGATCGGGGCCGGCATCAGCGCGGGCGTTTCGGTGGTGGCATAGCCGAACATGATGCCCTGGTCGCCCGCGCCCTCGTCCTTGTCGGCCGAGGCGTCAACACCCTGCGCGATATGGGCGGACTGCTCGTGCAGCAGGTTGGTAATTTCGCAGGTCTTCCAATGGAACTTGTCCTGCTCGTACCCGATGTCCTTGATGCAGTCCCGGGCGATTTGGTCGATCTTGCCCATGTATTCGTGCAGCTTGTCCTGATCCGACAGGCCCACCTCGCCGCCGATCACGACGCGGTTGGTGGTGGCAAAGGTTTCACAGGCCACGCGCGCCTGCGGCTCTTCGGCCAGAAAGGCATCCAACACGGCGTCGGAAATGCGGTCGCACACCTTGTCGGGGTGCCCCTCGGATACGGATTCCGAGGTGAAAGTGTAATTCTTACGGGACATGAAAGCGCTCCATTAGGGTTCTCCGCCACGCCAGGAAGCCGTTGTGACAGGTATCTGGTGGGGTTACGCCCGCGCCCATGCCCGGTCAACCGCTATTTCCGGGTTTGCCGCCAGACCAGCGCCGCAGTGCCGATCAGTAACAAAAGAATCACAGGTAGATCGCCGGTCCGCGCATATAGCGTCGGCGGCAAGGGTGCCGGCAGCGCGGCATCGGCATATCCCGCCTGCCCCAGCGGGATGGAACGCCGGACCCGGCCCAGCGGGTCGATCACCGCCGAAATCCCGGTATTGGCCGCGCGGATCATCGGCAGACCCTGCTCTACCGCCCGCATCCTGGCCTGGGCCAGGTGTTGATACGGCCCGGACCGCTGACCGAACCAGGCATCATTGGTCAGTTGCAGCAACAGATCGGGACGCTCCGGCGCGCCGTTCACATCCTGCGGAAACACCGCCTCGTAGCAAATCAGCGGCAGCGCCCGACCCAGCGGCCCCAGCGACATCAGCTGCGGTCCGGGACCGGCGCTGTAGCCCTGCCCGTCCCGTGCGGCGAACCCGTGCAACCCGGCCTGCGCCGCCAGATCGCCCAGCGGAACGTACTCGCCAAACGGTACCAGGTGGTGTTTGTCATAGATCCCGCCGACGGCCCCGTCGCCATTCAGGTAGACCGCCGTATTGAACAGCCGCCGCCCCTCGAGCCGCCGGATGCCCAGCACCACCGCGCTGCGTCCTGCCGCCTGCGAGATCACGTCGAAATACGGATCCGCCTGCTCCAGCAGCGCCGGAACCGCGCTTTCGGGCCAGACGATCAGATCCGGGCGCGGCTCAATGGCGGTGAACTCGACCTGCCGGCGAAAGAAGGTCGGCATATGCGCAGGGTCCCATTTCTGGTGCTGCGGCGCATTTGGCTGGATCACCCGGACCGTGAAATCAGTGATCGGTGTCGGCGGTTTGGTCTGTACCCCCAACATGGTCGCCGCTGCCAGGGCGAAGGCGGGCAGCAAGGCCGCAACGTGCCCTTCCAGCGGTGCGCGCGTGGCAATCGCCCAGCCGGGCAGGACAGCAACCGCCAGCGTCAGCAGCGCCAGCCCCTGCGGCCCGATCCAGGCCAGCAACAACAACGTGTCAGATCCCGTCCAGATCTGCGCCAGCGCGGCCCAGGGAAAGCCGGTCAGCACATAGGCCCGCGCCACCTCGGCCAGCGACAGCAGCCCGATCAGCAACCAGACCCGCCCTAGCGATGTCCGCCCAAACCTGTAGGCGGCGCCAAAGGCCAACCCCCAAAACAGCGCCAGCCCGCCGGCCATGAACACGAGCGCAAAAGGCGCCATCCAGCCATAGATCTCGGGTTCAACAAAAAACGGCTCGATGATCCAGAACAGCCCGTGCGCGAACCAGCCGGTGGCAAAGGCCCATCCCGACACCGCCGCCTGCCAGGGCGTGCCCGAGGCCAGCAGCAGCACCGGCAACAGCGGCAACAGCAGCAGGGTCACGATCCACAGGCCGACCGGCGCCAGCCCGAAAGCCGCCAGCACCCCGGCCAGCGCCGCCAGCACCATACGCCGCCACAAGGGCCAGCGCGCCAGTGGGGTCATGCTTCGGCATCCGGCGCCGCGACGGCAGCCGCGTCGCCGCCCGGCAGGCGGACCCGCAGGCGTTTGATCCGGCGTGGATCGGCATCCATGACCTCGAACTCGGGTCCGTCGGGATGCTGGATCACCTCGCCCCGCGTCGGCACCCGGCCCGACAGCATAAAGACCAGCCCGCCAAGCGTGTCGATTTCTTCCTCGTCCACGGCATCGTGGCTGGTCAGCGAACGGCCGATCTCGGCCTCGAATTCATCCAGCGGCGCGCGGGCCTGGGCGATGTAGCAACCCGGCTTTTCGCGGATCCACAGCTGTGCCTCATCGGTGTCGTGTTCATCCTCGATTTCGCCGACAACCTGTTCGATCAGGTCCTCGATGGTCAGCAACCCGTCGACGCCGCCATATTCGTCGATCACCAGCGCCATGTGCCGGCGCTCGGTCTGCATCTTGGTCAGCAGGACACCGATCGGCATCGACGGCGGCACGAACAGCAGCGGGCGCAGCATCGAATCAAGGTCGAATTCATGGCCTCCGCCGTTAAACCCATGGGTCAGCGCGACATCCTTGAGATGGGCAAAGCCAAGCGGCGTGTCCAGCGTCCCCTCGTACACCGGAATGCGCGTGAATCCGCTTTCGCGGAACACCTGCACCAGCTCTTCCAGAGTGATCGCATTGGAGACGGCGACGATTTCCGCCGTCGGAATCGCGACATCCTCGACCCGCATCCGGCGCAGGTTGATCATGCCCAACGGGGTGGCGGCCGGAACGTTGTGACCGTTCAGAGCCTCTTCGCCACTGTCTTCGGAAGGCGTGAGCGCGTCGATGATCCGGCCAAAGAACCCCTGTTTTTCAATGGATTCGCTGCTGTCGTCGTCGCTTTCGTCCAGGGGCTGCGCGCGATGCGCTGCGCCAGAACTGCCGTCTATGTCACCCATTTTTCCTATCCGAATAGAGGCCGTTACAGCCCGTCAGGGACTCTATATGGGTCATCAATACCCAATGTGCCAAGTATTTCCGTTTCAAGTTGTTCCATCACAGTGGCATCCGCGTCACGCACGTGATCGTATCCCAGCAGGTGTAACAAGCCATGAATGAGCAGATGGGTCACATGCGCGGCCATGGGTTTGCCCCCGTTTTCGGCCTCGCGCGTGCAAGTTTCCCAGGCGATCGCAATATCGCCCAACGCGATCTCGCCGGTGAAATCGGGTTCCGGGGACAGGGGCCGGTCGCCCGGGGTGTCGGGGGACAGATCCTCGGCCGGCCAGCTGAGCACATTGGTCGGCGTGGGTTTGTCCCGGAAGTCGGCGTTGAGCGTGGCGATGCGGACGTCGTCGCAGGCCATCAGGCTGATCTCGCAGCTGTCCGGGTCGATCTGCAAATGCTGCAAAGCCGCGGACGTGGCCGTCTCGGCCAGCGTCGCCAGGTCCAGCGCCTGCCAGCGCGGATCTTCTATGGATATGTCTAGCGTCATCTGGGTCCCGCAGCAGCGGGGGCCAGCCCCCGCACCCCCGGAGTATTTGCAAAGAGATGAAAGGGCCGGTCAGCCGGTTGTGGTGTCGGCCTCATAAGCCTCGATGATGGCGGCGACCAGCGGATGGCGCACCACGTCCTTGGAGGTGAAATAGTTGAAGCTGATGCTGGGAATGCGCGCCAGCAGCCGTTCCGCGTCGGCCAGGCCCGAAGGCACGCCGCGCGGCAGGTCGATCTGGGTACGGTCGCCGGTGATCACCATGCGAGAGCCTTCGCCGAGCCGGGTCAGGAACATCTTCATCTGCATGGTGGTGGCGTTCTGCGCCTCGTCCAGCACCACGAAGGCGTTCGACAGGGTGCGGCCGCGCATGAAGGCAAGCGGCGCGATTTCGATACGTTTTTCCTCGATCAGCTTGGCCAGCTGCTTGCCCGGCAGGAAATCGTTCAGAGCGTCGTAGAGCGGCTGCATGTAGGGGTCGACTTTGTCCTTCATGTCGCCGGGCAGGTAGCCGAGTTTTTCGCCGGCCTCGACCGCCGGGCGGCTGAGGATGATACGGTCGACATGGCCGCCGATGAACATCGACACACCGACGGCGACGGCGAGGTAGGTCTTGCCGGTGCCCGCGGGGCCGATGCCGAAGGCCAGCTCGTTTTCGAACAGCGACTGGACATAGGCCTTTTGCGCGTCGGTTCTCGGTTCGACCAGTTTCTTGCGGGTGTGGATTTCGACCTTGCCGCCCTTGAACATTTCAAGCTGGTCGCCGTCGCGGGTGCCGGTACCGGTCTCGGAGCCGCCCATGCGCAATTCGCGGTCGATATCGCCGGGTTCGACAGTACGGCCCGCTTCGAGGCGGGCATAAAGCGCCTGCAGCACGGTGACTGCCCTGCCGGTCTGTTCCTCCTCGCCGAAAATCGCCAGCTGGTTGCCGCGATGCACGATCTGCACACCCAGCTTCTGTTCGATCAAAGCCAGATTGCGGGAATGTTCGCCGCACAGATCGACCATCAACCGGTTGTCGGGAAATTCGATCAGCAGCTCCTGGGCGGCTGTTTCGTCTTGCGGTGGGGTCAGGGCGCCAATGGCCAATCCACTCTCCTCGTCTGGATCCGTACCGGGAGCGTGCCAACTTCGCGTCGGGGGCGCAAGATGGCCGGAAGGATTTTCACCGGGTTGAAACAAAAAACGGCCGCCCGGGGTCTCGGGCGGCCGTTCGGGATGAACTTTTTGGGCATTCAGATCGCATCGACGATCCTGGAGCCCTGCTTGAAGGGGCCGGTGGCCACACCCGGAGGCGCCGCGCCGGAACAGACCGGCTTGCCGTCGGGTCCGGTGTTCTTCGAAGGCGTGCTGAGGTCACAGAAGATGATCTGCAGGGCGCCCTTGTTGGCCGACAGAGTGCCGGATTCGAAGCTGGTTTCGTACTCGTTCTCCCGGCTCTCTTCCCAGACTTTCAGGGTCTTGGCGACAACCTGGTCGATCTTCGTCCCGGAGTCCGGTTCGATGCCGACCATGCGCAGGTCCAACGCGGCCTTACGGCCGTCGTTGTAGACCGAGAGGGCGTTGTCCGCGCCCTTCTCAGCCCAGCCGGAGAGGGAATCCAGCCGGTCCGCGAGGCCCTTCATGTATTCGGCCAGTTCGGGCGGCTGCGGGATCAGCACCAGTTCCGGCTGCCGTTCCCCGTCGCCGGGCCGGCGGACGAGGTCCGGGGTTTTCAGATTCAGGTCTTCGGAGAGCTTCACGTCCGCGAAGACGTGGAAGGACCGCAGCATCTCTGGGACGTTCTTGAACTTCGCGAAACGCGGCTTGTTCTTCAGTCGGCCGCCGGCGTCCATCTCGATCGCGGTGACGGTTTCCCCGAACGTCGCCCCCCACACGTCGAAGTTCTCCACGCCCGCGGCCTGGAGCAGGTCAGGACGCAGGTAGCGCTGCATGACGTGGGCCTCGGTGATGGAGTTGGCAATCGGTGTGCCGGTGGCCATCGTGACGACGCGTTCCCCGTGGGTGCTGCGCAGGTATTCGAGCTTCAGATGCATGTCGGTGGCCCGGACGGACCCGGCAATTTCTGCGCCCTTGATATTGGTGACCGTGCGGAGGTTCTTGTAGTCGTGCGCTTCGTCCACGAACAGGTAGTCCACCCCGGTGTCCTCAAATGTCAGTCCAAGGTCCGGCGCGGTGTCCATGAGCTTCTTCATACGCTCTTCTTCGGCCTGGAGCTTCGTTTCAAGCTTCTTCACCGTGGTCCGGTCTTCGCCTTCGGCCTGGGCGTTGACGATGGTCTGCCGGACGTCGGCGATGATCGACTCCTGGTAGGCCTCAATGGTTTCGGCTTTCACGCCGATGCTCTTGAAGGCCTGCTGCGTCATGATGATGCCGTCCCAGTCGTTCGCCGCGGCGCGGGCGACGAACTGCCGGCGCGCGGTCAGGTCTCCGCTGTTGGTCTTGATGTCATCACTGCCGGCCGAGAGCAGGCGGGCCTGCGGGTACAGTTCCAGCCACTCACGGGTGAACTGCTCCAGCATGTGGTTGGGGACGACAACCATGGGCTTGGAGGCCATGCCCAGGCGTTTGAGTTCCATTGCGCCCATCACCATTTCGGCGGTCTTGCCGGCCCCGACTTCGTGGAAGAGCCCCACGGCCGGTTCGGAGATGATGCGTGCCACGGCGGTGCGCTGGTGGGGGTGCGGGGTGAGGGAACGGCGCCGAATCGGACCGGGTCTGCGCAGTTCACGCTGATTGACGGCGATGCGATAACGGAGCTGACCGTTCATGCCCACCCAGAAGAACTGATCTGGTATCCTGTGGCCTTTTACCCCGTCGAGGTGAATCTGCACCGCCTGCAAGCCGGGCTGGACGGGGTTCTGACGGACCTGCCCTGGATTTCAACCGGCTGCGCCGAGTAGCGCTGGATTGAGTTTCAGTCGCACGGGCGTTCCATGCGCGTTGCGCTTTCAAAGGCGAAAAGCCCACTCAGAACCCCAAGGTGTTCCGTGGATACCGGCCGGAACCCCATCCGTTCATAGAGCGCGCGGGCCCGTGGGTTGCTGTCGATGACGTCCAGCCGAACCACTCGCATGTTGCGGGCCCTGGCCTCGTCCAGGATCGCCTCCAGCAGCAAGGTTCCAACCCCTTGCCCCCGCGCGTCTGGGCTGACGGCAAGGCCATCCATCAGCAATATCCCGGGTTCCAGGTCTCGGTCCAGAAGGTGCAGCAGCGGCGCGCGCCAGAGGCTGCCCACCCAGCCATAGACATGCGCCAGATCGCGCAGGCCGCCATCGGTAAAGGCCCCATCCGCCGTCTTGAACCCGGCAAGCCCGATAACGTTTCCGGTGTCGTCACAGACAGTCATTGCATGGGCCGGATCGAGAATGCGTGCGAAGAAGGGCAACGCCTTTTCCCGCGGACCCAAAAGTCGCCCCAGCTTGCGTTCGAACGCCTGCCAGTAGATGGCCGCGACCCTGTCGCGCTGGTCTTCGGGAAACCCCGCTTCAGGCGGTGTCATTCGCGTCTCCCACTGCCTCGCGCCAATGCGCCCGGCACAGCGACACATAGCGGTCATTGCCGCCGACCTCGATCTGTGCCCCTTCGCGCAGCGCCTTGCCGTCCGGGCCCACGCGGATCACCATCGTGGCCTTCTTGCCGCAGTGGCAGATCGTGCGCACCTCTCGCATCTCGTCTGCCAGCGCCAGCAGTGCCGCCGATCCCGGAAACAGCTCGCCCTGAAAATCAACCCGCAGCCCGTAGCACATCACCGGTACGCGCAGATCATCCACCGCGCGGGCCAGTTGCCAGACCTGATCCTTGGTCATCCACTGCGCTTCATCCACCAGCACGCAGGCGCAGGGACCGTCCGCCAGCCGTGCCGCGATCTTGGCGTAAAGGTCATCGGCCTGCGAATAGACATCCGCCTCGGCCCCGATGCCGATGCGGCTGGCGATCTGTGCGGTGCCGCCCCGGTCGTCGAAATCGGCGGTCAGCAGATAGGTCTGCATCCCCCGTTCGATATAGTTGTAGGACGCCTGAAGCAGCAGGGTCGATTTCCCCGCATTCATGGTGGAGTAGTTGAAGTAGAGCTTGGCCATGGCATGGATTTGCCCCAAGCCCGCGCGTCGCGCAAGACCTGCGTGCTAGTCGCCCGCCAGCTTGTCGAGATTGCCAAGGCAGCGGGTGAGGAAACCGGTGAACTGCCTTACCTCTTCTGGGCTGAAGCCCTCCAGCAGCGCCTTTTGCCGGTTCAGCGCTTCGGCTAAAACCTGCGCGTGCAGCGCTGTACCATGGGCCGTCAGAACCCACTCGCGGCCCACCCGTCCCTGATCGGGATCGGCGGGCGCAACGAGCCGCTTCTTTTCCAGCCGCGCCAGCGCCCGGCTGACGGCGGCCTTGTCGATGCCGATGGTGCGGCTGGCATGGGCGGCGGTGCTGCGCGGTTCGCGCGCCAGCATGACCAGCATCCGCCAGTCCATCGCGCCGATGCCGAACCTGTCCTGATAGGCGCGCGCGGCGCTGCGGGTAAACCGGTTGGCGGTGAAGGTCAGCAGCACCGTGGGGCTGCGCGAAAAGCTGAGGGTTGGCGTCGCCGGGCCGCCCGTGTCGTCGGGGTGGATCAGGAACAGGTCGTCGGGCAGATCGGTGGTCATGAGGGCAGGGTAGGGGACAGATGTTGACATGACAACAGGGGCGCGGCATCGTCATGTGTGTTGACATGACAACACTGGAGGAGAGGCCATGTCCGATGCGCCCGTCTTTGATGTCGATCCGCAGGCTTTCTGGGCCGATCCCTATCCGGCGCTCAAACGGATGCGGGCCGAGGCGCCGATTGCCTATGTGCCGCAGCTTGGCGCCACTCTGATCACCCGGCGTGACGATATTTTCACCCAGGAAAAGCGGGTCGAGGTGTTTTCCTCGGACCAGCCCGAGGGGCTGATGACGGTGCTGATGGGCCGCAACATGATGCGCAAGGACGGGGCGGATCATGCGGCGGAACGCAAGGCGGTGTTCCCGACCGTGTCGCCCAAAACCGTGCGCGATGTCTGGACCGCGCAGTTCCGGGCACGGACGGCCGACGTGCTGGACCGGATCGCGCCGATGGGGGGCTGCGATCTGGTCCGCGACTTCGCGCTGCCCGTATCGGGCGAGGCGCTGAAGGCGATGACCGGCCTCACCAACATGACCGCGCCCGAGATGAACCGCGTGAGCCAGGGCATGATCGACGGCTGCGCCAATTACGCGGGCGACCCTGCGGTCGAGGCCAATTGCCACGATTGCACCGCCTCCATCGACGCCCATATCGACGCCATGATCCCGGTGTTGGACGCCGCCCCCGACCATTCTCTGTTGTCGGTGCAGCGCCGCGCCGGGCTGTCGGACGCGCAGACCCGCGCCAATATCAAGCTGGCGATCTCGGGCGGCCAGAATGAACCGCGCGACGCCATCGCGGGCACGGTCTGGGCGCTCTTGACCCATCCCGACCAGCTAAACCTGATCCGCTCAGGCGCGGCGACATGGCTGCAGGCGTTCGAGGAATACGCACGCTGGATCTCGCCCATCGGCATGTCACCGCGCCGGGTGGCGCGGCTCTATACCCTGCACGGCGTCACCTTCGCGCCCGACGACCGGGTGTTCCTGATGTTCGGCTCGGGCAACCGCGACGAACGCGTCTTTGCCGCGCCCGACCGCTTTGACATCACCCGTGACACCGGCCCGGCCATCTCCTTTGGTGCCGGTCCGCATTTCTGCGCCGGGGCCTGGGCGTCCAAGGCGCTGATCGCCGATGTCGCCCTGCCGATGCTGTTCGACCGCCTGCCGGATCTGGCGCTGGATGGCGACGCGCCTTTTGGCGGCTGGGCCTTTCGCGGGCCGCTGCGAATGCCGGTGCGCGGGCCGGTGCGCGGGGCCACGCGGCCCGTGTGACCCAAGGGAACGGTTGCCGCCCCGCCGCGCGTCCTGTCAAGTGTCAGCCGAACCGGACTATGCCGGATAAACCTATCGCAAGGACTTCTCAATGAGCCGCGTCGACTCCCTGTTTCAGCCCGTGACCCTGGACAAGCTGACCCTGAAAAACCGGATCGTCATGGCCCCGATGACCCGCACCTATTCCCCCGGCAACGTGCCCAATGACCTCAACGTCGCCTATTACCGCCGCCGCGCCGAAGGCGGCGTCGGGCTGATCATCACCGAGGGCACCTGCGTCAACCACATCGCCGCCAGCGGCTTGCAAATCGATCGCCGCCTCATAGGCCCCGTCGTTATTTGTGAAAAGAACCATCTTTTTGCCCGGCAGCACGCCGTAGCGGTTCACATAAGTCTGCACGGCGCCCGCAAGCATAATGCCCGGCCGATCATTATCGGCAAAAACGAGCGGGCGTTCATGCGCCCCGGTGGCGAGCACGACCTGCCCGGCACGCACATGCCAGACGCGCTGACGCACCTTGCCGACGCGCTGAGACGCGGGCAGATGATCGGTTTTTTGTTCCAGCACGCAGAGATAATTGTGATCATAATAGCCGAACGCGACCGAGCGGGAGAGCAACGTCACATCGGGCATGGCCGCAAGCTC
>ENA-OWNT01004448-OWNT01004448.1-seawater-metagenome-genome-assembly--contig:-NODE-4448-length-12313-cov-6.559333_pt1 | contig 12313 bp, 6 predicted proteins | sample MGYA00238136_ERZ651165 | MGnify/ENA primary metagenome ERZ651165 (study PRJEB26861, sample SAMN08777766) | seawater metagenome | isolation source: coastal seawater | place: USA: Florida | collected... | reverse complement strand
GATCGTCGCGGTGGCCGCGATCCAGATCCTGCGGGGCGCGATCGACGTGTTCCTCGAAGCCGCGGCGGTGGACGTGGCCGAGGTGGAGCGCGCGACCCTCAGCGTCGACGGCGTGCGGTCCTGCCACAAGATCCGCTCGCGGGGCTCGGCGGACGCCGTCTTCGTGGACCTGCACATCCAGGTCGATCCCGACGAGTCCGTGCAGGTGGCGCACGACCGGTCGGGGGCCGTGAAGGCCGCGATCATCGAGGCGATCCCCGGCGTGGTGGACGTCCTCGTCCACATCGAGCCCGTCGAGTGAGGCTGCCCCCGGTCCCGACGATCGGCCTGCTCGCCCTGGCCGCAGGACTCCGGCTGGGTGCAGCGGGGACGCTGGGCCTGCATCCCGCGTTCCGGGGCCCACTCGGGGCCGAGCCCTGGCACCGCCCTCCCCTGCTCGACTGGCTCACGCTGCTGGTCGCTCCCGGCCGTCGTGAGCTCGTCGCGGTCGCCTCGGGCGTCCTGGTGGTCTGGTTGATCGGTCGTCTGGCCCTGCGGGCCCTCGGTGTGCGCGGCGCGCTGATCGCCATGGCCGCCGCCGCCCTGAGCCCCGCGCTCGTCCAGGCGGGATCCTGGTGGAGCCTGCAGAACCTGACGGTGCCCCTGACGGCCGCGACGGCGCTCGCGCTGCTGGGCGCACTGGACCGGCCCGAGCGCGGGCGCCTCGCGGCGCTCTTCGGTCTGGCCGCGCTGCTCGCCGCCTCCGATTGGACAGCCTGGCCGCCCGTGCTCGCCTGGGGGATCTGGCTCGCGGCCTTCAGGCCCCACTGGCTGGAGCCCCGGACCGCCCATCGGGTCGCCGCGGCGCTGTTCGCCGGGTTCGCGGTGGCGGGGATGCTCTACCTGCTGATGAGCGCGCGCGGCGCCGACCCGCGGGGCGCCATGGGCTGGAGCTCGATCCCCACCGGGCTCCCCGCGTTGCAGGGCCACGTCGACAGCATCGCCGCGCTGCTCGCCGGCCGCGTTCGCCAGCTCACGCCGTGGGCCCGCCTCTCCATGGCGTTGGCGACGGCGGCCGTCGCGGTCGTCGGGGCGCGACGAGCCCAGGCGGACGCGCCGACCTGGACGACGGCACTCGCGGCGGGATCCCTCGGGGCGCTCGCGATCGCGCTGGTGATCCACCCGTGGATCCCCGTCGCGGTGGAGAAGGCGCTGTGGTTCATGACGCCGCTCGTGCTGTGCCTCGGGGTCGCCGCGATCAGTCCGCCACGCGCGTGCGCTCTGGGGCAGACTGCGCCGATGCGGTCTCGCGCCACCCTCCCGTTCCTCCTCGCCCTCGCCCTCGGCGGGTGCGACGCCGACGAGGACGGCTGGACCGAGGCCGCCGGCGACTGCAACGACGAGGCCGCGTCCGTGCACCCCGGGGCGCCGGAGGTCTGGAACGACGGCGTCGACAACGACTGCGACGGCGTCATCGACGACTCCGCCGACTACCGCTTCGTCGACGAGGTCGAGCCCAACGACGTCACGCTCGCGGACTGCTTCGCGCCGTCGGGCCAGGATCTGGGGGACGTGGCCGCGTTCGGGCTGCTGAACCGCCTGTCCGGCCGGATCGACAGCGTCGTGGACGAGTCGTACGTGGACGGGGACCTGGACTGCTACGTGCTGCGGCTCCCGGACGACGCCGGGCACCCCCGCCTCGAAGTCCGGCTCGACTGGACGAACCCCGACTCGGATCTGGACTTCGCCGTGCAAGGGCTCTGGGAGGGGGAGCAGTCGGGGTTCGCGCTCGCCGACCTGCCTGGGCCGCCGCCCGAGGTGGCGATCACGTCCTCGGGCTTCGACGGCGGCGCGCCGCTGTGGCTCTGGATCGTCGGCTACACCGGCGAGCCCACGGACTACACCGTGGACCTCGTCCTGCGCTGACTCAGCGGCGACGCCGCACGAACACGAGCCCCGCCAGCAGCATCCAGCCCCAGGACGCACCGCCGCCGGCCTGACTGCAGCCGGGGTCGCAGTCCTCTTCGTCCTCGGGCACCGCCCCGTCGCAGTCGTTGTCGAGCCCGTCGCAGATCTCGGTCGCGCCCGGTCCGGTCATCGCGTCGAGGTCGTCGCAGTCGTCCGCGCAGCCGAGCGCGCCGTCCTGATCCGCGTCCACCTCGTCGAGCGGGAGGACCCCATCGCAGTCGGTGTCGAGCCCGTCGCAGACCTCGTCGGTGCCCACGAACCGCGCCGCGTCGGTGTCGTCGCAGTCGCCGTCGCAGATGGACTGGCCGTCCTCGTCCCCATCCGCCTCCTCGTCCGGCACCGCGCCCGCGCAGGCGTTGTCGAGCCCGTCGCACAGCTCGGGAGCTCCGGGATACACGAGCGCGTCGGCGTCGTCGCAGTCGAGCGGATCGCCCGCCGCGTCGCTCAGGCAGACGCCGTCCGCGTCCGCGTCGCCGCTGGCGTCGTCGCCCACGCACAGGTCGTCGTCGCCGCAGATGCCGTCACCGTCCTCGTCCAGGGTCGCGTCGTGGCCGTCGCACAGGTCCAGGCTGTCGCAGACCCCGTCGCCGTCCGTGTCGTCCGTCGCGTCGTCCGGGCAGGGGTCCTCGTCGTCACACACGCCGTCGGCGTCGGTGTCGGCCGCGCTGTCGTCGCCCGTGCACACGTCGGAGTCATCGCACACGCCGTCCCCGTCGGTGTCGCCGCTGCTGTCGGCGCCCGCGCAGACGTCCTCGGCGTCGCAGACCCCGTCGCTGTCGGCGTCCCCGGAGCTGTCGGTCCCCGTACAGACGTCCGTGTCGTCGCAGATCCCGTCGCTGTCGGTGTCGCCGCTGCTGTCCGCCCCGTCGCAGACGTCGACGCTGTCGCAGACGCCGTCGCCGTCCGTGTCGTCCGTCGCGTCGACCGGGCAGGCGTCGCACCCGTCCGGCGTCCCGTCGGCGTCCAGGTCCGCGCCGTCGTCGTACCCGGCGCAGACGTCCGCGCCGTCGCAGACCCCGTCGCCGTCCGTGTCGTCCGTCGCGTCGGTGGGGCAGACGTCCTCCAGATCGCACACGCCGTCCGAGTCCGTGTCGCCGCTCGAGTCCGTCCCCGTGCAGAGGTCCGAGTCGTCGCAGATCCCGTCGGAGTCGCTGTCCCCGGACGTGTCGTTGCCCGTGCAGAGGTCCACGCTGTCGCAGGACCCGTCGCTGTCGCTGTCGTCGCCCGCGTCCAGGGGACACGAGTCGCACCCGTCGGGCGTGCTGTCCCCGTCCAGGTCGGCGCCGTCGTCGAAGCCCGGGCAGATGTCCACATCGCCGCAGACCCCGTCACCGTCCGCGTCGTCCGCGGCGTCGTTCGGGCAGAGGTCCAGCGAGTCGCACAGCCCGTCGGAATCGCTGTCCGTCGCGCCCTCGTCGACCGTGCCGTCGCAGTTGTCGTCGATGAAGTTGCAGATCTCCGTGGCACCGGTCCACACCGCCGCATCGAGATCGTCGCAGTCCAGGCCGCACGCGAACTCGCCGTCGCCGTCGGCGTCGAGCTCGTCGAGGATGCTCGACCCATCGCAGTCGTTGTCGATGCCGTCGCCGCAGATCTCCGTCATGCCGGGATTGGCCAGAGGCTGGTTGTCGTCGCAGTCGACCCCCAGCGCGTACCCGTCGCCGTCGCTGTCGATGACCAGCGTCGGGTTGTCGAACCAGCGGATGTTCGAGTCGCCGTCGGCGGCGGCCGCCACGTCCGCGTCTCCGTCGCCGTCGAGGTCGGCCGCGACGACGCAGCGCCCGGTACCCACCCCGCTGAGCTGCTGCGGCGTCCCGAACCCGCCGTCGTACTCGATCACCCAGGTTCCCGACCCGGCGGCGACGCTCAGGTCGAGGTCGCCGTCGCCGTCGTGGTCCCCAAGGTCCATGCGGCGCGGGTTCGACTCGGCCAGCACGACCACCGCAGGCTCGAAAGAGGCTCCGCCGGTGTTCTCGTGCAGCGTCACCGCCGCGCTGCTCCGCCAGGCCACCAACAGGTCGAGATCACCATCGCCGTCGACATCGTGTGCCAGCAGATCCGTCGGGTTCGATCCGTACGTGGAGAGCGTGACCTCGGTCGCGAAAGTCCCCGCGCCGTCGGTGTTCTCGAGCCAGACGACGTCGTCGCCGTTCTCACTGGCGGACACGAGGTCCAGGTCCCCGTCGCCGTCCAGATCCGCGGCCTCGAGCGCCCAGGGACTGGACACCGTGCTGCTCGCGACGGCCTCCGCTGCGAAGTCCGCCGTCGTCATCCCCGTTCCGAGGTTCTTCCACCAGCTGATCTGACCGCCGTTGCCCCCGCCGATGAGGTCCACGAGCCCGTCCCCATCGAGGTCGGCCCCGGCGGTCGAGTAGCCCCGCCCGAAGGAGTTCGTGAATCGGATCGCGCCCCCGAACCCGGCGCCGGTGTTCTCGTAGAACCCGGCCTGGGTCCCGAACTCGGCGGCCACCAGCAGATCGAGATCCCCGTCGCCGTCCAGATCCGCGAGCGCCGTGTCCCGAGGCAGATCCTCCCAACCGACAAGCTGCTTGCGCTCGAAGCGGGCGCCGGGCGCCCCGCTGTTCTCGAACCAGACGACCCAGTCCTCGGTGGCCGCGGTGGCGATCAGGTCCCGGTCGCCGTCTCCGTCGACGTCCGCGGCCTCCATCCCGTAGCACTGGTAGGCGCCGGACACGACGTCCATCCGGGTCGTGATCCGGCCATCGCCGGGGTTCGGGAACCACTGGATCGCGTCGATCGTCGCCTTCGCGATGACGATGTCGACGAGCCCATCCGCGTCGATGTCGCCGGCGGCGATCCCGCAGTCGCCCGTGGGCCGGTACGTGCTGGTGGTCCACACGGGCGCCGCGAAGACGCCGGCTCCCGTGTTCTCGACCCACCACGCGATGTGCTCGGTGCGCCCCACGACGTAGATGTCGTTGTCGCCGTCGTTGTCCATGTCGGCGATGACGGCCTCCCAGGCCTGGTTCATGGAGCCGAGCGACTGCTCCGCGCCGAAGCCACCCACACCGTCGCCGGCGTACCACGACGCCGTGCTCTCGCTCTGGATGGAGGCGAGGACGTCCACGTTCCCGTCCCCGTCGAGGTCTCCGGTGGTGACCGAGCGCGCGCCGTCGGCGGACGCGTCGATGTCGACACCCACGGCGAACGCGCCAGAGCCGTCGTTGGCGTACCAGACCACGCGGTCCGCCTGCGCGGCCGCGAGCAGGACGTCGAGATCCGCGTCGCCGTCCAGATCCACCACCTCGACCCCGGCGGGCCCGTCGATGGACCCGTCCACGGTCATCGGTGCTCCGAAGCCACCGGCGCCGTCGTTCGCGTACCAGACGACGGTGTCGCTGTTCTGCCAGCTCACCACCAGGTCCGGCCCGTTGACTCCGTCCAGATCGCCAGCGGCCAGGCGGACCGCACCGTCCCCGGTGTCGTCCACGATCACCTCCTGGGCAAAGACCCCGGCGCCCAGGTTCTCGTAGGTGACGACCACGTCGCCGTTCAGCGCCACCGCGGCGACGTCCAGATCCGTGTCGCCGTCCAGGTCGACGGCGATCGCGTCGCTCGCGCCGTTGAGGGACCGATCAAGGTAGACGGGGTTCGCGAAGCCGCCCGCGCCGTCGTTGGCGTACCAGGCGAGGTCGTCGCCCTGAAAGGCCGTCCCGAGGACGTCGAGATCGCCATCGCCGTCAATGTCCGCGAGCGTCGCGCTCGAGGCCTCCCGCGACGCGAACGTCATCGCCTCCGCGGCCCACCCGGCCCAGCCGTCGCAGACCCCGTCGCCGTCGGCGTCCCCGTCGGAGTCGTCGCCCAGGCAGACGTCCACGGCGTCGCACACCCCGTCGGAGTCTCCGTCGTCGAGTCCCTCGTCCGAGGCGCCGTCGCAGTCGTTGTCGACGCCGTCGCAGACCTCGTCGGCTCCGGGGTTCGCCGTGGCGCTCCCGTCGTCGCAGTCATTGGGCAGCGAGCCATCCGTGCACGCGGTGTCGTCTTCGCAGAACCCGTCGGCGTCGTCGTCGACGGTCAGGTCTCCCGCCTGGACGCACCCCGCACACAGGGCCGGGGACTGCATGGAGTCGACCGCGGCGGGTTCGAGGCAGCCCGCCAGCAGCAGCAGGACAGGCACGACGGCGAAGGAGCGAAGCGTGGTCATCAAGAAGTCCCGGGTTCGAGGCGGCTGCAGCCTAGCCTGCCCCGGCCGCGGCTCGATGACACCGGAATGACAGGACCCGAGGCGGCGCTCGTCGGGGGCGGCCCTGTCTGCTAGATCGCCGCCATGAGCGGACACCTCGTGCAGCAGCTGGTCGACGAGGGCTACGTGCCCTTCGCCTTCGGGAACCGCAAGAACCTGGAGGAGCTCCACCCCGCGCCCTTCGGCGCCTCGCTGCACATGATCGCCGCGGACGACCCGAAGAACCTGCACTACCACCACGCCATCAATCGCCTGAACGGCCTCGCCTACGGCGGCAAGGACATGGGAATGCCCGCGTGGGTGCAGATCGACTGCGGGATCCTGCCGTCCGCGTTCATCGGCTTCGCGCTCCCGGCTCCGCTGCTGCCCGAGAAGCTCAAGTGGCAGATGGACGTGACGGACGACGTGGGCATCGTCCCGGTGGCCGAAGCGATCTCGATCCCCACCGTGCAGCCCGGCAAGTACACGTCCTTCTCGATGTGCTCGGTGATCCCCGGCAAGCAGCTGGGCTACGCCAGCAAGCTCCTGTCCCTGAAGGCCTACGGCTGCCGCAAGACGCTCGGCGTCGCCCAGTTCGACAACTTCGCGCTGCGCATCCACACCCGCTTTGGTGCGCTGGAGATCGTCGAGCCCCACGTGCCGTACCACACCTGCCCCGAGAACACCTTCGTGTACGGCTGCGACCTGCGCGGCGGCTCGGTGCTCGACGTCCTCGAGCGCGGCGGGGTCGTGGACGACGACCGGGAGCCCAGCTTCCTCCTCGACTCCCGCGACACCGAGCGCATGGTCGACATGGCCACCCGCGTCCGCGCCGGGACCCACCGGTACTGGCTGCTGCCGCCGGGCGCGGTGCGGACGGAAGCGGGCGTCCAGTGCCCGATCCTCGAGGAGTCGCGCTGACCGGGGCCCTGCCCTACCCTCGACGCCGTGGCACGTCTCCTCCTCTGGTCCGTCCTCGCGGTCTTCGCCCAGCTCGCCTTCGTGCGGCTCGTGGTCACCAACGCGGGGGGCACCGGGTACTACGCGAACCTGCTGCTGCTGTTCGCCGCGTTCTCGCTGGCGGCCGGCTTCATGGCGCGGCGCTGGGTCCGCGCGGGGCTCGCGATCCCCGGCCTGCTCTTCGGCCTGTTCTCCCTCGTCCAGTGGCTCGGATCCATGGACCTCGTGGAGACGATGCCTTCGGAGTTCCTCTGGTCGACGGTGGCGAACCTGCACCCGAAGGAGGCCGACTTCGACCTGCAGCTCGCCACCTACCTGATTGTGGCGGCCGTGGCCCCGGTCATGGCGCTGATCGGGAGCCAGCAGGGCGAGGCGTTCCGCGAGGCCGGTGAACCCGCGCGCGCCTACCTCGTCATGGCCGGCGGGGGCCTCTTGGGCGGCGCCCTCTTCACCGCCCAGAACCAGCTCCTCGCGGATCCACTGACCCTCATGGCCGTGTGGTCCGGGCTGCTCGTGGCCGGGCTCTGGCCCCAGGCGACGTCGCTGCTGCGGCGGGTCGCGCTCGGCGGACCCATCGCCGCGATCCTGCTCGTGGCCCTGCCCATGAGCCAGGCCGACCACTTCAGCCCCTACCAGCGCGTGTCCCTGGTGGAGAAGGACCAGGGCTGGGACATCCTGTCGAACGGCTTCTACCTGTCGTTCTGCGCCGGCGTCGACATCGAGGAGCTCGACCCCTCCCACCGCATCTGGAGCCACCTCGCGTTCCGCCACATGGAGAAGGGCGAGCGGGTGCTGGTGCTCGGCTCCGGGGCGGGATCGCTCGACGTGCGCGAAGCCGTGCACCTGGGCGCCGGCCACGTGGACGCCGTGGAGATCGACCCGACGTTCTTGCGGCTGGGCCGCCAGCTCGACCCGATGAAGACCTACGACCGGCCCGAGGTCGCCGCGCGGTCGGGGGACGGCCGCGCCTTCCTCACCGGCACCGACGAGCAGTGGGACGTCATCTACTACCCGTTCGTGGACAGCCAATCGCTGGCCAGCAACCACGCCCGCTTCCGCCTGGACTCGTTCCTCTACACCGTGGAGGGGCTGAAGCTCGCCTGGTCCCGCGTGGCCGATGGGGGCGTCCTGTTCGTGAACTTCTTCACGGGCACGAGCTGGATCCGCGACCGCATGTACGACCTGCTCGTGGCCGCGACCGGAGCGCAGGTCCGCGTCTTCTTCAGTGAGATCCACCCCGGCGGAGCGCTGTACGTCGTGTCCAAGGGCCGGCCGCTGGCGGTGCCTCCGAGCCGGTTCGCCGAAGGCACCGCCGAGTTCGAGGCGGGCGGCCCCAACGAGCTCCTCCCCACCGACGACTGGCCCTTCTTCTACAGCCGGGACGAGGCCGTGCCCGTCGAGTACCTGCGGCTGCTCGTGGGCATCGCGTTCGCGATGATGGCCGTGTTCCTGCTCGCCGACCGGTTCGCTCCCAGAGAGCGCGAAGACGGCTCTGCGTCGCCGCGGTGGGACCTCTACGCCTACGCGACCTTCTCCGGCGCCGCCTTCTTCTTCCTGGAGCTGCGGACCATCGCGGCCGTAGCCCCCGTCCTGGGCTCCACCTACCTCGCCCAGGCCTGCACGATCATGGCGGTCATCGGCGTGTCACTGCTGGGCGCGCTCGTGGGCACCGTGCTGAAGGACCCGCCCCGGAAGGCCGTCTGGGCGGTGCTGTTCGTCACCCTCGCCCTCGCGTTCGGGGCGGGGGCGTGGTTCCACCCCCTGACCGGCGCGGTGCCGAGCACGCCGCTGTTCCTGCTGCTGCTGCTCCTGCCCGTCGGCGTCGCCGGGCTCCTGTACTACCTGTACGTGCGGGACGAGAGCAGCGCGACCGTGCTCGCGATGCAGAAGGCGAACATCGCCGGAGGCGCGCTCGGCGGCATGGCCGAGGCCATCGTCGTGCTCACCGGCTTCCAGGCCTCGCTCTGGCTCGGTGTCGCGCTGTACACGGCCTCCCTGGCGGGGATCCTCTCGGGCCGCCTGCGCCGCGAGGCGTCCGCTCCCTAGTCGGACCAGCGCTGGGTGCAGCCGACGATCCCGTCCACGATCTCGTCCCACGTGAGGGGATGGAGGGAGTGGCCCATGCGGTCGATGAGCTGCAGGGTCGCCCCGGGCACGAGCTCGGCCGTCTGCCGTCCACCGCGCACCGGGATCATCGGGTCGTGCGTCCCGTGGATCACGTGGGTCGGACACGTCACCGTGCGCAGCCCCGCGCGCCGGGGTGCGGTGGCCATGATCGCGCCGAACTGGCGGGCGAAGCCGGCGGGGTTGCTGTTCCGGCGGTAGTCGGCGGCGCCGAGCGAGGCGATCGCTGGCTCGTCGAGGGGGAGCTTCCCCGGGTTGAAGGCGTGGGCGAGCTTCACGCGCGCCTGGCCCGCCTCCTCGGCGTTGGTGGGCCGGAGGCTCAACAGGGTCGCCATCACGCGCGGATCCCCGGTCGTGCTCAGGGCGTCCCCCGGCGCGGACATGATCGAGGTGAGCGTGCGCACCCGGGGGCCGTGCTCGATGGCGCACAGGTGCGCGATCATCCCGCCCATCGACACGCCCACGACGTGAGCGTCCTGCAGCCCCAGGGCGTCCAACACCCCCACCGCGTCCCGCGCCATGTCGCGCAGGTCGTAGGCGACGCTCGCCGGCCGCCACGGCGTGTACCGCGCCCGCACCATCTGGGCGAGGCTCGGGGGCGGGATGTGATCCAGCTGCTCGGACAGGCCGACGTCCCGGTTGTCGAAGCGGATGACGCGGAAGCCGCGCTCGACCAGCAGCTCCACGAACCCGGCGGGCCACAGGGTCATCTGGGCCCCGACGCCCATGATGAGCAGCAGGGGCTCCCCGTCCCCCTGCTCCTCCACGTAGAGGCGCACATCTCCTGCGTCGACCAGCGGCATGACCGCGACCCTAGCGCGGCCGTCGTGCGCCGGTCGGCGGCTAGCCGAGCCCCAGCGCGCGGCCTCCCTGGTAGACGACGAAGCTCGCGACCCAGGCGAGGACGTTCATGTAGACGACCATGAAGACCGGCCAGCGCCACGAGCGCGTCTCCCGACGGACGGCGGCCAGCGTGCTCATGCACTGGGCCGCGAACGCGAAGAACACCATCAGCGACAGGCCCACCAGCGGGCTGTAGACGGAGCGGCCGTCGGGCCACTCCTCCGCCCGGATCCGATCCCGCAGCGACCCCGACTCCTCGTCCACCTCGCCGAGCCCGTACACGACGCCCATGGTCGCCACGAACACCTCGCGGGCGGCGAACGAGCCCACCAGGCCGACGCCGATCTTCCAGTCGAACCCCAGCGGCGCGATGACGGGCTCCAGCGCGTGCCCGAGGTCGGCGGCGTAGGAGCCCTCCAGCGTCGCGGTGGCCACGTCGGCGCCCGCGGGCAGCGTCTGCGGGTCCACCCGGGGGAAGCTCAGGAGCCCCCACAGGATGATCGTGCAGACGAGGATCACGGTGCCCGCCTCGGTCAGGAACACCTTGCTGCGGTCCCACATCATCCGCAGGACCGTGCCCGGGGCGGGGCGTCGATACGGCGGCAGCTCGAGGAGCAGCGGCTCGTTCCGCCCCTTGAGCACCGTCCGGCCGATCACGGCCGCGGCGATGAGCGCCGTCACCACCGACAGCACGTACATGAACGCGAGCACGAGGCCCTGGAGGGGGATGCCCTTGAACGCCGCCGGAAACAGAGCCGCGATGAGCAGCGTGTAGACCGGCAGCCGCGCGGAGCAGGTCGTCAGCGGCACCACCATCATGGTGAGGAAGCGGTCCCGCCGGCGCTCCATGGTGCGGGTCGCGAGGATCGCGGGGACCGCGCACGCGAACCCGGACAGCAGGGGCACGAACGCCCGGCCGTGCAGCCCCACGGACTTCATGATCCGGTCCATGAGGTAGGCCACGCGGGCCATGTAGCCCGAGTCCTCCATGAGCCCGATGAGCAGGAACAGCAGCAGGATCTGCGGCAGGAACACGACGACGGCGCCGACGCCCGCAATCACGCCGTTGACCACGAACTCCTCGAACAACCCGTCCGGGAGGACCCCGGCGGCGCCCTCGCCAAGCATCGCGAAGACCGACTCCACGAAGCCGATGGCGGGGTCGCTCCAGCTGAAGAGGCCCTGGAACAGCAGGGTCATGAAGACGAGGAAGATCGCGAGCCCCCACACCGGGTGCACAAGGACGGCGTCGATGCGATCGGATACGCCGCGCCCGCTGCCCGGCGGACGCGTCACAAGCCCGGCCAGGGTGGCGTCGAGCCAGCCGTAGCGCGCCTCGGCGACGGCGGCGTCCACATCGAGCCCAGCGGCGGCCAGCTCGGCCCGCAGGGCGAGGATCCGGCCAGCCACCGCGGGGGGCGTCGGCTCCTCCTCGCTGGACTCCTCCACGGACATGAGCGCCCAGATCCCCTCGGCCCGCGTCCGCGCGGCGCCCGCGTCTCCCGGCAACCAGCCCGACACGGCCTGCCCGGCGGCGTGGACGGCGTAGTCGAAGGCCGCCGGGAGCTCCGTCCGCCACGGCGACAGCCCGCGGCCGTCCTCGGCCACCAGCCAGGCGAGGCGCGCCTGGAGGTCATCGAGCCCGTCGCCGCTCCGCGCGCTGCAGGCCACCACCGGCACCCCAAGGGCGGCGCTGAGGCCGGCCACGTCGATGTCCACCCGCTGGGCCAGGGCCTCGTCCGACATGTTCAGCGCGATCAGCAACGGCACCCGCAGCTCGAGCACCTGCAGGGCCACGTAGAGGCTGCGCTGGAGCTGGGTGGCGTCGGCCACGAGCACGGCCGCGTCGGGGCGCTCGTGCCCTTCGAGCCCGAGCAGCGCGTCGATGGCGATGCGCTCTTCGGCGCTGCGGCCGCAGAGGCTGTAGGTGCCGGGCAGATCGACCAGCTCCAGCGCGCAGCCGTCGAGCTCCACGTCCGCCGCCGTGTGCTCGACGGTGACGCCCGGGTAGTTGCCCACCCGCAGGTTCGTGCCGGCCAGGCGGTTGAACAGCGAGGTCTTGCCCGTGTTCGGGTTGCCGAGCACCACGACGCGCTTGCGCGGCACGTCCGGGGACGACCGGCGGCGGCGGCGGGGGAGGCTGACCAGGGGCTGGTTCACGTCGGATCGACCTCGATCGCGCCCGCCTCCGCCTTGCGGATCGACAGGCGCCCGCCCCGCAGCTCGAACTCCATCGGGTCGCCCATGGGGGCCACG
>ENA-OWNT01004447-OWNT01004447.1-seawater-metagenome-genome-assembly--contig:-NODE-4447-length-12314-cov-5.724442_pt1 | contig 12314 bp, 7 predicted proteins | sample MGYA00238136_ERZ651165 | MGnify/ENA primary metagenome ERZ651165 (study PRJEB26861, sample SAMN08777766) | seawater metagenome | isolation source: coastal seawater | place: USA: Florida | collected... | reverse complement strand
TTCACGACCACGTCCCTGCAGGTCACGGTCGACGGCGTGCTCGAGCTCGACATCACCGGGACCTTCAGCGACGGCGGGCTCGCGGTCTACAACCTCAGCCAGGCCGCGGTGGAGTACGTCTGGACGTCTGGTACCGGCTCCATCTGCACCAGCGACTGCGGCGACGGGTCCCTGGCAGCGGACGAGGGCTGCGACGACGGCGATCTGTCGCCCGGCGACGGCTGCGACGCCGACTGCCTCGTGGAGGCGGGCTGGGTGTGCAGCGGCGATCCGAGCGTGTGCGAGCCGGACTCCGACGGCGACGGCGTGGGCGACAGCGCCGACAACTGCGTCGCTACCGCGAACCCCACCCAGGACGACGGCGACGGCGACGGCGTGGGCGACCCCTGCGACCCCTGCCCCGCGGACAACCCCGACGACACGGACGGCGACGGGGTCTGCGACAGCGCCGATCCCTGCCCGCTCGACTCCCCCGACGACACCGACGGCGACGGGGTCTGCGACACGGTGGACGTCTGCTCGGCGACGACGCGCTGGGCGACGCGGACAGCGACGGCGTCTGCGACGACCTGGACGCCTGCGCGGGCGACGACGCCACGGGCGACCTCGACAACGACGGGCTCTGCGGGGACGTGGAGGCCGCCGCGGGCACCTCGGACGGGGACGCGGACAGCGACGACGACGGCCTGGACGACCCCACCGAGGTCAACGGCGCCACCCACCCCGCCCTCGCCGACACAGACGGCGACGGCGTGCAGGACGGCACCGAGCAGGGCCTCACGGCCGGCGTGGCGGACACGAACACCGCCGTCTTCATCCCGGACGCCGACCCCAACACGACGACCGATCCGCTCGTGGCGGACTCGGACACCGACGGGCTGCTCGACGGCATCGAGGACGCGAACGGCGACGGCGCGGTGGACGCCGGGGAGACCGATCCCAACGACGTGGACTCCGACGACGACCTGCTCGAGGACGGCGTCGAGGACGTAGACGCCGATGGCGCCGTCGACGCCGGCGAGACCGATCCGGTGGACGACGACAGCGACGACGACGGTCTGCTCGACGGGACCGAGGACGCGGACGCCGATGGCGCCGTGGGGGCCAACGAGACCAGCCCGCTCGATCCCGACTCGGACGGCGACGCCATCCAGGACGGCACCGAGACCGGACTCGCGGCCGCCGAGGGCGCCGACACCGACACGGGCGTCTTCGTCGCCGACGCGGACCCGACCACCACCACGGACCCGCTGAGCGCGGACACGGACGCGGGCACCACGCCCGACGGCGTCGAGGACGCCAACCTGAACGGGGCCGTGGACGCCAACGAGTGCGATCCCAACGACCCCACGGACGACCTCCTCTGCGTCGACACCGACGGCGACGGGCTCGCCGACCAGGTGGAGCTCGACAACGGCCTCGATCCCACCGATCCCGACTCCGACGCGGACGGCCTGCCCGACGGCCTCGAGCTGGCCGGGCCCACCGATCCGCTGGACGACGACAGCGACGACGACGGGCTGCTCGACGGCAGCGAAGACACGGACGCCGACGGCGCCGTGGGTCTGGGGGAGACGGACCCGAACGACGTCGACTCGGACGGCGACGGCGTCCAGGACGGGACGGAGTCTGGGCTGACCGCTCCCGAGGGCGTCGACACGGACGCGAGCGTGTTCGTCGCGGACGCGGACGCCACCACCACCACCGACCCCACCGAGGACGACTCGGACGGCGGAGGCGCCGTCGACGGCATCGAGGACGTGAACGCCAACGGCGCCGTGGAGACCGGAGAGTGCGACCCGAATGACCCGACGGACGACGGCCTCTGCGTCGACACGGACGGCGACGGCCTCGCCGACCAGGTGGAGATCGACGCGGGGCTCAACCCATTCAACCCGGACAGCGACAACGACGGGCTCGGCGACCAGCTCGAGTTCCAGACCAGCCCGACCGATCCGCTCGATCCCGACAGCGACAACGACGGCCTGCTCGACGGCGTCGAGGACGCCAACGCCAACGGCGTCGTGGACGCGGGCGAGACGGACCCCATGAACGCGGACACGGACGGCGGCGGCCTCGAGGACGGCGACGAGGACCTGGACGCCGACGGGGTCTACGAGCCGGGCGAGGGGGAGACGGACCCCCTCGATCCCAGCGACGACGCTCCCGGAGACGACGACGACGCCACCGGAGACGACGACGACAGCGCTGGCGATGACGACGACGCCACGGGCGACGATGACGACGCCACAGGGGACGACGACGACGCCACTGGCGATGACGACGACGCCACCGGAGACGACGACGACGCCACCGGCGATGACGACGACGCCACCGGAGACGACGACGACAGCACGGTCACGCCCGGCGACGGCGACAGCCCCGAGTGCGGGTGCAGCCAGGCGGCGCCCGCGTCCACGGGATGGTGGCTGGTGGGGATGGCGGCCCTGGGGGTCCGGCTGCGCCGACGGAGGTAACGGACGAGTCCCCGCTCACCCTGCGACGGTGGGCACCTCGATCTTGTGGATCACCACGGGGTCGCTGACGCCCTTCACGGCCACGGGCCCGATCTCCTCGAAGCGCCCCGCCATCACGCCCGCGTCTTCGCAGACCTTGCGCGTGTAGTTCGTGACCAGCAGCTGGCCCTCCTCGGCCTTCCCGCAGAGCCGCGAGGCGAGGTTCACGCTGTCGCCGATGGCGGTGTACTCGATGAACTGCGGCGAGCCGATGTTGCCGACCACCACGTGTCCGCAGGCCGTGCCGATGCCGGTGCCGACGGGCTTCAGCCCCCGCGCGACCCGATCGGCGTTCCACTCCCCGAGCCGCTCCATCATGCGGACGCCGGCCCGCACGGCGCGCTCCCGGTGGTCCGCGGCAGGCACCGGGGCACCGAACCAGCAGAGCATCGCGTCCCCCATGAACTTGTCGACCACGCCGTCCTCGGCGATGACGCAGTCCACGAGGATCGTGAAGTACTCGTTGAGCAGCGCCACCACCTCGGCGGCGCCGAGCTCCTCCGTCAGAGCCGTGTAGCCGCGGATGTCCGAGAGCAGGACGGTGACCTCCCGCGCCTCGCCGGTGAGGCTGATCTCGCCGCGATCCAGCAGCTCGCTCACGACCTGGCTGGCCATGTACTTGCCGAACATCTCGCGCAGCTGTTCCCGCTCCTTGAGGCCCCGGGCCATCTGGTTGACGGCCCGCGCCAGCTCGCCCACCTCGTCGATCCGATCCTCCGGGACCTGCACGTCCAGGTCGCCGGTGCCGATCCGCCCGGCCGCGTCCGCGATGGTGCGGATGGGCGCGGCGATGTTGCGGGCCAGCACCCCGGCCGCAGCGAACGCCATGGCGATGCCAGCCAGCGCGAAGAGCAGCCGACGCAGCGAGCGGTTGTTGAGCTCGGTGAGCAAGGTGCCCACGGGGTGATCGGCCTGCACCACCGCGATCACGGCGCCCGTGGCGTCCTCGACCGGGGCCCACGCCGAGATCCACGTGTCGGTGGCGTTGGTGTACGGCCCCTCGCTGCCCGAACTCCCGCTCGCGAACGTCTCTGCGACGCCGGGCCGGAGCTCCTGCAGGGAGTCGATGAAGGGGTCCTCGTTCGTCATCACGACGAAGCGGGTGGCGCTGCCGTCCTTGCGGAGGGTGTAGACGGGGCTCTCGATGGCCGCCGACTCCTTGAGCCGCCGCAGCCGGGCCTGGAGCTCGAGGAACGCCGGGCCCGCAGGGTTCTTGTCCGCCACCACCTGCGCGTGCAGGTCCGCGTCCACCAGCGGCGCGCCGACGGACACGGCCGTCATCAGGTGCTCGGTGAGCCGCGAGATGAGCTCCTGCTTCGCCGCCCGGTGGTCCAGCCAGCCCGCGATCCCCACGGCCACCACCACCGCGAGGCTCCCGGCGAGGCCGATGCGCACGGCGATCCGGCCCGCGACCACGCGCCTCATGGCGGCGACCGGTCCGCTCCGGGCCGCCAGCAGCAGCGGAACGGCCCAGGCCAGCAGCGCGCCCAGCAGCGACACGAGCAGTCCGAGCATCCGACGCTGCGACTGCTTCGCCACGAGGGTGTCCGCCGGGCGGTCCACCTCCACGAGGGCCACGACGTCGCCCGCGTCGGTCGTGATGGGCGCGTAGGCGGAGATCCAGCGGCCGTGATCGTCGCCGTACAGCCCCGTCCGCGCGCGCTGGCCCTCCGCGAACACGGGCCTCATGGCGTCCCGACCGGCGTAGCGATCGCCGATGAACGGCGTCTCGTTCGTCATCACGACGAACTCGGTGTCGCCGGCGTCCGTGGGCCGGAGCGTGTAGATGGGGGAGTCGATCCCGCGCCGCTCCTGCGTGATCCGGAGGGCGTGGCGGATGGTCTGGAAGGCGGCGCCGTCGGCGTCCGCGTTGGTGTGGATCGTCTCGTGCTGGTCTGCGTCCACGAGGGACGCGACCTCGCTGGCCACGGACTCCAGGAACTGGGCCTCCTGGTCGATCTCGGCGCGGAACCCGACCTCGATCCAGCCGAACACGGCGGCTCCGAGGAGGACGAACGCGCCGGCGACGCGGGTGAGCCAAGGGGCCTGCATGCGGTACGTCAGCCTAACAGCGTTGCCCGCAGCGCCTCTTCGAGGTCCGGCTGCGCGAACGTCCAGCCCCGCTCCTGGAGCCGGGCCGGGAGCTGGCGCTTGCTGGTCAGGACCTCCACCGAGAACTCGCCCAGGACGAGCTTCAGCGCGAACGCGGGCGTGGGCAGGAACGATGGGCGCCCCAGCACGCGCCCCAGCGCCCGGGCGAACTCGATCTGACGCACCGGCTGCGGCGAGCAGAGGTTGTAGGCGCCCTCGAACGTGGCGTCGCGCAACGCATCCGCCACGAACCGACACACGTCGGGGACGGCCACCCAGCACCACCACTGCTGACCCGACCCCAGCGGGCCGTTGATGCCGAACTTCGCCATCGGCACCGTCTGCTCGAGCACGCCGCCGCGAGCGCCGAGGACGATGGGCATGCGCATCGTCACCACCCTCACCCCATGAGCGGCCGCCGCGTCGGCCCCCGCCTCCCAGTCCTGGCAGACCTGGGCGAGGAAGTCCGAACCGGCCGGCGTCGCCTCGGTGATCTCCTCCTCGCCGCGCTCCCCGTAGAAGCCCACGGCGCTCGTGCTGATCAAGACAGAGGGGCGCCCCCCCTCCGGCAGGGCGCCGAGGCCCTCGACCAGATGACGGGTGCCGTCGCGCCGGGTGGCGTGGATGGCCTCCTTCTTCCGCTTCGTCCAGCGGCCGGCGACCGTCTCGCCCGCCAGGTGGATGACAGCGTCGACGGCCAGCGCCTCGGCCGGCGGAGGCCCGGCGAGGAGGTCCCAGTCCCACGCATCCCGCAACACCGGCACCTGCTCGCGCGCTCGGGCCGCATTCCGCGACAGCGCGACGACCTCGTGGCCCCCGCGATGCAGGACGGCGGCGAGCTCGCGTCCGACGAACCCGGTGGCACCGGTGAGCAATACGCGCATCGGGTCGTCCTACCAGCCGACGGGCTACTCGAACAGGTTCTCGCTGTCCGGGTCTGCACCGGCGAACAACAGCTGGCCTTCGAGGAGCGCGTCGAGATCGGCGTCGTCGAGGTCCTCGATGGCCCCCTCGCCCAGCGAGTCTGACGGGTCCGCGAGGTGCGCCCCCCAGAGCCGAACCCGGTCGCCGCCGCGACGCTTCGCGTCGATCAACGCCACGAACGCCGCATCCAGCAGCTGCTCCGGGGTGTCCGCGTCGTCGGGATACCAGGCCCCACCGCCGGACACCGTCAGGTCGAGGAGGCCCTCCGTGTTGCGAAGCTCGGCACGCAGCTGCTCGCCGAGCGCGAGTGTCTGCTCGCGGCTCCCGCGGGACAGGAGGATCGCGAAGCGGTCCGCGTGCAGGCGCGCCACGCGATCCGACCGGCGGAGTCGAGCCTGCAGGCTCTCTCCGAACGACTGCAGGAGCCGACTTCCGGCTTCCTCCCCCAGCCGGTCGTTGAGCATGCTGAACCCGTCGAGGTCCAGCACGAGCACCGAGCACCAACCGCGGTAGCGGCGAGCCAGCGCCATCTCGGTGTGCAACGCCTCCAGGAAGCCCGCGCGGTTGGCGAGTCCGGTCAGGGGGTCGCGGGTTGCGATGGCGGCGAGCAGGTCCGCCTGCTCGGCCACCGCCGCCGAGTGGCGGAGCGCGTGGACAAACCGCTCTCCCTGCTTGCCGCGAATCGACGCGGACCGGACCTTCACCGGGATCCGCTCCCCGGATGCCTTCCGAGCCTGGCCCGTCCAGGTGTCGGCGCGGAAGCTGTGCCCCGGGAGGATGCCCGTGAGCGCGCGTCCTCCGACCCCCGCCGGATCGATCCCGAGCAGGCATGCGGCGGCGTCGTTGATGCGGATCACCACCCCCTCCCGGTCGGTGAAGATGAGCGGCTGGTCGACGGCCGACGCCAGGCTCTCCACAGAAGCCATCGCTTCCCGGTTCGACCGCTGCAGCGACGCGCGGTCGTCTGCCCAGGGTGCCGCGATGCGCAGGGCCCGGAACAGGGGCAGGACCAGGGAGCGATCGTCCCGCTCGGTCGATCCGAGCAGGACCACGCTCCGCGTCTTGCCCGGTTCTCCGAAGGGGAGCAACAGCGCCGAGGAGATCCCGAGCGCCTGGGTGAGGCGCAGACTCGTGGGGTCGTGGCCGTCCCAGTCCGGCACCACTCCGGGCCTGTCCTCCGTCCGCACCGACTCGATCCGATCCAGGGCACCGAACCAGCCCGCGAGCTCGGAGAGCAGCAGGTCCGGCACGCCCTGCCACTCCTTCAGCACCAGGGGGCGGCCGGCGTCGGCCTCGAAGACCGCACCGACGTCGAACGGACCGTCGACTCCGCGCCTCATCAGGTGGCTGGCGAACGAGCCTCGAGGGGGATCGTGAAGGAGAGTCGCGAGCAGCTCCATGAGCGGCAGGCGCAGGGTGTCAGGCGGTCGTTGAGTCATGTCTTGTCGCCTCCGCCACCACCGGTTCGCAAGAGCCGTGCCACCGCCGCTCGCCCCACCGCCGTCTGAGAGGACCGACACGAAGCGGGTTCCGAGCGACCCGTTCCAGACCTGGACCCGGTCGCCACCGACTCGGTCCGGCGGGTCTCACGGCCGCTGGCTACTCTCCGCCGATGCGGCTGAGCCTCGTCGAGCGCATCTCCGATCTGCCGGTCAAGGACTGGGCGCGGCTGGACCCCGGCCGCTCGCCGTTCATGGAGCTGCCCTTCCTCGAGGCGCTGGAGCACAGCGGATCCATCGGCGCCCGCACCGGCTGGAGCCCGCTGTTCCTGACGGCCTGGAGTGACGACGACGCGCTGCTCGGCGCGGTCCCGGCGTTCGTGAAGGGCCACAGCTACGGCGAGTACATCTTCGACTGGGGCTGGGCGCGGGGGGCCCAGGCCGCGGGCATCCAGTACTACCCGAAGCTGGTGGTGGCGGCGCCGTTCACGCCGGTGACGGGGCGGCGCATCCTGCTGGCCCCCGAGGCGGGCGAGGACGTGGCGCGCGCGCTGGCCGCCGCGACCGTCGACGTGGCGCGCCAGTTGAAGCTCAGCTCGGTGCACTGGCTGTTCGTCACGCCCGAGGAGCAGGAGCTGCTGACCGGCATCGGCTACCTCCCCCGCCTCACCACGCAGTACCACTGGCGGAACGACGGCTACGCCGACTTCGAGGCGTTCCTGGGGACGATGCGCAGCAAGCGACGCCGCGAGGTACGCCGCGAGCGCCGCGCCGTCGCGCAGGCCGGCGTGACCGTGCGGATGCTCACGGCCGGCCAGATGGAGGACCGCCACTGGGACTCCGTCGACGCGTTCTACCGCCACACCTGCAACCGCAAGTGGAACGACCCGTACCTGGAACCCGGCTTCTTCGAGCGGATCCGCGACACCTTCAGCGACCGCTTCGTGTTCTGCGCCGCCGAACGCGACGGCGAGGTGCTGGCGGGCTCTGTCTTCTTCCGCCGCGGGGACGCGCTGTACGGCCGCTACTGGGGACGGCGCGAGGAGACCCGCATCAAGGGCCTGCACTTCGACGTCTGTTACTACACGCCCATCGCGTGGGCCATCGAGCAGGGCATCCAGCTGTACGAGGCGGGCGCTCAAGGCGAGCACAAGGTGGCCCGCGGCTTCATGCCCCAGCCCATCCACAGCGCCCACTGGATCGCCGATCCCGGCCTCGCCGGCGGCGTGCGGCGCTTCCTGCAGGACGAGGCCGAGCACACCGAGGTCGTCATGGACGTGCTCGACCAGCGCGGGCCCTTCCGCCGGGGCTCAGAGGACTGAGCTGAAGTCCACGGCCGCGATCTTGTCGGGGTGCAGCACCGAGTACAGCGCCCGCAGGCGGCCGTCGGGCCCGGGCAGCATCGACAGCACGTACCGGCTGCCCCAGCCCTTCGGCGGCGCCGGGTCGTAGCCGAGCAACGCCGGCAGGCCGTTGTAGTGGCCGAAGCCGATCTGCAGCCTGCCCTCCGACCGCTTCGACAGCCCCAGGTAGAGCTTCGCGATGGCGGCCGGCCCGACGACCGGATGGTTCGCCGCGGCCACGACGCCGCCCCCGTCGCTCCGAGCGATGGCGTCGTCCTCGACCAGCGCGAGGGCGGCGTCCAGGTCGCCGGTCATCACCGCCATCCCGAACGCCTGCATGAGCGCCAGCGACCGGGCCTGGAGGTCCGGCGTCAGGGGCTGCCGGGTGGCTCGGTAGGCAGCGAGCTTCTTGCGCGCCCGGTGCAGCGTCACCTTCACGTTCGCGAGGCTGATCCCCAGGACCTCGGCCGCCTCCGTGCCCGAGCAGTCGCACACGTCCCGCAGCACGAGGACGGCCCGCTGCTGCGGCGTCAGCTCCTCGAGCGCCACCAGGAAGGCCATGGAGACGGACTCGAGCAGGTCGTAGCGGGCATCGGGCGCCGCGGGCGGCGCACCCGTCGAGCGCTCCGCGCCCTCGGAGAACAGGCAGGTGACGTCGAGGTGATCGGCTGGATCCGTCGCCACCGGAGACGGCAGCCAGGCCCCGTGGTACGGCCGCCGACGGCGCCGCCGCAGCCGATCGCGGCTCAGGTTCATGAGGACGCGGACCAACCAGGGCGCCCAAGGCCGCCCCAGATCGGCGGGCGGCCGCTCCAGGGCGCGGAGGAACGCGTCCTGCACGGCCTCGTCGGCGTCGGCGGTGGTGCCGAGCATGCGGTAGGCGAGCGCCCAGAGCGCAGGGCGGTTCGCGGCGAAGGCTTCTTCCAGTCCGGGTGGGCTCATCGTGCTCCGATCATGCCGCGGCGGCGGCCTCCGCGAGCAGGACGTCCACGGCAGCTCGGGCGCTGGCGATCGATCCGTCCACCAGGAACCCCTCGGCGCCCACCCAGTCCCCGGCCACGACCACGTCCGGGCGGCCGTCGACGGTGACGGGGGGACGGCCGGGCAGCCCGCCCGTGGCCGCGGTGGGCAGCGCGTGCACGACCACCATGCGCGGGAGGAACCGCGCCCGCACGAGCCGATCCCTCCAGTCGGGGACCATCAGCGTGAGCAGCTCCTCGAGGTCCGCGCGGTCCTGCGCGGGCTTCAGCGCGTGGTCCGTCGGCAGGTACTTCGCCAGGTGGATCACGGCGACGCCGTCCGGGGCCAGCGTCGCCTTCGCGGTGTGCACCGAGTAGTAGGTGGGGAGGTCGAGGCCGAGGGCGAGGCAGGGCGCGTCCGCAGGGAGGTCGCGGAGGGCGACGTCGAGGCACGCCGCGCGGATGGGCGGCCCCAGCGCGTCCCAGCTCCGGGGAGCGTCGGCGCCCAGCAGGCTCCGCGCGACGCCGGGCCCCGCAGCGATCACGGTCTGTCGGGTCCGCACCACGTCACCGTCCGCGAGGGTCACGACGCCCGGCTCCACCCGCGCGACCTTCGCCCGGTGCCGCACCGGCACGCCCGCATCGAGAAGCAGCGCCAGGAGCTGATCCACCAGCGTCTGCCAGCCGCCATCCAGATACCGCACGCCGCGCCGGACCGCCGCCTGGACCTGACCCACCGCCACGCCCGCCGCGAGCTCCGGGCTGCTGGCGTAGGTCGCCACGTGCACGGTCGCCGCGAGCACGGCGCGGACCTCCGGATCCGGTGCGAGCCCAGCCAGGTACTCGCTGATCGGGACGTCGTGCAGGCGACCCGCGCGGGCCGTCATCAGCGTCGTGAGGGCGCGTCCGAGCGCGAGCCGCTGCCCGAGGGTGAGGGCCCCTGTCGTCAGCATCGACCAGGGGCCGGCGGGCATCGGGTATCCGACCCCGTCCCGCACCACCAACCCGCCCGGCGTGGGCTTGCCCCCCGGCCGCGCGATCCCCAGCTCCGCCAGACCGCGGTCCGCGGGCCCCCCGATGTACAGAGCGTGAGGCCCGAGGTTGAAGTGAACTCCGTCTTTGACCTCGGTCACCGCACGCCCGCCCGGGCGCGGCCCCGCATCCAGCACCTGCACGCGCCGCCCGGCCCGCGCGAGCCAGGCGGCGGCGCAGAGTCCGGCCAGGCCTCCTCCAACGACGACGACATCCGTTGGGTCTGCTTGCGTGGTCATCACGATCCTCCGTGAGCGAACGTGCTCACCCCCTTTCCACGCGCGAGCTGCTCCGAAGGTTACGGGTGTGACAAACCGTGACGCCCGCGCCCGTCTCCCCGGGGTATTCCGTCCTCAGCGTCACGCGCTCCCCCACGGTGATGCGTTCGGGCCGGCCTCTGAACGAGCCGTCCAGGGGCCGGCCCGGGCACCCCTTCCCCTCCGCGAACCGCGATTCCGCGTGCGATGCTGTCGCTGAATGGTGGTCGTCCGATGAGGTCTGGATGACGGGGATCGAACGCCCGGGAGCACTCCTGGGGCTGCTGCTGCTCCTGCTGGCCCTCCCCGGTCCGGCCGCGGCGGACACGTTCACGGTCAACGCCGTGGACGACGTGTCCGACGGCAGCTGCGACGCCGCCCACTGCTCCCTGCGGGACGCAATCGAGGCGGCCAACGCCACCACTGGACCGCACACGATCAACTTCGACCAGCCGTCGGGCGTTCCGATCGGCAGCTTCGCGATCGCGCTGACCAGCAACCTGCCCCCGATCACCCGCGGGGCCATCGTCATCGACGGGTTCGACTGCTCAGGATGCGGTCCCACCGGGGCGAACACGAACGCCGGGGTGGACGCCACGGGCACGAACGCGCAGCTCGCGGTGGCCATCGATGGGGCCCAGGTCCCCGGGCCGGGCGGCAGCTCCGAGGCCCTGCTGACCATCGACGCCCACGAGGTGGACGTGATCGGGCTGAACCTGCGCAGTGGGCCTGCGAGCTGCCTGCTGATCACCGGCGACGCGGACGACGCAGACATCGAGGACTGCTTCATCGGGACGGATCTGGCGGGAGCGACGGCGGCTGGCTGCCTCGGCCACGGCATCTACGCGCCGAACGGGGCGGAGCTGAACGTGCGCTGGGGGAACGTCATCTCCGGCAACGCCGGCTCCGGGATCCGGATCGAGGGCGCGTCGGCCGACCAGAGCGACCTGCACGGCAACATCATCGGACTCAGCGCCGATCTGTCGACGATCCTGGCCAACGGGGAGTTCGGGATCGCGCTGTGGAACCCGAGCATCTCGGGGCAGCTGGACGGCGTCACCATCGGCGACGGCGGCACCCAGTACCGCAACGTGATCAGCGGCAACGTCGCGGGCGGCATCGGCATCGGCGGCAACGTCACGAGCGGCGCGGTGGAGAACAACGTCATCGGGATGGCCGGCGCCACCAGCTCCGCCGCGGGGAACAGCGGGGACGGGGTGCACGTCGAGGCCACCGGGCCCGGCGAGGTGCCGTACGACTTCCAGATCGTCGACAACGTCATCGCCGCCAACGGGGACGACGGGCTGCACCTCCAGGGCGTGAACGCCTTCGACGTGAAGGACAACTTCATCGGGGTCGACGCCACGGGGGTGTCCGTCCCGGGGCTCTCCACCGGCAACGGCAACCGGGGGCACGGCGTGCACGTGGTGGGGCCGCCGAACGCGATCACGAACGACCTCGTGTTCGGTGACGCGTCGTCCAACAACCCCAACGTCATCGCCGACAACTGGGGGGACGGGATCCGGGTGATCCAGCTCGCGGGCGCAGCGACCACCGCGTCGGACGTCCGGATCCGCGGCAACGAGCTCTACGACAACGACGGCCTCGCCGTGGATCTCGAAGCCGCGAACACCGGGGACGGGCCGACCGTCGGCCAGTGCAGCCCCGACGGTGCGTGGGGGAACGAGCGGATCCAGCGGCCGCAGTTCACGTCGGTGATCTGGGGGGCCGCGGGGATCGTCGTCGAAGGCAC
>ENA-OWNT01004446-OWNT01004446.1-seawater-metagenome-genome-assembly--contig:-NODE-4446-length-12315-cov-4.144223_pt1 | contig 12315 bp, 19 predicted proteins | sample MGYA00238136_ERZ651165 | MGnify/ENA primary metagenome ERZ651165 (study PRJEB26861, sample SAMN08777766) | seawater metagenome | isolation source: coastal seawater | place: USA: Florida | collected... | reverse complement strand
TACGATTGGCTGAGATATTTGCTGAAAGTGGTGAGTTGGCGACGAGGCCCTATTCCCCACGCCATGAATTGCAATGCGTGTAACCGCCACCGCTCACCGCCACTTGCTGTTGCTGCACGGTTATGTTTCGTTGTTTAACGAAGGCGTGGATAAAGTTCGGTTGACCGGAGGCGAGCCGACGCTGCGCCCTGATCTGGTGGACATCATCCGTGATCTCCGCAACATCGATGGTATCAAGCAGGTTTGTTGGGCTGAGCGTGCACCTGTCTCAGTGGCCACTGAAACGGACAGCGTCATCTCACTCAACTTCCGTGTCTTGCGTGCGTGCAGGTCGGGATCACGACGAACGCGGTGAAGTTGAATTCGCGAGTGCAGCGCGAGCTCAGAGATGCTGGGCTTACCGCGGTAAATATCAGTCTAGACTCGCTCGTGGACACCAAGTTCGCCCAAATCACCAGAAGAAGTCCACGCATCCTCAACCGTGTGTTGACGGCGATCGAGGAGGCGGCCGCCAACTTTCCGGGCCAAGTGAAGGTGTGTGTTCTCTCCGCAGATCGATGGCCTCCGCGTTGAGCCTCTCAGCTGCAGTTGTACTGACGCCGACTGTTCTGTCCTGTTTTGCATGCGTTTAGGTCAACTGTGTAGTCATGAAGGGATTCAACGACGACGAGTTGCACAATTTCGTTCTCCTCGGCAAACACATTCCAGTTGACATTAGATTTATAGAATGGATGCCGTTCAGGTCCGTTTTTTCGTGCGAGCCGAATGTCGCGGCCCGTGGCCCATCGCTCGGTTCACTTGATGTGCAATCTGCCCCTGTCATGGTGCCTCCTTCTTCTTTTTGCAGCGGCAATAAATGGGACGAACGATTCATGAGCTATGACGAAATGCAAGAAGCCATCCGCGCCAATGCCGGCGAAGAGCTAGCACTGCATCGGGACACAGACGGGCCCAACGACACCACGAAGTGGTGGAGGGCGCATGTCAACGAATCCGGCGGTGACGATTCGATCACCACGTTCCGTGGACGGATTGGCTTCATCACGTCGATGTCGTCCAACTTCTGCGGCACTTGCAACCGCCTGCGTCTCATGGCGGACGGCAAGATCAAGGTGCGTGTCGTTTCGTTGCTTGAGTATACACAAGTGCATGCACGAAGGTGCACTGCCGTCGTCGACGTCGACTCACGTTGGTGACGTTTGTTTGTTTGATGTGTCTCAGGTGTGCTTGTTTGGTGCAGAGGAGCTGAGCCTCCGCGATGCAATGCGCGAGCCAAGTACTACGGACGCGGAGCTGCGCTTGCTGATTCACACTGCGTTATCAGAGAAGAAGGCCAAGCTTGGCGGGCACGGAGACATGCACGGAATCGCTGCCTCAGCTGGCAACAGACCCATGACACTCATTGGCGGGTGAATCTGGCGTCTTTGCCTTTTATACCATTATTTATTGTTCGCTCTTGTCCACGTGACAGTTGCCGCTTTGCGTGCTGGCCATTGTGCATCATCGTCGGGATCTGCGCATGGAGTATGTTGGTGTTTGTCGGGCATTCATGCTGGGCTGATGCTGGACTCTGCAACTCGTTTCGCCATGTTGCCAAGACGTGAATGACGTTAGATACCTCACACATTTTTTTTCTGAGTCAGCAAACGCCCGCATTCAATTTTTCGACGCAAGGTTAAGGTCGTTCCTGCAAAAGCATACGTCGACGTGTGAATGCAATCTGAACCGCAGTGCTGCAATACTGCGACAGCGATTCGTGGACAGTGAGCATCAACGGCAGCGACAACTGCGCGTTCCATCTTGATCCTTGGCATGTGCACTCCATGATTGTGGCCGAGTCTGCTTGTTTGGTGCGCGCCGTGGGGTTCCGAGAGTCAACAGCCGAAAGTGCGAGGTTGTGCAGTGATGAAACTGTGAATGTCATGTCAGCTGCCATTGACAGTGACACTTGCTCCTGTCTCACCACCAGCAACCCAACGGAGACGCCGAGCACTCGAATACTTCGTATGCCATGGTCCGTCGTGGTATGGCATCCGCCGTCCGTAGTTCGGGATCCGTAGTTCTCAATCATACCGTAGTCTTCCTTCGAGGTCGTGGCATAGTGGTCGACCGCGCGCAGTCTTTCTTTGGGGACCTGTAGTCCGCGATCCCACCCCCCAAATTGCTGTCCGTATGGCATGTTGGATGCTGAGTCAGCCAACGAGTCACCACGTCACCATCACAATGTTGACGGAAACTCTACGACTGGGATTGATGAATACGTTTCCCGAGAGCTCACTTGTCGCAGTGTGCATTGAGATCTATCTCAAAGTCGAGTTTTGCGTTGCGCAAACTCTGTAGACGAGCTCTCATCGCACCTTGGTGACGGTGAGTCACCACCGCCAACACATACATGGTCCATAGCCCCCTTTGAATGAACCAACCAAACTCTCGGGAACGAACGACCATGTCATACTTGAGTCAACGTCAAGCATGGCATGAGGAAGTGCATCCATCCATCCATCCATCCATCCATGCATCCCTTTGAAAAAATAAAAAACAACCAAAGTGCATCGAAGGGCGGCAATCAATCGATCAATCAATCAACGACACTGCATCAACAAAGTGCTGCAAAGTGCACCACCACCAATGAATGCATGAATCAATCAAAGTGCACCACAGAAAGAAAGTGCAGCGAGCAAGTTTCCTCACCAAACCTCGGAACAACCTCAACCACAAACGAACAAACACGTCATTTTCACAGGAACCCCACATGCGGACACATCCGTCCTCACTCACGGTGCAGCAAAGTATCCTGTATCGAGAATACTATGGAATTACCCGCGCTGGTGACTGACGTTGTTGGTGACTTGACTTTACTTCTTGTTGGTGACTCACCACCCCTTCCTTCCTTCCTTCCTTCCTTCCTGCCTGCTGCCTTCGTCCGCCTCTTCTCGATTCGATTCTTCGCTTCCCAACTCCCAACTCTTCATTCATTCACGGACACTCACTGACGTACTCCCCCTCCCAGCCCCACTGCACGAACTCCACTTCCCTCCCAGCCCCCACTGCACGCAGTCTGAGGAACCTCGTCACCAGCACGGCGTGACGTCACTCCCCTCCCACGCCCACTATTGCAGCACCGACCGCACCGACCGACCTCCACTCGTCTGCGCGTTTTAGAGGCATCGGAGAATGAACTATACAGTACACAGACCACGGGTTTGCTAATGGGTATTGTAGTAGGATCAATGTTGCATATTGATGGTTCGTGCGTGGATTTGGAAGGCGAGGGAAGAGAAGGGACAGGGAGGGTGCATGGTGCATGCATGCAGGCAGACATGCAGTGGGGAAAGTTGGTGCAGCAGCCAGCAGCGGTTTGTCGCCACCCACCCACTCATTCGTTGGAGCATATGGTATTTAATCACCGTACCGGAATGAGTGTACAGTATGGTATTACATGTTTAACAGTACCGTGCAAGCGCGCGTCGAAAAGTAATTATTACCACGCGCTGCTGCCACAGTTTGTGCTGTTTGTTCTCCTGACGGAGGTTCAGAAAGTCGCGATTTGCGCGTTGTCGTCGTTGCAACTTCCGAACGACCTCCCTGCCCGCATTTTCCACATTGTCATGGCGTTGAACAGCGTTGTAAAACATAGCATTACTGTACCGTACAGTGAAATTCCCCAAACTTACGGTTGAAATGGTCCGAAAACTGGCGCTGGGTAGCGTACTTACGGTGCGAGTACATGTCATCCACGGCACACTGCAGCAAAGTCGCACAAACGGCTACAAGGTGCGAAAGAAAGCGCTTATTGAAGTATACAAATTGGTGATTAGGCGGCGACTACGGTACCACTCAAATCTACGGTTTGTTGGTGCACTGGGCCGCAGTCAGGCAGTCACTGTCAGTGGTGAGTGAGTGAGTGGTGACGGCCGGCCGTACTCACTCACTGTCACTTACTTACCACTGGCCACGCACGTGCACTGGCGCGTGTCGACGTTCGTTCGTTCCTTCGTTCCTTCGTTCGTTCCTTCGTTCGTTCGTTCGTTCGTTCGTTCGTTCGCTTCTCCGCTCTCCCTTTTCATGCCGTCCGTTCACTCACTGCTGCCCGTTCGTCCCCGTGTGCGGTTGCGCTTTCACTTCCGTTCACTTCGTCCGTTCGTTCGTTCGTGGGTTCGTGCGTTCCTTCCTTCCTTCCTTCATTCATTCATTCATGCGCTCGCCTGTTCACCCTGACTAGATCGAACGCACCTGACGAGTTGGGTCGCGCTGGTTAGAGGCGAACAACCGACCTATAACTATAGCGCGCGAGACGGAGTCAGATAGAGGTCGGCGACGGGCTAGGGCGTTGGGACGGCTGGAGTTCACGAGCTCACGACCGTACGCGTTCAAGACTTCGAGAGTCATCGCGTGGAATCAGGATTAAAGGTCGAGCAGGGCCGCTCAAATGTTGCAGAACGTCCAGTGTTGTCATGTACAATCAAACACTTGTCTTCTGTCCGTCTGGTGCCTTGCGGTGGCTATGCGGATCTTTGGCCTGCTTTCAGTTTGACTTCTGACTTCTGATTTTCGGCGCTTCAATATATATCCTTAGGGCGAGCGGTAGCTTGGCGTGCAGACCAACCTTTGTTCAGATGCAGATGAATTTTTCGAGCATGGTCTATGAAGTCGGCGTTTGAAGACGCAAATCTTGGTGCTTGGGGGATGCAGCAGGTTGTTAATGGACCTGCTCGTGAGTACACGAGTTTCAACCCAAAACTAAAGCGTGAATGACGCGCCACGATTAGGTCTGCGTGCTTTACAGGATTTTGGATAGCACCCGCCTGTAGGGTGGCGGGTGCAGGCCGGCATTCCGTCCGCTGACGTGAGATGTAATATCAAAATATCACCCTTCACAGGTGACTTGAGTTCCGCCGACCTCTTACAACTGTCGCCATGAGTGACTCAGACGACCCTCTTGCTGACTTTCCGGACTATGGCGTGTCGAGCAAAATATCCGCGCCCGATGGCAAGCGAATGAAGGAACTGTCGATTGGCGACGCAACTAATGTGGCTTCAGAAGTCAAACCGAACCCCACGAGTCAATCCGCTGACAACAAAGTAGCTGGTCCGGGACAGCCTGCGTTCTTCGACAGTGATCAAGGTGATGAAACTAGTGACGATGACTCAGATTCTGACATTGAAGCCATACCGGTGGAGGAGACTAACCTTGCTTCACCTAGAGACTCCACATTCAGTGCTGGAGGCAGTGTCAATTTTCCGTCAGTTGTCCGTCTAGAATCGAGCGAGTTTCGAAATGTAGGTCTTATTGTTGACCTAGTTCGTAAAGCTGAAGTGCAACCATGCGAAGAGAAGTTCGCTGATTGGGAGCCCCAGCGACGCAGTGTACTCTATCGGATCGCGTCTTGTTTGCGTGCATCTTTGGGGCCGCAACAAGTCGCATTTTCCAACCCACGTCTGCTTGCCGAGATGCGCAACTACATCCGACTTACTGTCACAACGGCAGCAGCATCTGTCCTTGACTCAACGCAAAAGCCTTGCTCTCGCAAAAGTCTGCGAATGGGATTGGAGTCTTTGTCGGGCCTTCATCTTCATAGTGCGTTTTGGAACCCATGGATCAAAGTAGAAATCAATCGAGTGTGCCAGGTGATCAGGGTTTTCGATGCGCAACTCATTGAAAACATTCGCAGGAAAATAGCAACCCACGATGGTCCCGCTACACTGCGTAAAGTCAAGCAAGTTCTGGCGCCACTACTCATGCGAAACAAGACACTCTTACGAAATCCATTTTTCCTGCAACACCTGGTGGAGATTCTAAGCCACCTTAGTTTCGAGGTGTCGCACAATCGCAAGACCAAAAATGGGCGTTTGGGTACTCCAAAGTCTGCTGCGAAACTTGTTGTGAGCTTCCAAACCCTGGCGTTCGACGATGCCAGCCCTATTCAATTGAACCGTATCTTCAGTTTCACGAAAAAGGTCATATTGACCACAGATGATCGCCTTATTTCGACTTTGACGACCGCGCAGGGCAACGCAGACATCATCAAACGAGTAACAGAAGAAATGGAACTACGCTTCGTTGGAGAAGGATGGGACCAATATTTCAGGAATGCAATTGAGGACATTGTATCCCGCGACCCGCGGGCGAAAGAAGTCGCGAAGCCTGCATTCAATCTGCCATCTTCACTGAAAACGAAGCCACCCAGTAGTAAGCCAACAGCAGCAATGGATCCGTCTCCGAAAGCCAAGCCAAAGAAGAGTCACAAAAAGCGCAATGTAGTTGCGTTCCCAACACTCTCGGCTCCCATTGATGCAACCTCTGAGGAGGTTGACAAAATATTGGGATTTTTGTACGATGGGTGAGTAGCTGCTGATGTTGTTTCGTGGTGTACCACCGCCTCTTGTCATTTGCGAGCTCACCTCATTGTGCTGGTAACCTTTTTGCTTCGCGGTCGCATACTTACCAGCAACTTTTGGAGTGGCGCCGGGATTGAACTCCGACTCGATGACGACGACGGAGCCGAGCGAGCGTTGCGAGTTGTCGAAAAGCTAACGAGAACTTATTATGATTCTGACAATTGGATTGAGTGGTTCGTCCAGAACACCAAGGCTGCAGTGAAGGCCTTGATCGAGGCGGGTCAGGCAACTGCGCGTGAATCCGAGATACACAGTGCTTCTTCTTCGCCCGCGCGCCCCAATTTAGACGATACGTTCTCTGACAGCGATGATTCCGATATCGAGGTGTCAATGTCTTGCTGTTTCCCGTGTAGCGGATCACAAAAGAAACCGCAGAAGAACCGCACAGCACGTGAATCTCCCGAGCCACGTTCTGTCGACAATAATGAGGCACAACGTGAGCGTACACGGGGGCCGCAACGATTGGATCGATCGATTAAGCCAGTGGATGTCACCAACCTAAGAACTAGACACGGCAACAATCCCCAAGTTGCGAAACAGTTGTTTGACAAAACATCTGCACACAAAGATGGTGTTCAAACCGTGGAACCAGTTTCTGACTTCGACTCACCGTTGATCAAACAAGGCTCGCAAGCTGACATTGAACTCCACAGACGCATCGATGCTGGCGTAACCAACTTGATGAAGTTGCTTGGTTCAGCTAAAGGGAAAAAGATTCTTGAATCGGAAGCAAAGCACTTTGGTGGCGAGATTCGCAAAGCCCAAGCGATCATGGTGTTTCAAGTGCGACAACAGATCAAGGCCAAAGTGGCAAAACAAGTCCGTTTTGAGTCCTACACGAATGTTGTCATTAGCTCCTGGATTGAGATGTTTGATTTTCTTGCAGGTGCAGCAATTTGGCGATCTTGACAAAGACGGTGACGGGCAAGTAACTGCCCAAGAGTTGCACTCTGTTTTGCACAATATGGGCACGTTTGGCTGTCGAGGCATGTTGAATCTCGCGATGCTCTGTTAGAATTCAATTGTTGTTCACCGTTGTACAGGACATCATGTTTCGATGGCGCATGCTCGCAAACTTATTTCCAAAATGGACACGTGCGTCTGTGCGCGTCATTATGTGTTGCGGAGGATGTGTGATTCATTGCGGTCGCATGTTGCGTGTTGTGTAGTGATGGGAATGGCACCGTCGATTTCCGCGAGTTTTTGGTGAAATTTTCAATGGCAGATATCATTGCGCAATCACCAAAGGCCTCAGACGGTGAAAGTTCTCTTTCCAATGCAAAGCCCACAGACGAGACATCGGACTCAGACCAAGACAGCTTACTCAATGGCCATGACTCTGACGGAAACAGTCTACCTTCAGCTTCAGGATCCGATGTTGAAAACGTTGACATCACTGAGATGGATGTTGAGAAGGCATTCAGTTTGTTCGATATTGATGGAAATGGGCTTGTCACGGCAATGGACTTGGTGCGTACCATTAATCGATGACTGACTCCTGTGTGGAAAGTTCCAGGTGTTCTGTAGCTAACATTCATGTTTCTTTACAGGTCATGTTTTACGCATCGTCCATTGAGCTCAGTCGTGACAATGCGGCAGCCATTATTGCTGCCGGCGATCCAGATGGTGAAAAAGGAGGTCTCCTATTCGAGGACTTTGCGTCTCTTGCTGTGTTCAACAGTGCTATCGGGCGACCGTCAGCGCTGCCCGCGCCACCGGACAAGGCGCCATTGTTTTCCAACCCGCCGGCTGAACGAGATTATCATCAACTTGAACAGTGGGCATCCGTGTGGGCGCAAGAGCACTTGCTCGGCGTGTTTCATGCACTGGTAATCAACTCCCGTGAACATGCGTGTCCGCCATTCCTCCCTGCTCACCTCTCGCGACATATCGCAGGGCGTTCAAAGCATGCACCAACTCAAGTACGTCACGCCCGGTGATTTAGTGAGAGCTGGAGCAAGCCCGGAAGAAATGGAAAGCTTTTCAACGGTTTGGCGTATTTCACTGTATGATGTATGCTGTTGGAGCGGCATCGCTGAGTGTCGTTAACTCTGCAGGCAGTACACACTATGCAACTGCAAACGGCGCGCCAGCGACGCACCCTGTTGGTGTACGGTGAGTTTCGTCTCTTGGTGTCGATCTTATCTCTGTACATCCAACTGAAACTCCGTATCACCAGGTTCAAAGTCTAGAGATCGTCTCGTGGCGCTGCGGCGGGCCTTTGATCAAAACGATATCAACGGAGATGGTTTGTTGTCCGTCAACGAGATCATGTACACTCTCAAGGTGAGTTCATGGTACAAACTCGTCACAGGTATGTTCACTGTCACAAGGCGTATCTCCCGATGTTAGGCTGTCGGGATCACTGTGAGTAGAAACGAAGCAGAAAACCTTGTTGACAAATTAGATCAAAATGGCGACGGTACGCGCGTCTGTACATTTATTGCAGGTTTGTTCGTGCATTAGCTGTGTTTTGTTCGCGGCAGGTTTGATTAGTTTCGAAGAGCTGGTCTGCTTCAAGGAATTTCGCTTCATCAATGGCGAAGTTGATGCGGTTGTCGACTCTATGCAGACCGATTTTAACAAGGCAGACCAAAATGCTATTGCGGCCAGTCTACGTAGCAATGATAGCCCAGCATCTGACGCACAACTTATGGATCTGCGAAGAAGATTTGAGGAGTTCGACACCGACGGCAGTGGTCAAATCACACGCGACGAACTCATCGAAGGCGTCAAGGTAGACACTCGACATATTTGAGTGGCATTTGTCGTTGGTAAAGTTGTTGAGAAATGTCGTTGACATGTTTTCAGGCTGTCGGACTTGTGTCAGACGGCGACCCCAAAGCGGCGGAAGAGTATGCACAACGGGTTCTGGACCAATTCGATCGCGATGGGGATGGTCAAATCGATCTTGATGAGTTCATGCTATTCCAAATCCATCTAAAGCAAGCACATTTGAGGAAAGATTCTTTCACATCCAAAAAGTTCGTTTTCCGTGCGATGGCACTGCTTGTGCCGTTCCTTGTGACACCGTGTACGTCAATGAATTATGTTGGATTGTGTGCCAGCAAAACCAAGCCAGCACAGCCACTATTGAGCCCCAGCGATGAAGCTGACCACGTTGATGCTGAAAGCACCTCAGAGCAACAATCAAGTCAGTCACAACGAATCCGCGAAGCATTCGGTCACAAGCGAGAGATCAGTGTAGAAGCACTAACATCGGCCATGGAGTCCATCAACCTGCCACTGAGTCCGGACGAAGTTTTACAGGTTTTTGTTTTTTTCGGGTATTTTGCTTCGTATTTGGGCGGACGGCTTGACTGACTTTGTTCTGTGCTTAGATGACACGCCGTCTGGACAATGGCCGGCATCAAATCAACACTGATCAATTCTTGTTGTGGTACGAGTGTGATCGATTGGGTCCTGAAACCGACGCAGAGGCCGAACTCGTACGTAATAGCGATCTGCTGCACTTTGCATAACGTTTGCTCATGGAAGATGTTTGCTTGCAGCGAGTTATGCGTGAAGCCTTCGCCAAATTCGATGGAGCCGATGGTACCATTGAGCTGGGAGAACTCATGCAAATATTTGAATCCATTGGAAATGCGATATCCGGTGCGAGCAGTGATCCGAGGTCGCAATTCGCACGATCATTTCTGACCGTGACGTATTTGCTTCACAGGGGCCGAGGCTTTGGAAATTATGGAAAGATTCGACAAACACGGCGACGGCAAAATTAACTTGAGTGAGTTTTTGGAGTGGAAGAGTTCACAACTTGGTGTGGCGCCTTCTCCAAAGCAACAGTCAGCAGAGCGCATCCCCACCAACGATGCGGCATCCAAAGAACGGGAGCGACTGCTCCGAACTGCTTTCTCCAAGTGCGTGGAGTTATTTGCGGTGGTTGAACATCAACGTGCGTGACACCCGGTGACGTCTATTGCGTAGGTTTGACACCAATGGAGACGGTGCGCTCACTTTAAGTGAAGTGAAACAGGCAATGAAAGCTCTGGGGCAAGGACTTTCCAATGCGGAAGCAATGGTACCCACTGCAACGTTCAATGAACCGCTGCGCATAAGGCGTGTGACGCTGTTGGTGTCCGGAATATAGGCCATCATGGAGACTTTTGATGAAGACTCTAGCGGTACTATCAACATTGAAGAGTTTTCGAAATGGCAGAACAGCCGTTTGCCACAGTCTGTTGGCATTCCTTCCGCTATCAAGAAATCTGTTGAATCTGGGGACCGCTCCCATGGAGAAGAAACCGGCGAAGACACTTCTGGCGACGATGCTGAGAGCGTGCCATGCCAAGCAGAAGTAACTGGTATTCCCACTCGACCGGTTTGTTCTGCAAGTGTTGACGCCATCCGCTCGTTCAGATAGATGGTGGTAACATTTCGTTTACTTACAGGCTTTCAAGATTGGCAAAAAGCAGATGGCTGTCATTCGAAAGATATTTGCTAACTGTGATAGTGATGAGGATGGTTTCGTCCAAGTTGATGACATCGCCAAGCGGGTACGTTTGGCAAAGAATGCTGCGCAGAATTTCCCATCATGTCAGCCTCACATGTGTTCGCGTACAGGTTCCGCTGGAACGCGCGTTGGCGATCATGGAGGAGTACGACTGGGATGGTGATGGTCGAATGGATTTTAATGATTTTGCACAATGGGTATTCGACGTGAAGCAGAAAAGCTCACCAACGCGAAGCAAACAAAAACCTGACAAGCGTCGAACACCTAAAGCTGCGCCGAGTACCACTCAAACCGTAACCAAGAAGAGAGCTGGCACGAAGAAAAAGACCAGTCGCTCCGCAGAAAAGGCTGGCAAGACTGGCTCGGGGCGAAAGTCAAAATCTGCGGCAGCCACAAAATCCAAGAGTGGCAAAGATAAAACCCGCACTGTCAAGCGACCAAAGAGTTCGAAATCTGCAGCAAAAGACTCAAAGAAGACAGCTGGATCGGAAAACACAGGAGGATCCAGAAAGAGTCGATCGTCCAAAGCTGCTTCCACGGTGTCCGAAAAGTCCTCTCGACCTCGCAGTAGCAGCAACGCCTCTCGTGGCAAGAGTGGTCGACGCAAGGGCAGCACTTCGACAGATGAAGGAGGTGATTCCAGCGCAAAAGACAAATCGCACCGCAAAGGGGCGTCGACGTCAGGACGGTCGCGCGGTGGAGGCAGAACATCCACGCAATCAAAGTTAGTGCCAAAACAAAGTTCAAAATCGAAGGCAAAATCATCGATGCCATCGTCGAAAAGTAGATCCAAGTCTAGTGATTCGTCGTCGCTGACCGAACAGTCATCGCCGCAGAAGAAGTCCAAGAAAATGAGTCCTGATGAGGTGACTGCAACAAAGCCCAGCATTACAGCATCAATTGAATCCTGGATCACATCTCACAGCTGCTTTCTTGTGTTTAGGCCGCTACTTTTAAAGAACAGGTTGCTGGCTTTTATTCCGCAAACTACCCCAGCACTCTTCCCGAGCTCCCCGTGAGTGTTCCACGAATTGAATTGTTTCTGGTCACACGTAACGACTGCAAGTGTGTATGTTCCTTCAGACTATATTCAGCACGTACAAAGGCAAAGAGCATCGATTGAAACGCGGTTTGGTAAAGAAGTACGGAGACGCTTTTACAAAGTACTTAAAGCAGTGGTCAACTTCAGGAACGGCAACTCAGGCAGACCAGTCACAGTAAAAGTTGCTGACAGTATGTGTGAGAGAGTAACGGATTACTACACTTTCTGTTGCGCAGCTGCAACCGCTCTGGGCTTCCGGCTCTCGCCCCCTGCGTTTGTTGTTTTTAATGAATGCCATGGCCCACGACTGGTTTCTTGCATGTCGATGGCAAATCGAATGCATCGCTTGGAATGCCGGAGTCGACGCTGGTGTACACAATGGTGCCTGTTGAGAAAGGGTACG
>ENA-OWNT01004445-OWNT01004445.1-seawater-metagenome-genome-assembly--contig:-NODE-4445-length-12315-cov-6.233862_pt1 | contig 12315 bp, 10 predicted proteins | sample MGYA00238136_ERZ651165 | MGnify/ENA primary metagenome ERZ651165 (study PRJEB26861, sample SAMN08777766) | seawater metagenome | isolation source: coastal seawater | place: USA: Florida | collected... | reverse complement strand
AATAGAAGCAGTTTTTACCGAATTTCTGCCATCTGACACAGCCATCACAACAAGGAGCCTTACCCAAATCTTTATTCGACTCTTTACTATCTTCCATTATATAAAATAGAATTAATATTACACATGCATGAGTTAGCCAAATTAGGCAACATATAAAGAAATACAATCACCCATCTATTAAATATAGATATCAGAATTTTGCTAGATATTATTATTTAATTTTTTATAGAATAATTGGTTATAATTTTTTTTATATACAATAGTTAAAAAAATTAATGGTGCTATTTTAAAACAATCTTTGTTAAAAAAAAATTATCAATTTATAATTTTTAGATAGTACCGATTGTGAAGCATTATTTAAAAAATGCCGCACAGGTAACGCAACAGAACAAGAGCAAGAGCTATTTCGTGGCCAAATGCTAACGGAGCTGGCAGGTATGAGTATTGAAGATGGCCTTGTGATGCAAATTCATCCTGGTGCCCATCGTAATCATAACCAACCAATTTTCAATCAATTTGGCCGTGATAAAGGCGCAGATATTCCAAGCCAAACCGAGTATGTTAATGCGCTTAAGCCTCTTTTAAGTAAATATGGTAATCATCCAAAGTTAAAAATCATTTTATTTACCCTAGATGAAACGACTTACAGTCGTGAGCTGGCACCGCTTGCTGGTCATTACCCTAGTTTAAAACTAGGTCCGGCATGGTGGTTTCATGATAGCCCTGCAGGTATGCTGCGTTTTCGTCAGCAAACAACTGAAACCGCAGGTTTCTATAATACCGTCGGTTTTAATGATGACACGCGAGCTTTTCTATCGATTCCAGCAAGGCATGATGTAGCACGTCGAGTTGATTGCCGCTACTTAGCAGAGCTTGTTACAAATCATCAAATAACGATTGAAACAGCCCACCAGCTTGCTTATCAACTGACTTATGGGTTGGTTAAAAAGGCGTATAACTTATAAAAATCTAGCACGGCATTATTGACATAATGTCGTGCTTACTCAGGAACTCGAGATGTTGATTCGCGTGTCACCAGGTGCGGCGTTACTGTTTTTGGCATTGGTAGTTTGTCTTGATTGCTACGAGAGCGATTAATCAACTTTTGTACGGCTAAGCATGCCATATTAAATACAGGTCGGCGTATTGTTGTCAGCGATGGAATGATCCGAGATGCAAGAATATTGTCATCGAACCCCGCGACCGATAACTGTTCTGGCACTTTAATACCTTGGTTGTTAGCCACACGGAGCACAGCTGCAGCCATCTCATCATTATTAGCAACGATTGCTGTTGGCCTAGGTTGTTTGCTTAACAACTCCCTAGCGCACTCTAAACCACTGTCGTAACTATTTTTGCCTTCAACAATATATTCTGAGGGTAAATTTACATCATAAACCTGCAATTCAGCTAAAAAGCCAGCTAAACGCTCTATTGATGAACGATAATTTTGTGGGCCAGAAATAAAGCCAATGTCCTGATGGCCTAATTCGACTAAATGGTCTGCCATATCACGCATTGCTGCACGCTCGTCAGATACAACAATATTATCAGCGTCATCCAAATCAACTGATGCAAGCCTTACGTATGGACAATCAACATCTCTTAAAGCTGCAGCGAGCTCTTTGTTTTCTGATACCGGAGGCAAGATAATGACGCCATCTAATTTTGAACGAGCGATAAAACGTAAGCAGTCATCAACAAAATCTTCGCGTTTTGCAGAACCTGGGTGTACTACTAACTCGTAGCCTAATTCAGCACAGACACTCAATGCACCTCGTTGCACTTCATCAATATAGAGTGCATCAGGGTTATCATAAATTAGCCCTAACAAATACGAACGGCTTGAGGCTAAACCCCTGGCTTGCTTATCTGGCGAGAAGCCTGTTTGCTTTATTATCTCAAGCACTTTTTCACGTGTTGCTTCACCTACCGCAGGTGAGCTATTTATTACACGAGAAACGGTACGTTTTGATACCCCCGATAAGCGGGCAATATCATTAATTGTCACTGACATAGAAGATCCCGAAATAACTAACTTAGCTATAGTAGCACCAAGCTTTTATCCATAAAAGCTGTTAACTCTAGCAAAGCAATTGTTTTTATTAATCAATCAACCCTAGTAAGCGAGGTAAAAACTCACTTATGGCAGGTAAATAGGTCACCAACATAAGCACCATAAACATCACACAATACAAAGGCAGCATTGGCTTAATGATTTTATGAAGCGAAGTTTTTGCTACTGCGCAGCTGACAAACAATACACTACCAACCGGCGGCGATACCAAACCAATTGATAAATTAAGCACTATCATTACCCCAAATTGCACTGGTGACATGCCAAACTGTGCGGCAACAGGCAAAAAGATCGGAGTAAATATAAGCACAGCGGGTGTCATATCAATAAAAGCCCCCACTAATATTAAAATAAGATTGATTAATAACAAAATTAGTAATGGGTTATCACTTAAGGTTAAGAAAAATTGACTCACCATTTGCGGAATGTGTGAATATGATAAAACCCACGACATCGCACTAGAAGCGGCAATAATGAGCATCACGATTGCCGTTGTTTCACAAGCTTTTAGCAGTAGTTTAGGTAACTCATCTAGCGATAATTCTTTATATACAAAAACGGCTAAAACCAGTGCGTATAATACAGCGACAGCCCCAGCCTCTGTGGCTGTGAATACTCCCCCTATAATACCGCCAATAACGATTATTATGAGTAGCAAACTAGGGATGGCTGCAATCACTTTTTCTAAAACCAAAGCAAGTGGTAAACGTGCTGCTACGGGGTAGTTGTTTTTTAAAGAATAGATGGCACAAACCAACATCAGTGTTAATCCCAGTAAAATACCTGGTAAATACCCAGCAACAAACAGTGCCGCGATCGACACTCCGCCACTTGCTATAGCATAAATAATTAAAATGTTACTTGGCGGTATTAGCATACCCGTGGTTGCTGCGCTGGCCGTAACTGCGGCGGCGAAATTTTCACTATAACCGTGCTTTTTCATTTCTGGCACCATAAAGCTGCCTATCGCCGATGTGGCCGCCACTGCAGAACCAGAAATTGCGCCAAACATCATACAAGACATCACATTGACCAGCGCTAATCCGCCCGGTAAAAAACCGACCATAGCCATAGCAGATTCAATTAAACGCCTAGCTATGCCCCCCTGCCCCATGATCAGACCCGATAAAATAAAAAACGGAATGGCCAGTAGTGCAAAGCTGTCTATTCCCCCTATCATTTGCTGCGCAATAGTCGTTGCCGCTGGGGTAAAATCCATGTGCAAAACCAGTGCTAACAACGTCGACAGAGCAATACTAATCGAGATCGGTACATTGATTAGCAGCAGTGTGAAAAAACAAACAAGCAACAAGATGGCTGTCATTTCCATTATTCTTGCTCCTGTGTTTGTTTAAAAAAATAAATGATATTTTCAATGCAATTGAGTGTGATAAGTACGCCGCTTATTGGCAAAGCAACGTAAATAAACCCCATATTGATCCCAAGAGCAGCTGAACGTTGATCTAATGCAAAGCTTAAGTTCATCAACATACCGCCTCCATAAACTAATAGGCTGAGCGCGGTAATCAGTACTGAAAACTCAATTAAAAATGAACACTTACGACGTATCGTTGGAATCATCTTCTGATAGAAAAGATCAAGCCCTAAGTGCGCTCTGGTACGATAGGCATACGAAGCACCTAAAACGCCTATCCACATAAGTAAAAAGCGAGCAAGCTCTTCAGTGTAAGAATTAGGAGATCGCAAAATAAAGCGTGAGAACACCTGCCAACTAACGACTGCAACAATGGCAAACATCGCAACAATTAATACCCATTCAATGAGCTGATTTATTTTCGCGTTAAACTCTTTCATAACGCCTCCTGCATCGCTTTTATTGCCGCAATTTGTGCGGCGATAGGCGTGCCTTTAAATGAGGCATGAAAAGGGGCTACTTTCTCTTGAAACACTTGTTTATCTGGGTAAATAACCTCAACACCCGCATCAACAACGGCCTGTAATGCCTGATCAGATGCTGATTGCCACAAACTACGTTGATAGGTAACAGAATCTTGCATTGCCAACTTCAGCCACTGTTGCTGCTGAGTCGTTAATTGCTGCCAAACCTTTTGACTAGCAACTACGATGTCAGGCACAAAAGTGTGTTCATCTAGGGTGTAGTACTTCGCAATTTCATAATGACGAGATAGGTAATAGCTAGGCGGGTTATTTTCTGCACCATCGACAACACCTTGTTGCAGGGCAGAATAAAGTTCACCCCACGCAATGGGAGTGGCAGCGCCACCTAAAGACTGCACAGTAGCAATAGCCATTGGGCTAGTTACAACTCTAATTTTGCTACCAATTAAGTCATCGGGCGTTCTAATAGCAGCATCTGTTGTGTAAAAACTGCGACTACCCGCATCATAATAGCCAAGCCCTTTAAGGCGAGCTACAGCTAGGTCATCAAGCAATTTTTGCCCAAGCTGACTATTAAGTACTTTCCAAAAGTGCTCACTATCGTTAAATAAATAAGGCACCCCAAATACTTTCATTTGAGGCACAAAGCCTTCAAGTGGGCTTGACGATACTTTTGTCATCGACAAACTACCGATTTGTAATAGCTCTATTAACTCTCTTTCCGTGCCTAATTGTGCTGCGGGATAAATCACAATTTCCATTTGATTATCAGAGTAATAAGCTAAACGCTCTGCCATATACTCCATGGCTTGATGGGTAACATGACGGGTATCTAATGTATGCGCCATTGTTAGGCGAATAACCTTGTTGTCGTCACTGCAAGCACTGATAAAAAATAAACAGCAGCAGAGAAATAGCGTGCTCAGAAGAATTTTATGCATTGTTGTGTCTTCTTTGTGTGTTCAGTTGTGTGTTCATGTTGTCTTATATAATCCTTTATATTTCATTAAGGTACACGGCAATCCAAGCTATGACCTGCGTATCCATTTAAAAAATTTTGTGAGTTTTAAATGGAAAGCTATAAACAAACGTTAATTGTATTACTTATTTGTTAAAGGCCAGTTTTGACTACCGGTAGCAAATTGTCAAATCTTATTTGCCACCGGTGGCAAAATTAACTACTATGTTCTGCAATACACTGTAACAATGCTAAGAGCGGGCACCAAAATGCAAACTTTAAATCGTAAAAACTTTAATAAAAACAATTATCCAACGAGTATAATGCAGTTTGGAGAAGGCAATTTTTTACGTGCCTTTGTCGATTGGCAAATAGATAAGCTTAACGAACAAACCGGTTTAAATGCCGGTGTTGCTATCATCAGACCCATCGACTACGACTCGCTGCCGCTTCTTAATACACAGGATGGCTTATATACCTCTATTATTCGTGGTATCAATGAGCAAAACCAAGCTGTTTCTGAGCAGCGTATTATCAGTTGCGTTAACGAAGAAATCCCGGTTTACAAACAATTTGACAGCTATTTAAAGCTTGCCGAGAACAGTGACCTTAAAGTCATTTTTTCAAATACCACAGAAGCCGGCATTGAATACATTCCCGAGGACAAGTTATCTGATACACCTGCAAAGGCATTTCCTGCAAAACTAACGCAATGGTTATTTCACCGCTTCAAACACTTTAATGGTGCAAGCAGCAGTGGCATGATCATAATTCCTTGTGAACTTATTGATTATAATGGCGAAAAGCTTAAAGAGATTGTATTGCAGTACAGTCAGTTATGGGATTTACCAAACGAGTTTGTGAACTGGCTTAACGAGCATAATCATTTTTGTTCATCTCTCGTTGACCGTATTGTGACGGGCTTTCCGCGCGATGAACATCAAGCTTTACAGCAACAATGCGGTTATTACGACAACTTCATGGTAACAGCAGAATACTTTCATTTATTTGTGATCCAAGGACCACAGCATTTAGCTGATGTATTACACCTTAAAGGCAGTGACTTAAACATTAAGGTTGTTGACGATATTGCGCCTTATAAGCAGCGTAAAGTGGCTATTTTGAACGGTGCGCATACCGCTATGGTTCCACTTGCCTATATGGCAAATATTGATTCAGTTGGCGAGGCTCTCGCTTCACCTCTTCTTGAAAAATATGTTACTAAACTGATATTTGATGAAATCATCCCTACTCTATCCTTGCCTAAAGAAGAGTTACAGGTTTTCGCTAATGACGTTTTAAACCGCTTTAGAAACCCTTATATATGTCACCTACTGATGTCTATTTCATTAAATAGCATGACTAAATTCAAAACACGCTTGTTACCTCAATTAGAACAATATATTAGCGACAACGAAACTGTACCACCACTCATTGCAACAGCTTTAGCTGGGCAAATATTGTTTTATCGTGGCGAGCGAAATGGCGACAAAATTGAATTAGCCGACAGTCCAGAGTGGTTGGCTTTATTCAACGAGCAATGGCAACAACATCAGCAAGGGTCAATAACAACCTATGAGCTAGTAAGCTCAGTGTTAGCTGCAAACTGGCATTGGGATAAAGACTTAAATGAAATTGCAGGCCTTACAGAAAAAGTGACTGAGCAACTAAGTCTAATGTTATCAAGCTCAGTTGAACAAACGCTTGTTAAATTATTGGAGTCATAAGCATGAGCAGACTATTACGACTTCATAATACTGATGATGTAGCGATTGCCTTACAGCCAATCAATGCAAATGAAAGAATCGACTTTGAAGGCTTTTCTTTTACCACGTTAGAAGACATAGATAAGGGTCATAAAGTTGCGCTTAAGCCGATTGCTAAGGGTGAGCGAGTCATTAAATATGGCGCCCCAATTGGTTTTGCACTTGAAGATATTAACCCTGGCGCATGGGTACACACACATTGCATCAAAACAACGTTGCATGATGAATTAACATACCAATATCAGCCAGAGTTCGTTACACAAGCCCCCGAGGAGCCATCACCTGAGGTTAATATTTATCGTCGTGCCAATGGTGAGATTGGTATTCGTAACGAGATATGGTTGATCCCAACCGTTGGCTGCGTGAATGGCATGATCAAACAAATGAAAGATGAGTTTTTACGTAACCATGCTGATCTTGAAATTGATGGCGTACACATATTTCCACATCAATTTGGCTGCTCTCAGTTAGGCGATGATTTAGAAACCACAAAAGTTTTATTGCAAGATATGGCCTTACACCCTAATGCCGGTGGCGCGTTAATCGTTGGTCTAGGTTGCGAAAATAACCAATTAGCAGCTTTTAAAGCGGGTTTAGGTGAAATAGACGAATCACGAATTAAGTTTTTAATTTCACAGCACTCTGATGATGAAGTTGAAGATGGCGTAGCTCTGCTAGAAGAAATCTACAGCGTCGTTAAACACGATAAACGAGAAACCGGCAAGCTCAGTGAAGTAAAATTTGGCCTTGAGTGTGGAGGCAGTGATGGCCTATCTGGGATCACAGCCAACCCCATGCTTGGCTACTTCTCTGATTACTTAATTGCTCAAGGAGGCACGACAGTCCTTACGGAAGTCCCCGAGATGTTTGGTGCAGAGACATTACTCATGTCTCGCTGTAAAGATGAAGAAACCTTTAATCAACTTGTCAGCATGGTTAATAACTTTAAAGGTTATTATAAAGCACACAATCAGCCTATTTACGAAAACCCCTCTCCTGGCAATAAAAAAGGCGGAATTAGTACATTAGAAGATAAGTCGTTGGGTTGTACACAAAAGGCTGGCACAAGCAAAGTACAGGCTGTGCTTGAGTATGGTGAACGCTTAAGTGTCGCTGGTTTAAATTTACTTAATGCACCAGGTAATGATCCCATTGCCACCAGCGCACTTGCCGCTGCAGGCTGTCATATTGTGCTATTCACAACCGGTCGAGGTACGCCTTATGGTGGCTTTGTGCCGACTTTAAAAATTGCTACTAACTCAGAGCTGGCAAATAAGAAAACGCGCTGGATAGACTTTGATGCTGGTGTGCTAGTCAGCGGTAAAAGCATGCCTGAAGTGCATCAGGAATTTGTCGATTTATTAGTTGAGATAGTAAATGGTAAGCCAACTTGTAACGAAGTTAATGATATTCGTGAAGTCGCCATTTGGAAAAAAGGAGTCACTCTGTAATGCAGGCTAAAAAAGTCGCCATTATTGGAGAGTGTATGGTGGAATTGTCTGGCGAGCTGTTCACAGCCATGCAACAAAACTTTGGTGGTGACACCATGAATACCGCAATTTACCTAAAGAAATTAGCGGGCGAAAAAGTCGATGTCTGTTATATAACTGCCATGGGTGAAGATGCATTAAGCCAAGCTATGATAGCTCGTTGGCAGGATTATCAAATAAATTGCGACTTTGTTCTCAAAGATAAGCAAAGACACGCTGGCCTTTATATGATTCAAACAGACCAATATGGCGAGCGTTCTTTTCTATATTGGCGCAATAATTCTGCAGCAAAACACCTTGTTCAACAGCCCAAATTTTATAATATCATCAATAAATTAACTGAGTTTGATGCTGTTTATTTATCAGGTATTAGTTTGGCAATTTTGCCCCCAGATGATTGCTATGCATTACTTAACGAGTTGACAAACTTAAAGCGCGCAGGTGTAAAAATTATTTATGATAGCAATCACAGGCCTTCGTTATGGCATTCGATGCAATACTGTCAGGATATTAATAAGCGGATGGCGCAATTAGCCGACCTGGCTTTGGTAACGTTTGATGATGAAGCACTGATTTGGAGTTGCAAAGATATTTCAGCTTGTAGAGAGTGGCTTCATCAATTAGGCGTTAAAGAGCTTGTAATTAAAGATGGTGGAAATGGGTGCCAATACAGTACGTTAGAGCAACAAAATGCAACGCATTATCCTACCAATAAAATTAATAAAGTCATTGATACAACAGCGGCAGGAGATGCATTTAATGCTGGTTTTTTATCGGCTTGGCTGCAGGATCAGGCTATTGAAAAATGCGCAAAACAAGGAAATTATATTGCAGGGCAAGTCATTCAGCACTACGGCGCTATCGTTGAGATAACACCCTAAGTTTTACTAAAATAAGGTTTAACCACCAATTAACTTAGTGGTTAAACCTGCAAATACGCATAACTTAATAATTATTTAAAAGTTAAAGCCTAGAGAAACCCAATAACGGCGACCATCTTCAACATATCCGTATTCCTCTTCAGTGATTTCTTTATCAAACAGATTATAAACACCAAATCCTAACTTAATGCTGCGGCTTAAATCGTAGTTACCACCAATATCAGCCAAGGTGTAATCTGGCGCAATTAAGCTGTCTTGCGACGGGCCTGTTGTCGGCTGGCTTTCTTCGCCGCGGTAATGTACACGTAACCAGGTGCCTAGCTTATCAACTGGGCGCCAATTAACTGAAGTTTGTAAAATATGCTTTGGTAATTGATTAAGTGGGCTGCCTTTGTATTCACCAGTTTTTTGCTCAGAATCGGTGTAAGTGTAATTGGCACTGACATCAAGCTCACTGGTAATGTCGTAAGATACTGATAACTCAAAACCTTGTGTAACGGCTTCATCCACATTGACATAGGTTGTTGGCATCGAACCAAACTGGTTTGGTCCATCCGTACACTGGGTGAGTGGGCACGAAATACGGGTAATTTTATCTTCAAATTCGTTGTAAAATACGGTGCTTGAAAGTGATAAATCACGGTTTGCATCGTAATAGATACCCATTTCGTAGTTTACAGATTTTTCAGGGCTTAAATCTGGGTTACCGTAAATATTACCACCTCGGCTCACTTGCCCCCACGCTGCAGTAGATTGACGAATATTCGGCGCTCTAAAACCTGTAGAGATACCGCCTTTTACCGTCAACGATTTAGTTGCTGTATACACACCATATAAACGTGGGCTGAAATGGCCTGAAAAATTGCCATCATGGTCATAACGAAGACCGGTAGTGAGTTTAAATTGCTTGGTTGCTTCCCACTCATCTTCTGCAAATACTGACCACTGCTCGTTCTCAACATGCGTTAAGTCACTAATGCGGTTACTGGTGTAATCGTCCAGCTCTTCCTTTAAATATGACGCCCCAAATGCAGCATTATGATTGGTAAAAGGTAAAGTCCAGCTGGTTTGCGCATCGGTATTTTCGACATACATTTCGCGAGAGGTATTATCGAATTTATCGTACTTTAGGTAACTGCGTGATGAGCCAAAATCATAAAAACCATTATGGCTTAGTGAATAGCTCTCTTGGTCATACTCTGTGGTTGATGACTCTGGGCAACCATTACGGCCACAACTTTCACCTTCAGCTAAAGGAGCAACTGTTTTACCTAATGTTTCGTCGAGTTTTTGTTTTGCAGAGCCTACTTCAAGCATAATCTCATGGCTATCAGAGGGTGTTAAGATAAACTTTGCTTTGATATTGCTTTGCTCTTTACCACGAAAACCGGCTTCAAAATCGTCTTCGTCACGCTTTGAAAACTGACCAGATAACTGCATACCTAATAACTCAGGAATTAAGCCACCCGCTGTGAAAAAGCTACCTTGATTGATATTGCCCGATTCACTTGATTCTTGAATGGTGCTATCTAGGCGCAATTCGCCATACCATTTTTCTGGTGTTTTACGGGTAATAATATTGATAACACCACCAATTGCATCTGAGCCATATAATGACGACATAGGGCCACGGATAACCTCGATGCGCTCAATCGCTGAGATAGGCGGAGTCCATGCTCCTTCAACACCAGGGCCATCACTATTTGGGCGGGTTTCACGAGAGGTTTGACGCTGGCCATCAATTAAAATCAAAGTATATTGACTTGCCATACCACGAAGACTGATATCTTTTCTGTCGCCACCACCTGTGACAACCACACCAGGAACATCTGTCATTGCATCGGTTAGATCACGATAAAAACGCTTTTCGAGTTGCTCACGATCAATAACACTGATGCTGGCTGGTGCCTCTTTAAGCATCTGCTCATAACCTGAAGCAGAAACTACAATCACTTCCATGTCTTGCTTTTTATCATCTGCATTTGCAGAATAAGACAAACTAGCCAGTATAGCTGCCGTTAATGGTAAAATGTTCGTAACAACCCTCGTCATAATAATACTCCGTGACATTTTGTTTATTAATGATAATAATTAGCGTTTGCATACTAATGAGAAGTCCCAATTTTCACAATTTACGATTTCTTAAAACTGAATTAAGAAGGCCTGAACCATGAATTCCAAGCTGATAAAAACATTACGTGTATTTTCTCGTACTGTTGAAACAGGCAACATGAGCAGTGCAGCTGCAGAGTTATCGATGACCACATCGGCTGTCAGTCAACACATTAAGCAATTAGAACAAGAAATCGGATTGAGCCTATTTAACCGCAGCCCGCGCGAACTGACTTTAACCGAAGCGGGCCACCTGTATTATCAAAGCTGTTTAAAAATACTGGCACTGGCTGATCAGGCCAGTACGCAATTGCAACAATTACAAAATAAGCCCAGTGGCGAGCTCAAATTAGTTGCGCCTGTGGGGTTTGGTGGAGGCCTATTAAGCGAGCCATTAGATCGCTTAATTAACGAGTTTGATGATTTACGTATTCAGTTAATTTTGACTGATGAGCCAATTGATATGATCAAATGCGGCGCTGACCTAGCGATTGCGATTGGCCCATTAACTGACTCAAACCTCGTTGCTCGTAAATTAGCTACTTGGCCGTTAAAGCTATGCGCTCATAAAGACCATGCAATTAGCAAACTCGATAAAGCAAGTTGGGATGACCTTGGCAACTTTGCCCGTATCGCCCACAGCAACGCCGACAGTAATGCGTTTAACCCATTGACGCTGGCAAGCAAGCCATTACCAAAAGCGAAGATCACCGTAAATAATATGCAAAGCTTAATTAAATTAGTGTGTGATGGTGTTGGCTATGGCGTGCTACCAGAGCCAGAAGTCAGGCATTTATTAAAATCGAAAGAGCTGGTTGAAATTGCACCCGAATGGGCAATGCCAAATTACACTGTTTATGCCGTAACACCTGCCAGAGACAGCTTAGCGGCAAAAACAAAAACTGCCATTGATACGTTAAAACTGTGCTTTAACCATGTGTCTAAGCAAGTTGAGTTAGTTGATTAAGACGCTACAAGGATAATACCCATTTGCCGTATTCGGATGGGTATCATCCAAATTAGTATTAGCCTAGCGCCAGCCAAACGCCCACACACATCATTAACGCGCCAGCAATACGGTTTATCCACTTCAAATTATCGCCTTTATCTAAAAACAGCCTTAAGCTTTTACCGCCTGTTGCGTAAATCAACATACAGATAAATTCGCTCA
>ENA-OWNT01004444-OWNT01004444.1-seawater-metagenome-genome-assembly--contig:-NODE-4444-length-12317-cov-5.773366_pt1 | contig 12317 bp, 10 predicted proteins | sample MGYA00238136_ERZ651165 | MGnify/ENA primary metagenome ERZ651165 (study PRJEB26861, sample SAMN08777766) | seawater metagenome | isolation source: coastal seawater | place: USA: Florida | collected... | reverse complement strand
AGCCTCTGCGGTTATGTCGCCCACTTGCCGCCAGTCCGGACGGGTTGCGGGCCTTATATTCGCGGGCAGGTCAACTTCCAGCATCAACAGTCCTTTCCGGTTTCCCTTTGTCCATTAGGGCGCTAACAGGGCCGCTTACGCAACCCGAGAGGCAATTCCCATGCGCAATGGCGGACGCATCGCAGCGGCAATCGACGTGCTGAATGACGTGTTGACCCGGCACCAGCCGGTGAAATCGGCTGCGCGGGACTGGGGCAAGCGCGCGCGCTATGCCGGATCGAAGGACCGGGCCTGGGTTAGCGGGCTGGTGCTGGACGCGCTGCGCAAGAGGAATTCGATTGCGCATGCGATGGGCGATGACAGCCCGCGCGCGCTGATCCTTGGCGCGCTGGCGCATGCCTGGGGCTGGAACATCCGCCAGATCGATGATGCAATGGATGAAGACCATGCGCCCAGCAAGCTGACGCTGGATGAGCGCGAACGGCTGGTGATGGCGCCGGACCCGGTGGCCCCGCCGCATGTGCAGGGCGATTATCCGGAATGGATGGCGCCGATGATGGCGCGCGTGTTCGGCGAGGAGGCCGCCGTCGAGGCGCGCCAGGAGACCGCCCGCGCCGAGCGCGAGCTGGGCCGCGCGAACGGGATCAAGCAGCTCCTGGCGGAGGTGCTGGTCAGCGTCGTGCCGGTGGAGGCCGGGGGCGAGGACCCCGGCATGATGCTCGGCATCCTGGAGCGGACCACCGTGCGCCTGGACCAGGGTGGCATCGAGGACCCCCTGGCCCGGGCCGAGATCGAGCAGGAGCAGGCCTGGCTCGCCCTGGAGCACGCGGCTCACCTCGAAGCCACCGGGCAGTCCGGCGATCCGGCCGTGGCGGCGCGCCTCGCAGCTCCGTTGCGCGATCTCGACCTGACCCGAGACGTGTCCGGTCCGACCACGACGATCACCGCCACGTGGATCGACCCCACCGGGCGGATCAACCGACGGTCCCTGACCGTGTTCAGGAGCCGACGATGAGCCGCGGCTTCACGCTCGTCGAGCTCGCGATCGTCCTGGCCATCGGCGTGATCCTCGTGCCCATCGTCTGGACGATGTCCGCGAAGATGGAGGATCAGGTGACCCTCGCCCAGTGGGAGCTCGATGTGGCCCGCGCCACGCGCACCATCGGCGAGGAGCTGCGGCTCGAGACACGGGGGGGCACCGCCCGCGCCGACGCCATCGCGTTCCTGCGGTCCGACTGCGAGGTCACCTGGGACGTGCGCGACGGGACCTTGCTCCGCGACGCGCCGGCGCCCTGCGGCGGGTCCCGCGGGCTGGCACGAAATGTCGAGACGCTGCGCTGGGCGGACGGCGGCCTCGAGGTCATCTTCGCCCGGCGGCTCCGCGTCGATCGCGTGCAGCGGGCCACGGTCTTCTTCCCGACGGACGTGCCATGAGCCAGCGCGGACACGTCCTTCTCCTCACCCTCCTGGTGTTGATCGCGGCCGGGATCAGCGCGGTGCTCTTCGCCGGTCAGGTGGCGGTGCGCATCGAGGATCGCCAGCCGGACGCCATCCGCAACCAGGCGCTGTGGCTCGCCCGGAGCGCGCTGGACGCCGGGGTCACGGGCACGCGGACGGTCAGCACGGACGCCGGGACGGCCACGGTCCGCGCGTCGGCGACGAAGGTCACGGTGGAGCTCGAGGGAGGCGTCGCCGTCGTCACGACGGACCCGTGGACCGAGCGCTACATCACACGGTGACGAGGTTCTCGGCCATGTTCAGGACGTCGAGCACCGCCGAGTAGCGGCCGAACGGCGGGAAGATGTACGCCCCGCTGATCTGCTCCAGGCTCTTGGCGTGGCGCAGTGTCTCGGCGGCGATGCGCAGCCCTTCCTTGCGCTGCTCCTCGCGGCTCGTGGCCTTGTGCATGCGCGCGCGGATGTCGTTCGGGATCTGCATGCCCGGAACTTCGTTGTGCAGGAACTCGGCGTTCTTGGCCGAGGCCAGCGGCAGGATCCCCACGAAGAACGGGATGCGCGGGAACTCCCGGATCTCGCCCAGGAACTGCTCGAGCAGCTCCGGGTCGTAGGCCGGCTGGCTGAACGCGAACTCCGCGCCCGCCTCGAGCTTGCGGCGGAACTTGTCCACCTCCTTGGCCAGCGGCTCGAACCCCGGATTGTTGCCGCAGCCGATCACGAACTTCGTCTGGTCGCCGATGGGGTCGCCGCCGAAGTCGATGCCGCGGTTCAGGTTCCGCACCCCGCGGACCAGCTCCACCGAGTCGAGGTCGAAGACGGCCGTCGCTTCCGGGTAGTTGCCCATCTTCGGCGGGTCGCCGGTGACGCAGAGGATGTTGTGGATGCCCAGGGCGTGGGCTCCCAGCAGGTCCATCTGCATGCCGAGGATGTTCCGGTCCCGGCAGCAGTAGTGGACGATCACGTCGATGTCCGCCACCTCGCGGACCCGCAGCGCCAGCGCGATGGCGCTCATCCGCGCGGTGGCCCGCGGCCCGTCCGCGATGTTCACCGCCGCGATGCCGTTCTCGGCCAGCAGCTTCGCGCCCTTGAGGGGGCGGTGGGGATCGAGCCCCCGCGGCGCATCCAGCTCCACCGAGATCGCGAACTCCCGCCCGATCCGGCCGCCCCACCGCGACCGCTCGCTCAGGGGGATCGGGTCCAGCGGCTGCACCTTCGGCGTGCTCTTCACCTGCACGCTCACCCGCCGGCGTCCGGGCTCGACGCTCTGCAGGAAGCTCCGCATCTCGCGGATCATCTCCGGCGTCGTCCCGCAGCAGCCGCCGACGACCTGCACGCCCGACTGCACGTAGCGCCGGCCGTACTCCGCCATGTACTCGGGGCTCGCCAGGTACAGCGTGCGGCCGTCCACCTGCTCCGGCGTGCCGGCGTTGGGCATGACGGACAGCGGGATCTCGGACACCGATCCCAGCCGCTCCGCGATGTCGAGCATCACGGACGGCCCGTTCACGCAGTTGGTGCCGAGCACGTCCACGCCCCAGGTGGCCACCGCGCGGGCGACCTCCTCCGGCGTCGGGCCCACGAAGTAGTGGCGCACGGGCTTGAAGGCAAAGCTCGCGAGGATGGGCACGTCGCCCGACACCGACTTCACCGCGTCCACGGCCTCCCTCAGCATCGACAGCTGCCGGAACGTCTCGAGGACGATGAGGTCGACGCCGGCGTCCACCAGCAGGGCCGCCTGCTCGGCGTACGTCTCGCGCGCGGACGCGGCGCTCACGGGCCCCGCGGGCTGGATATTGAGCGGCAGGGGGCCCATGGAGCCCGCCACGAACGCGGTGGTCCCGGCCGCCTTGCGCGCAAGCGCGACGCCCGCCTGGTTGATCTCCGCGATCTGCCCCTCGAGCCCGTGCTGGGCGAGCCGCAGGCGCTCGGCGCCGTAGGTGTTCGTGGTGACGATGTCCGCCCCGGCGCCCACGTAGTCCTCGTGGATCCCCGTGACCAGGTCGGGCGCGGACAGATTCAGGGCGTCGTAGCAGCGGTTGATGAACACGCCGCGGCGGTAGAACTCGGTGCCCATGGCGCCGTCGGCGAGCAGTACGCGCTCGGAGAGGGCCTTGCGGAAACGGTCGCTCATGCGTCCTCCAGCTCCCCCGGACGGGCCGGGAAGCGGCACATGGTAGTCGTACTCTCGCTACGCTGCGTCCGTTGGCCGGCGCTGGCCACACGATCCGGGGGCGAGCGGCGGGAGCGATGACGGAGAACGAGGACCACCCCACCCGCATCGGGCCGTACCGGGTCCTCGGCGTGCTCGGCAGCGGCGGCTTCTCACGCGTCTATCGCGTCGTCCGCGAAGGGGGGGGCGGGTTCCGCAAGGAGCTCGCGCTCAAGGTCCTCGCGCCGGGCGTCGAGCCCACCCAGGACATGGCGATGATGATGGCCGACGAGGCCCGCATCGCCCGGCACCTCCACCACCGCAACATCGTCGCGGTGCACGAGTTCGGCGAGTCCGACGGCATGTACTGGCTGCTCATGGATCTCGTCGACGGCGTCGATCTGCGCTCGCTGCTGGCGGCCCAGCGCGCCAACCGGGGCTGGATCCCGCTGCCCACGGCGGTGGAGGTCGTCTACCGCGTCCTGCACGGGCTCCACTACGCCCACGGGCGCAAGGACCAGGACGGGCAGAGGCTGGGCATCGTGCACCGGGACCTGACGCCGGGGAACGTGCTGCTCGGGCAGGACGGGCAGGTGTGCATCACCGACTTCGGCCTCGCCCGCATCCGCACGAAGATCGCCGAGACCCAGGCCGGCATCACCCGCGGCACCGCGCACTACATGAGCCCCGAGCAGGCCCAGGGCCAGCCCATCGACCACCGCTCGGACCAGTTCGCGGCCGGCGTCCTCCTGTACCTCCTGCTGAGCGCGAAGCTCCCGTTCCCTGGGAAGCGGGACGAGGCCGTCATGCGCTCCATCGTCCGCGGGAGCTACCCGCGCATGGGCGCGTCGGGGGTGCCGGACCCCCTCGAGGCCGTGGTGGACCGCTTGCTCGCAAGCCACCCGGCGGATCGGTACCCGGACGCGATGGCCGCGGCGGAGGCGCTGCTGAAGGCGGTGCCCGCGTCGTTCCGGGCGTCGGCCGACCGCGTGCTCGGTCGGCTGGTGCGGCGAGCGCTCGGCCTTACGACGATTGGCTGAGCCAGGCCACCACGAACAGGAGGCAGAGCGCGAAGCTCAGTCCCATCCAGGGGGCGAGGCGCCGCAGCGGTGACGGGTCTTCCACCGCCGGGATGTCCTCGTAGCTGAGCGCCAGCGGGTCCGACGTGCGGGCGGACAGCAGCGCGTCCGTCCGGGACATGGTCTCCAGCAGGCGGGCGCGCTCCCAGGGAGCCATCGCGTCGTCGCTGTCCAGCGCCTCCCGGGGCGGGACGAACGGCTCGGGCTCGACGGGCACCTTCGGGCGCGGCCAGTCCAGGGACGGGTCCGACATCCACTGGGTGCGCCGGGCCGACTCGGTCTCCTGCGCGTCGAGGAGGGCGTCGAGCCGCACCACCGAGCTCTCGTCGTCGTTCGCGACGAAGTCTCCAGGCAGGCTCCGGCGCTGGACGAGCGAGGAGTGCAGCGGGCGGTTCCGCTCGACGGACGACACGTCCAACAGCGGCGTCTTGCGCCCGGGGTGCGTGGGACCGAGCTCGATCTCCAGCGGGTCCACCTCCTCTCCAGCGGTCATCCCGCGGGGGAAGAGGTGCACCATCAGCCGGATGAGGGCGGACGTGGTGTCGTGGCGCGGGGCCGTCCGACGCAGCCAGGCGTCGAGGTCGTCCTTGAGGTGCCGCGCCGAGTCGTGGCGGTCCACCGGGTCCTTCGCGAGACACCGCATGACGATGGCGTCCAGCGCGGGGTCGATGCTGGGGCGCAGCATCGACGGCGGCGGCGGCTCTTCGTCCTGGATCCGCTCGATGGTGAGGTAGTCCTCGTCATCGGCGAAGGGGTGGCGCCCGGTCAGCAGCTCGTACAGGCAGATGCCGAGGGAGAACAGGTCGCTGCGGCCGTCCAGCGGTCGGCAGCGCGTCTGCTCGGGGGACATGTACGGGAACGTGCCGCGGAGGATGCCGTGCTCGGTCTTGAGCTCGCGGTGCTGCCCTGCGGCGACGCCGAAGTCCGTCACCTTCACCTCGCCCGCGAAGGACAGCAGGATGTTCGCCGGATTGAGGTCGCGGTGCACGATGCCGAGGTTCGTGCCGAAGTCGTCGGTGCAGCGGTGGATGTGCTCGAGGGCCGCGCAGACCTCGCTGGCGATGGACGCCGCGGCGGTGGGGGCGAGGGGGTCGAGCGCGTCCTCGGCGGCCACGATGACGTCGGCGGCGTTGTATCCCTCCACCCACTCCATCACCAGGAACGTGGACGCACCGGACCGCCCGTAGTCCAGGACCTGCACGATGTTGGGGTGGCGGAGGCGGGAGCCCAGGCGGGCTTCGTCGCGGAAGAGGGAGAGGACGTCGGGGTTGTCGAGCCACCGGGGGTGGATCTTCTTGATGACGACGTCGCGATCGAAGCCGATCGCGCCCTGGAGGCTGGCGAGGTAGACCTCGGCCATTCCTCCGACTGCGATGCGGCGCCTCAGTCGGTAGTTCCGTCGCTCGGGCGATGCGTTCACGCTGCTCCTGGTGCCCCTTCGCCTGACCCTATTCCTTACTTCGCACTGTAGGTGCGGGTCGGAAGGAGGGTCAAGCGCGTTCGGGGGCGTTTTGGGACAGACGCGACATCCGCCACACGGCGTTCGTGTGGTGCCGGCGGGTCGACAGGATGACCGCAAGGCCCCGCGGGGCCGCGCAGCGAGCGAAGTCGATCAGGCGCCCTGCCAGACCGGGCGCTCGCGTCGGGTGACGGACCGGAGTCCCACCAGCGCGTCCTGCGTCCCGAAGATCATGGGCAGAGCGTCGAGCTCGGCCCGGAGGCCGGACTCCAGATCGGTGCCGGCCGACGTGTCCACCAGCCGCGCCGCCTCCCGCAGCGCAATGGGCGCCTTGCGGCCGATGGCGCGCAGATCCCGCTCGAGCAGCGCAGTCGCGGCCTCCGAGAGCCCGCGCGGCGCCTGGCCTGCGAGCAGCGTGCCCACCCCGCCGTCGGCGTAGGCCTCGTCCACCGCGGCGTCCGCGGCGTCCTGGCCGGCGTACCGGTCCGGGAGCCCCTTGCCGATCCACGCGGCGGCGGCGGCGTCCAGCTGGTCCAGCGGCACGACGTCCAGCGCGAGGCCGGCCTCCTTGGCGGCGTTGGCGGAGAGCGGCTTGCCCGTCAGGATCATGCGGCGGGCCAGCGGGCGCCCGACGATCCGCGGCAGCCGCTGGGTGCCGCCCAGGCCGGGGTAGATCCCGATGCCCGTCTCCGGCAGCGCGAAGCTGGCCTTCGGGCCGCACAGGATCCCGTGGCAGGCCAGCGCGAGCTCCACGCCGCCGCCCATGGCGAGGCCGTGCACGCGCGCGAGGACGGGCACCGGCGCCGTCTCGATGCGGCGCAGCAGCTGCTGCCCACCCTCGGTGAACTCCACGATGCGGCCGATGTCGTTGGCCTCGATGCACCGCACGAAGAACGACACGTCCGCGCCGGCCACGAAGGCCTTGCCCGTGCCCGCCAGGACGATGCCGCGCAGGCCGTCGATGGCGAGGGCCTCGGTGAAGCGCGCGTCGAGCTGGCTCACCAGCTCCGGGTCCAGCGCGTTCATCACCTCGGGGCGGTTCAGGGTGATGCGCGCGATGCCGTCGGTGACGTCCAGGTCGACCCGCTGGAAGCTCCAGGCCGCGCCGTCCTGGGCCTCGATGCAGCGGGGAATCGCCAGATCCGGGTGGTCCGCCTCCAGCGAGCGCACCAACTCCAGGGCGCGTCCCAGCCCGTGCGTGTTCATGAGCTCGAAGGGCCCCGCGGCCCAGCGCAAGCCGATGCGCGCGCCCCGGTCCACGTCTTCCTTGCTGCAGACCTCTTCGTCGACGATGGCCCCGGCCACGGCGAAGGTCACGGCGAGCAGGCGGGCGTTCACGGCGTCGAACGTCGACGGGTCCGCCTCGCCGTCGAGGACCCAGTCCGCCTTGACGTCCTCCACCTGGTGGCGCAGCCGCTCGCACGGCTCATAGAAGGGCCCCAGCTCGGTGCCGAGCGTCGTCGCCGCGTGCAGGGAGATGGGCACGCCGGTGACGTTCATCAGCTCGAACGGCCCCATCCCGATGCCGAAGGCCTGCTTCGCCGCCGCGTCGATGCTGGCGATGTCGGCCGTCCCGTCCTCGAGCAGCCGCACGGCCTCGTTGAGCCAGGGCACGAAGAAGCGGTTCACGGCGAACCCGGGCGCGTCCTTGCAGACGAGCGCCGTCTTGCTGTGGGCCTCGGCGAACCGGACCATCGCGGCGGTGACCTCCGGCCGCGTCAGCGGGCCGGGGATGACCTCCAGCAGGCGGTTCTTGGCGGGGTGGAAGAAGTAGTGGAGGCCGACGACGTCGCCCTGCCGGCGCGTCACGCTGGCGAGCTCGTGCACGTAGAAGGACGACGTGTTCGTGGCGAGCACGCAGCCGTCCTTGCAGATGGCGTCCAGCTTGCGGAACAGGTCCTTCTTGACGAGCAGGTCCTCGAAGATGACCTCGATCACCAGGTCACAGTCGGAGAGGCCGTGCAGGTCCACCGGGGTGACGCGGTCCAGCGCGGCCTTCGCCTGGATCTCGTTGAGCACGCGGCGGGCGACGGCCTGCTGGAGGGACGCGGCGATCGTCTCCTTGCCCACGGCGGCGCGCTCGACGCTCATGTCCGCCACCCGGACCGTGAAGCCCTCCATGGCGATCTTCTGCGCGATGCCCGCGCCCATGTTTCCGACCCCGACGATGCCGACGATCTGTGTGCCCATCACGCTTCACTCCTGGTTGGGGATGGAGGACTAGCACACCCTCCGGACGTGAAAAGGGCGCCCCGCAGGACGCCCTCTTCAGGGGTTCGTTTCGGACGGCCGACTAGAACGTCGGGTTGCACGTCTTCGGGTCGTAGCCCTCGTCGATCGTGCCGTCGCAGTTGTTGTCGCGGCCGTCGCAGACCTCCGGCCAGGTGGTGGGGTTGCCCTCCATGTCGGTCACCTGGAAGGTCACGCCGGGGTTGATCACCTGGGCCTGGAAGTCGAAGTCCGTCGATGCGTCCACGCAGTCGGCCTCGAGACCGTCGTCGCCCAGGTCGTTGGGCTGGCCGTCGTCGTCCGTGTCGATGGTGCAGGTCGGGTCGCCCGCGTCGCCGGCGCCGCAGTTGTCGTACGTGTCGTCGTCCTGGTCCTCGCACTCGTTGATGCAGCCGTCGCAGTCGTTGTCGATCGTGTCCGACGTGTCCTCGTGGGCGCCGGGGCGGATCTGGTCGGTGCTGTCGTCGCAGTCACCCAGATCGGCCTGGGTGCCGGACGGGCCGTAGAGCGCCTCGCAGAAGACGTTGTTGGCGTCGATGAAGCCGTCACCGTCGGCGTCGAAGGCCTCGTCGATGTCGCCGTCGCAGTTGTTGTCGAGCCCGTCGCAGAGCTCCTCGGCGTCCGGGTTCACCAGCGGGTCCGAGTCGACGCAGTCGCCAGCGCAGAACGTCCAGCCGTCGTCGTCGGCGTCGAAGCCGTCGTCGATCTCGCCGTTGCAGTCGTTGTCCTCGGCGTCGCACTGCTCGGGGTGACCGGGGTACACCTCGGCGTTGCTGTCGTTGCAGTCGTTGCCGTTGCAGGACGTGGAGATGAAGCCGTCGTCGTCGAGGTCGACGTTGTCGATGGCGCCGTCGCAGTCGGTGTCCTCACCGTCGCACGCCTCGTCCAGCTCGGGGTGCACGTCCGGGTTGCTGTCGTCGCAGTCGGACAGCTCCGGGATGTCGCAGACGAGGTAGCCGTCGCCGTCCGCGTCGGTGGCGTCCACCGTGCAGTCGGGATCGTCGCAGTCGATCTCGCCGTCGTTGTCGTTGTCTTCGCCGTCGTCGCAGACCTCGCCGCCGCCGACACCGTCGCAGGAGGCGGAGGACAGGCCGAGGCCGAGGGACAGACACAGCAGGAGGAAGAGGACGGTGTTGCGCATTCAGGGACTCCTCGTTGACGCGGCCGTACCCTAACCGATGCCGCTCGGGCGGGGGAGGGCAGGGGGCTGCCTAGTCGAACTTCCTAGTAGATCTTCTCGACCCGGGCCTGTGGGTAGTAGTGGGTCAGGATCTCGCGGTAGGCGCGGCCGGCCTTGTCCATTCCGAGCGCGCCGTGCTGGCACATGCCGACGCCGTGCCCGAACCCGCCGCCGGACAGGCGGAAGACGTCGCCGGCGACCTCGGCCGTGAACGCCGCGGACTTCAGCTTCATGTAGCCGACCATCTCGCGGAAGTCCTGACCGGTCATGGAGATGGTCCCGGCGTCCGTGACGATGTCGATGGTGCGCACCCGCGCGCTGTCGGTCTTGGCCTGGATGTGCAACTCGGTCACCGCGGAGACCGCGTGCCCGTCCTCCCGGAGCCCGTCCACGAGGTGCGCGGGCGTGACGTCGACGGTCCAGGCGTCGTAGGGCGAGTCGTCGCAGAACCCGCACGCGACGACTGCGTTTCCGTGCGCCGGGCGATCCGGCCAGACGTCCGCGGGCGCCTCGGTGGTGCCGCCGCAGGCGCTGTGGAACCAGGTGGACACGAGCAGCCCGTCCTGCAGCAGCACCTCGCCGTGGGTGGACGTGACGGCCGCCCGGGTGGTGCTGTCGACGGCCGTGCCCGCGTAGACCTGGTCGGCGATCGTGGCCTCGAGGTGGTAGGGACCCTCGGCCTCCGCCCGCTGCATCAGCGCGTACGTGCGCGCCACCACGGACTGGGCCTTCTTCGCCTCCAGGGGCCAGCCCGCGGGCACCTCCGCGCCGACGACGCCCAGGAGGTACTTCTCCAGCTCGAGCTCGTTGATCACCAGGAGCCGGTCGCCGTCCCGGTGGAGCTCCAGGGCGCCCGGATAGCTCTTCTTGCCGATGACGATGGGCCCGAGGCGGTTCTCCACCCGGGTGCCCGAGGCCACGGTGCCGACTCCGTCGACGAACACACCCTGCTTGTTCGTCCGCGCCAGGAGGACGCCGCCGGGCATGGGGATCGCCTTGGTGGCGGACTGGACGATGATCAGCCCCTCGCCCTTCAGGGTGACGTCCTCGGTGGTGCGCAGAACAGCGATGCGGACGCCGTCCACGTCCGTCGGAGGGGCGAGCCGCAGCGACGGGGAGGACGGGGTGGAGTCTTCCGTCGGCGTCGGCTCTTCGCTCGGCGCGCGGGCCGCGGCCGCCTCGGCCTCGAGCCGCTCCAGATCCGCCTGCAGGGCCTCGTACCGGTCCCGCAGGCTGTCCCGCTCGGCGACGACGTCGGCGCGGCGTTGCTCGAGCACGGGGAGCAGGAACGCAGCCGCGAGCGCACCCCCCGCGAGGAAGGTCGCCGCCAGCAGCAGCAGCACCCGCGCGGGCCGGACGGCGAAGCGGCGCTCCGGTCCGCCCGGCCGCGCGGGCGGCAGGAGGACGACGGGCCCCGCCTGAACAGGGCCCGGAGCGCGCGAACGGGGGGTCACATCGGCCATACTCTCGAGCGGTTCCGGTCCGACCCTGGGGCGTCCTTGCGAACTGGGGTGCGAGGGTCTGGTCCGCAGCGTCGCGCCACGATACACGGGGTCTCCAGGGGCGGAGCATGAACGAGGAAGGTCACTGATGTCGACGAACAAGAGCCGCCACCCGCTCGTGGCGTTGGGAGTGCTGGGGATCGTCCTCGCGCTCGGATTCTCCGCCTGCATGAAGGTCCCGTACACCGGCCGCAAGCAGGTCGTGCTCCTGAGCTTCGATCAGGAGACGCAGCTCGGCGCGGACGCGTACGTCGAGATCCTCAAGTCCGAGACCGTCGTCTCGGACGGCACCCTCGCAGGCCAGGTCGCCTCCATCGCCAAGGCCGTGTCGCGCCGCACCCCGCGGCCGTACCGGGACCTGCCGTGGGAGTTCAAGCTGCTCGCGTCCGAGTCGGTCAACGCCTTCGCGCTGCCGGGCGGCAAGGTCGCCGTCTACACCGGCATCGTCCCCGTCCTGGCGAACGAGGCGGGCATGGGCTCCGTGCTCGGGCACGAGGTGGGCCACGTCGTGGCGCGTCACTCCGCCGAGCGGATGACCGGGACCCTGCTGCTGCAGCTCGGGCTCGCCGCCGCGGACATCGGCCTGTCCAACACGGAGCTCCACGACCAGCTCATGGCGATGCTGGGCCTCGGCGCCGCCGTCGGCGTGGTGCTGCCGTTCTCCCGGGCCAACGAGCTCGAGTCCGACTACCTCGGCGGCATCTTCATGGCGAAGGCGGGCCTCGATCCGAAGGAGTCCTGGGCCGTCTGGGAGCGCATGACGGAGCTGTCGGGTGGGGACAATCCGCTGCCGATCTTCAGCACCCACCCCTCGAACAGCAAGCGGATCCAGCGCCTCAAGGAGGAGCTGCCGACGTTCGAGAAGCACTACAAGGCCAGCAAGTCCCAGCGGGGCCGCGGCGCGGACCTCATCGTGGACAACACGGGGACGCCGCCCAAGAAGGAGCTGCCGGGATCCGAGGAGCCGCCGAAGGGCGGCAAGGGCGGCAAGGGCGAGTCGACCAAGGGCAGCGCCACGGAGGAGTCCACGGAGTCCAAGACCGAGGAGCCGCCGGCCGAGCAGAGCAAGCCCCCGAAGGGCGAGAAGGGCAAGTAGCCCGGGGCTCTACCGCTTGCGGCGGAACCGCCCGAACAGGCCGGTCTTCTCTTCTTCCTCGGGCATCTTGCGTGCCGAATAGACGCCGGTCTGCGCGTTGAACGCGCTCGTCGTCGGGCGCCCCGCGGGCTGCGTGGCCGGTCGCGGCTTCGTGGGGCCCGGCGGC
>ENA-OWNT01004443-OWNT01004443.1-seawater-metagenome-genome-assembly--contig:-NODE-4443-length-12319-cov-11.215243_pt1 | contig 12319 bp, 9 predicted proteins | sample MGYA00238136_ERZ651165 | MGnify/ENA primary metagenome ERZ651165 (study PRJEB26861, sample SAMN08777766) | seawater metagenome | isolation source: coastal seawater | place: USA: Florida | collected... | reverse complement strand
GTTTGCATTTGACGAGCGCGGCGTGCCGCAATTAGAACTAGGTCGAAACGGTTGCCAACTTTTTCAACAGCGTCTTGAACAGTTACGCGTGCCATGAGAACTCCAAATTAGTTAACTAAAATTTTGAATGACGAGAAATTATACAGGGTGTACCTTCCTAGTGTCTAGGACTTACTCCGCTAAAAGCGCTTCCAGCATGCCTTTATATTTATCAGCTTGCTTGTCTTGCTTCAATCTTTCTGCGCGAATGATGGCCTTAAAATCCATTAGTGCGGTATCGAAATCATCATTGACGATGACATAGTCATATTCGCCGTAATGAGAGATTTCAGATTTCGCTTCTGCCATGCGCTTGGCAATAACGGCATCGCTGTCTTGTCCACGAGCGTTAAGGCGACGCTCTAACTCACCATTTGATGGTGGCAGGATAAACAGGCTTTTAGCTAATGGCATTTGTTCACGGATTTGACGAGCACCTTGCCAGTCGATATCCAGGAACACATCAATACCTTTATTTAGGTTGTCTTCAATCCAAACGCGAGAGGTACCGTAGTAGTTACCGAAAACTTCAGCGTACTCAAGGAATTCCCCTTTTCCGATCAGCTCTTCGAAGTGCTCTTTTTGCACAAAGTGGTAGTGAACACCATCTTGCTCGCCAGGACGCATACCACGAGTGGTATGTGATACCGACACTTTCATCGCGTAGGTTGGGTTAGTTTCTAGCATGGCCGAGATCAGACTAGATTTTCCGGCACCGCTTGGTGCAGATACGATATAGAGAGTGCCTTTACCCATAGGTACGATTCCATATTTGGTTTGATGACTGTCAGTGTCTAAACCCTGACATATTTAAAGATAGCACTGACCTGATAAAACACCGGAGTGGTTAAAATTAGGCCAGAAAAATGGAGGCGAAGAGTAGCATAATCTAACGTTCAGAAACAAGTAGCGACCTCTTGAATCCTCCGTCAATGCTGCAGGTCTTTTCTGAGCATTAAAGTTTCTTCCCATGCAAAAGGTAAGGGATGCGTGCTCGGCATTCAGATTGTTCCTGTAGGGCTTTTCCCAATAACCCAGCTTGGCGTGATTTCGCTTCAGATGACTGATTAATTGAGTGGTTTGTCAGTATTTAGCAGAAAGATAATCGTCACAGCTATGAGTAGCAACCGAGTAAAGCCGTCTCACGCGACTCTCTTATTCAGGTTGGTGTTATTGGTTTTTCTTATCAGTAATTGCTCATATTCATCTGGTTATTGTTTAGGTGCTACGTGATATGAAAAAGAGTCTGCATTGTTTTATTTGCATCAGTGTCTTATCAAGCCAAGGGTGTTTCGACACGAGTTCAAAGCAAGGGCAGAACAACCAAGCGCCAGTTGCGCAAAACTATACTCACCAAGATACGTTGAAATATGGGCAAACTGTTTCTGTCGATCCCAACTCTGTAGGCGCAGACAGTGATGGGGATAACTTGAAGTTTTCTTCACTTGTTGCTGGAGAGGGTATTTCGACCACCATTGATGCAAATGGTAGTGCAACCATCACGATTCTATCTCCAGGTACTCATAAGGTCGCCTTTACCCTCACGGACGGGCAGTCTGTTTCCCGAACAGCGAATCTGACTTTTTCTGTTGATGGCGTTGATATCCAGCAAGCTCATCGGTTCTTTTTGCAGTCCACCTTTGGTCCGACACAGGAAGATATTGAAAATTTCGATCAATTACGTCCCCTTGAGTGGTTGGAAGAGCAGTTTGAGTTGCCAGTAACGTTACATTCTCCATTAACCCCTAACTGGGAACATGAAGAGCGTAATGACGCTTGGTTCAAGTTAAGCCTTTATGCGCCAGACCAATTACGTCAGCGAGTTGCATTTGCTTTAAGTGAGATGTTTGTTGTCTCACAGTATGGAGTGTTGGCAAAACGACCAGCTGCAGCGATCTCGTATTACGATGCCTTGGTTGAGGGGGCATTTGGTAACTATCGAGATCTGCTCGAAACGGTTTCTCTGCATCCTGCTATGGGGCTTTATCTTACACTGGTTAATAGTCGCAAGATGAATGAAGCAACGGGCTCCATGCCTGACGAAAACTATGCTCGTGAAGTGATGCAGCTTTTTAGTATTGGTCTATATGAGCTGAACTTGGATGGCACACTGAAGAGAGATAGCGAGGGGAATACCATCCCGACCTATACCCAAGAAGATATCCTTAATGTCGCCCGTGTATTTACAGGCTGGCGAATGGGCGCTAACTATACTGTTCCCATGGTAGCAGAGCCCACTTACCACGATACTGGTAGCAAGCAGGCGTTGGGTCATACTTTTATTGCTGGGCAAACTCCCTTAGAAGATATGCGTCAGATGTTGGATATACTGTTTGAGCACTCCAACACGCCTGCTTTTTTTGCCAAGCACATGATCCAGAGGTTAGTCACCTCCAATCCTTCTCCCGCTTATGTTGAAAGGGTAGCTAAGGCATTTATTGATAATGGTAAAGGAGTCCGTGGAGACATCAAAGCTGTCGTCAAAGCAACCTTATTAGATGAAGAAGCCCTCGGTGTTTCTGATGTGGCTCAGCCAATTAAATTAAAAGAGCCTATCATTGCTATTCTCAACCTGTATCGCGCTAATTTGACGTCATCGAACGATCCCGCTGTGAATTTGACCTCATTGACAGACTATCCAGCTGTTAGCGGTAGTAAATATGCCTATAACCCTGCGGGTCAAGGACCATTGCGCTCGCCATCAGTGTTTAACTTTTTTTCTCCTGACTATCAGATTGGTGCTGAGCGTAAATTGTCACCAGAAGCTGAGCTTCTTACTTGGTCAATATACAGCACTACCTACAACTATATGCGCAAATATATCAAGGGCACAAATGGGACTGGCCAGCCTGATCTTAGCTACTTTTCTCAGCATTTCGATGACCCGGATAAGTTAGTTAAAGCCATTAGCGAACTCTATTTTGGTAACAGTATTGATCCTGTCCTTGAGGCTGAGTTGCGCACAACTATTCAGGATGGTGCCAACACATCTAGTCGTGACTTTTATGCCGAAAGGTTAGCGGAGCTCGTTGTCAGTTCCGAAGAGTTTTTTATACAGGATTAATGTTATGTCGCTATCAAGAAGAACCTTTATCAAGGGCCTGGGCGCAACAACTATGGTGTCTCAGTTTGGTTGGGCTACATCGTCGGCGAACTTGAATGATTATCGAGCATTAGTGTGTGTTTTCCTTAGTGGGGGGAATGATGGCTTTAATACACTTATTCCGACTGATGACTCTCACTATTCTGAGTACGCATCAATAAGAGAACCGATCAAAATCGAGAAAAGTGACGTACTGCCAACCAACTTAACTTGTTTCGATAATGACGGAATGGAAGTTCAGCTGGGTCTGCATCCTGCGATGTCTGGAATACAGGAGCTCTCTAATCGAGGTTATGTTAACGCTGTGATTAATTGTGGAGTGCTCAAGCAACCAATGGAGCGAGGCGATAATGGTAATGAACCGAGCATGTTGTTCTCGCACAACTCTCAATCTCAAGAGTGGTTAAGAGGGAATGCTGCTAACCGAGCACTTCCCAGTGGGTGGGGTTCGCGCTTAATGCAGCAACTACTCTTAACCAGTAATCATTCGCCACTATACAGCTTTTCGGGTAACTCTCGATTGTTTCGTGGTGACATCAAATCGAATAGTTTGTCTCCCTCTGGTGCTAAAGGCGTGACAATGACGCCTGGTACATTAGATCAGTTTAAAGAGACTTTAGACAATCCGCGCCCTGAATATTTTAGAGAGTATATGCGTGGACTGATGCGTGATAGTGTTTACGCCAGCGAGCAGCTCGACAATATTTTAAGTGTAGAGTCGCCGGACCCTTATGGGGCATTACGATTAGATGCTGAAAACTCATTGAGTTTACAGCTGGATGCGGTGGTTAAGTTTATTGATAGCAGGGTCGCTTTGGGTCAGAACCGCCAGATCTATTATGTAAACCTTGGTGGGTTTGATACCCACGCAAATCAGGCGAATGATCACCATATTTTGTTGGAGAGCTTCAGCCGAGCGATGAAGAATTTTTACGATATTTTGGATGCGAAGGGGCTGGCTACACAAGTTACCAGTGTCACTATGTCAGATTTTGGCCGCCGTATTGTTCCGAATCATACGGGTACCGATCATGGCTGGGGCAACAATCATTTCATTATCAGTGGCGCACCTTTTACATCAAATACGACAGGAGTGTGGCCATCATTAGTTCCAGGCAGTCGGGACGACTTTTCAACCGGGCGTTTAATTCCGACTATATCAGTTGATCAAATTGGTGCGACGATGGCCCAGTGGCTTGGTGTTCAAGACTCCCAGTTAACAGCTGTATTTCCAAACTTAGATCGCTTTAGCCCGCAAACATTGCCATTGTTTGCCTAGTTAGCCTCAGGGGCTGGTAAAAGTCGACTAAAGGATGAACTCAATCTGGCCCTATTTGCTATATGTCGTGATAAACTACTCATTCAATTGATCTCTTATCGCGGAAAAAGGTTATGCCTTCTAATCTTCCAAAATCTTTCAGTAAACCTTTTCTTAAGAGCTTCCATATTCTGGAGGCCGTACTGCTGGTAGCGATTACCTTAGCTACCATATTTGCGATGATTGAAGAGTTTGTACACGTATTTACCGAAAAGCGTGTCTTACTTACAGATATTCTATTGATGTTCATCTATCTTGAAGTGCTGGCGATGGTGAAGCAGTTTGTTATGAACGGTAAGATCCCAGTACGCTACCCGATCTACATCGCCATGATGGCTATTGCTCGGTACATCACATTAGGAATGAAGGAACTCGATGCCACTTTAGTTGTTTGGCTCTCAGTAGCGGCCTTTATTCTTGCTGCGGCAACGCTGGTGATCAGAGTTGGTCATCATTACTGGCCATATGTTGACAGAACTACTCAGGAGAAGGACGAGTAGTCACCACTTAAATTTACATTTCTGCAGAGTCCAGCAGTGACTGCGCGGTATCGGTGCGGTTTTATTGTTCAATTAAGGTAATCATCAGGTTACTTTTTTCTTTTATAAGTCTCTAAAAAGCTAAATATTTGTATAAAAATATAAAAAAGCAAAGCATCTCACATGTGAGACTTTTCTTATGTCTTAATCTCCGCTCGCACATTTCCTCCACCTAGAAACTGGTCCTTTAGTTCAGCCTTGGATTGTGGCTCCGTTAATTGTTTTTGGCGAATGATTATTGAGTGGTGAACTAGACTTACTAAGCTAGTCAGGTTCAGTTGTTATGTGTTCATGAATGTTGTTTTCGCACTACTATTAATGTTTAGAGACGATATATGCCTTCTACTTCCCATTGCCTTTACTGGATTGGAAATAAGCCTTCACAGTTGGCCGAATATGAGCACGTTGTTCATTTCGAGTCCATTAATCAATTGCCTGATCATATAGGTGGAGCCATATGCTTCGACTTTGACGATCTGGAACTGCAAACTGAAGTTATTAAGCAGTTTTATGGCAAGCGCTGGTCTTGGTCTTGGTCGATTTTTACGACTCAAAGAAACGCTCTCTCAGACTGCCTGACAGATGGTGTCTTTGATGAAGCTTCCTGGCTGACAATTAGACGTGAAGCGGAACGCCGTCTCACCACTACGGCCAACGTGGAGCTGCTTGAACCGATAATTGGTTGGTTGAGTATCAACCGAGAGCGCAGTGTGATGTGTAGTAAGGATATTCGTTCGACTTCCCTTTATCGCTACCCAATTATCGAAGCCTTGTACCCGGAGTTAGACTCGACATATCGTTTTGTATTGGCTGAAAAGAGTAGAGGTATTCTTGACACCGTTGAGCTGATTGACCGTATCCGAGTCTGTTCAAAGTGCAACAGCGGTCACCTCAATTACGTTGACGTATGCCCAAGTTGCTCGAGTATTGATATTGAGTCTCAGAGCTCGTTGCATTGCTTTACCTGTGGACATGTCGATGATCAGCAAAGCTTCCTGCGCCGGGGAAAGCTGGAATGTCCTAAATGTATGACGCAATTACGTCATATTGGTGTCGATTACGACAGACCTCTTGAAAGTCACAAGTGTAATACCTGCTCAAGTCTGTTTGTCGAAGCGTCAACTTTAACTCAGTGCATGAGTTGCGATAGCAAAGTGCCAGTTAATGAGCTCGTTGTCAGGAAGATATACCAATATAGGTTAGGTGAGACCGGCGAGTATATTTTTCAGCATGGTAAGTCGATTCAGGCTCCTCAGTTGTCGATTAAAGGTAAAGTTGAGAGTGGTTACTTCCAGAACCTGCTCAGTTGGGTCAATAAAGTTGCTCTGAGACACAAGGAAGAGCACCTGCTTTTAGCACTCTACCTTCCATCGCTGGCTGATTATGGTAAGCAGTATGGAGACGCCAAATTGTTTGCTCTTATTGAGCAGATAACTTCGCGTTTAAGTAGCCTTTTTCGAGATACAGACATCTGCTGTCAGTACAAGCAAGATGTGTTGTTGGTCTTGATGCCAAAAACCAGAAAGCAAAGTTTATCTGCCGTGCAATTGAAGCTATCAGAGTTGAGTGAATTAATTGAAGAAGATGACTTTGAGCTTAATGTTCACGCCAGAAGCCTTCCTGACCCAGCTTTAAGTGCTGATGTTGAGTCTTGGTTAGAGGCATTACTGAGAGACATCTATGCTGCAGGATAGCTTAGCTCTACTTGGTTACTTTAAAGGAATGCTACTACACAATCAGGAGCTTTGGTTGCTGATTTTCCCTTTGATGATAGTTATAGAGCTGCCGCTTTATCTTTTGGTATTAACTGGTATTTTCCGTTGGGCATATCGACCACAGGTGCAGGAGCCTACCTCCTTTCCTTCTGTAAGCTTTGTTATCACCTGTTACGGTGAGGGAGAGGCAATAGGTATCACTATCGACACCTTAGCTGAGCAGATCTATCCAGGGGTTATCGAAATTCTGGCTGTGGTTGATGGTGCTGTGCAAAACCAGGACACCTATCAGGCGGCGGTGGATGGCGTGAAACGTCATGCTGACAGGCGAAATAGAATCGTTCGAGTCATTCCTAAGTGGCAGCGAGGAGGGCGAGTGTCTACCCTTAATGCCGGTTTGTCCGTAGCCAGCGGTGAAATTGTCATAAACGTTGATGGTGATACATCATTCGACAATGACATGGTTTTTACCATGATGAAGCAATTCTCCTCTCCGGAAATGATTGCTAGCGGTGGTGCGTTACGTGTGCGAAATCATGACCAAAATCTGCTAACCAAAATGCAGTCGTTGGAATACATGCTCTCAATGCAAGCGGGTAAAACGGGGATGGCGACTTGGGGGGTATTGAATAATATCTCGGGTGCATTTGGTGCGTTTCGCAAAAACATACTTCGCCAAGTGGGTGGTTGGGATACTCATACCGCAGAAGACCTTGATTTAACCATGCGTTTAAAGCAATACAAGCGGCGCTATCCGACCAACCAATTGGGGTTTGCCACTCAAGCCATCGGTCACACTGACGTTCCTGACACACTTAAAGGCCTGGTTCTGCAAAGACTTCGCTGGGATGGTGACTTACTGTTCTTGTTTCTGCGTAAGCATAAGCAGGGTTTAACCCCTGCATTACTTGGATGGGGGAACTTTATCTTCACCCTTGCGTACGGAGTTGTTCAGAACGTATTGCTGCCATTGCTGGTGGTGTTATTTACCTTATTTATGATCATTAGCTACCCGCCTTCATTCGTTATGGCTCTAATGTTGATGCTTTATTGTGTCTATCTAGTGCTATCAACGCTGCTATTTGTTGTTTATGTCGGCTTGATCTCAGAGCGTAAGAAGCAGGATTTGAAAGAGGCAAAGTGGTTATTGATTTATCCTATTTATCAATTTTTTATGCGCCTCATTACGGCGTTTTCAATGATTAATGAAGTCGTTAGACGAAGTCATGAAGAGTCGAGTATGGCACCTTGGTGGGTGCTGAAAAGAGGTAAAAGATTTTAGTATGAAAGTGAATTTTCATTTAGATAAGAAGAGTAAGCCACAGTCAGAAAGTGGTATCAAAGTTGTTTATGGTCAGGCTAAGCGCGGTGGCTATCGGGTTCGTTGGTATTTGATCCTTGCTATTGTTATCAGCCCATTACTAGCGATGGGTTATTACCTGTTTCGTACGCAGGTTCTGGTCACTGCACCTGCGATATTGACTACTAACCCCGTTACCATTAACGCGACTCATCCGAGTGTAGTGGGGCCTCTACCTTCAACAATCGGTAAAGCTGTGCTGAAGAAAGATACTTTAGTTTTGCTTGAAAATCATACTTTGGAACAAGAGATAAAGTTTATTCAGCAAGAGTTACTCAAATTACCGCAAGTAAGTGATAACCAGGTGGAGCGCTTGTATGTACAAGCAATTAGGGAGTCCAAGGACAGCTTGGATAAAGTCAATGAAATCAGAGAGAAGTATGCCAAGTACAGGGCAAAAGGTCAGGTCTCTGATGTTGACTACGCCTCAATCATCAGTAGCTACAATAGTCTTAACAGTCAACTGAACAGCCAGAAAATTGCTTATGCAGAAGCAAAGAGGAAGCAGGCTGAGACCATGTTAGCTGGGCCGATGGCATTAGAGTATCGGGCATTGATGAAGGAAATGGTGGTATTGCGATCAACTCAGAATGATCTCACCATCAAAGCGCCGTTTACAGGGCGAGTCATTGATGTTCATATTCGTGAAGGTGAGCAGGTTGATGTGGGGGACCCTCTTATCACCGTGTCGAAAAATATTACTCCTACCATCACTGCTTTTCTGGATCCCAAATACCTTAAACACAGTCATTTAGGGACTGAAGCGAAAGTTAAGTTTCCGGATGGAAAAACTTATCAGGCAATAGTTTCCAGTCCGGTTGAGGTAGTGAACAAACTGCCAGCTGAGCTACAAAGTCCGTTTGAAGGTCAACCCGCTTATCTTAAAGTCAACTTAAGCTTTGACGAAGAACTCGAAGAAAGACGCTGGATTGAAGGTGTTGAGGTTGAAGTTATTTTTTAATTAATTCTAATATATCCGTTTCACTCTAATTGAGGCGGATATATCTGCATGGTCCAAAATATAATATTATAATAATTAAACTTATTATAATATTATATTTAAGTTATTTACATCTAGCTTATATTATGATTTGCAGTTTCATTTATATTAACAGTATTATTCTTACATTCATTATAGATAACCACCTACGTTAAATTTTAAGTAATTAAATTATTTTAATTTAATTACTTATTTTTGACAGGTTATTATAATGAATTCTTATTTTAAAGGTTTACTTATTTTATGTGCGATGACACTAACAGGTTGTGGTAGTGATGAAGTCTCGGATAATAAAAATAACAATATAGATACCGTTGTTCCGACTCCTGATTTTACTCCAGAGCAAGAGGTGACCGACCCAAATACTGATGTGCCTATAGAGCCAGATAATCCAGTTGTTCCTCAAGAACCAGACGACCCACTTGTTCCTGAAGAACCTGATGAGCCAGTTGTCCCCGAAGAGCCAGAACAAGAGTTAGTTAACTTTATTCGCCCCTGGGTAATAAATAGCGATCAAGATTATCTCAGTGAAAATAACGTAACATACAACATTGAAGCGTCACTTATACAAGTAGATGCTAACGTTACATATACAGAAAACTTTGAGCAATTGGATAATGATGGTAATAAAATTTATGGATTTGATGATATTACCTTTGAGTCAATTGGGCTCAATGAATATTTTATTACTAATAATACTCCCGACAAGATCTCTAAATTAGTGATTAGTTCTAGTAGCTATGAAACTCCGGTGTTATTAGTTCTAAATAACATGATGTCACCATTTAGCCGAACTAGAGTGACATTCCAAGAAAATATATCTGACATAACACTAATAAACACAATGGCTATGTTTCTTCCGAGTATTACTTTATCTGGAGACGTTTCTGCCCAGCAAGGAACTCAATGTAGTAGTGTGTGCTTTAGTGAACCAAACGACCAACAAGCTGAAGTGTACGGGATTATAACTGGTAATCTGCACAAGGCCATGAACCATAAGAGCTTTTTGCCTGAAATGATCGATTTTTATCGAGAGGACTGGTGTGCGGCGAATGGGAGGAATTGTAATTCTGATATTGCCAATGTTTTCTATCTACGCCTGGGTTCTAAAGGGCATCAGTTAGGTCTAAAAGTATTGGCTGGTCCTTACTCTTCTGATGGAACCGGTTCGGGTGTGTTTCCATCTTTAGATGGCGTAACAACAAGTACTTCAGGTTGGGCTGCTATCTGGCGCAACTATATTACTGAAGGAGCTGCGAACTCAAGGCCTTATGCGAGTAGAACACAGGAAGGTTTGTTCCATGAAGTTGCGCATGGATACGGTTTCATCGACCCGTTTGGGATGACTGAAGACGGATTCTCCGTTCGTTACGGTTCTGATTTTATCGGAAGCGGCCAGTATTTTACTCCTAATGAAGTGGCAGAAGTCAGTGAACTGAAGCCATCGTCAATAGTGCCAATACTCGTTGAAGCAGGTAACAAGCGGATCAAATACAAGTTGATGAAGATCGAGAGTGAGTATGATATTTCTACGGTTTATTCGCGAGTGATTACTGAGGAAAGACTGGTTCGTAAAGATAGATTCAGTGTGGAGAACAATGAGTTGTTTTATGAACTGGAGCTTGAAGAGCTTCCTCAAAAGGCGCTTGTCATTCAGTTTTATGATGATGCAACGGACAGAGTATCGACTACTCGAGAGTTTGCAAATTTCTATTACCAGAATGGCATCACTGCTGAAGGTAGTTCGTTAACTTTCTATGAACTACCAAGTCCAGCTACTCAAGGCGAGCTTTACGGCAATATCAATACTGTTTGTCAAACATATATACAGGGAAGTTTGGGGGCGACTAGGGCACAATACCAGACACTTTGGAGTGCTAATAACTTCAATCCAGACCAACTGAGAAGTACTTACTATGCATCATCCGATATGATTCTTAATACCAATATAGCCCAGTTGCAAGCACACTACCGTATCAATATGAAAGCGACCGACGCTTTCACAATGACAATTCCTGGTGGAACGTCGAATATGATTGATAGTTCTGATGGTGTTTTATGTGTTAAGTAATCAAATAAAGGCCCTTACTGAGTAAGGGCCTTTAAGTGTTTCTAGTGGTTATTCAATATTCTGGATCTGCTCGCGCATCTGCTCGATAAGTACTTTAAGTTCAACCCCAGAAGCGGTGATATCAGTACTGATTGATTTAGACGCCAGCGTGTTTGACTCACGGTTAAACTCTTGCATCATAAAGTCTAAACGACGGCCGCAAGCTCCGCCTTTCTTGAGGATGTTAGTCGCTTCTTTGACGTGCGAGTCTAGGCGGTCTAGCTCTTCAGCCACGTCAGATTTTTGCGCTAGTAGGATCAGCTCTTGCTCTACGCGTGATGAATCTAGCTCAATTTTTGCTTCTTCAAATTTTGAGAATAGGCGCTCACGTTGCCACTCTAAAATTTCAGGCATACGTGCACGCACTTTGACCACTTCTTCGGTGATTGCATCTAAACGCTGAACGATAAGCGCTTTCATGTTTTCGCCTTCACGGCCTCGAGCTTCAATAAATTCACTAACAGCTTCATCAAAGCCAGTTAGTAGATCCTTGTTAATCGCATCCATATCTTGCTCAGGCGTTTCCATCACACCTGGCCAGTTCATTACTTGGAAAGGGTTAAGGCGGCTCTCTTCACCAGTCATCTTCATCACTTGGTTCGCAGCATTGATTACCTGTTGTGCTAGTCCTTCATTGATGTTTAGCTCGCCCTTAGCTGCAGGGTTTGCTTCAAAGCGCAGAGCACACTCTACTTTGCCGCGCGCCAAGCGCTTACGAAAGCGCTCACGCAGTACTGGCTCTAAGCCACGGAACTGTTCTGGCAGGCGGAAGTAGGTTTCCAGATAGCGTTGGTTAACACTACGAATTTCCCATACTGCTGTGCCCCAATCGCCTTTCACTTCTTTACGTGCGTAGGCTGTCATACTGTAGATCATCGAATTTTCCTGTTTAATCATCTTTGAAAATAACGCGAGGCAATAGTAGCACAGATCCTAGCTGCGATAGGCGAGTGACTAGAGAATAACTCGCGGGTTGCGCTTCTCGTTACTCGAAACTAGGAGCTCACGACTAACTATGCTATCATCCTGCTCCAACCAAAAACGTCTCCCCCTTCATATAAGGTAGATGCCCATGCGTCCAAACGATCGCAAGGCGGATCAAGTTCGCCCAATCAAAATTACTCGTAACTACACA
>ENA-OWNT01004441-OWNT01004441.1-seawater-metagenome-genome-assembly--contig:-NODE-4441-length-12336-cov-3.370911_pt1 | contig 12336 bp, 9 predicted proteins | sample MGYA00238136_ERZ651165 | MGnify/ENA primary metagenome ERZ651165 (study PRJEB26861, sample SAMN08777766) | seawater metagenome | isolation source: coastal seawater | place: USA: Florida | collected... | reverse complement strand
GGGGGCCGTCGGCCGTGTGCCCTCCCGCCAGGCTGTAGCCAACGATCACCGCACAGGCGGCGGCCAGCCCCGGCAGCTGCCACGGGAAGTCCGCCAAGCCGTGCACCGCCACCGCAGCCACCCCCAGCAGCGGGGCGGTCCACACCCGGACGGAGCGGACCACGAAGAGCCAGGCCATCCCCACCAGCCCGGCCCCCACGAGGCCGAGCTCCACGAGGACCTCCAGGTACTCGTTGTGGGCATGTCCCCACGCCAGGAAGAGGTGGTCGGCCCGGTAGGGCCGGACGGCGAGCTCATAGGTGCCGCTCCCCGTGCCCAGCGACCAGTGGTGCACGAAGGCCTTGGCCGAAGCCCACCACATCGTGAGACGGCCTCGGTCGCCGGTCTCCAGCAGCAAGAAGGCCAGCCCGGCCGCCAGCGGCACCCCCACGGGCAGCACGACGCGGACCCAGCGCGGCACTCGCCCCCAGCTCACGGCGACGGCCCCGACGGCCAGGGCCACCAGCCCTCCCCAGGCGGCACCGAACACCACGAGCAACACCGACACGATGGCCGCCCCCCAGGAGGCCATGCGCTGCCAGGACCGGACGCGTTCCGAGGTCGCACAGAACAAGAAGGTGGGGAAGACGAGGGCGACGGCGGCGCCGAAGTGGTTGGGGTTCACGAAGGGTGCGAAGAAGCGCCACGATGGGGAGCTCTCGGAGGCGAAGCGCCCCAGCAGGCGGCGCTCGTCGAGGATGAGGTGCGCCAGCGCCAAGCCCAGCAGCGCCACCCCGCCCCACCACACCGCCCGCACGAAGGGCATCCGGCTGCGTCGGCTGCTCGCGCCACCCAAGGCAGCGGCCACCGAGCCTGCGCCCAGCCACAGCCACACCCGAGAGAGCGCGTCCACGCTGCGCAGCGGATCGATGGACAGGGGCGTCCACCCCGGCCCGGCCGCCCGCCCCGGCGCCAACACGGCCACCAGCATGGCGGGAAGGGGCACCAGCGACAGCACCACCATCAGCACCACCACGGCCCCCAGGCCCCACCAGGCGGCGAGGCCCGAGCGACGCAGGGCCTTGGCAGGCCCCAGAAGGGCGACGATACCCGCCAGCAGCAGCAGAGCGTGGACCAGCAGCTGCGTGGGCGGATGCACGCCCCCGAATCCCACGACGGCCGCGCCCACCGCTCCCGCGAGGAGAGCAGTCAGGGCGAGGCGCCACGCGCTTCGCCTACTCCGCGGCGTCCGGGGCGTCCGGCTCATCTTGGTAGTACTTCTCGTACCGGTAGCCGTAGCCGTAGTAGTACTTGTAGCTGGTGCGACGGCGGCTGAAGTCCACCGCGTTGATCACCACGCCGAGCACGGTCGCGCCGACCTGCTCGAGGCCTCGCACGGCCTCGCGCACGAGCGCCCGAGAGGTGGTGTGCTCCCGCACCACCACCACACAGCCATCGACCAGGCGAGACAGGATGCGGGCATCGGCCAGCAGCACCGAGGGGGGCGTGTCGATGAGGATGAGGTCGAACTCCTCGCCGAGCCGGTCGAGGGTCTCGACCACACGGGGCGAGGCCAGCAGCTCGTTGGGGCGCTCCCCTCCCTTGCCCGAGGGCAGGACGAAGAGGCCTTCGACGGCGGTGGGCGCCACGGCCTCGGCGATGGACGCCTCGTGGTGGAGAAGGGCCGCGAAGCCCGGGGTGCGCTCCACGCCGAACACCCGATGGAGCCGGGGACGGCGGAGGTCGCCGTCGATGAGGAGCACCTTGCGCTGCAGGTTGGCGAAGGCCACGCCGAACCGCACGATGGTGCTGGTCTTGCCCTCGGAGGCCACGGCGCTGGTGACCAGCAGCCGCCGCGGCGGGCCCGAAAGGTGGCCCAGCTCGATGGTGGTGCGAATGCCCCGCATGGCCTCGGCCACGGCGGAGCGAGGGTTGTGGTGGGTGTAGAGCGCCTGCTCCTCGCGGGAGCCGTCGTCGACGTCGACCTTCGGCACCATGCCGAGGAAGCGAGCCCGCAGGAAGGTGGTGACCTCGAGCGGCGAGCTGATCGTGTCGTCGAAGTATTCGCGGGCCAGGCCCAGCATCAGGCCGAGCACCAGGCCGCCGCCGACCCCACCCGCCAGGCTCACCAGCATCTTGGGACTGGCGGCCCCCTTGGGCGGCCGCGCCTGCTCCACCACCTGGACGTTGTTGAGCTGGGTCTTGGACTGCAGATCGAGCTCGTCGCGGCGCTCGCCGAGCCGGGCGTAGAACTCCTTGGCCCGCTGGAGCGACAGGCGAAGCTTCTCGTACTCTTCGCGACTCTGCTGGCTGAGGAGGAGGTCGCCCTTGCCCTTCTGGATGGCCTCCTCGAGGCGGAGCTCCTTGGCGCGGAGGAGCTCGAGGCGGGCCTTCTCGGCGGAGAGGGTGCGACGGACCTCGGAGCGCAGCTCGGCCTCGATGCGGTCGAGCTCGGCGTCGGCCACCTTGCGCTCCGGGGCCTTCTCCAGGAAGACCGCTGCGACGCGCGCCTGGTTGGTGACGGCCGCGGAGTAGTCCGCCATCAGGGAGGCCATGAGCGGCGTGTTCATGTCCTTGGCGAGCTCGGCGTAGTCGCCCTGGCGCAGGAACTTCTCGTGGGTGGCGACCCGGGTCTCCTGGAGCACGCGCTCGGTCTGGGCCTCTCCGTAGGCGCTGTTGAAGCTGCCCATGGTGGCCGACAGGGCCGTGACGTCTTCCTCGGCGTCGGCCAGATCGTGCTCCCGCTGGAAGTCGAGGAGCTGCTGACTCGCGGTGAACACGCGGGTCTCGTACTCGCCCAGCTGCTCCTCGAGCCAGGTGCGAGCACCGACCGCCGACTCGGTGAGCACATCGAGGTTGTGCTGCTGGTACTGCCATGCCACCAGGTTGGCGAGCTCGGCCGAGAGCTCGGGGTCGGGCGTGGTGACCGAGAGGTCGAGCAGCTCGGTGCCCTGCCGCTGCACGATGTTCAGGGCGCCGCCGAGCATCATGATGCCGCCCTCGTCGGGGCCGAGGGAGGCCTCGGGGTGGAGCCGGGCGTACTCGGTGAGCACCTTGGTGCGGAGCTGCCGCGAGCGCATCACCTCGATCTGGGTGCGCACGAACATGGAGCGGTTCCAGCGGTGGTACTGGTCCATGTCGACCACGCGCTGGGTCTGGATCTCCTGACCGGCAGCGGTGGACAGCATCAGCACCGCAGTGGACTTGTACAGCCGGGTGGCGAAGGCCAGGTACACGAGCACCAGCGCGGTGGACGCGACCGTGCTCGCGAGGACCACGTTGCGCTGCATCTGCAGAATGGCCCAGACGTCGTTGAGACCGAAGCCTTCTGCCTCCTCGCCGCTATGCTCGTCCATTCGCGGTGCACTCCATCCCGTGCCCTCTATGGCCGGCCGGCCGTCGTCGCCACCGGGCGGAACGCCCCCTCCCGCGCCGGGCTATGGGTGCCGCGAGGTGACCGTGCGCGTGTTCCACTTGATCAAGAGCCTCGGGCGCGGCGGCGCCGAGATGCTGCTTCCCGAGATGATCCGGGTGACCGACCGCTCGAAGGTCGACGTGTCCGTCGGCTACTTCCTGCCTCAGAAGGACGCCCTGGTGCCGGTTCTGCGCGAGCTCGACGTACCCGTCGTCTGCTTCGACGCCCCCCGCAAGCGCGACATGTTCCGCCGCCTGCCCGAGGTCACCCGCCACCTCCGGGTCCTCTCGCCCGACGTCGTGCACTGCCACCTTCCCCTCGCGGGCGTGGTCGGTCGGATCGCGGCCCGGCGCCTGGGCATCCCCAACGTCTACACCGAGCACAACGTCCAAGGGCTCTACCACCCGCTCACGTTCGCCTCGAACAAGTGGACGTGGCGCCTGCAAGACCACGTCATCGCGTGCAGCGGCGGTGTGGCCGACTCCATCGCCGAGCGCGTGTCCACCCGGGTGCCGGTCACCACCGTGCGGAACGGCGTCTCCCTGCACCGCTTCCAGCGGTCGACCGAGGCGCGCTCAGCCCTGCGCACATCGCTGGGCCTCGACGACACCCACCAGGTCGTCGGCACGGTCGCCGTGTTCCGGGAGCAGAAGCGGCTCGACCTCTGGCTGCAGGTCGCTGCCCACGTCGTCCAGCGCAACGAGCACGCCCGCTTCCTCGTCGTCGGCGATGGGCCCCTCCGCAGCGAGATGGAGGCACGGGTGGCCGACCTCGGCCTGTCCGACAAGGTCGTGATGCCCGGCCTCATCGACGACGTGATCCCCTGGCTCTCCGCCATGGATGTCTACATGATGACCTCGGACTTCGAGGGGCTCCCCGTGGCCCTCCTCGAGGCCATGGCGACCGGCCTGCCGGCGGTGTGCACCGATGTCGGGGGCATCGCCGAGGTCGTGCGCACCGGGGTCGAGGGGCATGTCGTCCCCGCCGGCCAAGCCCTCTCCCTGGGCGACATCGTGCTCGACCTGTTCCACGACCCCGACACCCTCGCGCAGATGTCGACCCGGGCCCGGGAACGCATCGCCGCCGCCTTCAGCATGGAGCGGATGAACCGAGAGGTGCTGTCCGTCTACGAGGGGGTCGTCCGTGGCCGATGACTGCACCATCCGGCCCGCCACCGAGGCCGACTGGCCCGCCATCGCCGCCCTGTCGGACGTCGTGATGGGCGGGGCCCTGCCCCTGGAGCTGATGCGCTGGAAGCACCAGGCGAACCCCTTCGGGGCCTCCGCCGTGCTGGTGGCCGAAGACGACCAGGGCCTCGTGGGCATGCGCACCATGGCGCGCTGGGAGCTCAGGGCGGGGGGCGAGACCCTCCGAGCCGTGCGGCCGGTCGACACCATGACCCACCCCCGCTTTCGTCGGCGTGGCCTGTTCCGGCGACTCACCACTCGCATGGTCGACGACATGCGCGACGAGGGCGTCGACCTCATCTTCAACACGCCCAACGAGAAGAGCGGCGCCGGCTACCTGAAGATGGGCTGGCAGAGCGTCGGCCGACTGGCCGTGTGGGCCCGCCCCACCTCGCCCCTCGGTCGCACCGATGGGCACCCGGTCGACGGCGCGGGCTTCCCCCTCGCCCAGGGGCGCCACCGTCGCCTGCACACGCCCCACAGCGCCGCCTACATCGACTGGCGCTACGGCCGGGCCCCCGGGCTCGACTACCAGGCCTATGGCGACGCCGAGGTCGGGCTCATCGCCCGCCGTCGGGCGCGGGGGGAGCGGCAGGAGCTCACCATCAGCGAGATCAGCTGCCCCGCCACCCCCGGGGGCATCGCTCGGGCCGCGGCACTGCTCCACCGCGCCGCCCATCGCAGCGCCGGCACCTATGCCCTCGCCATGGCCGCCCCCGGCACCCGACAGGCCGCCGCCCTCGCCCTCGCGGGCTTCGCCTGGGTGCCCGGCCGCGGCCCCTGGCTGGTCGCCCGGCCCCTCTCCTCCCGCGCCGACTGGGCCCTTCAGCGAGGCTGGTGGCGGCCCCAGATCGGCGATCTCGAGGTGTTCTGACCCGGTCCGTGGGTGATACCCAGGCCGCCCTCCGACCTGCCCAGCCAGGGGTTCCGATGCCCGTTGCGACCTGCCAGCTCCACCACCACCCCCGCCACGTCGACGACCGAGGCGCCCTGCTCGCCGTCGAGCATCCCGGGCAGGTGCCCTTCCCCATCGCGCGCTGCTTCGTCACGTCCGAGATGAAGGCGGGCGTGGCCCGGGGCGGTCATGCCCACAAGGAGTGCCACGAGTACCTCCTCTGCCTCCACGGGCGCGTGCGCATCACCGCCTCCGACCCCTCCGGTCGCGACGACGTGATGCTCGAGGCCGACGGCACGGGCTACCACCTCACGCCCATGAGCTGGATCGACATCGTGCCTGCCACCGACGACGCCATCCTCATGGTCCTCTGTTCCCACGGCTACGACCCCGACGACTACCTTCACGACCGTGCGACCTTCGACCGCATGGCCCAGGAGAGCCTCCCATGAACGTCCCCTTCCTCGACGTCGGCGCCACCTACACCTCCATCCGGGCCGAGGTCGACGAGGCTGTCGCCCGCGTGCTCGACAGCGGCTACTTCATCAAGGGCCCCGAGTGCGACGCCTTCGAGGCAGCCTTCGCCGAGAGCGCCGAGAGCACCTTCGCCATCGGCATGGGCTCGGGCCTCGACGCCCTGCAGATCGCCCTGCGGGCCGCCCACATCGGCCCCGGCGACGAGGTCATCGTCCCCGCGCACACCTTCATCGCCACCTGGCTGGCCGTGAGCCTCGTGGGCGCCACCCCGGTCCCGGTCGAGGTCGACCCGGTGAGCCGCAACCTCGACCCCGCCCGCATCGCGGCCGCTCGCACCGACGCCACGAAGGCGGTCATCCCGGTGCACCTGTACGGCCGACCCGCCGACATGGACGCCATCCGTGCCGCCGCTCCGGGGCTGTTCGTCCTGGCGGATGCCGCTCAGGCCCACGGCGCCACCTACGGCGGGCGGCGGGCCGGCGCCCTCGGCGACGTCGCTGCCTTCTCGTTCTACCCGGGCAAGAACCTCGGGGCGTTCGGTGACGGCGGGGCTGCGACCACGTCCGATCCCGCCCTGGCCGACGCGATGCGTCGCTTCCACAACTACGGCAGCGTGACGAAGTACCACCACGACGCCAAGGGCTACAACTCCCGCCTCGACAGCCTGCAGGCCGCCATCCTCGCCGTGAAGCTACGGCACATCGACGCCTGGAACGAGCGCCGCCGGGTCATCGCCGCCCGCTACCTCGAAGGCATGGCGGGGCTGCCCGGCATCACCCTGCCCCCGGCCGACGACGACCAGTACGTGTCCTCCTGGCACCTCTTCGTCATCGAGACCGCCCAGCGGGAGCAGCTCCAGGCGGCGCTGGCCGACGAAGGCGTGCAGACCGGCATCCACTACCCGATCCCGTGTCACCTCTCCGGGGCCTACGAGGAGATGGGCCTCGGCCGGGGCGCCTTCCCCATCACCGAGCGTCTGTCGGAGCAAGTGATGAGCCTGCCCATCGGCCCCCACATGCCCGACGAGCACGTCGAGCACGTCATCGCCGCCATGGGCCGCGTCCTCGGCTAGCCAGCCGGCTAGACTAGCGGTACTGCCGCCGCCCCGAGGCCTCGTGCATCTCGATCCAGCGGTCGATGATGGTGCGGGCCGGCCCCTCGGGGGGGAGGTCGTCGTTGAGGACCCAGGCCTCGATGGCCTCCGCCTCGTCGCCGAAGCCGAACTTGTCGATGGCGTAGGTGTTGACGGAGATGGGGCGGTTGGGGATGTGTCGCGAGAACGGGCGAATATTCTTGATGACCGCGGAGTTCGTGGCCACGATGGAGTAGGCGCCGATCACCGAGTACTGGTGCACGGAGCAGCCCATCCCCAGGGTGGCCCCCACCATGACGTGGGCGATGCCGCCGAGGACACACATGGGCGTGATGACGACCTTGTCTTCGAGGATGGCGTCGTGGGGGATGTGCACGCTCTGCATGAGGAACACGTCGTCGTGGATGCGGGTGATGTCGCGGTAGCAGGGCTTCTGGATGGCCGTGAACTCCCGGAAGATGTTCCGCGAGCCGATCTCGATCCGGCACTCCGAGGAGTCGTAGCGGGGGTTCCGGGTGTCCTGACCAGGGGTGCCGATGCACACATGCGGGCCGATCTGGTTGTCGTCGCCGACACGGAGCGGCCCCTTGAGGATGCAGTAGGGGCCGATGACGTTGCCCTCTCCGAGCTCGACGTCGCCCTCGATGATGGCGGTGGGATGGATCTCGTTCACGGGCGCCTCCTGCAACGCAAGGCAGCCTACCGCGGTTCGCGCCGCAGGCGCTTGCGGAGCTTCGTGCGCCAGTCGAAGAGCTGGTCGAGGCGGGCCGCAGAGGCCGCCGACACCGAGAGCGTGGCCACCGTGGCGACGCCGTAGGCCACCCATGGGCCCGCCAGGGTGGCCGCCAGCACCCCGCCGGCCGCCACCATCAGCAGGGCCGCGCCGGCCGCGTTCCCCCACTGCATCCGATAGCCCAGGATCCGCCGCACGATGGCCAGGTTCAGCACGAACACGCAGGCGTAGGCCAGCGCGAAGCCGTAGCCCGCGGCCTCCAGCCCCACGGCGTCGAGGCCGAACCACAGGGCCAGCAGGTAGACCCCGTTCCAGCTGCCCTGGGTGAACAGGTAGAGCGTGCCTCGCCCCTGCGCGATGAGCACGAAGCCCAGAGGCCAGCTCATCAGCTTCATCAGGTCGCCGAACACCTGCCAGCGGAGCACCTCCACCGAGGCGAGGAACTCGGTGGAGTAGAGCGCCACGACCACCAGGGGGGCGAAGCCCATCATGCCCACGAGCACGGGCCCGCCGAGGAGGAGCGCCACCTCGGTCTGCTCGTTCACCAACCGACCGGCTGTCTCGGGCTCGTTGATCGACTGGGTCAGGCGCGGGTAGTAGTCGGCGGCCATCGCCGCCAGCACGACACCGATGTAGGTGGTGGACACCTGCCATGCCGCCTGGAAGTGGCCCCCGGCGTCGAGGCCCAGCTGGTCGACCACCAACACGCGGCTGTAGAGCTGGGTCGCCGCGGTCATCAGCGCCGCGCCCATGAAGGGCACCCCCAGTCGGAGCATGGCCCACAGCTGGTGCTGCCAGCCCGCGAGCCCGGGGCTGCCGCGCAGTGCCTCGTCGCGCCGGTTGAAGGTGTAGGCCACCACGGCCTTGGTCGCCGGGGCCGCGATGACGAAGGGCACGATGCCGTGGACACCGAACATCGCCACGGCCGTCACCCCGATGGCGGCACCGAGCAAGGCCGAGAGCATGCGCATGATGGCGAGCTCGCGGATCTTGCGACGCCCCTGGAGCACCGCCGCCTGAGAGCCGGCCACCAGGGTGAGGAAGGCCCCGACGCCCAGCCAGCCCACGGCCGCGGCGTGGGTGGTGTCGCCGAAGGCCCAGGTGGCGACGAGGTCTCGGGCGCCCGCGATGCAGGCGGCCGCGACAAAGCCCGCCACGAGGTTGTAGCCGAGAAGCACCAGGCGAACGAGGCGAGGGTCGACCGCTTCGTCGGCCGCAGCCGCCAGCTGTCGCACGCCGCTGTTGTTCACGCCCAGGCCGGCGAGGGTCTGGGTCGTGCCCACGAAGTTCTGGTAGATACCCAACAACCCCACGCCGCTCGGGCCGACCAGCAACGCCAGGGCCTTCACCTTGACCACGTTGATGATCACGTTCGCGACGCTGCTCCCACCCATGAGGATGGTGGAGCGCAGGATGGCCTTGTAGGAGCTCACACCGACGCCCGGTAGTCGATACCCGCGCGTTCGTAGAGAGCCTGGGCATCGTCGGCGAGGGCGCCCCGCAGGGAGGCCCACTCGGCCTCGGTGGGGGTGGGCACCGTGCGCTCCCCGAGCTGCAGCGTGCGCAGGGCGCGGACCAGCGGGCGCCCCAACCGGCGGACGGAGCGGCCCCCGAGCCCCGCACGGAGGACGGCGGACTTCAGCTTGTCGCCGACCGTGGGCCGCACGCCGGTGTGGACCGCGTCGGCCTGGCGGTCGCGCTGGTTTCGCACCGGGGGGGCCACACGCTCGGGGGCTGGGAGGCCGAGGAGCTCCCAGATGAGGTCTGCCTCGCCGGCCGTGACCGCCTCGAAGGGCAGGTAGTGCACGGTCGCTGGGTCGAAGGCCTCGTCGAGCAGGGTGGTCAGCGTGCGGTAGCGGTAGATGTCGTAGGCGCTGGAGCCGATGTCCCGCAGGAAGGGAGGACGGGCAGGCCCCGGCTGGCGCTGCCGCTCGACGTGGTACGAGAACAGCGCCTCGGCCGGGGACCGCACGGTCACCAGCACCCGGGCGTCCAGACCCGCCAGCAGCTCGCCGAGACGCCGCACCTTGGTCCGCCAGTCGACGGAGGGCTCGCTGACCACCACCATCTCTTCCGACAAGGCCACCGAGCCGTGGCGGAGGGCCGCCGCCAGGCCTTCGCGCACGGGAGCGGGGTCGGCCCCGCGGAGCATGGCCATCAGCCCGTCGTAGAGACCCGACTGGCCGCTACCCCGGGGCTGCCGCACCCCGGCATAGGTCACGCCGTGCTCGGTGAGCTGCGGGAGGACGTCCTGCTGCAGGGCCGTGGTGGCGGTCTTCGGGAGGCCGATATGGACCAGGAGGCGACCGCTCATGCCCGTGCTCCGAAGGTGGCCGCCGCCGCACGGTCGATGGCGTGGGGATCGAGGCGGTAGCTGTGTTGGTACAGGTGGCTCGCGTTGGCCTTGGCCATGTCGTACAGGTGGTAGCGAAGGTCCACCCCCACGGCAGCCGCCAGGTTGGCATAGACCGCGAAGCCGGACATCTGCGAGGCCATCCAGCACAGGGCAGGAACCCCTGGGGAGGCGAACAACAGGTTCGTCCACTCGGCGCCGGTGGGGCCTGCAAAGGCGGTGGCCCGCCGACACAAGACCACCTGCTCGTCGAGCGACAACCCGGCCATCTCGACCCCCTCGAAGCCGTAGCCCTGCAGCACCTCGAACACGGCGTCCTCGTTGTAGGGCCGCCGGGAGGTCGCACGGCGGAAGAACACCCGGGGGCCATCGGTTGGGGTGGACTGGGCCGGCGCCTGCGCCAAGGTGTCGGCTACCCAGCGGAGGCTCTCGGGCCGCACGAAGCTGTGCTCGGGGCGCGGGTCGACCCCTTCCCGCATGTTGAAGGCGCACAGCGAGGGACTGTTCACCAGCACCAGGTCGCCCACGCGGGTGAGCACGTCGGCGTCGAGGACCACGAGCTCGTGACCCGGCGCCAGAGCCTCGATCGCCCGCCGGAAGCTCGGCACCTCAGCGGCCGTGCGGTCCACCAGCAGCGGCAGCGGCCCCGTGTCCTGCTCGAGCCGGGCGAGGTGCTGCAGCTTGGGGAGCAGCTCGATCATCAGGTGGTAGTAGTTGAAGGACCCGAGCCCCCCGAGGAAGAAGCCCCTCGGGAGCGTAGGCCCGGCGCGACGCTGGGTGAGGCCGCGGCGGCCGCGGTGGGCGAGGCAGGCCCAGCTGCCGTAGTCGCACTCGGCCGCCGGCACGTGGCCGAGGCGCTCCAGCACCACCCCGTGCTCCACCACCACGGCCCCCGAGCGAGGATGCACCGAGCCCCCTCGGAAGCGATAGCCGCGGACCGCCGGGAGGGGCACCGCGGCCTCGGCACGGAGTCCATCCGGCGTGGTGGGCCCCACGCTCGTCGCGGACGCCGCCGGCGCCAGCTGCCAGGTGGCCGGGTGCTCGTCGAGCCACACCACCGGGTCGACCCGGTACGGACCGGGTAGTCGCCGAGAGAGGCCGTGCCCCAGGGGTAGATGCAGGGCGGCCGCCGCGAGCTCGCGCCGTCCGATGGCCACACGGGGAAAACGGGCGCCCATGCTCGCCCTCCACGCGCAGATCAGGCCCACAGCCCCAGGACCTAACGCTGGGGAGGGCGCCGGGCACCCGCGACCAGATACAGTGCCGCCCACCCCACAGCCCGGAGAGAGGCCCATGCCACGCGTGTCGGTCGTGGTCATCACCTACCGCCAGGAAGACATCGTCCACGAGACCATCGAGTCCGTGCTCGCCCAGACCATGGGCGACTTCGAGCTCATCCTCTCGGACGACGCCTCACCCGACGGCACCCTCGACGTGCTCCATCGCTACGCCGCCCAGGACGACCGCATCCGGGTCGTGGCCGCTGCGCAGAACGGCGGCATCACGGCCAACTGCAACCAGGGCCTGCAGCACGCCACGGGCGACCTGCTGTGCATGATCGGTGGCGACGACCTCATGCTCCCCGACCGGCTCGCCCTCCAGGCCGAGGCCATGGACGCGAACCCAGGAGCCGCCGCCTGCATCTCCAGCTCTCAGGCCTTCCGAGACGGCACCGGCGAGACCCTCGCGACCTCCAACCCCATCCGTCGCTTCGGCAGCACCACCTTCGGCACCGCCGACATCCTGGAGTCGGCCAACACCCTCACGGCGGCATCGGCATGGATGTTCCGCCGCTCGGCCTGCCCCGACCGCTTCGAGCCCATGCTGCCCATCGCCAGCGACGTGTACTTCTTCCTCGAGACCAGCCTCGCCGGCCCGATCATCGCCATCGAGCCCGTGCTCACGCGCTACCGGATCCGGGAGGGCTCCGCCGTGTCCCGGGGCCTCGGCGACGACCCCTACGTGATGCGCGCCCTGATGGAGGCCCGCCATCCCGAGTTCCTGCCCCACATCCGGCGTGCCCGTGGGGCCCTGTTCGGCTTCGAGGGCACCCGCCGCCTGTTCGACGACGACCCCATGGCCCGCCTCTTCTTCGGCGAGGCCCTCCGCGCCGACCCGCGGAACAAGCGGGCCTGGGCGGGGTGGCTCGCGGCCCACCTGCCCAGCGTCGTTCGCGAGCCCGTGCTGCAGCGCCTTCGCGCCCG
>ENA-OWNT01004440-OWNT01004440.1-seawater-metagenome-genome-assembly--contig:-NODE-4440-length-12338-cov-2.899845_pt1 | contig 12338 bp, 11 predicted proteins | sample MGYA00238136_ERZ651165 | MGnify/ENA primary metagenome ERZ651165 (study PRJEB26861, sample SAMN08777766) | seawater metagenome | isolation source: coastal seawater | place: USA: Florida | collected... | reverse complement strand
CGGCGTCAAAATCCACCGGTACCTGCCCGGCCAGATAGACAGTATCGCCGTGTATGACGGCCTGGGACATGCGTTTGCCGGTGGCGATGCGTGTGATGTCGGACATGGATTGCTCCCTTCGGAAAAATGGTTGCGACCAAGGTTTCAGCCGCAACAATTTCTGTCAATCAGGCGAATGCCCCGAACACGATGCCGGACAGGATGGCACCGCTGAGCCCCAGCCCCGCATAGGCGGCGAAAACCCGGGGTTTCACCAGTGACCACACGGCGGTCATCGCCGGGATCGAGCTGACGGCGCCCGCGATCATGAAGGTCATGGCGGCCCCGGCACTCATGCCCTGGGTCATCAGCCCATCCACCAGCGCCGGCGCGGCGTAGGAGTTCAGATAGGCGGGCACCCCGACAAAGGCCGAGATGATGATCGGCAGAATACCGTCGCCCCCGACCACGGCGGCAATCTGTTCCGCCGGGATGTAGTGCACCATCAGGCTTTCCACCAGATAGGCGAGGCTGAGCCATTTCAGCAGGAACAGGCCATTCGCCCTGCTTTCACTGGCGAACACGGCACGCCGTTCGCTTTCCTGCCAGAATTTCCAGACAGGGCGCTGGCTGAAGGGGGACGGACCGCAGGAACCACACCCGCCCGTGCTTTGCGGGCGCAGAACATCCTGGAACAGGCCTGCGCCGGTCAGGGCTGCCATGGCGAAGCCGCCAAACAGACCCAGCAGAATGGCCAGAACCGATTTGGCGATGGCGAAATCCCAGCCAAGGGCGGCGGCGGTGATCATCAGACTTGGCGGGTCAATCAGCGGGGATGTGAGCCAGAAGGCCATGACGGCCGGCAGGGGAACACCCACCGCCAGCAACCCGGCGACAAAGGGAATTACCTCGCACGAACAGAAGGGGGCGACGCCGCCCACAATGGCGGCCAGCACGATCATCTGGCTCTGGCGCCCCTCAAACGCCCTGGCGATCACAGCCTCGGCGCCAGTTGCCTTCAGATAACCGATCAGCAGGATCGCGACGATGATGTAGGGGGCGGTGTTCGCCAGTGCCGACAGGGCAAATTGCACATTCGGCAGCCACTGGCCCGGGTCGATTATGGCCAGCCCGGCCAGAATTGCGATGACCGCCATCCAGGCGCCGTCAGGCAGGCTGCGGCGGATGGTGGCGAAGCTGTTGGTCAGGTCGGTCATGCCTGTTCCCCCTGGTTCAGCGTGTCATTGACGGATGATTGATCGGCGCAGCATTGCGACAGCAGGAATTCGGACAATCCGGCCAATTGTTCAAAATTCGGCGTGCTGAGGGTCTGCCGCCCCTGCCGTTCCTGAGTTACCAGCCCGGCTGCTGCCAGAAACCGCAAATGGTGGGACAGGGTGGACGCGGGCACACCGGTACGTTCCTGAATGTCGGCAAAGTAAAGCCCCGGCTCTCCGGCGCGGATCAGGCACAGTAGAACTTCCAGCCGGGGTTCGGACCCGACTGCGGCAAATCCCTGGGCTGCTTCTTCCAGCGAGATCATGGTTTGCTCTTTATATTTGATTAAACTAGTTTTATAGAATAATAGAAAGGAGCGCTTTTTCAAGTGAGGAAATTTCAGGCCCGGAAAAGAAAAACCCCCGCCGGAAAGGCGGGGGTTTCATTGCCGAAATATGCTCGGTTCGTCAGAATGCGACGCTTGGTAGCCAGAGACTGAGTCCCGGGAACACGATCAGGACGAACAGGGTCAGGATGTCCATCAGCAGGAACCACAGGATACCCTTGAAGATGGTTTCCAGCGGTACGGAATCCCCGACCACGCCCTTCAGGACATAGACGTTTAGCCCCACTGGTGGGGTTATCAGTCCTATTTCCAGAAGCTTGACCATGATGACGCCGAACCAGATCAGGTCGTAACCCATACCCTCGATTACCGGGGTAACCACCGGCAGGGTCAGCAGCATGATGCCCAGCGGGTCCATGAACGTGCCGAGCACGATGTAGACCAGTGCCAGCATCATCAGCACGCCGATCGGTGGCAGATTGAACGACAGGGCCCATTCGCTGAGATCACTGGCAATGTCGGTAAAGCCGACAAAGGCCACGAAGATCTTGGCGCCCAGAACCACGGCAAAAACGCTGGCCACCTGGGTGACCGTTTCGTTGATCGTGGTCCGGGTGGTTTCCCGGTCCAGCCGCTTGCTGATGAAGGCAAGGACCCAGGCACCGGCTGCACCAATGGCTGCCGCTTCGGTCGGTGTGAACCAGCCGAGATAGATGCCGCCCATGACCAGCAGGAACAGCAGGATGATGGCCCATGTGCCTTTCAGGGAAACGATCCGTTCGCCCCAGGTTGCTGATTCCGGTTTCGGTGCCAGTTGAGGATTGATCGTGGCGCGAACCCAGATCATGCCCATGTAGATGGCTGCCGACAGCACGCCCGGGATGAACCCGGCCAGTAACAGCTTGCCCACCGATTGCTCGGTGAAAATGCCGTACAGCACCATCAGAATGCTGGGCGGGATCAATGCACCCAGTGTACCGGATGCCGCCACAACGCCGGTCGCCAGACCTTTGTCATATTTGTAGCGCAGCATTTCCGGCACGGCGAGTTTGCCCATGGCGGCTGCGGTCGCGATGCTGGAGCCACTGACGGCGGCAAACATGGCACAACCGGCAACCGACGCCATGGCGAGACCGCCTGCGGCACCGGACAGCCAGACCCTGGCGGTGTAGTACATGTCCCGGGTGAAGCCCGCATGAAAGGCCACATAGCCCATCAGCAGGAACATCGGCACCGCGACCAGCGCAAAGTTGGAAATGAACGAGAAGGGTTCAAACGCGATGAAGGCGATTGCCGCTTCCCAGCCGTCCTGAATAATGAATTCATCGCCCGGATCACCCGAACGGATGATCAGGATGCCGACGAAGCCGACAATCCCCAGCGCGAACGCGATTGGCACGCGCAGGAAAATCAGGCCCAGCGCAGATGCCAGGCCGATATAACCAAGTATTACCGGATCCATTAATGCAACTCCGCTTTTTCAGGTGCTTCGCCGGATATGATATGACGGACGCTGACTAGGGAATCCAGGGCCAGTCGTATGGTCATTATCGTGATCGCGAAGAACACGGCGAAACGGGACGGGTATTCCGGCAGTTCCAGCACACCTTCACTATAGGCTTTCACTTCCCAGGCGCCGTAGAAGTCGTTGTAGGACGCAACGGTCAGGAAGCAGAAGAAAACAAAACCGATCAGGTTGCCCAACGTTTCGCACAAGGACTGTGCGCGGGCGGGCATGTAGTCGGTAAACAATGTCACGAACACGTGCTGCTTCAGGTACTGCACATAAGCGAATGGCAGGAAAACCAGGAACACGATCAGCAATTCCTGCATGACAATGTCATCAGGGATCGGAACGAACAGTTTCGGCGGAATGATCCAGCCACAATCGGTTTGACCGGGGCCGCAAGGCGGCAATCCCTTGGAAAGCATGCGCCCGATGACGGAGGCAGTCGTAATGCCCAGCATCACGAACATCGCAATGGCGGATATGACCACTAATACGCGGTCAAGCGCCTGCAAGGCTCTATCTAACATAAGATTTCATCCATGGATAAAGTTACGCCCGGCACATTGGCCGGGCGTAAACACGTTCTGTGGGTGCGCTTAGCGCTTCCACGGATAGCCTTTGTCAGCCAGCTCTTTTTCGTATTTGGCGCGCAGGGCGTTCATCTGGTCGATGATTTTCTGACCATCAACGCCTTTTTCCTTCATGCGGGCGAGCCAGTCTTTGACGAAGAAGTCGGACTGTGCACGCCATGCATCACGCTCGGCTGCATCCATGACATGGAATTCGATCTTCTTGCCATCAATGCCGGCTTTCATCGCATCACGCGCAGCGTCGACGCTTTTCTGGTAGCGTTTGCCATATTCTTCCGGCATTTCGTCGCTGACCTGCAGAATGATGTCCTGCAGCTCTTTCGGCATCTTGTTGAATTTCTTCATGTTGATGCCGATACCGAAGCCGAGGACCTGCCCCATCTGTACTTCGGTAATGTGGTTTGCGACTTCGTACTGCTTGTAGGCTTTGACGGCGGCGATGTAGTTGATGGTGGCATCAACCGTGCCTTTGTCCAGCGCCTGATACAGCTCACCAAAACCGATGCGAACCGGTGTGGCGCCCATTTTCTGCAGCAGCGGACCCCAGCCACCCGTGGCGCGGACTTTCAGACCTTCCAGATCGGCAGCTTTCAGGATCGGCTTCTTGGACAGCAGATCCACCGAACCGGTGGTGAAGTTGGCCAGAATTCTGACGTTCTTGCTCTGGGTTTCTTTCTGCAGTTCCGGGGATGCTTTGCGCAGATCCTGCCAGGTGCGCATGCCCACCCACGGGTCACGACCACCAAACGGTGCGTTGGACAGGTTCCAGATCGGCAGATCGGCCGGGGTGTAGAGACCCAGGACCGTACCGACGTCAACCAGACCGGCGCCAACGGCTTTCAGGGTTTCCTTGCCCTTCACCAGCGACTGGCTCCAGTAGAATTTGATCTGGACCTTGCCGTCGGTGCGTTTTTTGATTTCGTCTGCCCACCAGATCATGGTTTCCGGGCGCGGGCCGCGCGGCGGGCCGATGTCGGTGTATTTCAGCTTGTAGGTTTTTGCTTCGGCATTGATGCCGGTGACCGTGGATGCACCGCCATATACCAGTGTTGCGGCAATCGCGACGCCCATGCCTTTCAGCATGCTGCCCTTAACGTCAAATTTGCTCATGTGAGTACCTCCCATACTTATTGAATAGCAAATTTATTAACGCTGACCGCTGGTCAGTGTTTGCAGATATTCCGCATGTGCACAAATGATAACGATCCGACCCTAAAATGGGGTAATCCCCGGTATCCTGCCACACACAGCGTCGCGTTAACCACATTTGGTTGTTTTCCAACAACAGATTTGTAACGGCAGAGGGCGCCGGAGATCAACCCCGGCGCCCTCACGCGACCTGCCCCTTTTTTTGGACGAATCTGCTTTGGCCGACCTGAATCAGGCGGCCTGAACGTCACTCAGGAACGTATCAACCGACGAACGGAGCGTGCGTGCCTGTTCGCTCAGCGCGGTGACGGATGCCAGCATCTGGGATGCCGCGGCACCGGTTTCGGTTGTCGATCTGGACACGGTTTCAATATTGCCGGAGACCATCTGGGTTCCCGTCGCCGCCTGGCTGGCATTGGTGGCAATCTCCGCTGTGGCGGAGTTCTGCTGATCAATGGCCTCGACGATCCCTTCGGTGATCTCGTTGGTTTCACCAATGGTTTCGGCGATGGTGGCCATTGCGTCGACGGCTTCCTTGGTTGCCCGCTGAATGTCCGAGATCTGGCTGCTGATTTCATCCGTGGCACGGGATGTCTGGCTGGCCAGATTTTTCACTTCGGAAGCGACCACGGCAAAACCTTTACCGGCATCACCAGCCCGGGCAGCTTCGATGGTGGCGTTCAGGGCCAGCAGGTTCGTCTGGCTGGCAATGTCGCTGATCAGATCCAGCACGTCACCGATCTTCTGGGCCGCATCGGCCAGTTGCTCCACCTTGGCATTGGTTGCCAGGGTATTCTCGACCGCTGCCTTGGATTTTTCGCTGCTGGTCTGAACCTGACGGCCGACCTCTGAAATGGAGGACGAAAGCTCCTCGGTCGCGACGGCAACAGCTTCCACATTGGATGTCGCCTGGCCGGATGCGGTTGCCACGGATGCGGCCTGCTGGGTGGCGCTTTCCGCCGTTTCTGACATGCCCTGCGCCGCAGACTGCATTTCTGCTGCGGCCCCTTCAACAGAGCTCAATGCCAGGTCAACTTCCTGATTGAAATTGGATATCAGATTGGCCAGATTTTCGGCGCGATCTTTCTGTTCCTGCGCCGCCCGTTCACGTTCCTCGGCCTGTTCCCGTTCGACCCTGCGGATATCCTCGATTGAGGTCATTTCCGCTTCCTTGGCTTTCTGTTCCGCCTGCAGGCGTTCGATTTCCTGCAGATTGGCCTGGAACACCTCGACGGTACCCGCCATTTCACCCACTTCGTCCGTTCTTTCGGTCGCCGGGATTTTAGTATCGGTTTTACCCGCAGCAAGCTGCTGCATGGCGGTGGTCAGGCCGCTGATGGGTGTCACGATGGAACGATTGGTCAGGTAGGCGATCGTTGCCGCCAGGATGACACCGACCACGGCCATGATTTCTTCTACCACGTTCAGCAGGCTCAGTTCATCGGCAGCTGCCTGAACATCCTTTTCCAGGATCAGGCGCTGGGTTGTCATCAGACCACCGGACCGGCTGCCGTTTTCATTCAACGGTCCGGCCAGGAATGTCAGCATCTTGCCCGCCCGCGGGGCCGCTTCGGTTACCAGCAGATAGTTGGCCATGTCCGACTTATTCGATGCGCGAATCTCCGCCATTTCCGTCAGCAGCGGCGTTGCCTGTTTGCGCAGGTCGTTGAAACGCTGCAGATGAGATTTCTGTTCATCGTTCAGCAGATGCGACAGCTCCGCCACCGTTGCAATGTGCGTCCGCGTATTTGCCTGGATCTTCTGCAGTTTCGCCAGCGCCTCAGGTTTTCCGGACAACAGGAAATCTTTCAACTGGCTGACGGTGTTGGTCATAGAGGCACTGAGTCGTGTCAGGCTCAGCAGCAGGCGTTTGCGTTCCTCGGTGAAAGGTTTCTTGGCTTCCAGTTCCATCATTGCGCGCAGGCTGACAAGCATTTTATCGGCGATCGGGGCACCCTGCCGTACGTACAGCGCCATTGCGGGGCGCGCATCCAGGGTCCAGCTGGTGTCCTCCACGGACTGCTGGGCAACGCGGAACTCTTTCATGGTTTCCTTGAATGCGTTCCAGCCTGCAATGTCCTGCTTGTTGGTCCATTCGGCGGTTAGCTTGTCCATTTCTATGCTGAGCCGGTCCAGCTCTGACCAGTGATACTGCCGTTCGATTTTGAATTTCTCGTTGCCGGTAATCATCCACCCTCGCAACGAAGCCAGGGTGCCATTGATTCCGCTGACCATCCGCACGCTGGTATCTGATGTCGGCATGCTGACGTCGACGATCTGATGGTTCAGCTTCGAGATATTGTTTGTTTCGATGACGGTGAAGCCAACAAGGGCAATCAGGATCAGGCCCATTGCCGCGAAGCCGGTATAAAGCCTGGCTTTGATTTTCATATTGGCGAAGAAACCCGCCTTCTTTGGAAGGGCAGTTGAAGTCATGTGGGGTATCCTGCTTTCTGCACACGCTTATTTACGCGGTTTACGCTTACTTGTTTCAGTGCGGTGCGGTTCCGGTAGCTTTCCTGGTTTGTTAAGACCAAACGTGCGATGACGTGAATTTGAAACTACGGGGCGAACATAAATATTTCGTTAGTTTTCAAAATACTACGGCATTTATTGAACCAGTAGATGAAATGTTTTGCTTGTCACGGATTGGCTTTTTTCGCGCAAAACCGCACTATTCTGCGGATTTTTAAATCACAAAATTTGCGGGGGAAATCACCCGCCTGGCGATAAATAATTCACTGACTAGTCAATAAAAATCTCCGATATCGGAGAAACCGGTCAGCCCAGTGCCCAGCTCAACCAGATGGGGAGGGTCAAAATGGCACCCATCAACTGCGCTGTGACACAGGCTGCGATCAGGGGGGCATCTCCGCCCATGGCCCGGGCAAGAACATATGCCGACGGTGCCGCGGGCAGGGCGAGCCAGAATATGCCAATGACCTGCGGCATGCCGTCCACGCCCAGCAATGTGGTGGTGCCAAAGGCGACAGCGGGCAACAGGGCCAGTTTCAGAACAAGGCTGACCAGCACCAGGCGCCCACGCCCCCGCAGCGCCAGGAAATCAAGCCCGGCCCCCACGGCAATCAGGCCGATGGCGAGCGCAGCATCCCCGGCAATGCTGAGGGATTCCGAAACCGCATCCGGCAGTGGCAGACCGGTATAGCGGTAGGCGGCACCGCCCAGACAGGCCAGGATCAGCGGATTGGCCAGCAGGGCCCGGAAGAACCCTTCCAGATTGGCCTTCGCACCCTTGCCCCAGATGGTGAGCGCCAGGACCGATGTCAGGTTTACCGATGGCACAAGGAAGGCGACACAGACCGCCGTCAAGGCCAGCCCGAGGTCACCAAACAGGGATTCTGCCATGGCGACACCCAGATAGGTGTTGAACCGGATCGAGCCCTGGATAAGGGATGTGGTGGCGGGGCCGTCAGCTTTGAGCGGTTTTTTGAGCGCGGCGGCGATGGCCGCAACGATGACGGCCGCCAGGATCAGTGCGCCGCCCATTGGCCAGATGTTCAGGTCACCCAGATCGGCGGTGGCAATGGCCCGGAACAGCAGCGCCGGGAACAGCACGAAATAGACGAAACGGTCAATAGCCGCCCAGCCCGCATCGTTCAGCAGGGGAAGCCGGGCGACAACGCCGCCCGCCAGTATCAGCAATAGTATCGGCAGAATGGCGGAAACGGTCTCGCTCAGCTCCATTTCCGCCGATCCTTATGCCTGGTGCCTCTGGCCAAAAATCAGCCGAGGATCTTTTCGCGCAGGATCTTGTTGACCGCCTGGGGGTTGGCCTTGCCCTGCGATGCTTTCATCACCTGACCGGTAAACCAGCCCAGCAACTTGTCCTTGCCAGCCCGGATTTGCTCGACCTTGTCCGGTGCACTGGCGATGACTTCGTCGACAATGGCGGTGATCGCGCTTTCATCCGTGACCTGTTTCAGGCCCTTTTCTTCGATGATCGCATCCGGGTCCTGGCTGGTGTCGCACATCACCTCGAACACTTCCTTGGCGATGCGGCCGGAAATGGTGTTGTCGGCGATGCGGTCGATCAGCTGACCCAGCTGCTTGGCGGCCACTGGTGACTCATCAATGGACTTGCCGGATTTGTTCAGGAAACCGAACAGATCGGTGGTCACCCAGTTACACGCGATCTTCGGGTCGCGGCCATCAGCCACGGCTTCGTAAAAATCAGCGCTCACCCGGTCGGATGTCAGGGTGGTGGCGTCATATTCCGACAGGCCGAAATCATCCATGAACCGCTGTTTCTTGGCGTCGGGCAATTCCGGGAGATTGGCCTGGATGTGGTCAACCCAGGCTTGATCAATTTCCAGCGGCAGCAGGTCGGGATCGGGGAAGTAGCGGTAATCATGCGCTTCTTCCTTCGACCGCATGGACCGGGTTTCCCCCTTGGCGGTGTCGAACAGCCGGGTTTCCTGATCAATGGTGCCGCCATCTTCGATCACGTCGATCTGGCGACGGGCTTCGTACTCGATCGCCTGTTTGATGAAGCGGATGGAGTTCACGTTCTTGATTTCGCAGCGAGTGCCCAGCGCGTCGCCCGGTTTGCGAACCGAGACGTTGCAGTCGGCCCGCATGGACCCTTCGGCCATCACACCGTTGCAGGTGCCGAGGTAACGCACGATTTGGCGCATCTTGTCGACATAGGCGGCGGCTTCGTCCGCCGACCGCATGTCGGGGTCAGATACGATTTCCATCAGCGCCACGCCGGACCGGTTCAGGTCGACATAGGACATGTCCGGGTGCTGGTCATGCACGCTTTTGCCCGCATCCTGTTCCAGATGCAGCCGTTCCACGCCAATGCGCTTGGTGCTGCCATCGGGCAGGACGATATCCATGTGGCCGCGACCGACGATGGGCTGTTTGAACTGGCTGATCTGGTATCCCTGCGGCAGGTCGGGATAGAAATAGTTCTTCCGGTCGAAGACGGAATACAGATTGATTTCCGCATTCAGCCCAAAGCCGGTTTTGACCGCCTGCTCGACACAATATTCGTTGATGGTGGGCAGCATGCCGGGCATGCCCGCATCAACCGTGGAAACCTGCGTATTTGGTTCGGCACCAAAATCGGTGGCCGCGCCGGAAAACAGCTTGGCGTTGGATGAAATCTGGGCGTGGACTTCCAGCCCGATCACGACTTCCCAATCGCCTGTGGCGCCTTTCAACAAGCTCATTTGACCCACCATTTGTCTGCTTTGCCGTTAAAGCCGGAAGCGTCTTCCAGCACAGCGCCCACTTTGAACACGGTTTCTTCGTCAAACGGGCGCCCGAGGATCTGCAGACCCAGGGGCAGGCCGTCATCCGACATGCCCGCCGGTACCGAAATGCCCGGCAGACCGGCCAGCGACGCCGGGACCGTGAAGACGTCATTCAGATACATGGCAATCGGATCGCCCGATTTTTCACCGGCGGCAAAGGCCGCCGACGGGGCGGTCGGTGTCAGGATCGCATCCACCTGCTGGAATGCCTGATCGAAATCCTGCTGGATCAGCGTACGGATTTTCTGCGCCTTCAGGTAATAGGCATCATAGTAACCGGCCGACAGCACATAGGTGCCGATCATGACACGTTTCTGCACTTCGTGGCCGAAGCCTTGCGCCCGGGTGCTTTCATAGGTGTCGGTAAGGTTCTCACCTTCGACGCGCAGACCGAACCGCATGCCGTCATAACGGGCCAGGTTCGACGATGCTTCCGCCGGGGCCACGATATAATAGGTCGGCAGGGCGTATTTGGTGTAGGCGAGGCTGATCGGCACGATTTCCGCGCCGGCATCTTTCAGCCATTGTTCACCCTGCCGCCACAGCGCATCAATTTCCGCCGGTGTACCGTCAATGCGGTATTCCTGCGGGATGCCGATTTTCATGCCGCGAATATCGCCGGTCAGTGCCGCTTCGAAATCCGGCACGGCCATGTCGACGGAGGTGCTGTCCTTCGGATCGAACCCGGCCATGGACCCCAGCATTACGGCGGCATCGCGCACCGTGCGGGTCATCGGCCCGGCCTGATCCAGCGAGGATGCGAAGGCGACAACGCCGAAACGGCTGCAGCGGCCATAGGTCGGTTTCATGCCGACGATACCGGTAAACGCAGCAGGCTGGCGGATGGACCCGCCAGTATCCGTGCCGGTCGCGGCGACGGCCAGGCGGGCAGACACGGCGGTGGCGGACCCGCCGGACGACCCACCGGGCACCAGGGCGGCTTCACCATTGCCCTTGCGCCAGGGGTTGACCACATTGCCGTAAAAGCTGGTTTCGTTGGACGAGCCCATGGCGAATTCGTCCAGATTCAGCTTGCCCAGCATGACCGCACCGTCACGCCACAAATTCGTGGTGACCGTGCTTTCATAGGGCGGCTTGAACCCGTCCAGAATATGGCTGGCGGCGGTGGTCAGCACATCCTTGGTGCAGAACAGGTCCTTGATGCCCAGCGGCAGGCCTTCCATCGCACCGGCCTTGCCCTCGGCCCGGCGGGCGTCGGATGCTTTTGCCATGTCACGGGCGATTTCCGGCGTTTCGGTGATGAAGGCATTCAGGTCACCCGCCTGCGCCATTGCGCCGATATAGGCGTCGGTCAGTTCGACGGCTGTGGTATCGCCCTTGGCCAGCGCGTCCCGCGCCTCCGTCAGGCTAAGCTCTGTCAGATCGCTCATTATTCGATCACCTTCGGCACGGCAAAGAAGTTCATGTCGGATTCCGGTGCGTTGGCGGTGACCTTTTCCGGATAGCCGCCATCCGTCACATTGTCGGCACGCATGCGCAGCCGGAAACTGGCGACGGAGGTCATCGGTTGCACATCGTCGGTATTGACCTCATTCAGCTGTTCGACCCAGTCGATGATCTGATTGAGTTCACCGGACAGCCCGTCCAGCTGTTCCTCGGCGACCCGGATGCGGGCAAGATGCGCAACGCGACGCACGGTGTCCTTGTCGAGCGACATGGCAGTTTTTCCGTTCCGTTTCGGATTGATGATGTTAAGTGTCTGCTGATATTGCACAGCAAAGGGCTAACTAGCACCCGCCATGTTATTGGACAACCCCGCAGACCTGAAAGAAACCGCCGCAGGCAAACGCCTGATCGGTCTGGATCCCGGCACCAAAACCATTGGTGTTGCCGTGTCTGACAGTCGTCACGGGATCGCGACGCCGCTGGAAGTGATCAGGCGGAAGAAGCTGAAGGACGATCTGGCCGCCCTGAAGGGGATCATTGGAGAATATGATGTGGGCGGGATTGTCATCGGCCTGCCGGTCAATATGAATGGAACGGAAGGCAAGCGCTGTCAGTCTGACACCTCTTGCCTGCGCTTCCGCCTTCCAGTCGCCGCGCAACGCCTCGACCGCCGTCATATCGGCGCGGTCGTGATGGGTCACGGCGGGGATCAGCGCCTGGGCGGCGGCCATGTTGCGGGCGGCGACTTGCGCAAACCGGCTGACCGGTTCCTCGCTTACCGGCCCGTATTGCCCGTGGTCCACGTCCCAATAGGATGTGTCCGCGCCGGTTGCCGTTGACGCGGTCACGGTCTCCCCGCT
>ENA-OWNT01004438-OWNT01004438.1-seawater-metagenome-genome-assembly--contig:-NODE-4438-length-12342-cov-4.676559_pt1 | contig 12342 bp, 14 predicted proteins | sample MGYA00238136_ERZ651165 | MGnify/ENA primary metagenome ERZ651165 (study PRJEB26861, sample SAMN08777766) | seawater metagenome | isolation source: coastal seawater | place: USA: Florida | collected... | reverse complement strand
AAACACATTCATTTATTGTATTACGCAAAGCCTAACGGTCATTTACTGGTTGATGTATTAGAGAAGCTTTTAACCAGGCTTCCTAATTTTAGTTTTGAACTACTTAATCGTAGTGAACATGGCTCATTTACCAAGTTTGTTTCAGTAGAGCATACCGATGAGCTCCTTGTCTGTGGGCCAGAAGAGATGTACGTTGAAGCTGAAAAACTCTGTAAGTCACGACAAATACCCATCAGAGCAGAACACTTTCAAGCAATTAAGCCAACTCAATCCATAAATGAAGCTGCACGATTCACCGTAAAACTCAATCATGGTGACTTAGAAGTTAGCAATCAAGATTCGTTATTAAGTGAATTTCAATCGCACAATGAACCTGTGATGTATGGCTGTGGTATGGGTATTTGCCATCAATGTCAGTGTGTGAAAAAGAAAGGCATTGTAAGAGATATGCGTGATGGCCGTTTATCAGATAACAGCGAAGAGCTTATCCAATTGTGTGTGACTCAAGCCATGACTGATTTGGAGTTAGAACTATGAAACAAGTGAATTTTGACCAGTTAGCCTTGCAACTTGATGAAGTAAAACAACAAGTAAAAGCAAAAGTCGGGCAAGAAGATGCGAATTATATTCGTAAAGTTATTGTCTGGCAGAGAGTGTTTGAGTGGAGCGGCAGAATTTTACTGATGTTAGGATTTTGGCAGCCATTACTTTGGGTGGTGGGGGTCTTAAGTCTTGCGGTAGGCAAGATCTTAGACAACATGGAAATTGGTCATAACGTGATGCATGGTCAATATGACTGGATGAACGACAAGTTCATTAATTCTAGTGCCTATGAATGGGATATTGCCTGTGATGGCAGAAGTTGGAACAGGGTGCATAACTACGAACATCATACATATACCAATATTATCGGCAAAGACAGAGATTTTGGTTATGGCCTTTTGAGGTTATCGGATGACTTTAGGTGGCGAGTGAAAAACCTTTGGCAGTTTATTACTTATGTTTTGTTGAGCGTGCTTTTTCAGTGGGGGGTGTCATATCATGAGATGGCAGCAGAGCGAGTTTTCTTTGGTAAAAAGAAAGACAACCGAGATAACAAAGTATCACACGCAGAGCTAAAAAAACGCTTCTTTAGCAAAGGGGCTAGGCAACTAGTTAAAGATTATGTCATCTTTCCACTTCTAGCAGGACCGCTCTTTCTATGGGTTTTTTGTGGCAACTTAATAGCAAATTTATTAAGAAACTTATGGACTTCAACCATTATTTTTTGCGGTCATTTTACGGAGCATGTTCATACGTTCACAGAAGAAGAGTGTAAAAACGAAAGCAAAGGGCAGTGGTACTATCGCCAAGCTTTGGGTTCATCTAATCTCAAAGGTCGCACATGGTTTCACATTTTAACAGGGCATTTAAGCTTTCAGATTGAACACCATTTGTTTCCAGACTTACCGGCGAAGCGTTACCCAGAAATAGCCCCGAAAGTACAAAAAATCTTTCAGCAGCACGGTATTCTCTACAATACGGGGGGATTTTGGCGCCAATACGGCTCAGTCTTAAAACGTATTATTAGATATTCATTCCCTTAGAAAAGCGGCTCCCTCAGTTAAAATTTGGCTGAGGGAGATTTATCTTTAATACTCCACACGCTCTAGTTTATCAGATGGGATCTCTGGAAATTTACCAGCTATCCAGTTTTGTTTTGCTTGTTCTATTTTTTCTTTACTAAACGATACAAAGTTCCAATGAATATAAGGCACATGCTGCCATTTTTCTCCACCCAGCAAAATAACACGGCTGTTTTTAGAAAACTTAATCGTTGTTTCTGTATCTTCTAATAATACAAGCTCATTTGGAGAGATAGTCTCGTCATTGACCGTGACTTGGCCATATAAAACATAGAGTGCGGTTTCAAAGTCTGGGTTGGGTACGTCAATTGTTTTACCTTGAGTACCAATTACATCTAAATAGAATATCTCTGAATAGGTTTTTATTGGTGAGCTTAAACCATAGGCGTCACCTGCTATGAGGCGAGTAATAACACCATCTTTAACTATTTGCGGCAGGGCTTCTCGCTTCACATGCGTAAATGCAGGCACAATATCTTCATGCTGTGCTGGTAAGGCAATCCAAGATTGCAAGCCGTTAAGAGCATGCTCGCTTGCTCTTGTTTCGACGCTTTCTCTTTCAGAGTGGGTAATACCTGTACCAGCTGTCATCCAATTCACATCACCTGGTGCGATTTCTAAGTTATTACCCAATGAATCTCTATGTAAAATTTTACCTTCAATTAAATAAGTCAAAGTAGAAAGGCCGATGTGCGGATGCGGTTTGACATCAATTCCTTCACCTTGAGAAAAACTAGTCGGGCCCATATGGTCAAAAAATATAAATGGCCCAACCATGCGTTTTTTTATGTGGGGAAGTAAACGTTTTACGTTTAGGCCACCAATATCATGTTCTGTTGCGGATAATTTTAATGCCATTAGTAACTCAAGTCAGGTGATTAGCTATTTACAGCATAGGTGCAAAATACACATTTAATCTATTCAAAAATTTTGATTAGAGTGTTCAAAATTCATAGCTGTTTAACCTTAGCTGCCAAGCTTAGACTGGTGTTAATGAAATGACTTAAGGTGCATACAGATGAAAAATGTTTTACTAATTAACACATCAATTAATCATGACGATGGCAATTCTTATATTTTGAGCAATGAGTTTGTCGAAAGATTGTCGAGTAAGTTCGAGTTAACAGTTACACATCGCGACCTAGTTAAAGCGCCATTGGAACACTTAAAGCAAACAGAAATGCTTGCTTGGATGACCCCTGAAGGACAGAGAAACGATGAACAAAAATCGTTGGCTTATTTATCAGATAATTTGATCAAAGAAGTGCAGCAAAGCGAACTAATAGTTATTGGCCTACCTATGTATAACTTTGGTGTGCCTTCACAGTTTAAAGCTTGGATGGATAGAATCGCAAGAGCCGGTGTTACCTTCAAATACACAGAGCAAGGTCCTGTCGGCCTGTTAGCAAATAAAAAAGTGATAGTGTTAGCTGCGCGTGGCGGAATTTATGCAGGTACTGATAATGACTCTCAAACTACACATGTTAAATCGTTTTTTGCACTACTAGGGATCACAGACGTTGAGTTCATTTATGCTGAGGGCCTAAATATGCCTGCTAAAGATGAAAGTTTGGCTGAAGCAAAAAAACACATGAATGAGCTTATCTCTGAGCTATAGCCATTTAGTAGTAACCAACAGGAAGGTTTTAGAACCGACCTGTTGGTAATCAGATTTAATGCGCTGCTTTTGCGTCTAATTCAGGATCGACGAGTGCAAACATGATTTTAATGAGTAAAAACAAGGCATAGATGTTAATCGGGTAATTTACGATGACTTCAGTCCAAAATAAGAAAAGAGGATTATTAATAAGGTTGGTGATTTGGTCAAAAATCTCAATAAACAATCCAAGTGATAATAAAATGAAACCGTAATACTCACATTGGTGCGTAGTTTCAGAGCTTTCAACTTCTTGACCAGCTACCCAGTTTTGTAAAATATGTCTGCCTTCAAGCAACACCCCAAAACCGACTAATAATATTGCTATACCTTCCTCGTCTTCTTTCAACTCATGAAGGTGCTCTAGTGTTAACTCCGAGAACATCAACTGCAACTCATGAAACATCAACATAGCTATGATGGTAGAAACCACTAAGCTTATTAAAAGTAAAAACAGTCTATTAGCGAGAAGTTTAGGTATAAACATAACTTGTCCATTGTTTGAATATTACCAAGATAATAATCCAACAATGTGGAGACAATATGTTAGTGAGACACTGATTTTGAAAAGATGTTGATAACTATCACACCAGCAATTATTAAGGTCATACCTATTATTGCTGCAAGATCAGGTGTTTGCTTAAACAGTAAAGCACTTAATGCTGTAATCAAAACAATGCCTGCGCCAGACCAGATGGCATAGGCAACACCTACAGACACATCCTTCACAACCAATGAAAGGCAATAAAAAGCAATAGAGTAAGCAATAATGCAAAGTGTACTTGAAGCCAAATGAGTAAAGCCATTAGATGATTTTAGCGCTAATGTGCCAATCACTTCAGATACAATTGCAATAGTTAAATAAAACCAAGCCATATAGATACCACGACAAAAAGAGAGCGGAGTTTACTCGTAAAAGTTTGATTAGTTAATAAGATAACTTAATTAACTTGGCTATTTTTTGTTTTTGCAATCACCACCAAGAGTACACCACCTAGAACTAGTATCGAAGCGACGACAAGTCGCATAGATATTGGCTCTGATATAAATACCAACCCACCAAAAGCTGCTATAACGGGGACTAAAAGCTGTGTTACAGCGGCTTGCATATTTGATAATAAAGGCAGTGCTTTATACCAAATTATGTAACCAATACCCGAAGTCCCAACACCAGATAAGATGGCAACAACCAGGCCCTTATTTGTGATAGAGCTAAAATCTATAAATAGCAGCGTTATCAAGGCCATTGGTATGGTTCTCATAAAATTCATAGTTGTGTCTAAACTTGGCTGCAGTGATTTTTTGCCTGCGAGTGTATAAAACCCCCAAGCAATGCCTGACATGGCCATTAGCAGAAAACCTGACAAAGAAGGAGTTGAAAGTGTCGGTAAGACCAAATAAATAAACCCGATAACTGCCATAGCTGATCCAATGAGTTCTAGCGAAGAAAAGCGTTCTCCTGTTAGCTTGGATACCGTTAACATGCAAATTTGAACAGAGCCAAATAATATTAATGCACCAGTTCCCGTATCTAAGGTTAAATAGGCGAAAGAAAAGCAAATAGCATAAATAAACAACATTAATGAAGACCACCAATGTCCATAACTCAGCAGTGGTTTTTCAATCCGTTTAAAGCTGAATAATAAATATAAAAATAAAGCTGCAGAGATTAATCTGACCGCAGTAAACCCTGCAGCGTCAATTTGTTCTTCTCCTAATGCAACTCTACATAACACGGAATTTCCTGCAAATGCCAGCAGCGATAACAAAGTGAAAATTCCTGCCTTCATATTGGGTGGCCTTAAGTGTTGAATGAGTAATAGTGCTAAGACCGTTAATGTAACAATTTTCTCACGCTAATTTTCGTTAATTTTCCGCAAATCACTAACATAACAGCACCAATCAAGACGGGGGTAAACAGAAAGTCCCAACCTTCTCCTGCAAGCATAATCAATAAAGGGTTAGCCCCAGCTGGTGGATGCGTCGTTTTAGTTATAAGCATCAAACTGATGGCAAGGCCAGTAGCAAGCGCCAAATAAATAGGATCATTGCCAAATACTTGGAAGAATAAAATGCCAACAAACGCCGTGATTAAATGCCCAAAAATGACATTTTTTGGTTGTGCAAGCGGGCTTTCAGGCACGCCAAAAACCAGCACAGCGGTCGCCCCAAACGGCGCCATTAATAACACCACTGACGAAGTGTGTGTGTCTAAAAATGAAAGCAGTGCAATGGCAATAAATGCACCTATGCCTGCAGTAATTGATAAAACAATATTTTTCATTAGAGTTCCTTGTAATTGAAGGTAGACCAATTTGTCTACTTGCAATGGTAGACAGCTCGGTCTACTATTGTCAACGTACTTTTTGTCAATGTCAGAACACAATATGAATCTAAAACGACAACTCCTCATTGAGACTGCGCTCAAGCTTTTCTATAAACACGGCGTCAATAGCATCGGTATCAATGAAGTTTTAAAAGAGTCAGGAGTTGCTAAACGCACGCTTTATAATCATTTCGCGAGTAAGGAAGCATTATTGCTCGCAGCCTTAGAATACAGGCACCAGATTTTTATGAATTGGCTAGAAACAGAGATTCAACATGCTAAATCAAACAGTGAGTTAATCCATTGCTTGTTTAATGCATTACAAACATGGTTCGACAGTAAAGTTGAGCAATTGGGTGAATTTAGAGGCTGTTTTTTTATCAACACAGCTGCAGAATCTGCTACTTTTGCTGATGAAATTAAAGTGTTTTGTTTAGAACATAAGCTGCAAGTAAAAGCGTTGATTGGTCAATATTTGAATTGCAAAAACAACGAGTTACTTGATTTAATTTGTACTTTAAAAGAGGGGGCCATTGTGCAATCGAGTTTAAACCCTGCAGAAAGTTATTGTACGCATAATTGTATTCAGTCTCTTTTAAAACTCACTGACAACTAGGGCGGGTTTTGTAATTTAGCCTTTGATTTACATAATACATTAACGATTAGATATGCACTCGGTTGCAGTGGCTGTCTGTTTTTTGCTCAATATAATTCTTGCTCTGCCGATAAAAGTCTATTCACAGTTGAATGGATGCTTTTATGAAAATTGACAAATCAGAACTGACTCTGTCGAATCAATTTCAAGGTACTCAGAAACAAAGTGTTAAGCGCACTGAGGTCAATCTAGAGCAAAACGTGGAACAAAACCTCGAACCACCTGCTACGCTTGAAAATAAACAAACTGAAGACATCTTAAATGGCGACAGTGCACAGATGTATGTTTTGAAGTTGTTAGTGCAAAAACTAACAGGTAAAAAAATAGACTGGGTAGTCGGGAAAGATATTTCGCATGCCGAAATGACACAACTTGTTGAACAAGCAAACGCATCTGACGAAAACCGCCCAACCCATGCGGTAGTTGAAACACTCAAACATGAAAGCCAAGCGAATGTACTTAGCTTAAATGGCAAACTAACACTCGAAGAAGGTAAAGAAATCGAGTTTGCCTTTAAAATCTCATTTGAGCAGTCGCATACAAGTTATCAGCGAAATATAGAATCTTTAGAGTTTAAAGACCCTCTCATTATTAGTTTCACCAATAAAGCGGTTCAGCTAGATACATCTAAAACTTCTTTCGATATAGATGCCGACGGTAAAAATGACACTTTTTCTCAGTTGAAAAAAGGTTATGGGTATTTGGCATTTGACAGAAATGGTAATAACAAGATAGATGATGGAACTGAGCTATTTGGCGCACTCAGTGGCAATGGATTTGCAGACTTGAGTCAGTTCGATAATGACCAAAATGGTTTCATTGATGAAAATGACGACATATTTGATAGCCTGAGAGTGTGGGTCAAAAATGCCCAAGAAGATAAATTAATTAGCTTAGAAGAAGCTAATATCGGGGCGATATCGGTGAAAAATGTTGAGACACCTTTTAACCTTAGATCTGAGGGTAAATTACAAGGCGCAATTAGAAAATCTGGGTTTTATGTAGATAGTGATGGCAAAGCCGGGCTTATTCAGCAAATTGACTTTGTTGTTTGAATTTATGGTTTTTTTAAACACTCTAGCTATTGAGCTGATTATTTTAGCATTGCAAACATGTGATTATCGTAGAATCTTCCATCCTTAAAAATTGCTGTTTTTAATACTGCTTCAGGAAAGAAACCTGATTTCAACAAAAGTTGTTTTGATGCAATATTGGGTGAAAACACCGACGCAAAAATTCTAACAATGTTTGTGTTACTAAAGACATCATTTACTAGAAGTGAAATCGCTTCTGAAGTAATACCTTTTCTCCAATAGTCACTATCTAGCCAATAACCAAGTTCTGCGCAACGTTGATACTCAAACTCCCCGGGATTGACACCAATGCAGCCAACAAACTTTCCTTCGTAGCATATTGCTTTAACAAAGCCTTCTTGACTGCCTTCATTAATCCACCAAAGGGCATCTTGCTCAGTATAAGGACAAGGAATTTTACTCGATAAATATTGAGTCACGAGCGGGTTGTTTAGTACCTGCATCAACTTTTCTTTATCGGAGAGCTGAAATTCTCTTAAAGTTACGCTTTTGTTTTGCATCATTGTTTAAGCTTGACTGCCGTACCAAAAACCATAATTTCAGAAGAACCATCCATAATGGTACTGGTGGTAAATCTTATTCCAACAATGGCATCGGCGTTTTTGTCTGAGGCATTTTGGACCAAGCGTTCAATCGCAATATCTCTGGCTTCACTCAACATTTCGGTATAGCCACGGATCTCTCCACCGACTATGCCTTTTAATCCAGCCATGATGTCTCGACCAATATGTTTTGCTTGTACGACGTTGCCGGTTACAACACCAACAATACTCTCTATTTCTCTGCCAGGGATCGTTTCAGTGGTTGAAAAAATCATAAAATACCTAAAGTTAGCCATTTAATTTGTTCTTAAAATAAGAACATTTATTCTTAAAAAAGTAAATCGAGTTATAGAGTTTGATGGCCATGAGTAAATTATTTTCTGCAAACAGCGAGACAAAAGCTTATTAATTTTGCATTGTGTTTAGAAAATACCATTTCTATTAAGTATTTTTCCGCCGGTCAGTAGGGCGTATAAACGCATAGAAAAACTGATCCCTTGCACTGCGTCCCAGTGTTCAACTAGATCGTTATTTTCGATTCTCCAAGAATCAATGATATTAAACCCTTGTTTCGGGTTATTACGATGTTTCGCTTTTAAAGTGACATGAGAGTGCAATATTACATAATCGCCATCTACAAAAACGTGTTTTACATCGTAACTAAACTCTGGGGCACTTTTTGTGAGTGTTTTGATTGCTGTTATGACGCCTTCAATCCCATCCGCAATGGTTTGATTATGCTGCTTATAGCCATTTTTTCCGAACCTAGCCAAGACTTGATCAAAGTTATGATCATTCATAAGAAGCTGAACAAACTCAACAGCAAGAGAAGCCTTTTGGGTGTCTGTTTCATTCCAATGAGATTTAACTAAATTACTTAGTTTGATTTTAGGTGATGCCATGTAAAATCCTCTGGTTAAAATTAACTTTCAAAATGCAAGTTAATTTATTTGCTTGCAAAGTGCAAGTTAAATTAAACTGTATTTGCGTATTGGAGGAAATAAATAATGAAACGATCTAACTGTCCGATTTCGAAAGTATTAGATTTGGTAGGCGACAAATGGAGTTTGTTGATATTGAGGGACATGCTCTTTTTTGGAAAAGAAACTTATTCAGATTTACAAAATTCTGATGAAAAAATGGCGACCAATATTTTATCTACGCGTTTAGAAAAATTAGAACAAGAAGGGCTGATTTCAAAACATGCAAGTGAGCAAGATAAAAGGAAAAAGCTATACAAACTGACAGAAAAGGGCATTGATATGTTACCCATTCTTCTAGATATGATTGTATGGAGTGCCAAATATGCTCGTGATACGCATATCCCAGAAGGCCTGGTGGATAAAATCAATGACGACAGAAGTAGTGTCATTGAGCAATTTAAAAAAAACATATGAGTGAAGCTAATAGTCTAGCTTCACTCACTTAGCAAATTAGTTTATGTCGAAGCGACCTACCAGTCGGTTAAGGTTATTTGCCAATTCAACTAATTGAGTCGCGCCGGCCGATAAATTATCTGCAGCTTGTCCAACATGTTGTGCTGAATCATTGACCCCAGAGATGGTGTGTTTGGTTTCGCTTGCTGCATGACCTTGCTGTTGCGCTTGCTCAGCGATTTGGGCAATAAAATTTTGCACCAGTTGTACAGAGTTGGCTATTTCATCAAAGCTTTGGTGAGCCTGTTCTGAACGTTCGATCGCTTGCTCAGAGTCTGCAACACTTGAAGTCATTTGCTGCGACACGCTGCGCGTTTGTTCGATCAATTCTGTCAGCACTTTTTCAATGTCTTGCGTCGCATCATGAGAGCGCTGTGCCAAAGTTCTTACTTCATCTGCAACAACAGCAAAGCCGCGGCCTTGCTCACCAGCACGTGCAGCTTCGATTGCAGCGTTTAATGCAAGTAGGTTGGTTTGTTCAGCGATGTTGCGGATCACTTCTAAGATGTTGGTGATGTTATTTGATTGCTTTTCAAGTTCACTCATTGCGCCAGCAGAATTACCCAAAGAGCTATGTAATTGCGCTACTTGAGCAACGGTTTGTTTGATTAAGCCATTACCATTTTGGGCGTGAGAATCTGTGGTTTGAATGGCTTCTAGGGCGTCGCCACAGTTTTGACTAATGGTGATAGCCATACTCTCAACCGATTCGGTTGTATGTGTTGCTTGCTTTGATTGATTTAGCTGTGTGTGACAGCGCTCTCGAATTTCGTTGATACGCGATTTAGACCCTTGGGCTTCGTCATTTAATGTTGCCGCATTGTTTTGAATGTCTTTAACTAATTCATTAATTGAGTTTAAAAACTGATTGAACCAAGATGCCAATTCGCTGATTTCATCTTTACCAATCACTTGTAAGCGTTTTGATAGATTACCTTCACCTTGTGCAATCTCTTTAAGGCCCTCAGACACCATTTCGATTGGATAAACAATTTTGTTAGCTAGTACGATGGCAATGACAACAAATACAACCAACATAATTACAGCAATGATGCTGATACTGTATGACATGTTGTAAGCAGAAGATAAAATTTCAGCTTCATCTATGATGGCAACGAAGGTCCAATTTAATTCATCTGAGTGATAAAGCTTGGCAACCATGGTTTTTTTATCAGATTCTATATTGATTAGCGGCTTATTCTTGTTTGCTTTAATTGCGTTAAAAATAGGGGAGTTGAGCTTATCTAGAGATTTAAAGTTATTTGCCGGGTTTTTAGGATCTGCCAGTACGGTGCCTTGTCCGTCTAGTAACATCAAGTAGCCAGTTTCGCCAATTCGAATATTACTGACGATGTCTGTTAAGGTAGATAAAGTTACATCTAATGACTGCACACCAATTGTTTGACCCGACTTTTTAATCGCCGTTGCCACACTCACCATTGCTTGTCCTGTGACCCCTTGATAGGGCTCAGTAACAATGACTTTATTCGGATTTTGTGAAACTTGCTGATACCAAGGTCGCTTTCTTGGGTCGTAATTACCCAATGGCTCAGCGGGATACTGAATAAAGCCACCATACTGAGTGCCTAAGTAAACAAATAGGAGTTCTTCGTGGGTCTGCCCGAAAGATTCAAATAGCTCAAAAATAGCAGCTTCTTCTTTACCCGCTGAGCGTGGGTCCATCATCTTTTCGGCACCGAAATAAGTAGAAGTATTTTCTGATACTGAAGTGACGGTATTACTTTGTGCAAGAAAACGGGCGTTATTCTTCATTTGATCAAAGAATAAATTAAAAGTGTTTTCAACTTGTCGAATTTCACTGCTAGAGCTATCGACAAAGCGTTCTAGTGACTCAGTCTTGGTCTGTGAAATACTCACAATAGAAATAGCGAATATTGGAATAATGACGGTTAAAACAAAGCTGATGATAAGCTTTTGGCGCATTCTCATAATATCACCCCTGCGATTATTACTTTTTATTGTAGATGATTAATTTGCATACTAGGGGTTTAAACGGGGTTTTAGCAACAATTAACGTCTAATTAACTTAAATTTTATTACTTATTCCATTTAGTTTAGTTGTCTAGGAAATGTTACGCATAAATTTATAAGATAAATGTAATTTTTTTGTAAATTAATTCAATTAGGGTGTGGCTCCACTTTTGGAACACTGAAATCAGGCCCTTGTTGTGAATCGAAAAAAATCTAATCGAGCACTTTTTTTAAATCTACATTTGCTAGCAATTGTGTTAGTTGGCGTTTCGCTTGCAACTGGTTTAAGGATCAGCCTTTTAAAATATGCTCATTTTGATTTTTTAAGCGCAATGCTGCCACAAGGGAAAATGCACACGGTGCATTATTATTCGGGGTTGATACTAGGTGTCTTATGCCTAAGTTATGTGTTTTACAGAAAGCGATTTACTCACAAAACAACAGACAATAAATATCATCGTATCGTCAATTATTTAGGTTACGCAGTTGTTGTAGCTTGCACTGTGACGGGATTACTCCGCTGGCTTGATTGGGCTACGAACTGGGTTGCCTTAGCACACTATTTCTTAGCATTAACATTCATTGTATTTTTATTTTTGCACAGCTATGTGTATTTTTTGTCACTGGGCAAAAAGTTAATAGCTAAGCTATTTCAAATTAAAGCGCTCAAAAAACAAAAATTGTTTTTGGGCTGTTTTGTTATTTTTGCTTGTTTCGCGATCTGGGTTTTTGAGCAATACAAGTCAACGGACTATAAAGTCGTAGCTTTAAATAATTCGGCGTTTATAGCGATTGATGGTAAAGACAATGAAGCGTTTTGGCGGCAAGTGCAATGGCATGAAATAAATACCTATGGCGGGGCAAACTTTAATAACGGCCACACATCGGTAAAAGTAAAGGTCGCCAGTAGTGACGTCGAAAGTTATTTCTTATTCCGCTGGCAAGACGAAACAAAAAGCCTAACTCATCTTCCTCTAGTGAAAATCAATCAACAATGGCAGGTGAAGCAGCAAGG
>ENA-OWNT01004437-OWNT01004437.1-seawater-metagenome-genome-assembly--contig:-NODE-4437-length-12342-cov-5.819894_pt1 | contig 12342 bp, 7 predicted proteins | sample MGYA00238136_ERZ651165 | MGnify/ENA primary metagenome ERZ651165 (study PRJEB26861, sample SAMN08777766) | seawater metagenome | isolation source: coastal seawater | place: USA: Florida | collected... | reverse complement strand
GAGGCCGGCTACTTCGAGCCGGACGACTTCGCGCCCATGGTGCAGGCGATGCGCCGCTACCTGCTGCGCAGCCGGGACCTCGTCACGTACGACCGGATGATGCGCTACCTCCGCCGCATCGCGGCGGGCGGCATCTACCCCACGTACCTGACGCGACGCGCGGCCCAGATGGTGGCGGAGTGCAGCTCCCCGGACGGCCTCGCCGCGCTGGTGGCCGCGGCCTCCGGCGACGCCAACGGGGAGGAGATCGCCTGGGACGTCCTGCAGACACTCCTGCCGGACCTGGACCCGGCCGCGATCCTGCGGCTCCTCGGACACGCGATGTCCGAGCACATGGCGGGGATCCTCGCGGCGACGGTCATCAAGCGCACCGGGACGGACGTCTCGTTGTTCGAGGAGGCCCTCAAGATCGGGGACGAGCCGGATGTGCCTCACGCCATGGCGGCGCTGCGCTGCCTGGCGACGCTCCGCACACCCGAGGCCATCAAGGTCATCGAGTCCGCCGCGCGCTGGCCCGAGCCCATCGTCCGCCGCGCGACCGCGCGGATCCTCGGACGCATGCCGATGACGAGCTCGACCCCCGGCGCCCTGGGCCGCTGCCTGCGGGACGTGGACCCGGACGTGCGCGACGAGGCGATCGAGGCCATCCGACGCCAGGGAGAGCCGGAGCTCGCTCCGCAGCTGACGCGCTGGCTGGACGACGCCTTCAAGGCGCTCGACGAGGACCTCCGCATCGACGTCGCCCGGCTCGTCGCGGAGATCGACGCGGACCACGCGACCCGCTACTTCAAGGGCAAGCTGAACATGTCCGTGATGGCGAAGGTCGGCGGACTCGTCGGGACGCCGGAGGTCATCGCCTGGAACCGCCTCGCGGCGTACGGCCTCGCCGCGGCCGCCACGGATGAGGCGATCGACAAGCTGCGGTCCGTGCGCACGAAGGGCGACGACACCTTCCGCAAGCTGGTGAGCCGGCTCGCCGTCGAAGCGCGTCGAAAGGCCTCCACGTGAGCGGGCGCACGCTGGACGGGCTCCTCAGCCTGCAGGACGTCGCGGGCGAAGCGCCCATCGGCGATCCGGATGAGGAGGGCCTCGGCGAGCTCCGCGAGCTCGGGAAGGGCCTGACGAACTACCTGTTCCAGTCGCTGCGGATCCTCGCCATCCACGATCGCGAGAACGCGGCGGTGGACGAGCCCCTGGGCCGCCTGTCGTCCGTGCTGGGCCGCCTCTTCGGCCACACCCAGACGGTGCACTTCATCACCGTGGAGGGGCAGGTCTACCTGAACGACCTCCGCATCAAGATGGAGGCGAGCGCCTACAGCAACGTCCAGTACCTGCTCGGCCAGCTGGGGCGACACGGCATCGGGGGCATCACGTTCGTCTCGGCGCTGCCGCCGTCCGACCTCAAGTCGTTGATGCTGCTGCTGCTGGAGACGAAGCCGCCCAAGGGTGAGGACGCCGACGCCCTGCAGCACATCCGCGAGGCGCTCGACGCCGCGGACATCCCCGACGTCGAGTTCGACCAGCCGTACTACTTCAAGGAGGGCGACAAGGAGTACGGCGGCGGCATGGTCGAGCAGGGCGGGCAGGAGACGGCGGCCCTCTCCTACGCCAAGGGCGTGCTCGCGGTGAAGGACTACTTCCGCGCGGTGGAGGCGGCCGAGGCGGCAAATCCGCTGCGCATCCGCAAGATCGTCCACGACCTGGTGGACGTCTCCGAGGACGAGCCCGAGGACTTCCTCAAGCTGCACGTCATCCACGGGGTCGAGGACCCGTACTACAACCACTGCGTCAACGTCGCGACGCTGGCGGTGGCCATCGGCCGCGTGCTCGGGCTCACCCGGGTGGAGCTCGCCGATCTGGGCGCCGCGGCCATGTTCCACGACGTCGGCTACTCGGCGATCGAGCGCCAGGAAGCCGACGAACAGCGGGAGTTCTCGGACGGCGACCGGATGCGTCTGCACCCGGTCTCGGGCTTCAAGTCGCTCCTGAAGCAGGGCGAGTACGGGCCGGGCCTGCTGCGTCGCTTGCTGGTCACGCTCGAACACCACATGCACTTCAACCGCCCGGGCGGCTACCCGAACCTCGGGCGCAAGAGCCTGTCCGTCTTCAGCCGCATCGTCGCGGTGGCCGACCACTACGACGCGCTGGTGACGCCGACGTCGACTGCGCCCGGGCTGCTCCCGGTCAAGGCGCTCGAGCGCATCGTCGCGAGCGCCGGCACGGCGTTCGACCCCGTCGTGGTGAAGGCCCTCGTGCAGGTCGTCGGGCGCTATCCGTACGGCTCGTTGGTCGAGCTGAGCACCGGCGAGGTGGGGGTCGTCACGTCCGGCGGCCGCGAGGAAGAGGCGTTCATGCGGCCGATCGTCATGATCGTCCGGGCCGGCGACGGCTCCGAGGTGGAGCCGCACGCGGTGGACCTCGCGGAGAAGTCGATTCTCCGTCGACGGGTGCAGGCGGTGCTCGACCCCCACGACGCCGATCTGACGCCGCACGCGGTCCTGTTCGATCAGCTGTCGAGTGAGGAGGAGGAAGAGGAGGAGCCCGAGGCGGCCGCGGAGCCCAAGGTCGATCCGGATGCCTGGAACAAGGCGGTCTGGGAGGGCGAAGACACCGAGTCGGTCGTCGCAAACACCCTCAGCGACGCGGACGCCGTGCCGGTGCTCGACGACGACCAGGACGAGGACGCAGGCTTCGACGATCGGGACACCCTGGAGGAGGAGGTCCCGAACCTGTCGCAGCTGGCGGCCGCCGCCGAGGCGGAGCGGACGGGGGCGGAACTGGCCGCGCAGTCCATGTTCCTTCCGCCGGTCGACGCGTCCTGGGAGGGGCCCGCCGAGAGCGTGCCGGAGCTCACGCCCGTGGCGCCGCCCCCCGTCGAGGAGCCCGCGGGAGGGGAGCAGGACGACGTGTTGGCGTGGCTCGACGCCCAGATCGGCGAAGCGCCTCCGCCCGAGCCGCCCACCGAGGAGCCGCCCGCCGACGCGCGGGACGGAGCGCCGGAGGAGGCGAGCCCGGAGCCGGACGAGACGGCGCCGGACCCGGACGATGCCTTCCCGCTGCCGGACGATGCCTTCCCGCTGCCGGACGACCCGTTCCCGCCGCCGGAGGACGACGACTTCGGGCCGCCGACGGTGGAGGTGGAGCCCGAGCTGCCTCCCGCCGAGCAGCCGCTGGCGCCGCTGCCTCCGCTGCTCGATGACGACGAGCTCGATGCTCCGCCCGTGGCCGACGACCTGCCGCCACTGCTGCCGCACGACGGTGAAGAGGAGGAGGACCCGGAGACGCTCGACGATCTGCCTCCACTCCTGCCCCACGACGGGGCCGAGGAGGAGGAGGAGGACCCCGCGGGGCTCAGCGCAGAAGACCAGGCCTGGTTGGCCGGACTGGACGCGCCGGCGCCTGAGCCCGAGCCGGCGCCTGAGCCCGAGCCGGCGCCGGAGCCGGAGCCGGAGCCCCCGCCGGAGCCCGCCAAGGCGGTCGAGCCGATCAGCAAGGCCGAGCTCAACGCCTTGATCCAGAAGGCGTTCGCGAGGGGCGGCGAGAAGGCCGTGCAGCGCCTGATGGATCAGCTCGCCGCAGAGGGACGGACCTGATCGCCGGGGCCTGCTCTACAATCCCGCGCCCGTGGCCCCGACGCAATCCCCGACCCGCTTCGTCGTCCCGACCCTGATCGGCATCTGCTGGTTCGTGCTGGCCGCCGTGGTGTTCGTCATCCCGGCGCACTGGCCGGTGATCGCCATCTGGCTCGGGCTGCTGCTGTTCGCCGTGGTGGCCGGCTCGGCGCGCCCCGGCCTGGACTTCTTCGGCCCCACGCTGTCCCGCCGCGCCGACGTCCGCGACGCGGTGGCCCTGACGTTCGACGATGGACCGGATCCGGTCCACACCCTGGCGGTGGCCGACCTGCTCGAGGCCGCCGGCGGACGCGGCACCTTCTTCGTGGTGGGGGAGCGCGTCCAGGAGCACCCCGAGGTGGTCCGCGCGCTCGTGGAGCGGGGGCACCAGGTGGGCCTGCATGGTCACCGCCACGTCTGGCACCTGATGCTGCGCGAGCCGATGCTGATCGATGACCTGCTCGCGGCGGACGCGGCGGTGCACACTGCGACGGGTCGGAACGCTCGCTGGTACCGCCCGCCCATCGGGCTCACGGCACCGCCGATGATGAACGTCCTGCGCCAGTGGCGACTCTTCTTCGGGGGTTGGTCGGTCCGACCCTTCGACGGCCGGGTGGACGATCCGGACGAGGTGCGTCGGCGGGTCGGCGAGGCCGTCGGCCCCGGGGACGTCGTGTTGTTGCACGATGCACCGCCGCCGCGGGGGGACTCGCGGCCACCGCCCGGCGTCGCCGCGCTGCCGGGGATCCTGGAGGACCTCCAGGGAAAGGGGCTGAAGCCCGTGACGATGTCCGCGTTGTTCGATGAGCCCGCCTGGTTCGACGCCGGCGCCGTGGACGTGGGGGCGCGGCGCGCCTTCCGCCGCGGGCGCCTGCAGCTCACCGTCTGGGCGACGGTCACCGCGCTGCTGATCGGCCTCGCGGCGTTCGTGTTCGGCGGCGTGGCCGAGGCCGCCGACGATCTGCCCCCCGAGCTCGTGGCCGCCGCGTCGGCGCTCGCGAAGAACGACACCGTCCGGGCGACGTTCGAGCAGCGCAAGAGCTCGATCCTCTTCGTCGAAGACATGGTCCGCACCGGCACCCTGGAGATGCGACGGAGCGACGCGCGGCTGCTCTGGACCTACGCGGACGGGCCCGCGTTCCTGATGGCCGACGGGCGCTTCTACCCGGCCGGAAAGACGGCCGAGGAGGCGGGGAAGGACGGCACGGAGGGCTTCGCGATGCCCGGCGGCGCCGACTTCACGGGGATCCTGCAGGCCCTCTTCACGCTCGATCCGACCGCGCTCGCCGAGCACTTCGCGGCCACCACGAAGTCCCCCACCTCCTTCGAGCTCGTGCCCCGCAAGGCCGAGGCGAAGGGCCTGTTCTCCAGGGTGATCCTCGAGGTCGGCGACGATCCGGTGGTCCTGACGTCCACGCGGATGGAGGAGGCCACCGGCGACGTCACGGTCATCACGTTCACGACGACCGAGACCGGCGTCACCATCCCCGCCGAGCGCTTCCAGACGCCGGCCGAGCGCTCCGGCAGGTAGCCCGTGCGTCGACTCGCCGCTCGGCTCGGGGCCGCCGCCGTCGCGCGCCCCTGGGGCACGGTGTTCGCCGTGCTCGCGCTGGTGGCGCTGGCGATCCCGGGCATCCAGCGGATCACGGTCGTCGGTGACCTGCATCGGCTCATTCCCCAGCGCAGCGAGGCGTCCACGGGCATGGCGCTGGCGCTGGAGGGCCTGACCCGGTCCGACGCCGTGTACGGCCTGGTGGAGCTCGAGGGCGACGGGCCGGCGGAGGCTCCGCTCATGGTGGAGCTCGGAGGCCTGCTGGCCGCGGGGCTCGAAGCGCAGGACCTCATCGAGTCCGCGCGCTTCCGCCCCTCCGAGGGCATCCCCGCCGTGGATCCGCTCCTGCTGTTCGACGTCGCGGACCCGGAGGCCGTCGCCGCGCTGCAGGAGCGCCTCAGTCCCGAGGGCGCGCGTGAGCGGGCCGCCCTGATCCGTCAGATCCTCAGCGGGCCCACGGGGCGCGACGCGCGGGACTGGCTGCTGCGCGATCCCTTCGGCCTGCTCGAGCTGCTCGGGGAGCGTGTGGGCCGCGGCGTCCAGCGGATGGACACCCAGGAGCAGGCCTTCGTCGCGCCGGACGGTCGCGCGCTGCTGATGGTGATCCGTCCGTCGTACACGGGCGTCGGTCCGGACTTCCACCAGCCGCTCTACGAGCAGCTGACCGCCGCCGTGCGGGAGGTCCTGGCCGCGCACCCCGACGGCGCCCGGGTGCGGGTCGGCTTCACGGGCGCCTTCATGCACACCCGGGAGATCGCCGCGGCCACCCAGGACGACGCCAAGCTGCTGAGCAGCACCTCGATCGTCGCTGTCCTGGCCCTCTACCTCCTGTTCTACCGCTCGTTCGTGAGCCTCCTGCTGCTGCTCGGCCTCCTGCCCCTGGCCGCGACCCTGACGCTGGGTGTCGGGGGGTACGCGCTCGGGGAGCTCAACCCGATGGCGGCGGGCTTCGCGGCGGTGCTCTTCGGGCTCGGCATCGACCCCGCCATCCACCTCATCTCCCGGTACCGCGAGCAGCGCCTGGAGCACCCCCCGCCGCGCGCGGCCGTCCTGACGCTGGAGGGCGTCGGACCCGCGGTGGCCATGTCCGGCGCCACCACCGCCGCGGCGCTCATCACCATGGCGGTGTTCGACCCCAAGGCCATGGGCCAGATGGGCCTCCTGAGCGGCGTGGGCGTGCTCATCAACAGCGCGCTGATGCTGACGCTGCTGCCCGCGCTGTGGATGCTCCTGGGCGACCGCCTGGGGCCCGATCCGGGGGTCGGCGTGGGCCTGGCCCGCGGCTTCGCGCGCTTCGTGCACCGCACCCGCGGCTGGATCGTCGGGGGCGCCGTGCTCGCCGCCATCGGACTGACGATCGGCTGGAACGGCCTCAGCTTCGACAGTTCCATGGACGCCTTCCAGCCCGAGGGGCTGGAGCCGGTGCGGGTGGATCGCGCGCTCGAGAGCCGGTTCGGGGACGAGCGCGGCAAGCTCCTCGTGCTCGCCGCGGGGCGCGATCGCCAGGCCGTCCTGGAGCAGAACGATCGCTGGGACGCGGAGCTGCGCGCCCTGCAGGCCGAGGGCGCGATCCGCTCCTGGGAGTCCCTCGCAGTCCTGCGCCCGGCGGACAAGACCGCCCACGCCCGGCGCAAGCAGCTGCGCTCCCAGCTCGATCTCCCGGGCGCCGCGGTCGCCATGCGTGAGGCGTTGGTGGAGACCGGCTTCCGCGCCGAGCCGTTCGCCGGCGCGCTCGATCGCCTGGAGGTCCTGGGGACCGCCCGCGAGGTGGACGCGTCCACGCTGCGGGAGGAGGCGGAGGCGGAGGACCGCCGCCGCCGCGCCGAGGCGAAGGCGAGCGGGGCCCAGGCGCCCCCGTCCTGGACCGAGTGGTTCGACGCGAAGCACCTCGCGGTGGTGGAGGGCGAGACGCGGGTCGTGACGCGGGTCTTCCCGCTGCCCGGCGCGGACCCCTCGGAGCTCGCGGAGCTCCTGCGGTCGAGGGCCCCGTCCGCCATCGCCGGCGTGGACACCTACGTCACGGGGCTGCCCCTGGTCGAGGGCGAGAACGCCGACCGGTTCGCCGAGTGGCTCCCGCTGCTGCTCGCCCTGGCCATCGTGGCCCTGGTGCTCGTGCTGTGGACCCACTACCGGATGCCCCGCGCCGTGATCGTGGGGATCGGGCCCCTGGCGTTCGCGCTGATGGTGTTCCTGGCGGTGCACTCGGCCTTCGACATCCGCCTGACCCTGTTCGCCCTCGCCTCGCTGCCGTTGCTGATCGGGGTGGGGATCGACGATCACCTGTTCATGCTCGATCGCTACCTGGAGGGCGGGAAGCCCGGCCGGCTCGACGAGGCGATGGCTGGCGCGGGCCGCGCGATCCTCGTCACCACGGTGACGACGCTGGCGGCCTTCGGCGTGCTGTCGCTCTCTCGCTTCGAGGCCCTCGCGAGCCTGGGCCGCGCCGTGATCCTGGCGCTGGCGCTGGCCTTCTTCGCCTCCGTCGTGCTCATGCCCGCGCTGCTGAGCCGCATCCTCCCGGGCGCCGACAGCCCGGACGCCGAGGGACCCCCGGGGTGAGGTTTGCCGCACCCGCGGATTCGGGTATACGTCCCGCGCCCGCGGGCTTGGGAGGGGGATCCCGGGTCTGCCCGGTGGGGTGGCCACCCGCCCGGAGGAGTTGAGATGTCTGGTGTGACCGTCGAGCAGGTCAAGGAGCTGGTGATGGACACCCTGAACCTGCACGAGGAATACGAGCCGGACGAGATCACCGGGGAGGAGTCGCTCTTCGGCGACGACGGCCTCGGACTCGACAGCCTCGACGCCCTCCAGCTCGCGGTCGCCATCGAAGAGAAGTGGGCCGTCTCCATCGACGAGAACATCGGCGAGACCGTGTTCCGCAGCATGAAGACCATCGCCGACTACGTGAACGCCAACCGGGCCAGCGCCTGAGCGGTGACCGCCTCGCTTCCGATCCCGCACCGGGAGCCGTTCCTCTTCCTGAGTCGGCTCGACGCGACGGACGGTGAAGAGGCCCTCTTCAGCTACGACATGCCCCGTCAGGGCGACTCGTTCTCCATCCGCATGTTTCCCGCGCTCCTGATGGTCGAAGCCATGGCCCAGGCCGCCGCTGCGTTCCACGGCGTGCAGATGCAGGCGGCGGACGCCGACGCGGAGGAGGAGACGGGCGTGCTCGCGTCCGTCGACAAGGTGCGCGTGTCGGCCCGGCCGCGCCCCGGCGATCGCCTGACCATCAAGGTCCGCCGCAAGAAGGCCTTCGGGCCCATGGTGCTCCTCGCGGGGGAGGTCTGGGTCAGCCACCGTCTGGCCTGTTCGGCCGACATCTTCGTGCGGCGCGGAAGCCCCGAGGGAGCCAGGACGTGACCCGACCCGTCGTCATCACAGGCTATGGCGCTGTCACCCCCATCGGAGTCGGGCTGCCCGACTTCGCCGCAGGCCTGCGCTCCGGCGCCTGCGGAGTGGGCGAGATCAGCCTCTTCGACGCGTCCGCCTACCGCAGCAGCCGGGGGGCCGAGATCCAGGGCGATCCACGCACCGACGCGCTCCGCGAGGCAGCGCGGGCCACGGGCATCCCCCTCCAGACCCGCTACGGACGCACCGCGCTGTTCTCGCTGCTGGCGCTGTCCGAGGCGTTGCAGATGGCGGGCCTCCACACGGACGGGCTCGGCGACGGGGAGACCGGCCTCGCCTTCGGTGGCTGCACCGCCGGCACCTACGAGTCGGAGGACACGCTGCTCAACCTCCCGGAGGGGCAGGACTACTGGGACATCGTGCCGCCCATGGAGCTGCTCATCACGCCGGTCGGGACCACCGCCGACGTGTTGCTGACAGCGACCGGGGTGCGCGGTCCGGTCACCACGATCAGCACCGCGTGTTCGTCGGCGACGAACGCGATCGGCATGGGGATGCGCTGGATCAGGTCCGGGCGCGCTTCCCGGGTGATTGTCGGGGGAGGTGACGGGCTCTGCCGGCTGACCCACTGCGGCTTCAACGCGCTGCGCCTCGTGGCCCCGGATCGACCGCGCCCGTTCGACGCGCGGCGCGAGGGCATGGTCATCGGCGAAGGGGCCGCCGTGCTGGTGCTCGAGGACGCCGCCCGCGCGCAGGCCCGGGGCGCCACCGTGCACGGGCAGCTGCTCGGGTTCGGCAACGGCGCCGAGGCCCACCACGCCACCCAGCCCCGGCCCGACGGCAGCGGCGCGGCCACGGCAATGAGCCGGGCGCTCGCGGACGCCGGCGTCGATCCCGCGCGCGTCGACTACGTGAACGCCCACGGCACGGCGACGCCCCAGAACGACCTCACCGAGTGCCGCGGCGCCCACCTCGTGTTCGGCGAGCGGGCGGCGACGATGCCCATCAGCTCGACGAAGTCCCAGACGGGGCACACCCTCGGGGCCTCCGGCGCCGTGGAGCTGGCCGCGGTGCTGCTCGGCATGCGCGACGGGTTCCTGCCGCCCACGGTCGGCTGGGGCGAGAAGGACCCGGAGATCGACCTCGATCCGGTGCCGAACGAAGGCCGCGCTGCCTCGCTCGGCCTCGCCGTCTCCAACTCGTTCGCGTTCGGCGGGAACGACGCTTCGCTGGTCGTCGCCCACCCGGACCTGGAGCTGGGCCGATGAGCACGCCCGTCATCACCTCGCTCGGCGTCCTCTCCCCGCTCGGCCTGGGCCGCGAGGAGTTCGTCACCCGCTGGGCGGCCGGGGAGTCCGCCGAGCCGGTGGCCGAGGGCCCGACCGCCGGCGGCTACTGCGTCGACAAGTTCATCCTGCGCAAGGTCTTCCCCACGGGGCGCGCGCTCCTGCGCCGCATGGATCGGCTCAGCAAGCTGATCTGCATGTCCGGCGCGCTCGCCCGGGACGACGCGGCGGGCTTCGGAGAGGTCGAGGAGCTCGCGCTGGCCGTCGGCACGGACCTGGGCACGCTCGAGATGACCTGGGGCTTCCTCTGTCGCCTGCGCGACAAGGGCCCCGAGTTCGCCAACCCCAATGACTTCCCGAACCTGGTGCCCAACGCGGGCGCCGGCTACCTGGGGATCCTCACCGGCGCTCGAGGGCCGTCGCACACCTTCTGCCAGCACGACACCTGCGGGGACGACGCGGTCGCCTGGGCCGTGGACGGCGTGGCGTCGGGCTGGTTCGACGCCTGCCTCGCGGGCGGAGCCGAGGAGCTCGGCGAGATCCGCGGCAAGGCCATGGCCCGCACGGGCTGCCCGATCCCCGAGGGGCCGGGTGGCGAGGGGGCCGCGATGGTGGTCGTGGAGTCGCGGCGACGGGCCGAGGCGCGCGGGGCGGAGATCCTGGCGGTGCACCGGGGATCCTGGGGCGGCTCGGGCCTCCGGCGCGGATCGCCCCTGAAGCGCGACGTCGACCCAGACGCGGTGAGCGAGCTCATCGCCCTGGCCCTGCGCAAGAGCGGGACCGCCGCGGACGACGTCGGGGTGGTGCTGGCGTCGGCGCCGCGTGACGCCGCCATGCGGGAGGCCGTCGCAGCCGCCCTCGGACGTGAGGTCCCGAGCACGGACCACGACGTGCGCCTCGGCGTGCACCCGGCCGACGGCGCGTTCCGCACGGCCCTCGCCGCCCTGCTCCTGGCCGATCCGGATCTTCCGGTGGACGCAGCGGGGACCCGTCGGGATGGGCCTGCGGCCCTGGTGCTGAGCGCCGGGCGCGGCGGCAGCGTGCGCGCCTCGATTCTCCACCCCGCGTAGCGCGCGCGGGCCCCAGGGGACGATCCCCGAGCCCTCCGGGTTTGCCATGGGGTGGGCCAGCCGGGGACACTGTGGTCCGGGAACCGGCATCGATCCGGTCCTACCCGCCAGGAGGCGCCTCCCTTGGGAACGACGATCCGTCTGCCGACGACCCCCGTGCCCGAGCGGGAGGACGCCCACGCGCAGCTGCCCGAGCGGGTGGACGCGCTCTGCGTCCTGCTGATCGCCCGGGACGTGGAGGGGACGATCGCCGACCGGGTCCGCGCCCACGCCCACCGCGTGGACGCCGTGCTCGTCGTGGACGACGGCTCCGTGGACTCCACCCGGGACGCCGCCACGGCAGCTGGGGCGCGCGTCCTCCGTCTGCCCTCGCCCCGCGGGGAGGGCATCGCGCTGCGGGCCGGCATGCGCCTCGCGCGCGAGCTGGGCTACATCGGCGCGCTGGTGCCCGGCGACGAGGATCTGAGCGCCGCGGGGATCGATCGCTTCGCCCTCGCCCACCTCCGCGCGCCCGAGGCGCTTCTCGTCGGCGTCGGGCCGGGCCAGGCGCTGGCCGGCAAGGAGTGGGAGGAGGCGCGGGACCTTGCGATGGGCCGTGAGCCGACGCCCTACCCCGACTGGCGCCCACCGTCGGCCGAGGGCCTGCCGGGCCGCGTCGAGCAGGCGTTCGAGGCCCTGGTGGAGACACGCTACGGCTACCCCTGGGGGGGGCCACGGGTGCTGCCGCTGCAGGCCGTGCTGCGGCGCGATCTGCGGGAGGCCGGGGACGCCGTGCACATGGAGCTCCTGGGCCTGTCCGTCGCTTCGGGGATCCCCACCGTGGAGATCGAGCTCGACAGGGCGCCGACGCGGCCCGTCGTCACCTGCCGGAAGGCGGCCTTGCGCCTCACCGCGCGCTTCTGGGCCCTGACCACCCAGCGCCGGCTGCGTGAGCGCCTCGGCATGGGCGGGGGCTATGCGCCGCCGACCACATCACCCCTCGCGCTCGCCCTGGGCGCCGGCCTCATCACTCTGGTGGCCCTCGGCACCGGCTGCCCGCGCAAGCCCGTGCCCGTGGCGGCCACGAACCCGTGCCCCGACGGTCTCGCGCTCGACGCATGGCCGGGCGCCGGTGATGCGGATGCCGCGCGCGACGAGCTCCTGGCCCAGCGCGCGGCCGTCGCCACCATCTGGGTCCAGCAGGACGTGCGGATCGAGGATCCGAGGATGGGCACCCGCCGGCTGAAGGGGGTCATGGCCCTCGACGGCCAGGACCGCGTCCGGGTCCGGCTGCTGGCCCCCATGGGCATGACGGTCATCGACTACGTGCAGGCCGACGGCCGCTGGCAGCTCATCGTCCCCCCCGCCGGGATCAAGCGGCAGGGAACCGAGGGCGAGTCGCCGCTGTCCAGCGAGGAAGAGGCCGAAGCCGACATGGGCATGCGGCCGGACCAGGTGGTCGACCTGCTGCGCTCCATCGGGCCCGACGCGCC
>ENA-OWNT01004436-OWNT01004436.1-seawater-metagenome-genome-assembly--contig:-NODE-4436-length-12344-cov-4.013858_pt1 | contig 12344 bp, 17 predicted proteins | sample MGYA00238136_ERZ651165 | MGnify/ENA primary metagenome ERZ651165 (study PRJEB26861, sample SAMN08777766) | seawater metagenome | isolation source: coastal seawater | place: USA: Florida | collected... | reverse complement strand
GTGCTATTCGAACGGTTTGCATCGTCGGCGTCTTCGATCGAGAGCCCGTTGGAGGGCTCAAAAGAGTACGCCACCATCGGCAACGACCCAAGGTATTCCTTGAACAAACAGCGCACAGTAGCGTTCGCACCGCTGGCGCCGTATGCAAAGAACCACGGCATGAGGTGCTCACCCGGGCTTCCGTTTTCGGGGTGTGCGATGTCCGCGCATGGGGCCTGCGTTTTCCAATTCAGCAAAGCCTGATCGTCCGGCGCGTGCGGCCGTGACGGCAGTTGCCGCAAGTTCGCAACCGTCGTAGCACCCGTTGACTTGGACACAAGTTCGGTTGCCAGGCCGGCTTTCGCTTCCATCCAGCCTTCGAAAGTCAAACACCATGGCTGCTGTGGCGACGACCGCGCCCCCATGTTGGGGACGTTGTGAACGACTTCGCCGCTGCCTACGATCAGCACCCCCTCGTCCAATAGCGGTCGCAAAGCTCTCCCCGCTGCAAGGTGGGATTCGGTGTCGAGGTCCACACGCACACTGAGCGATGTGACAGGTACGTCGGCGTGTGGGAACATCACGTACAGAGGCGTCCAGACGCCGTGGTCCAGACCTTGCTCTTCGTTCTCATCGCATCGGAGGCCGGCGTCGTTCAGCAACCGAGCGACTTTTCGCGCGACGTCGGGTGCGCCAGGGCAAGGGTACTTCAACTTCTTCAGCTTTTCCAACGCGATTGGGTTGGTGTCACTATCGAAGTCGTACTTGGTGTGTGGCCGTTCGGCCGTACTGACCTCGAACGCCCACTCTGGCGAGAAGAAGTGCGGCGACATGAAGACAATGGCCTTCGGGCGGCAAGGTAGTTGTGCAGCAGCTTGTTGCAGCCAAGTCTCGCAGGCGCACCTCTCAATGGGGATAGGTGGTGACCCGTGGGGCAGAAACAAACTAGGCATCGTGGGCAGCTTGCCTCCCGTTTCGTGGCCGTGGGCATCGGATCCACGGTCCTGTGCTCGATACTTGGATGCCAGTGTCGCACGTTCGTAGAATTCACCCATGGAATAGATAGCGTTGTCGTTTGTGCGACGTGGTCCGACCGGCCCGTTGTACTTTCTGGCATCTGGCGGTTGGAAGAACTCCAGGTCTAAATCGTCCGGCGGCCCAATGAAGGCCAGGCGTGCGGAGTGGTCCGTGTACTCTTGGTCGGTATCGCAGTGGAATGGGCAATACAGCGAAGCGTTCTCGGGCAGGCAACGCTGGCGCATCAGGAAGTGCACCGCCACTCCGAGCGCCGTCGGGTTGTCGACCCAGAGCTCCCAAGACCAGCCGTCGTGGGGTCCGTTCTTCTCGTGCCACACGTGGGAGTGGCAGCTGGTGTTGCCCGTCTCCTGCAGCTGTGCCTTGGTCCGGTCCAAAAGTTTCAGTGCCGCCGGTTCGTTGGTGGCGTCGAAGTGGCAGTGCAGGTGGAATATCTCAATACAAGCTGACGGATCTGTGTCGTGAGTCGGGCGATTTGCCACGGGGACTGGCACACGCGGCGGCGCGAACGTGATGGAGTCGCAGAGCGATGGAGTAGTGGAGCTCAGGATCGCTGTGACGTTGGTTGGCCGGTTCACAAAGATCCACGACAATGCCAAGCCAAGTTCTTGTTCGCTTTGAATTCCGACTGCTGTGCCATCGCCACTAAGCTGGTGCGGATTGCGCGGAGAACGGGCATCTAAGAACACCGCCAGCGCGCCCGCAACACGACCTGGGGTGTCATCACCGGCCTGGTTCTTGAAACGGGCAACAAACGCAGACCCCGGCATCCTCCAAATGTCACTGGAAATGCTGGTCACAGCTTGCACGAACTATCCATCAGAGTGAGACTTTGTAGCGAAATATTCCTGTGGTCAAAAGCGGATGTCGGCAAAAGTCCAAGACTCCTGTCACTTCCGCCCGAACAATCACTTTCACAATCGACCAACACCAAATGCACTGCATCGTCTGCCTCTCAACCCACCACTCCCGTGTTGCTGTCGCGAGCGTCATTGCTGGCTGGCAGCATCGCTGAAGTTGTGAGGAAGAGAGGACGTGTCACATCGTGATTGATTACGTACGCCGGATGCCGCCCCGCATTCACATTCACATTCACATCCACAACTGCAACAACAGCAGCAACACAGCCGCAACAGCAACAGCAGCAGCAACGACGACAATATAACCATACAACGACATCATTCCCAGCTCCCCCGCCGTCCTTCTTCGGCGTCCGCCCGCGTGGCATTGGTGCTTTACTCTCTCAAGTTTGGGAGTCGTTGGTGGTGGACGTTGGTGACACGAACGAACGAACGAACGAACGAACGAACGTGGTGACGTGGTGACGTGGTGACTGACTGTTGACTCACCAACTCTGCGGCTCTCAACCGTTGTTCATTTATTTGCTGGTGTGCACACCGCTATGATGCGCCCTCTCGCCTCGCATCTCGTTCACTGTTCGCCCTCACTTTCTGGCTCTGACTTGCGTGGGAGGGTTGCGTGGTGTGGAAGGGGGCGAAGTTGGTGGGGCTGGGAAGAAATGCGTGAGAAGAGGAGGAGGGGATGTTGGTGGCAGATAGATGGTGGCTGATGGAGTGATTTGATTCTCAGTGCACTCAGATGCGCTGCCTGCGCCGAAGTTGCACCTTTTGACGACGACGTCGCGGCATTTCAACAACACTGACGCCGGCGGACTTGAGTTCAAGCGCACGGGTACTTTTGAAAGCAAACTTCATTGCAATCACAACATCAACCAATAAAATCGTGAAATGCCGCTTAGAAGCTTTTGAGACGACAGGAGACTTTTTTCGATCAATAAACGCTGCTAGATTGATCTGCGCTGAGTCGTGAGCGGCCACGGCAACGGCGACGGCAGAGCAGCCCGACGTCATGTTACAACGTTGCACATCATAATTGATAAATTACAGAAGAGACAATTCCATTGCTACGCAACCATCACTGCTGATTGTGGTGGTCGAAGTATCCGCTGCACGTCATGGAAATTTTGGTGCGGATGTTCATGGCCTGCAGCTCCTGAAAGAGCAGTTTGCACGCGTATGGCAAGTGGATCTTGTTCACCCGATCGCCCACCGAGCAGTACTGACACCATCCTGGCCGCGCGAGAAGGCCGCATTTGTCACACACGTAAGCGTCGAACGGGTCAGAGGAAACCAGCAGTCGCTCGATCAGCAAGTTGGCAGTGCCATGCGCAACTAAGCAATCGCGCTCCATCTCACCCACACGCAGACCACCCTTGCGAGCTCGTCCCTGTTACAACATTCATGCACACGGGAAACGTGAACAAAAACAAAAGAGTAGCACGCGATTGAAATGAAAACGCACCTGAGTCGGCTGACGCGTAAGCGTGGTGTGTGGTCCGTTCGCTCGCGCGAAGAACTTGTCCTTAACCATGTGCTTCAGACGTTGATAGTACACTGGACCGGTGAACACGTATGCGCCAACGACGTCGCCAGTGAGCCCGCTGTACAGGAGCTGTTTCCCGTTGTAGCAGTAGCCATTATCCATCAAAACTCGACCACAATCTTCAACGTTGTCGCCAGCGAAGGCTGTTCCGTAGCGTCGATTGCCGTCAATGAGCCCTGAAGCACGATGCATACCCGTGAGTCCGGCACGCTCAGAAGACCATGAGACAATCAAAACACGAATAGACCCTCACCTGCTTTGCCAGCGACAAGCTCAATCATTTTGCCCACGGTCATTCGAGATGGGAAACCATGCGGATTCATGATCCTGGCATAGCATGGTGAAGCGAAGCGTAGTGAGCCACAGCGACTGCAGGGGAAACAGAATGGTTCGCAAGGTTCGAGCGTACATGTCAGGCGCAATGCCATCCTCTGTGAACGGCATGTCCTCCTGCGGCACGATGATGCCCACCACACCTTTCTGGCCGTGGCGACTGGAGAACTTGTCACCAAGCTCTGGACGGCGGAAATCCCGGATGAGAACTTTGACCACGAACGCATCTTTCTTATTTGAAGTCACAAGGACCTTATCGACAGTTCCTCCACCGCCACTTGGTACCTTGAAGAAGGAAGGCTCGAAATCCTCTACCGTTGTCCGCGCCGGACCTGGAAGCAATGCGTGTACCCAATCATCCACGTGAGATCTGGCTCGTAAAGTAACAACGGTCAAGCGCAGCGCTACGTACCACCAAGGTTCGACAATCCCGACTGATCTTTCGGAGAGTATTTGTTGACGAGGACGTCATCCGCTTCCACGCGAACTCCTGTTTGCACGATGCCGTTCGGGCCCAACGCATGGAACTTGGCGGCCATGCGTTCCATTGCTCTCTGAGAGTATGCGCTGCCACCCGCGGGGCCCCCGAGTCCACCGCTGTTTTTCACGTATGGTTTGATGACGTCGCCTTTGCTATTTCGATACCTGAACACGATCCGACAGGCACGCGTCAACAAAAGTTCGAAAATCGCAGTCACTGATCAACCGACGGGGACTCGGCAACCAACGTACGATTTCTTGACAATTTTGTGTCGCTTGAAGATGAACGCTCGTGCGTATCCACGATCGAGCGCAGCCCTATTCAAGACGACGGCGTCCTCGATATCGTACCCCGAGTAACTCATGACCGCAATGATGGCGTTCTGCCCGGCGCCGAGCGAGTCAAAGCCCACCATGTCGAGCACTTGACTCCGAACCATGGGTTTCATTGGATACACCAAAATATTCATCGGTGAAATGTCCACGCGAGAATACTGATTCAACCCCAAGCTGCCGATGGCCTGCTTGCCCATAGCGCACTGGTAGGTGTTTCGGGGCGACTGATTGTGGTGAGGGAAGGGAACCAGTCCGGAAACCACGCCCATGATTGTGACCTGCAACAACAGCACGAGCATGCACACTGTGAGAGCGACTCCGCAGTCCGTGATTGACAGAGAGCGCAACTCATACCGGGTCAATCTCCATGTGCGTGCAGTGTCGAGTAATGTGGGGCTCACGCAGCGCAACCATGCAGCTGTTCTCCTCGTTAGCGTCTACATACTCAATGACACCTTCTCGAATGAGACTAGGAAAGTCTCGCAAATTGTTTGTGAGCTCTTGAATGTGTCGCTCGGTTAGTTTCGGCTTGTGTGTCACTGGATCCAGAATGATCAGAGGCCGGCAGATGCGGCCACCGTCGCACGACACATACACACAACGTTCCACGATATGGAGGAACACCGACACAAATTCCCCAAGATAACCCCTGTGCAGCACATAATTGGTCTGAAATCAGCGACCACCCATTCACACTGTGCGAGTTGTTTGTGCCATGCGCAACGCACCGACGTCGCAATGCCCTCATTTGTCGCACAAGGCGATGTGGACTACGAGTAACGCCCACCAAGCGTCCATTCACAACAACAATGTAGTTGCTGCCGCTGTGCCTTTCGTGCTCCCGATTTGACGAAAACTGGATGTCCGCATCTTTCTTGGCCGACTCACGCTGTCGACACAAAACAGCACAAAGAACATGTCACGCACGATGAAGGCATGGCGTGAACGACGAGAATGGTGGGGTTCGCACCTGCGCGTAGAGTTCATGGGACGGTACCATACGAATGTCCTCCATACCCAATGCAAACAGCGACTGATTGATCGGTGCAGGATCCTGTGCGCACAATAATAACGTCACGAGGTGCCGGGGTTTTTTAAGAAGCAGCGCCGCGTGTGACGGAGTACACAAAGCGCACCTGATCCGTTGTGACATGAGCCAGGAGAGCGAGGGACTTTACAAGACCGCACTGGTCCCCTTCCGGAGTGTCGGCTGGGCAGACGAGGCCCCACTGAGATCCATGCAATGAACGAGGTCCAGAGATCTTTCGAGTCTTTTCTACGTTGGAGCGAATACGAGTGATGTGTCCCAGCGAATCAATGAAGGCCTCGCGCTTGATGGTTTCCGTGACTACATGCAAGAACCGAGACAAGCAGAGTTACATTGGTCGATGTCGCCACTATTCTCCATGCCGCAACAAACCTCCTTTCTCGTCTTTTCTGAAACGCTTCATGCGCCAGTTGCCCGTGGACAGCGCGTACACAAATGCGTTTGTGATCAGGTCAGTTTGGCGCTTGATGAAGTGCACAATGCTGAACGGCTGTGCGCGATTGGGCTTGCTCAGAACTTTTTCGGCCTGCTTCTTGAGTTCGGAGTTGAAGGTCTTGAAAGCGTCTTCAAAGAGCAGCAGCAACTGTGTCCCGGCCAGCTCGACGCGTTTGTTGCCATAGTTGTCCTTGTCAACAATCATCTTTGGTGCCTTGGCCGCAAGGATCATACGGCGAGCCATATGGCCAAGGTTGATGGCCTTTGGAAAGAAGTCGTAGCTGTACACGGCCACGTGCGGCATGAGCACCGTCTCGATGACGTACCGCGCCTCCTCCTCAGGGGACTTCGCCTTGCGTTGATACGAATTGTACTCGCGACGAGCAACCTTCCTTCCCATAAAGTGCAGTGCTTGTTGCTCGGTGAACACTTCGAGTTCAGCGGCTTCGGTGAAAGACGGGCCGAGCAAGTCCAGGATTTCAGGCTCAACGCCGACGAGGCCAGCAATCTGCTGTTCACTAGTGCAACCCATGGCCTTCATCGCAATCACAAACGGGATCCCGTCTGCGAAGTAGGAGGATCTCAAATAGAAGCGCGAGTCTTTCTGAGTAACGACGCAACGCGATTTCATGTGCATGGTCATGGAAGTTACTTCCGCCTGTAAAAAGCAAAAGCGCGCACAACATTGGGCACGTTACACAAACATGCAATCAAGCTCAACGACCTTCGACCATCAAACATGCAGCTCCATGAGCGAGCGTACCATGGTAAGACCTTTGTCATCGCGGTCCACGATGATACGGTTCTTGCAGAGTTCCTCTTTGATCAGAATGATCTTCTCCGCGCCCTTCACGATGAAATAGCCTCCAGGATCGAACGGGCACTCGTAACAATGCGCCAACTGTTGCCGGCTTTTTCCGTACAACTCGCAGTATTTCGATCGAAGCATGATTGGAATGGTGCCGATTTCAACATTTTCCTTGGAGTACAGCTCGCCGTTCCCGTTGTCATCGCCTGACCCGGGTGAATCGCGGCTGTACTTAATGTCAACGTAGAGTGGAGCCGCGTACGTCTGTCCGCGAATGCGGCACTCCATCGGCGTGATGTTGGTACGCTCCGTGACGTCAAACTCCACAACTTTCGGGCGACCGACCCGGATGCGCTCGTACTTGAGGTAAAAATTGCGCGCGGCGTCACTCTTCACTTCGGAGTTGGCGGCAACGACTTTTCCCATTTCGACGTCGATGAAGTTGTTGAAAGAATTGATGTGCTGCTTCAGCAATCCGCGCGTCTTCATTATTTCTGGCAAAAGCTTCCACTTTTGGTCCTGCAACCGTTTCGCCTCCGTCCGCTGGTCATCGGTAAGCGCAAACTGCGGCAGCGTTTTCTGCAAGCCGCCATCTTCGCCAATCCCCGGACTGGTGGGGAGGTCGTCATTTGCGTGCGCCGGCATCGTTCCTCGCCAGGAGACTCTCGCGAGTCCCTGCTTCGGCGCAACTGGGTAGCCGGTGTCGACTTTTCCTCCGACACCACGCGGCGCCCCGCGACTGCGTCAACACTGCCAAGTCAGGTGTTTCCGGAGTTGGTAAGGACAGGGACAGGGACCGCCCGTGAACCTCCAACGAATGTGTGTGTATTGGGTGTAAAACGCACAAAACCAGGAAAAAAACAGCACCAACGAAAGCGAGTCACCAGAAATATCGCGCGCACGTCGCTGGACACCCCGGCACTGTGTTGCATTGTCACGCAGCGGCAGATCGTACGGCCAGGTGCATTGCGACCTCCATCATGTGGTCCTGGTAGTGACACGCTGGTCGCTGCTGGGCAGATGACATCGGCGATTTTGCACACGGCGAGGCGGGCAAATCGACGCACGAACCAACGCACAAGACCAAACGCACACCTTCCCTTCGCTTCCGCCCATTCATCGCTTCCTTCTCTTCCGTCTGCCTCCTTCGTTGTCGTCATCGTCGCTGTTGTCGTCGCCGCCACTGTCGCACACTGCCGCCGTCCATCGTCGTCGTCTTACCGTCGTCGTTCCATCGTTCGCATTCGTCGTTCGTCGTTCGTCGTCTCTTCGTCCTTCGTTCGTCGTTCTTTTGTCGTTCCTTTGTCGTTCCTTTGTCGTTCGTCGTTCGTTCGTCGTTCGTCGTTCGTCGTTCGTCGTTCGTCGTTCGTTTGGAAGCCTTCTTGACACGCTCGACCAAGTTGGCGCCGCCAACAACAACAACTTTGAGTGAGTGAGTGGGTGAGTGAGTGGCCACTCCTCTGACCTCTCACTCACTCACTCACTCACTCACTCACTCACTGCCACGGTGTGTGTGCGTGTCTGTCTGCTCAATGACCACATATTCCATGCATTCCCGATTCCGGATACATCTACATCCCATTCTCCCCCACACCCCCACTCTAGAACATATCCTCATGTGGTACTTCTACGCAAAACGACGTCGTTCGTTGCTTCGTTCGGGTATTCAACGTTATTCCTATTAATGGATAACACTCTCTTTCACGGACTGTGAGTCTGTGGCTGACGGTATATCCTGAAATGGGAATACATCGTCGGAGTGTGTATGCCGGTGACTGCGTAAACGTGTAATTACAGCATGCGGCGCGGCGGCTGTCGCAGTCAGCCCACTCAAAGGTCGAAGTGTGTAAAAATGGATAAGACGTGTAATTACAGGAAAATAACGTGTAATTACACGGTGATTGTGTGTAATTACACGTTTGAGATGGTGGGTGTGGGTGAACGAACGAAGCGAACGAACGAAGCGAACGAAGCGAACGAAGTGAACGAAGCGAACGAACAACGAACGAAGCGAACGAAGCGAACGAAGCGAACAAAGCGAATGAAATGCAGCGAACGAATGAAGAGAACGAACGAAGCGAACGAACGAAGCGAACGAACAACGAACGAAGCGAACGAACGAAGCGAATGAAGCGAACGAATGAAGCGAACGAAGCGAACGAAGCGAACGCAGAGAAAGAAGTGAACGAAGCGAACGAATGAAGCGAACGAACAACGAACGAACGAAGCGAATGAAATGAAATGAAGGAAGCGAACGAATGAAGCGAACGAAGAGAAAGAAGCGAACGAACGAAGCGAATGAAATGAAATGAACGAAGAGAACGAAGCGAACGAAGCGAACGAACGAATGAAGCGAATGAATGAAGCGAACGAAGAGAACGAAACGACGGCTTACGGTCACTGTTCGAAGTTCGACGTTCGACGTTCGACGTTCGACGTCATTTGTGTATTGGTGCTTTGTGTTGTCGCATCGGTCGTCATCGTCGTTGTTTTGGTCGGTTGATTCGTTCGTTCGTTCATTGTCCCAAGTCTCGAGTGCAGTGTCGGTTCGTTCGTTCGTTCATCTGGTTGGGTGTGTTGGTAGGGTGGTTGGTTGGGCGGCGCAGTGGTGGTGGCACGCTTGCTTGTCATACTCTCGCCCGAAGGTATGTAAGGAAGGGAGGGCAACCATTTCGAAGGAGTACCCATTCACTTGCTGGACGGCTCTGCCTCGTTTCGCCCTCTGCTTTCTTTTGCTCGTATTTTTTGGACGGACTGTGTCGCAGTCTGCCACAACCAGTGTTCCGTGACACTTGCCAGAGTGTCTCGTCAGCGCCGAGGAGGAACCAGTGGTGCAAACACAACACACTTCGCTCAAAGCTCCTGCGAGCCGTCCACAGCACAGTAATGAAGCGCGACGACAGCGCGCCACCGGTCGTCGTGCCTCGGCATCTGGGTGGCTCCTTGGCGCCGGACGACACCGTGCACGCCGGTCTACATGTGTTGCACCCGCATCCCTTGCCCTCAGCAACGACGCCCAATGGGCGGCCATCACCGATGGCATTGGGCTCGCTATCTGTGTCCACTGACGGTGTCCCGGGCGTGAGTGTGAGGGACAGATTTGGGACAGCCGATATGGACAAGCACCTCGTCGGGTCGCCTAGTTCATTACCGACTTCGCCGTCCCGCAGCGGTGGAAATACACCTCCGAAGCGACAGCTGACACCGGTCGAGGTGGCCTTCAACGCGTTCAACACTCAAGTTGATGCGTGGGCAAAGAAGGGCGAGATGGAACGAGCTCAGAAAATCGTCGACGAGCAAATGATTGCCAAGGGCGTCAAGCCGAATGCGGTCACCTTTTCCACGCTCGTGGATGGTTGGGTCAAGAAAGGCGCGATGGACAAGGCCACAGAAGTGGTTGAGTGGATGATCAAGCGCAAGTTGTCCCCGAACGAAGTGACGTATTCTTCGCTTGCCAACGGTTGGGTCAAGAAAGGCTGCATGGATCGTGCGCAGGTACGACATACATCCACGAGGAAACATCGATGCTCTCCGATTTTTCTGCTTCTGGCGACTTCTGCTTCTCGGTCTGACCGCTTTGTGCTCGACTGTCTCGCAAATTTTCGTAGGCTGTGATTGACGAGATGCTGGCCAAGGGTCTGCCGCCGAATGAAGTTTCTTTCAACACGCTTGTGAATGGCTGGGTCAAGAAAGGTTTCATGGACAAGGCACAGCGTGTTGTCGACGAGCAAATGATCGCGCGTGGTCTCGCCCCGAATGAGGTATGGGCGTCAACCATGGCGTCTCACGCCTCCCTCAGCAGTGCCGTTGCCTTGGCAATTGCAGAAACAGGACCTGACTGTGTTATGCCTACGTGTGTTGTGAATGTTGTCAGGTCACCTGTAACACCCTCGTGAAAGGCTGGGCGCAAAAGGGCGATATGGATGAGGCGCAACTGGTTGTGGACGGCATGGTATCTCGGCGGCTCACGCCAGATGCCGTGTCCTTCAACACGTTGTTGAACGGGTGAGTTTTCACTGCTGGACGGGTGGTTGATTGTGTTCTGCCACTCTTAAAAAATTGGGCGGTTGTTTTGTCTGTGCCACTGTTGCCTTTGTGATGTTGTGTAGCTGGGTCAAGAAGGGGAATATGGCGCGCGCTCGGCGCGTGGTGGACGAAATGAAAATGCGAGGCAAGTGTTGATTTTGATTAGCACTCTGATGCTGTAAAAGAGTCGTATTCTCACGTCGCGTGTGTGTGTTTGTCTTCGTATCAGGACTGACACCGAACGCTGTGACCTACACAACGCTGGCGAATGGATGGGTGCAAAAGGGTGACATGAAGCGCGCTGAAGCGGTCTTCGCAGAGATGGAGGCCTCCGGGATCGCCCCCAACCTCATCACGTTTCAGGTGCGCGCGCATCATGACTTTGTGTGGCGATGGGGGGCGCCGCGGCTAACATTTCTGCTGTGTGAACAGACCCTCATTTACGGGCACACCAAAAGCAAGGACATTCAAAGTGCGCTCCGGGTGCTGGAGGTGTGTATCCGGTCCCTCGCTGCAACGCTGGGCTAGACTGTGTGCGCTGTGTGTCCGGTTCTCTTTTGACGGTTGTTTTATGTTCGGCGCGTGCTTCAGGCAATGAAGAGCAATGGCATTTCGCCAGCGACAAGGACTGCAAACTACTTCATCAAATATTACTCACAAACGGTATGTTGAGCCGATAGATTGCGCGTCGCAAGCACGTGAGTGTGTGCCAGTCACTCAACATTTTGCCACACTGTGTGTTATTATCAAGGCCAACGATGGGAAAATGGCATTGTACCACTTTGAACAAATGCTCGATGCAGGACAAGCCCCAGACAAGTACACTTGGAAAGCTTTTCACAAACGCCACATGGCGTTCCAAGACAAAGCTTGGGAGATCTACGAAGCGCGCAAGGCCGCAGGCTGGAAGCCCCGGCACAATCCTCGGCATTCGGAGGGTGAGCGCTGCCGGTCGGGTCCAAACGGTCGGCGTGGCCCGCCAAAGATTCACGGTGGATACCGTCAGAAGCATTGGGTAAGTACACAAGACTTCTGTGTGTGCTTGCAGTCTTTATGGCATTAACGTTTCTCTTGTCTGTGTGCGTGCGTGCGTGCACGTGCATGTGTGTGTGTGGTTTGTGTGTGGCGCATGTGCAGCACAAGCAGCGCACTCAGAATGACCACAACCGGCAGCATTCGCGGCAGCAGCAACAACAACAGCGGTCGCACCTTTTCGATTCGCAGGTGAGCACGGACACGATTGCACTCGCAGTTGCTCGCAGCGTCCTGAAGATAGTTTGTACATGCAATTGGTTTCACAGTCCGCAATGCAAAACCCTGACCGCTACAATAACAACAGCACAGCGCCGCACCAGGTACGCAGGCAACGTTCTCGACGCGTAGTGGCACACAAGAGCTTTCGTGATTTGGGGTTCCTGTTTGTGTGCTTTGCAGCAGCAGCGGGCGAAGTTTGGTGGCGAC
>ENA-OWNT01004435-OWNT01004435.1-seawater-metagenome-genome-assembly--contig:-NODE-4435-length-12345-cov-4.176394_pt1 | contig 12345 bp, 9 predicted proteins | sample MGYA00238136_ERZ651165 | MGnify/ENA primary metagenome ERZ651165 (study PRJEB26861, sample SAMN08777766) | seawater metagenome | isolation source: coastal seawater | place: USA: Florida | collected... | reverse complement strand
CACTGTGAACTGACCTGAACCAACACATGTACCGCCACCGTCTGTTGAAAAGCGATCAAAGAATGCCTGCGAAATACCACAGCGGTTTTATTAGCACGTGCAGGACCCCTGTGCACATTACCAAAATGAGAAATAGCGTCTGACCTGGGGCAGAAACTTGCCGAACAGTGTTCCACCCAACATATTGGTGAAACCATCAAAAAACATGTAGTTCGCCTTTGCCACAAACAACAATGGATTATTCATGGTTACAGTCGAATTGCAAATAGTCCTGTCACCTACCCCAACATTCTGTTTGCCCCACAGATCTGCGGACGAGACTACTAACAGAGGCCACAGGCCCCCAAACGCCAAGCCATTAATCGCGGTCGAAATATACAGTACCTGCAATTGAAGTATTGTTCAGTTTATAAGCGGTGTCCGCGACTGCAGTTGCAATAAAGCACCAAGGGGCAATCACGGCACTGACTGCTATTCCCCCTGGGCAGCACAGCTTCGCACTTACCGTTTCACCTTGCACTAGTTGCATGGCATTTCCCACAATCGTCAGCTGTATTCAATCAAGCTCATTAGTGCACTGTCGACGGGAGTCAAAAGTCGTTCAGTGATGCACGTACGAGGAGAACCAATGAAAAAAACGAAACCCTTGATATTCGAAAGCGACTGTTGCATTTGCGCGCCTTGGGGTCGCTGTGGTCGCCGTGTTCCGCACCAGTGCTCTGGCACCGTGCGTCAGCCGCAGATTGGCGTGCTAACGCAATGTCAGGCCTGAATACGACGATTACGAACACACATTCAAATTGACGGCGTTCCATTTGTGAATCAACTTTAACGCACCAAACTCCGAAAAGAACTCGCCCAAGAGCTTGAAATCTATGATTTCATTTTCAACAATCAGCAATGAATAACACTTCAGACTTCATGCAAGGTACGAACGTTGAGAACAGAGTCACGCCGATCGACGGCGCAGCGGCCGACATTTCCTCCGACGCACACAGCTCGTTTACGTTTGTGGTGAACATAAAACCGGCTCCTCCCAATGCAATCGTTACAAACCTGACGACACACACGATGGTTTAGTGTGATGTATATATTGCGTGTTGCAAGGAGTCAATAACGAACAGTAGAAGGTAGGCGTCAAAGCTGCAAAGGACTTTGAGCAGCGAGGTTTCTCCGAATACGGCCGTAATCTCCTTGCTCTCGTTTCCTTTGTCGTTTCGTGCGTTGGTATTTTCTTCTCCAACGACTTCTTGCAAAAGTGGTACTTCCCGGTTGGTGTCATGCTCTTCAAGCACATTGTCATTATCGTTGCCGGTACTACTGCGCAGGAACAATGCCACGACTCCCACGACTGGAAAAAGAAGTTCAAGCACGATCAGTCCCAGCATGCACTGCATTACAATCGTAAAGTTACTGGAATCCTACAAAATACAGAAAGTGCGAATGTTCAAGCATCAGTCGGCAGCAAAGGTAGCAACAATTGCATGCCATGACAAACCTGGAGCGCATTCTCCAGAATGCCAGCAGTTGTCACGGTCGCGATGAACACAAACAGGCCCCCGAAGAGAAAGCGGAACATGCATTTTCGATCACGAACAGCTCTTGCTCCCATTTTAGGCTCATTCTTTGACACTCGCACCAATGGTGAAAGGAGCACCGCAAAAACGAACACGAAGCCAGCGATCAACAACAGAAACCGGAGCGTTGAAGGAGAGTTGTCTGGCACCCCAAAGCTTGCCACGTATGTCTGGGTGTACAACCCTCCACAAATACCGACAAACCCTTTCACAAATCCGACCGCACTTCCCTTTTGACCGGGAAAGTTTCTAACAACTGCTGCAAAAACTCCAGCAGTGATGCTTCCACTTGAGAAGTATATGAGAAACATCAATGTTGAAAAAATAACGAGAGGGCCTCGCCCAGGATCATCAGGAAATAGTGGGGTAGCGTCGATTGTACCAACGCCCACCAAATAGAACAACGTAAAGCTCGCCACCATGATGATCCCGCCAAGCAATACAGCGATAGATGGCCCACACCTATCGGTAATGACCCCACCCACAAAGGTTAATACACCGCTGAAACCGCCTACCATGGTGATGGTATCAAGCTCGCCTATGGTGAAATTGTAGATGTTATGCAGTGATCCGGAGTACACCCCAAAGACGTAAGAAGTCCCGGTGGCCATCGCCGCATAGACGCAGGCAACCATGGCAATCCAGCGCATGTCACAAGCGCGACGTGGAGTATCCACCGTCATTTTGTAAAGCGTTGGTCCACACGAAGTAAAGACAACGAGAGACTAGTAGTGGCAACGATGCATTGCCTGAAAAGCTGTCAATCAAACTCGATAATTCAACCAAAATTTGTCCACCTCGGCCGCTCTCCAAACAATACTGCGAACAAAACCAACTCCAATTTTGTGCCATTTCCAAGTTCCTTTGAAACTGTGTCAATTACGTGCCATCGCGTACGCGAACGAAAACTCAAGCAAGGAATGGTGAAGAACGTACGTCTCGAAGTTCATGGCAACCTGTCCACCGCTCGTCCTCCTGACGCATGACCGCAACACCGCAACCGTCCGACCGCCGACTGTGCACGTCAGTCGTCAGGCTGAGGTTTTGCGATTGCGACAACGCATTGACTGCGACCATCAGCCTGTGTATGATAATGTTGGAAATCTGCAAAAACCCAGCGTCTCACACATTCTCACACATTCGACCACTCTGTTGGCGCATGAGCGCGCCAGCGTGTCAGGAGCGTGTCAAGGCCGTGTCCGGGCGTGTCTGAGCGTGTGGGGAGCGTGTTGAGGCCGTGTTGGCAGCTCGCGCGCCAACCGCCGTCACAGCACTGGCTCACAGCACCACATCAAAGCAACACACGGCTGCAACATGACGACCCCACGAGAGGTAGGTGGTGCGACAAGTGGTATCTTCCCTAACAGCTAATGTATGGATTGTGGAGGCGGACAGAGTTCGCATTGCGTCAACGAATTCGAATGAAAGGCGACTGCAACTTTTTGTGCAAAATATATTTTCGTTGCATCGTATGGTTGCTCTCGATTTATTTGCTCTGCGAAATGCAAAACAATATGAATTGTCGCCATCATGATGACGCGAAGGCTGGTGAAACGTGCTTGAAGTGCTTGAACAGTTTTCTATGTGATCCTTCAGTCCTCCCGATCCAGATCGGCAGGATTTTGGAAGAGTTGCTCTCGGCAGTACGAGCAAGCTTTCCTGGAATGCGATTGCAGTCCAAGACAAGGTTGTGGAAGGCCGTAGTAGCCGGCATTTTGGTGTGTGCACAAAAACATTCAGATCATTTGAGCAAGCTGTATGAAATACTTGTCGGCGGATTTTTGCCGGAAGAGCTCCTTGCGACGGTAATACCGGCTTTGGTCGACAATATTTCGGCAACGGTCGATGGTGCGGTGCTGGTGATTCAACTGCTGAGTTTCTCCGCCCAAACAAACGAAAACTGTCGTCGAATTGTTTCAACGATTCCACGACTTGTGCATTATTTGCTGTCATGCGTATTCAGTGGAACAGCTGCAACGAAAGAAGCTGCTCTGTTTCTGACATGGTATCTGCTCGGGCATGTTCCAAGTCAAGACTTCGAAAACGACGACTTTAGCATCGTGAGCGCGGTCAAATCGAGTGTTGTTGACCATCTTGACAGTTTAACCAAGTTCCTCTCAAAAGATTCTTCACCACAACTTCAACTCAACTTGTTGGGTTTGTTGTCAAGGATCACGCAGCATGACTTCGCTGCCGGCGGCGACGATTTGGCGCAAGCTGTACTTGGTGGGCGCGAACCAACAATATTGCAGAGATTTCTTTTTGCAATGGTCAATGTACGTTTATCATTGTCGGCAATTCTGTTTTGTTTGGCATTCGACAGCAGTTTGAGTAAACTGTGCATGCAGGCACCAAGCAATGTTGCCGCCGCTGTTGCTATGTTTCTGAACACGATTGGTACAACACAATCAGCCACCACCACACTACTTCGGCAGAATGTGCTGGACTACGTGCACGAATGTTTGCGCAAGTGCGACCCTGTGCATCACGTGTTTCTGCTGGAATTGACATTGACGATGCTGCATCAAGCGAAACAGCTTCACATTCCAATACCTTATATATTGAGGGCTTTCAAAATTGTATGCGAGTACATGAAAGGGAGAGTCAACTCCTTGCCGTTGATGACTGTGGTCCAAAGTCAATGCGCACTTACAGCAAGTGTTGATATGCTGTGTAATTGCGCCTTCGACCACACCGACACTTTTGCAAACAAAGAAACATCAATGCACGTCGATTTTGTCAACTTATCAGACGTTTTTGACATTGAAATTGAAACTTTGGAGTATTTACACCACATCTTGGTGGAATCGATCACTGATGAATCTGTGGTTGCTCAAAGTTATCGCCTCGTGCAAGATCTCTCATGTTGCATGGCGCTGGCAATAAGGCAACTAACATTTCGGATGACGAGCCAGCAGCAAAGTCAAATCTTGTCAGAGAAGGCTGGGAAGTGTTTTCGCTGCACCATTACTATTCTCGAGAAAATGTTCAAGCTGCAGGGCGAAAATGTCGGAAATGTCGGCATAATACTCAACAACGTCCCGCAGGTGTTTCATACTGCAGCAATTGTTGTGGAAATGGTTTCTCAAGAGCGTCTACCCCCAAGTTCATTGGACAATGTCAAATGGCTTGTCATCAAATTCGTACAAGGACTCGAACATGCCAGTGACAGCGAGTCCATGACATCGGCAGCACTTGAACTGCTTATCGTACTTTTGCGACGCAACGACATGCACGGTTTGAACTTGCCGATTTCCTCGTTCATCAAATTGTTGCTGGAAGGCTTTCAGAAACTGCAAGTCGAATCACAACGACTCGCTGCGGAAATATTTCTACAGTTGCTTCATAGCAAAGGATATTGCACGGCTCCGAGTGCGGCAAGAATCACTTGCACCCGTTCGCTCCTCTTAAGACTACGTGGGTCGACTTTCGCAGCTCTGGAGTCGTCTATGGCGAAAATTGTAAACACTCAGATTACCGCTTCTAACCAGGCGATGACGTGGAATGTTGCGTCGCAAGTCGCACATTTTTTGGCGATAGTTCGTATGCAAATTCAACAAGCGAGCACCTTCACTGCGGAAGAAGCTAAGTCACTGTTGTCACTGACATCGCAAGCGCTTAATTGTTTGAGCGTCGGCATTTCCTTGAATGGCCAAGAAACTTGGTTTGCAGTGAGCAACACTTTGAGCATTCTAGCAGCAGTCTATCGTGCCGTCCCTGAACTCCTATCCGAGACTCTGTGCAAGGCATTTTGCCCTGTCATAAAGCGTGCATCAGATTTGCAGGGCGCGTATCCTGACGGTCTTGCACAGATTCAAGCCGTTGCCCTTTTTGATGTGGCCTTTGCTAGCAAGCATTTTGAACGTTTGTTGCGACCCTTAGTGCAACAAAAATTTGAGAAAATGGAAATTGATCAAGTGCAAATGATTGCGGGCAGTATGCTTCCCTGCAATCGAGCTCTGGAATTTGTATTCTCAAATATTGAACAAGCTCTTTTAAAGAGCATGCAAACTCGCTTTGGGGCAGTATCTTTCATCACAGCATTGAATTTTGGGACTCAAATCTGTCGAGCACTAATTTCTTCCGCATCGATGACGCAAAAACAGTGTGATCAATACTTCACCCTCTATGAACACTGTTTCAAACGATGCCTTGCGTCTGCTCGATGTGATACGGTGATAGCCTGCCTGCAAGCGATGAAGACGTTACTCACGCTAACACGGCGAGCGGATAAATGTATGTCAACGGTGCAACAAGCAATTGAAGTCCTTGTTGGACAGTGGCCAAACATGCAAACAGAACACGAGTCGGAAGAATTGTCGCTAAAATTGGTGGAATTCGTCCACGTTGCGACTCAGATCGTATGCCAATTAAGTGATGATGGTGAAAGTGAACACGAAAGCCCATGCATTCTAACCCGCAGACAATTCATCAAAATGTTCGTCGACAACGAAGGCATTCGAACTCTCTGGTTCAAATTTTTGATGGACAACATCTTTGGCGAAAGTTCGCGTTCAAGTTTGTTTGACCCCTGCCTACTATGTCTGCAAGCATTTTCTGGGGTTGTTATTCGCATTGGGGATGATTCCGCGCAGCTTCGGAAAAGGAAGAAAAGATCTCACGAGAGTGTGTTCCTCCTTGGATGCAAGTTGTTGCCTTTTGTCAACGCCAGAAGCCAAATGAAGCGATTGTTTCATCGCTCTCAAAGTCAGACCAACAAATTCGTGACCTTTCGATTGTTGCACAATCTACTTTTGTTGCGCCGACTTGAAGTTTTCCCGGTTGAGCAATCGCCCGTCGCCGGCAAGTTTGCACCTCACATCAAGCTTATTATTTTGCAAGCTCAGACTGTGCTACTGGATGAAAGCAGTGAACATATTCATGAAGTCAGCAACCAAATTGTCATGAGTTTGCTCGCCAACTTGAAATTTGCACGGCTATGCCACGAAGCCACTTGCAAACCCGTTCGGGACAATGCACAAGGTTGTGCAACAACCATCACTGAATCTGGGCTTTGCCTATTCGGGAACGTTTGGAGCAACTTTGTCTTGCAAAAAGCACTTGACGCAGCTAATTTGTGCATGTCGTGGTCGACAGCGCTTTTACACTTGCTTACTATTCACATCACAACAGCGGATGACCCATCACTACAATCGTCAAGCACGGCAATTACAGAAAACGATCAGAGGAGCCTCTTTTGTTCATTGAATTTCAATTATGGCCAGTTAACAAATCACCGTCGAGGCGGAGACAGGGAGAGCGGACATTCTTGTTGCCGAAGGATCCTGGCTCATATGGTCGTCTTCCTTCTTATTTTCGATTCGCCAACTTTCACTTCTCCCGAGGACCTTCAGTGTGAAGTTCTTCGTTGGATTGGTCAGCATGTTGGAAGGGTCTTGTCAGCACTTCGTTGGGCTGCGTCATCGAAAAAGCAACAAAAAGCGAAAAGGTTCAAGTGGAGGAGCCTAGGAGATAGCTGCTTGATGGAATTCTTCGAAGATTTGCGAAGAAATGCAATCACAGCGAGTGTGTCTCAAGTTGTTGGCTCGGAATGGAGAAATCCCTGCTTGATGTGGACCAGACTTGTTGCAGACCCTGCTTTGAGAAAGTCGTTGGCAACCGCACCTGCTATTTCGAAAATCCATCAGCTGTACTCCCTGATTACGGCACCTGGACCAACAATTCAACAACGCTTTGTACGACATGCCCACCCAACCGTTTGACACGGTATCGGGTCACAACTGCGACACAAATAAGATAAGGTGACACATTCAGTTTAATTTAAAAATGGAATGCCACAGAACTACTTCTTCTTTTTCTTGTGTGCTCCGCCCGGACCCTTGCGCCCACCAGGGCCCCCCTTGCGTGGACCACCACCTGGTCCACTCTTGGCCACTGGTTGTGCGGATGCGGCACCACCGGCTTGCAATTGTCGTAGCTGTGCTTTGAGCTTCTTCAATTGTGCAGTCTCAATCGACGCCGTTGCTTTGTTCGTGACAGTCTTGCAGCGCTGTGCAAATTGAAGCGACGAGACAGTTTCTGGGGCGTTGTAGTCCGCTGGGGAAACGTTCACAAACATAAGAGTTTTCGCGTTACCTCCCAAACAATCTTTCATCAACTGGGTCAGCACGGCGTCGCGGTACGGCACGTGCGCTTTGCCGGTTGTAAGCGCGGATATGACATTTCCAAGCGCTGACAACGACTGATTAATAGATTTGGCTTCTTCCATGGTGTCACCACTGGCTCCAGTTTTATCAGCGCGTTCGCTGCCCGCAAGGTCAACAAGCGTGAGCTTACCTGTTGTTGAAACTTTCGACTTCAAATTCGTGGCCTCGATGAAAATTATTTGGACGAGGTGTGAGCGTGAACTCTCGCTGTTCATGAGCGTGGCAGCAACGTGTCGTGTTGCCATGCCCGATTCTAGAGCTTTGTCGAGTTCCGCCGCAGAATTCAACTCAGGGGTGACTGTGCCATTCTCCACATACACGCTGCCGCTTGCATCCGTCTTGACGTACAGCTTCGGCTTGGATCCCGAAGATGTGTTCAATAGATCTACGAGTTCGCTCTTGTAAATTTCGTACATACTAGCCTTGCACACGTAGGAAAACTTGTCGGAATCCTTCTTGAAAATGTTAAAGAGTTCCGAGCGAGCCCGTGGGGAAACTCCCAGCAGCTCAGGAGGGTCTTCTTTGCCCATCATCGTAAATGTTTTGCCAGAACCAGTTTGGCCGTACGCGAAAATACACACGTTGAAGCCGTCACATGCGGATTGGCACAGACGCTTGGTGTCTGCGAACACTTCTGCTTGAGTTGAGCCTTCGCCTTCATTCGGGAAAACTCGGTCAAATTCAAAATCAGCTTTAGCAGGGCGTCCACGTGCCTCGTACTTGACACCGATGGAGTATTCGTCGGGGCACTTCACTGCCGCCTGACAACCACGTTTGATTTCACTGCCACTGAGAGGACGCACACGGCAAAAGACTCGGATTTTGCCCTTCAAGTCCTCCAGCTCGTTGTAAAACTTGCGACGCATGGCTTGTTCTTTGAGATATTTCTTTTCCAACACTTTTTGGTCGGCTTTCAGGCGTTTCATCGTTTCGGCAACCTCGGCATGCGCTTTCTCCATTGCCGCCGCTATTTCAGCAGTTGCCTTCTGTTGCAACTGCGACTTCAGGTTCGCTTCGAACGTTGCTTGTTCATCCCGAAGTTGAGCTTTTGCGGCTTCAGCACTCTCGAGTTGATCCTTGAGGGAGTCCGTTGTGGATGTCAGCTCTTCAATTTGTTGCTCAGACTGCTCGATTTTCTGCTGCAACTCATTGATCTTCGAGTTCAATTCCTTCGCGTCTGCATTGGCACGCTTGGTCTCGTTGGCTGCCGTCGTTTGAGCTTCGGCCAGTTGCTTTGTTAATTTCGCAAGCGCCGCAGCATGTTTCTTGGCGTCTTCTCCCTTGGCTTCACTGGCGGCTTGCTCTGCGGCTTGGACCTGCTCCTCGCGAACCGCGGACAATTCTTTCTCCAATGCGGCGATTTTGGCATGTTCGGGTTCCAAAGCAGTGTCGACTGCAGCCTTGACTCGCTTTTGCACCTCCGCTTCATCCACTCCGCCAATAGCAGCTGCTGCAACAGCTTTTGTGGCAGTTCTTTGGCTCTTCATGTATTGCGCGCGCAAATTTCCCAGTTTTGCGATGGCATCTTTTTCAGCTTTTTCAAACTGGTCTTTCTGCAGCTGCAACTTTTCGCATTTCACTTGCAAGTTGAACATGAGTTCCTTCATGACGCGAACGGCATGCTTAGCGCCTTGTTCAAACGCTTGGGTTTGGAATATTGGCGTTGCCTTCGCCTGCATTAAATTGACGTTGAAGTGAGACATGAGAGTAACGCACGGACCAAACTCGCATCGCCTGTCCACAAACACGTACCGTCGCGCTACGTTCCAGCGACTTTTTGCTGGATACAGCCGTGCCCACTCCTTCTTTTGTAAACACTGAGGCCAAGAGTCCTTGCAGCTCACTTTCGGTCGCCTTTGCCTGGTTTGAGCCGGACCTCGTAACGTTGGCTGGGCGGGCGCTAAAAGTATCGAGGTTCATGTCCAATTCAGACAGCAAATCATCAATTTCGTCTTCGCCACCGCCCCCACTGGCATGCCCAGCTGACTTGCCACCCCGAAGATTGTCCAGGAAGGCATCGTACGCGGCGTCGCCGCTGCGCTTGGCAGTTCCTGCCGAAGTCAATAACGCCACGTGTTCTGAGAGTAGCACGTCATTGGCGTAATCAACTGGAAGATAATCTTCGAGGTCCTGCGCGACTGGATCGGCGCCGGCGCGCAGCAGTAGCTCCACAAACTCAACATCGGGAACAAGCGCCGCGTAGTGAAGGGCAGTACAACCGGTGGACGTTTCAACTGCGTTGACATTGGCCCCGTGCCGCAGCAGTAGGTCAGCGACTTCAACACTGTGTGTCCCGTCAGCGCATGCAAAATGCAGCGGCGTGGCTCCGCTGCTGTTTCTCGTATTTACATCGACATTGTCTTGCTCGATCATCAGTTTGCACGCCTTTTCGAGTCGATACTGGCATGCAATCATGAGCAAAGTGTTGCCGTTGTCGTCAACAGTGAGATAGTCGACATTTCCTCCCTGTAACGAAGTGTACACGAGATTGTCTGTGTGCTGGTCACCCATCCCGCAATATGGTAGCAGTTCAAAGAGTTCAAGCGCAAGTTCTTCCCCTCCATCGTTCTCTTCGTCGGAGGAGGATGAGGTAACATCGTCCAGAAGTTTGGTGCTGTCGAGCCGGCTTACGTCATTTTTATTGGAACTGCCTGACACGGACGAGTTGGTTGACTGAGCCTTAGGGGCCACCTTGGCTGTTTCACCAGGTTGAGCGCCAGCTGAACCTGCAGCGACTCCATCTGCCGTGGACGCTCCATTCCCCATTGTGGATGTCTGCTGGAGCGAAGGCTAGATTTCTTCACGCAGGATCACTCATTGTTGCGCGGCTCTCAACCTAAGCGTCCGTTCAATCATTTTCCTTCTGTAATTTTACGTTGGTCGTCTTGCAGACAGAAAACTGCCGTGCGATGGCGCACCCAACACCGACGTCTCGGCACCCTCGGAGCAGGTGTTTTTCTTTTGTGTGTGTTCAGCTGTGCTGGCCCCTATCGCAGCACACGGCACTGATTCTTCCATATGTCTATCTTGCCGTCCGTCTTCCACACCTCGTCGCGTCTCTCAAGCCAAATTTTCGTTCTCCGAACTGTAACATCCTTTCGAAGGCATTGCGAACGACTAACGAACGCTTTCAGTCAGGGTCAACGGGAGAAGGACAAACGGTGGAGGAAGAGACTAGGGACGACCAAGGAATGGACGGGAAACCACGGTGCAGCAACGACGACGACGACGACGACGACGACGACGAGGTCGACGACAACAATTGCAGCAACCAACACCGCCAACCGCAGCACCACAGCCCAACAAAACGACCATCACAAAAAAACGGATGCACCAACGAACGAACGAACGCACCAACCAACCAACCAACCAACGAACCAACCATCGAACGCACGCACAAACGCACGAACGCACAGACGGACGGACGGACGGACGGACGCTCAATCGAAACCGCCACTCAAAGTCACTCACTCACTCACTCACTCACTCACTCACTCACTCACACACTCAGTCGTTCCGCAGTGGACTGAACTGTTCCAGCCAGGAGAGTGAGTGAGTGAGTGAGTGAGTGAAGTGGCTGGCTGGCTGGGTGACAGTGCTGATTGATAGTCACTCACTCACTCACTCACTCACGTCCTCAATCGAACGGACACTCACTCACTCACTCACTCACTCACTCATTTACATCGAACGACCGAACACATAAACGTTGAATTACTGTTTGTAGATAGTATCCCGAATGATGTATTGTTACCATATTCTCAGATTCCTTCCGCTCAAAACATTATCTACTTTTGAGAATGTGTGTTTTCCTCACCGCGTTTGCCTCTTGCTTGGGGAACGCAGTCTTCTGAAAGTGCGTGTTCAGAAGTACACAGTACTGACAGACGTACTAAAAGTACAGGTCACGATGTATGGTAGATGGCAACGTTGCAACGTCGCAACAACGAACGGCGGCGTCCAACGAATCGAACAAACGAACGAACGAACGAACGAACGAACGAACGAACGAACGAATGAACGAACAAACGAACGAACGAACGAACGAACGATGGAGTGAGTTTTGATTGGAGTGGTGAATCGCAGTGGAGGAAGGTGGCGACCGACGAGTGACGAAGTGACGAAGACGAAGTTGCGCTCGCCTTTTCATCCGTCCGTCCGTTTTAGTTAGGTTTCGACTTTTCGCGGCTACCCGCAGAGAGTAGTCCAGAAAAGACAGAACAGAACTGTGTGGTTGGGTATAGGGAGCACTTAGTCCATCGTCCATCGTCCATCGTCCATCGTCCATCGTCCATTGTCCATTGTGGATTGTGGCACTGTGGCACCATTGCATTGCATTTCACTCGGAGTACAGTACTGAAGTACGGGGGAAGGAAGGAAGGATCACTGAGTTGATTGAGAGGGGGGGGAGTTCCAACAAGTTTTCATTTTGGTGGTTCGTTTTTGGTTGTTGGTTGTCTTTTCGTGGGGGGAGTTTCCTTCTTCCTTTCTTCCTTTCTTCCTTTCTTCCTTTCTTCCTTTTGCCTTTCAGTCCGTGCGGCCTCGTGTTCGTTCATTCATCCACGCGTGTGTGCGTGCAGGCAGGCGGGCGGGCGGGCGGG
>ENA-OWNT01004434-OWNT01004434.1-seawater-metagenome-genome-assembly--contig:-NODE-4434-length-12346-cov-4.314207_pt1 | contig 12346 bp, 11 predicted proteins | sample MGYA00238136_ERZ651165 | MGnify/ENA primary metagenome ERZ651165 (study PRJEB26861, sample SAMN08777766) | seawater metagenome | isolation source: coastal seawater | place: USA: Florida | collected... | reverse complement strand
ACTTTTTAAAAAGTCGACGCCTAATAAGCCTAAAGCGCCAGAGGTCATGGGCCTTTACCTTGGCGGTTCATTCGAACTAGATAATTTAAAGATGTCGCTTATAGAGCCAGAACTTACCATTGAAGGCGCCGCGCGTTCCCAGCTAATTCAAGCGGTAGGCGAAGCACCACTTGATACTGGCGGTACGCTACTTCGCTTTTATACCGATGACGATGCGTTCCTGCAGGTGGTGTTAGACGGTGGTATGACTGAAAACCATATTACCGATGTAAAACTTTGGCACTTTTATGATACGCAAACCATTGGCAGTAGCGCACAATGGAATGACTGTTTGAAAAACATCATAAGCAAACCCACTTACGAATTAGATGGCAAAGTGTATACGCGAGTGTGGGAAGCCGTAGGTGATGAATCTCCTCCAGTAGCGGTTACTGAAACCACTTACGAAGAAGACGGCGATGTAAGTAATACAGACCAGTTTATGATGCTATACGAACGCCCGCTTGATAACGACAGAGTTGAGACCTTGCTTGTTGTTGGCGAGGAAAAACAAGTTGGAAATAATATGGATCGTTGCCTTGTTATATCAACAGGCTTCGATATTCAACCTGCAGATATAACAATTAACGGTTAATAAAAAAGGATTATCTATGGAAACCATCATGCATTCTCTATCTGGCCTTGGGAGCTTCGCACTTTATTTCGGCCTTTCTATTGTGTTTCTTTTTATCTTCAAACTAGCTTACGCGCTAGTGACTCCTCATGATGAATGGAAACTTGTAAAAGAAGACAAGAATGTAGCCGCTGCCATTGGGTTTGGCGGTGCAATTATTGGTTTCGCCATTGCGTTAGGTGGAGCGGCCTCTAACTCGGTCGCAATTCTTGATTTTGCAGTATGGGCGCTAGTTGCACTCATTGCACAGTCACTTGCGTTTGCCCTACTACGCTTTAGCTTTATGCCGAAAATTGCTGAACGCATTGACAATAATGAAATATCAGCGGGCGTTATGCTGGCAAGTATGTCAGTAGCAGTTGGCCTGTTAAATGCGGCTTGCATGACCTACTAAGGGGCGCGCTGATGACTGAACTAAAACACAATATTAATGCAGAGCCACGGAAGTTGAAGCGAAGCAAAAGTATCGATCTAACCCGTATGCGAAAAGCGTTCAGCGTTAAACCTTTAGCCCTTAGCGTTGCAAGCATAATGTTAAGCGCCTGCGGTGCAGAGCGGGAAGATGCAACGATCTATACTTCGCTTGAAGATTGTAAGCAGGACTTCCCTGACGCTATTGAACACTGCGAAGCGGCATATCAAACAGCCGTTGACGAAGCCATGCGTACCAGCCCTCGGTTCAAGTCAGAATACGACTGTGAATATGAGTTTGGGCCTAATCAATGCCAGTACGTGAACAACAACAGCGGCAGCTTTTTTATGCCGTTTATGGCCGGATATATGGTGAGTTCACTACTATCGCCTAACCGCTATTACTCTCAACCGCTTTATACATCTTATTCGTACAACTCCCCTTTCCGTTCACGTTGGATAACTGCCGATGGCTATGTGTTTGATGGCGATATACGAAAACGCAACTATCGCGTTAATAAAGACGTTTATAAACCGAAACCTACCGTAAACCGCACAATGAAACGCGGCGGCTTTGGTAGTAGCGTTCGCGCCAAATCATCATGGGGCAGTAGCGGCCGTAAAGGCGGCTGGGGCGGCTAGATATGTTTAGAATACCATGCCAGCCAAGAAAGGGCTGGCAGCAGCTGGCGAACGAATTCGGCTTTCACTTTCATACCATGTATGGCGAGCCTTACTGGGACGAGAGTGCTTACTATCAGTTCTCGTTGAATCAAATTGAAAAAGATTTAGAAGATCCAACGGCAGAGCTTCATCAAATGTGTCTTGCCGTCGCCGATGAGGTGGTAAACAGCGAATCACTATTAACGCAGTTTTGTATACCTGAAGCACACTGGGACACCGTAAGAAGTAGCTGGTTACAACGCGACCCTAGCTTATATTCCCGACTTGATTTGGTATATAACGGCAACGGCCCCGCAAAACTGCTTGAGAACAATGCAGACACCCCTACAAGCTTATATGAATCAGGTTTTTGGCAATGGCTATGGCTGGAACAAAACGTTGATGGTGGACTCCTTGCCCGCCATGCAGACCAGTTCAACAGCTTACAGGAAAAGTTAGTACACCGATTTAAAGAAATTGCGTTGCATTACGGCATCAACCAGCTGCATATGGCGTGTTGTAAAGACACGGTGGAAGATAGAGGTACAGTGCAATACCTTCAAGACTGCGCAAAAGAAGCCGGGCTTGCCGCTGATTTTGTTTTCGTTGAAGACATTGGCCTTGCAGATACTGGCGTATTTACCGACCTTCAAGACAACCCAATAACCGATTGCTTTAAACTATATCCTTGGGAATTCATGCTTCGCGAAGAATTTGGCGATGTACTTGACGACGCCGGCGTCAATTGGCTAGAGCCTGCGTGGAAATCAATTCTGTCAAATAAGGCATTGTTACCCCAGCTTTGGAAACGCTTCGAAGGCCACCCTAACCTGCTTCCTGCGTACTTTTCAGAAGATATAAAAAGTCAGACTATGTCAGGAAAGTGGATTAAAAAGCCCCTTTTTTCTAGAGAAGGTGCCAATGTATCGCTTATCCAAAATGGTGTAGAGAGCGAACTTAGCAGTGGCCCTTATGGAGAAGAAGGTTTTATTGTTCAGGCTTTTGAACCCTTACCGGTTTTCGAGGGTAATCATACTCTTATAGGCAGTTGGCTTGTTGACGACATGCCAGCAGGTATTTCAGTAAGGGAAGATAAGTCAGCGATAACGCAAGACCTATCTCGCTATTTGCCCCACATCATCTTGTAATGTGTTCAGCGCGCACGGTTTGCTTTATTTCGATGCAGCAATAAAAAGGAAATGCAAATGAAGCCATTGTCTTTTCAAATACGCGTTTTATTAACCCTAGGCGCATTGCTTATTGTGATAGAGGTGGCGAATCTTCTAACGGGTAATGCGCTCAATCAGTTTGGTGTTGTGCCACGTTCATTGGCACATTTACCCTATGTTTTTACCGCGCCTTTCTTGCACGGCACGCCTACCCATTTAATGGCAAACCTAGTGCCATTACTACTTTTTATGTGGCTCTCCATGCAATGGGGAAAGCGCACTTTTTTAATTGCTACGTTCAGTGCATTGTTAATTGGTGGGTTAGGCGTGTGGCTGTTCGGCCGCACGGCAACACACATTGGCGCAAGTGGCATGGTATACGGCTACTTTGGGTTTCTTGTTCTTGCTGGCTTCAGAAGTAAGAAAGTGCGATATCTGCTAATTTCACTGCTAGTCGCTGCGTTATACGGCGGCATGCTTGTAGGTGTTTTACCTACATCAAAATTTATTTCCTTTGAATATCACTTATTTGGCTTTATTGGCGGCTTAATTGCCGCGTGGCACTGGGCACGATAATTAGATTCCGTATAATTGAACATAAGACTTAAGATTTAAAATAACTATGTCAGCAGTACAACAACCTACACAACAGAACCAAGGTTTTTTCGGTAACCTTGCTTTTAACATTATCATCCCCGTGGTTTTGATGAGCTACGCTAGCTCAGAAGAATATTTAGGGCCTGCTTGGAGTATTGTAGCTGCATTGAGCTTCCCTATCGGCTATGGCTTATGGGACTTGAAAGCATCGGGAAAAGTTAACGGCTTTTCTATTCTGGGTATCATCAGCGTGTTATTAACCGGTGGTTTTAGCCTGTTAAAGCTTCCTGCTGAATATATTGCAATTAAAGAAGCTGCCATTCCCGGTATTATAGGTATTGCAGTACTGGTTACCCAGTACTCCAACAAGCCACTCGTTAAAATGCTAATTTTGAATGACCAGATCATCAATTGGCCACATTTAAATTCGGTGCTTGATGCAAAGGGTAAGCAAGCTGAATTTAAGAAAAAAGTAGCGGTGAGCTCTTACATTGTTGCCAGCTCGTTTTTCCTATCCTCTGCGCTTAACTATATTTTAGCCAAGATGATACTTGTGAGTGAGCCGGGCACAACCGCGTATACCGAAGAGCTAGGCCGAATGACAGCACTGAGTTACCCCGTTATCGTTATACCAAGCATGATATTGCTGATTGCCGCCCTATGGTACTTGTTCGCACAAATCAAAAATATTACCGGTGAAGAGCTCGATAACTTCATCAACCAATAAAATTAAGGGCCGCTAGGCCCTTTTTTAATGTCTGTAGCACAGAGTTATATCAATACCAGTGTAAACAAAAGTGTCGTTAAACGCGTAATGACGATATTGTTGTAGCTTAACGCCCGATACATTACCTCTATGCTAATCATTAACGACTTAGTAAAAACATTTTCTCAAAGCACTCAGCCTTTGCTTAATAAGCTAAACCTCAATGTAGCTGAAGGGCAATCTGTCAGCATACAAGGGGCTTCTGGTTGTGGAAAATCAACACTGCTTTCTTTAATTGCAGGTTTTGATTCAATCACCAGCGGGCATATTTCAATCAGCGGCGTGCCAGTAACAACCAAACAGTACACGAACAAAACTACCGACTCTGCACCCCACAATGAGAGTACGCCCCACAGTGAGAGTGCACTAGATAACCTTCGAAAGAACCATTTGGGCATAGTGTTTCAAAGTTACAACTTATTCGACTGTTTTAATGCATGGGACAACATCGCCTTTACGGCTCGTCTAAAAGGCAATTACGACAGTAATTTTCAGACACAGCTAATGCAGCAATTAGGCATACATCACTTGGCGAATAAGCCCATTGACGACTTATCTGGTGGTGAGCAACAACGTTGTGCCATAGCACGTGCGCTTGTACACCGTCCATCTCTGGTACTTGCAGATGAACCAACAGGTAATTTAGATGAGGCCACCAGTGAAGCGGTAGCCGCCCTTTTGTTTGAAAGCTGTAAAGCTACCAATACCTCATTAATTGTCGTTACCCATAGCAGTGAAGTTGCCTCGATTGCAGATAGGCCAATGCGGCTTCACCAAGGCTCTTTGCACGATGTTAATGAGTCAAAAAGGAGCGCACTGGCGTGATGCATGTCGCAGTGTTCTCACGAGCCTTTAACTTAACGTTGTCTACTTTACTCGCCATGGCCAAAAAACGGCCGTGGGAGCCGCTGCTCATTATTGTTGCCATTATGCTAGCAAATGCTGGGTTAATTACGGTTTTGCTCATTAACGAAGGCGCGTCCCAAGGCGCGCTGCTGCAGCGCCAATCTTCAATGTTTAGCGGCGATATCGTTAGGCCCAAAAATGAAAATCAAAGATTTACCAAAAACGATTATGCATTACTTCGTAGAGCAGGCTTCACCTCTCTTATTGCGCTTACGGAAAGAGACGTTGATGTAACTTGTGAGAGCGCTCCTTCTAAAACTAAGCGCATTACGCAGCTTGGTATTGATTTCCAACCTTTCATGGGGAGCGCATTTGCAAACGCTGCAGCACTTGATAGCGCGGCTCAAACAGTACCTGAAAATACCGTTGCATTGGTAAATCCTATTACGGCAGCATCATTATCTTGCGCTAGTAAACTTGTTATTGGTAGTGCTAACGCATCTAGAAAAGTAACGCTTTCCCAGAGCATTAACAAAAATGTGATGGAAGATATGCTTGTCGTATCCATGGATAGCTTTTACAGCGCAGGTATAACAGTTGAACGTTACCCTCTCACTGGGTTTATTGCTTTACAGCCTGTAAATTCAAAACATCTAGTTTCAATACAAGAGCTGGTAAATAAGCCCGTCATATTGCAGCGCACACGCGAAAACAATGAGACTGGCTCTCTACCAGACAGTTTCAAATTAAATTTATGGGCCATGAGCGCGCTAATGGGTGTGGTGGCACTATTTATCGTGTTAAATGCCATTAATCTGATGTATCGGACACGCCTTCCTAGCATTATTCGCCTTAGACAGCTCGGTATCGGTAAACTCACCTTACTTTTAGCATTATACGCCGAGCTTCTATTTTACTGTTTTGTCGCTATTCCTTTGGGCATAGCTATTGGCTTTTATGCTGCCTCCTCACTCTCCCCTATTGTCAGTGGCACATTCTCATCTTTGTTTAATGCAGTGTTTATCAACCCCGACGTAAACCTGCTTACACTTTTTGCACTTACATTGAGTATTACGTTTATTTCGTTATCACTTTTCGCTGTTGTGCCAGTAAAAGAGCTAACTCATGCTCTGTCCTCGCAAACAGTAAGAAAAACAAATACGCCATCAGGAAAAAAGGCGGTTGTGTATACCGTGCTAACCGCATTCTTACTATCCATTTTTCATCAGCTGGTAAATAGCACCGCAATTGCACTTTTGTTCGTTGCTGTGCTGCTTCTTCTTTGTTGCTATTTGGTTCTTCTTTGGCTTCCACTTTTTGCAAAGGCGCTTTGTCAAATTACGCCTAAACGCTGGCCTGTATTTCACTTTGTAACCGCCAATATGCACCTGCTTTCGGGTAAAACAAAATTAGCCGTTTGCGCGTTTTTCATTGCTCTAACGGCCAATATTGGCATGAACACGATGACAGACAGTTTTCGTTCGGCCACAGAGCAATGGCTTGATCAACGCTTATATGCGCCTTTCTATTTTTATACTAAGCTGCCGCTGTCTACAATTTCGCTCCCAAGTGATGTGGTAACCACACCTTTATTAAGGGCGCAGGGGGCAGTTTTACATAACGGCCAGTCTATTGAGCGCGTATCGCTTAGCAGCTATCCTGCGCATGCCTCGGGGAAAGAGGCGTTAGTACTAGACTTCTCCGCACCAAATTCGTGGCAGCAATTTACACAAGGTAAAGGCATATATATTAATCAACAGCTAGCATTTACTTTGAATATTGGCATTGGCGAAACGCTGCAAGTAAGTGATATTCGCACACATAGCAAAAATAATGCTTCAGAAGCCACTGTTACCACTAACGCCAATTCAAATATCGACGAAGCTATTTTCAAGTCCCCCGTGAAGTGGAAAGTACTCGGAATATACCCAGACTATGGCAACTTGAACGGCCAGCTTCTTATACCGCTCACTCATTTCAATTTGCACAATGACACCACGTTTAATGCACTTTTTGCAGGCGTGATGGCAATTTATCCGTCTGAGCAATACCGTGAAGGTTCAAGCCCAATACGATTAACGAAAAATCAGTTACAAAAGGCATTGCAGGTCTCGCAAACTGATAATAATGGGCAGCTGTTTTCTCAAGCTGAATTAATGGGTCTATCGCTTAGTACTTTTGATAAAACCTTCGTACTAACCGATGGGTTAAATATTACAACCCTGTTGGTGGCAGGCGTTGCCTTCGCGGTTTCTCTCACCGTACTTTCGTTAGGAAATGCAGCAGAACTATCCGTGTTACGAGCACTGGGAGTTAGTGAACTGAAGGTCAAAATTGTGCTGTTCTTTCAATATCTGTTGCTGTGTCTCATCACTACACTGCTAAGCGTTCCATGCGGCATTTATTTAGCGTATGTCTTTATTAATTTAGTTAATCGCTACGCGTTTAATTGGTCGTATTCCCTTGATGTAAATCCGGTGGTGGTTGCTACAAGTATTGGAGTATCCCTATTAATAATCTCGTTAGTGCTGCTTCTTCCTTTGGGTAAGTTAAAACCTAAAGTCGATTTAAGGCAGGACACTCAACTATGAACATACATCACTGCAAAACATCTAGAGGAACACGCTTTTGAAAAACATACAGGCTCTAGTAAAAGTGGGTGTACTGTTAACTCTAGCGTTAACAGTAACTTTAATATCGTCTTGCTCGAAACCTAACAATTCAGAAGCAGTGTCTAATGGGCCGACATCATTTTTTGGCAACATGACGCAAAGTCGTGCGGCAACGGTAGAACAAGATAAACCTTTACAGCTACCTCAAGACCACAAAAACCACCCAGATTTTCAACTTGAGTGGTGGTACCTCACTTTCGTACTTGAAGACGAAAAACAAAATGCTTACGGCATGCAATTTACGTTGTTCAGGTTTAGAAACAATGGCAAAGAACCTACAGCTCAATACGAAAGCGATTGGTCTGATACGCAGCAGTGGATGGGGCACGCTTCATTGCACTCAGCTGAAGCACACTTTTTTGAAGAGCGGTTCGCTGCAGGTGGTGTTGGTAATGCCTGTGTAAACACATCACCATTTGAGGCCATCATAGATGACTGGTATTGGAAGGCAGTTGGCGATAGAGGTGCACTGTTTCCCTCTACCCTGAGTGTTTCGCTAACTTCTATGGCAAGCTCCGAGCCAACCACCAGCGCGAACGCTATACTAGAACTTAATGCAGATGGTCCTTTTATAAAACAAGGAGATAATGGGTACAGTAAGAAAACTGGCGATGAGCGGCTTCGCTCTTACTATTACAGCCAGCCTTTTATTAAAGCCAATGGTACGTTAACGATTGAAGATAAAACAATGAGCGTGTCTGGACTGGGTTGGTACGATCACGAGTGGACAAGCCATCTCGCTAACAGTCAAGCAATGGGCTGGGACTGGTTTTCCATTCACTTTGACAATGGTGAAAAACTGATGGCATTTCGAATGCACGCGCAAAATGACGACATCCAACAAAAAAGTCGGATGTCAGAAATATTTACAACAGCAAGCTTCATCCAAAAAGACGGTACTAAAGAGACCTTAAGTGGCGAAGCGATAACTATCACGCCTATTCGTATTTCTAGCATTGATACCGAAAACGGTATTCGCAAAGTGCCAACAGCGTGGACTATTGCTATACCTTCGAAAAACATCAGCGTTACCACCAGCCCATTCAAAGAGAACCAGTGGAATTCAAGTGTATTCCCCTACTACGAGGGGCGCATTGAGGTATCAGGCTCTCACAGTGGCGCTGGCTTTATGGAGTTGACCGGCTACTAACAATATTGTGATCGTATAAATAATCGCTAGTAAATAGACCAGTTAATGCGCTCACTTAACGACGTAAGTGCTGCTACACCAAGCTGTGAGTTACCTACACTATTCAATGCTGGCGAAAATACACAAATGGAAAAACGCCCAGGCACCACGGCAACAATACCGCCACCAACACCACTTTTTCCTGGCAGACCTACCTTGAACGCAAAGCTACCTGCCTCGTCATACATTCCGCTGGTTGCCAATAACGCATTTACCTGCTTGGTTTGGTAAGGGGTAAGTACCTGCTCGTTTGCACAAGACGATAAACCTGCATTAGCTAAAAAACTTGTTGAACGCGCTAAATCTTCACAGCTCATTTCTAATGCGCAATTGTGAAAATAGTTTCTCAAGACATCTTCAACTTCATTTTCAAAGTTTCCATACGCTTTCATCAAATAAGCCATTGCAGCATTACGAGAACGATGCTCATATTCAGACTCTGCCACTACTTTATTGACAACGATGTCGCCGTTGCACGACAAGCGCCTAACAAAATCACGCATTGCTATGTGCGGTGACGCAAATCGCGACTGCACCATGTCACTTACAACCAATGCACCTGCATTTATAAAAGGATTACGTGGAATACCGTTTTCATATTCTAGCTGTACCAGTGAATTAAAAGGTAAACCTGAGGGTTCGCATCCCACCCTGTCCCACATGCTTTCACCGTAGTGATTGATTGAAAGCACTAAGTTGAACACTTTAGAAATACTTTGAATGGAGAATGGAACGCTTGCATCACCAATAGATGTGATTTGCCCTTTTGTATCGCAAATAGCGATTCCAAATTGCCGAGGGTTTACCGACGCCAACGCAGGTATATAGTCAGCGACCTTTCCCATGCCCAGCATAGGCTCTACTTCGTCGTAAATATCTTGAAGCAAGGTATACATTTCACTATTCATAAAGTGGTTCTGCTCCTTCACATAAAATAAAAGCGCCTACCAAGGCGCCTTTACTTGTTCATTTCATTCTGGCGATTTATGCAAAATGAATTATCGTAGTACTAGTTCGTACTTCTTCAGTGCCTTTCTGGCCTACTTTTCATCAAGAAATGAGAATATTTTCTTGGCTATATCAGTATTATCAATTTGGCCCATAAAGCTTGTGTATCCTGCACCAAACGCGAACACTTCAACATCAACCCCAGTGTGACCACCAGTAGTCCAGCCTGTATTTGTTTTAGCGTCTAAGAATGCTTTAACTGCAGTAAAACGACTTCTATCATCTTGATTTGCTAAACTGTTCAGCGTACTTAATTCAGCTTCCGTTAAGTTTAATCCAAGTTTAGCTGCAACATATTCACCAGGTTTCTCTTCATTAGGCATTGCCATGGCAATAGTCATCACCGACGACTGTAGCCCTTTCAGGTGTTCAGGGCTCCAGCGATAGTCACCATTTGCACCTATCGTTAAACCACCGGTACTGTGATCGGCCGTTAACACAACAAGCGTATCAGGATGATTGGCTACATACTCACGTAGGTAATCCATAGTCTGTGCTAAATCGTGCATTTCAGCCATCGCAGACGCAATGTCGTTTGCATGCCCGGCCCAATCAACCTGACTTGCCTCTACAAGTAGGAAAAAGCCTTTGTCATTTTCTAAATGCTTTATGGCGTTTTGTGTAAGATACTGAAGACGATTTTTTCTCTCATCATCAAGAACAGCGGGTAGTGCCACTGGAGCAAATAACCCCAATACATTACTACCTGTAGGCAAGCCCTCTAAGTCATCATAGGCACTGACGTGTTGATAGCCATTGTCGACAAACTCAGCCAGAAGGTCTCTGTCTTCACGTTGAAAATAGGTTGTTCCGCCGCCTAGCATAACATCTGCAACAAATTCACCATTTACGCGAACGTCAAAGAAGTCCTCGGCAATGGCATTGTAGTTCTTTCGACTTTCATTATGGGCAATATAAGACGCTGGCGTGGCATGAACAATTTGTGAGGTAACGGCAAGGCCGGTACGCAAGCCTTTTTCCTTCGCATAATGCATTACCGACGTAACTGGCTTCTTATCTACATCTACGCCAATGGCGCCATTGTAAGACTTAACTCCGGTAGCAAGTGCTGTCGCTGCAGCAGCCGAGTCGGTTACATAGCCAGACACTTTTGCAGGGTAAGTTGATGCATTCCCCACCAGTATATCGTCGAACACGACTGTTTCGATTTCAGGTGTTGATGGGTCATCAACGTAATTACGGTATGCCGTTGTATAGGCCGGCCCCATTCCATCCGCAACAACCATAATGATATTTTTAGGTGTAGTTGCTATCGTCTTTGTTTGCTCGAGCGCGCTTTGGTCTGTCGAGCTACAACTCGCTAAAAGCGCAACTGACGCACAGCTTAACAGCATTGTGCGTGTGAAACTTTTCATCATTGATACTTACCCAAGTACTTCAGTGGTATGCTTGTACAATTTATATCAAACACACACAACTTTAAATTTTTGCGTAAGTGTAAAGCAGGTAGCGTTTTAGCTCAAAGATTTAGACGAATTAAATGCCAATTATTTCACCGAAAAATGACCAGGTGGTCTATGCGAGTATTGAGGCACAAGTAACACGTAATTATTTGTTTTCTAAATATTCACGCATTCTTTGCTGAGCAACGTCTACCAGCATATCGGGTTGGAATTTTGATATAAATCGATTACACCCAACTTTTTCTACCATTGCGTCGTTGAAGCTACCGCTCAGTGACGTATTGAGTGCAATGAAAAGATCGTCCATACGCGGATCGTTGCGCACTTCGGCGGTTAGCCGGTAACCATCCATTTCAGGCATTTCTGCATCGGTAAACATTAATAATATTTCGTCCGATGGGCGCTTACCATCATCAGCCCACTGTTTTAACAAACGCAACGCTTCTGCGCCGTTCTTACGCTCAATAATAGAAACACCCAACTGTTCCAAGGTGTCCTTTATTTGCTTGCGCGCGGTACTTGAATCGTCAACGATCAGCACTTTTTTGTCTTTGAAATGATTAACGATATCGCTGTCGAGTACTTCTTCCGATATAGTGATGTCGTACTCAATGATTTCAGCGAGAACTTTTTCAACGTCTATAATTTCAACTAACTCAGTGTTTCCTTCAATATTCACCTGAGTAATAGCGGTTAAATAATTAGCCTTTCCTATGCCGCTTGGAGGCGGCTGAATATCCCCCCAAGAAGTATTCACAATGCTTTTCACTTCACCAATAATAAAACCTTGAACGCTGCGGTTATATTCAGTAATTATCACATTCTTGGCAAAGTCATCGGCCACCGATCCTCGCATTTTTATTGCTTGGCGAAGATCAATAATAGGAATTGAGCTACCGCGATAGTTCATAACGCCTCGAAGGTTGTA
>ENA-OWNT01004433-OWNT01004433.1-seawater-metagenome-genome-assembly--contig:-NODE-4433-length-12346-cov-11.031869_pt1 | contig 12346 bp, 15 predicted proteins | sample MGYA00238136_ERZ651165 | MGnify/ENA primary metagenome ERZ651165 (study PRJEB26861, sample SAMN08777766) | seawater metagenome | isolation source: coastal seawater | place: USA: Florida | collected... | reverse complement strand
TAAGGGCTGTCTTTGCTCCCAAGCCTTATTCAGACTTTTTATTACTAACTTTGCGTTGTTTATTCGACTTGTCGACCAGCCAATCACTTTACGTGAAAATAAATCCAAGACGACACACAGATACTGCCAACCATCCGAACAGCGCACCTGAGTTATGTCTGACACCCAAACTCGATCCGGTTTATCTACCTGAAATTGACGAGCAAGAATATTACAGGCAGGCATGAGTGTATTTTGTCTAAGCGTTCGTCCATATCGCTTTTTGCTAGCGCAAGAGCGATAGCCCATATCTTGTAAAAGCCTCTGTACTCGCTTTTTATTGCAAATAAAACCGTTGGCTACAGCTGCTTCCCAAAGTTTTCGGTAACCTGGAATACCGTGTTGAGCTTGGCTTTCTCTCTTCAAGTAGCTGCTTAAGAGCTCATTTTCTGTCTCTCGTTTCGAGGGTTTCCTCGTAAGCCACTTGTAATAACCAGCAGTCGATACATCTAACCACCGGCATAAACGAATAACTGGGAGCTTTACACTAGCCTTCTTCAGGATGTACTCGAATCTTATTCTTTTTGGCTGTCGAAGAAAGCCTTCGCTTCCTTTAAGAAATCATTCTCCAGCTCCGCCATCTCAAGCTTCTTTTTCAATTGGCGAATCTCCTTCTCCAATTGTGCAACGGATTTCTCGGGGCCTTGGTTAGGTATTGGCAGGGGGGTTGTCTTCTTGGACGTCATTTGGCATCTCCATTTAGAAAGTAGCACTGGCGATATCCCTAAGGATAGCGCTACTGACTTAACGGTGTCAGAAGAGTCGAGCGATTGCTGAACGGCTGCTCGTTTAAATTCGTCTGTATATTGTCTTTGTGATTTAACTTTCATGACACTTAATACTCTGTATTAAGTGTCTACTTTAATGGGGTCACATCAAGCGAGAAAATCGTGGAAGGGTTGACACACAGTGTCAACCCTTTTCTTTTAAATTCAGACAATTAAACTTAAATATTAGCCAGCGCTGCCTGCAACTTTCGACTCGCTCACCACAAGCTCCTCTCGAAGGACGAAGTCCGCTCTAAATTCTCGTAGGGCGAAGCCCGTTCTCGAAGCGAAGCGCTCTAAACTCTCGCAGGGCGAAGCCCGATCTCGCCTCTTAAGCGCAGCTCCCTCTAAGAACTCAACCCTTCCAACTTCTCAAAGTAATCCGGGAAAGTTTTTGAGGTACACTTAGGATCGTTAATCGTCACTGGTGTATCGCTTAACGCGACCAGAGAGAAACACATTGCCATACGGTGGTCATCGTAAGTATCGATTGCAGCATGAGTCAGTTGTGCCGGTGGAGTAACGATCAGGTAATCTTCACCCTCTTCCACTTCTGCACCCACTTTGCGTAGCTCTGTTGCCATCGCCGCTAAACGGTCAGTCTCTTTCACACGCCAGTTGTATACATTACGAATCGCGGTTGTACCTTGAGCAAACAGGGCTGTTGTCGCGATTGTCATTGCAGCATCGGGAATGTGGTTAAAGTCCATGTCGACCGCTTTAAGCTCACCTACGCGGGAGATAACGTAATCGTCACCCCACTCGATCTCTGCACCCATTTTTTCAAGCGCATCCGCAAACTGGATATCTCCCTGGATACTCTTCTTGCCAATACCAGTAACCTTAATTTCACCACCCTTAATCGCTGCGGCAGCAAGGAAGTAAGAGGCTGAAGAAGCGTCGCCTTCAACTAAGAAATCACCTGGGGCAACATAAGATTGTCCGTGACGAATCACAAACTCTTGGTAATCGTTGTTTTCTACTTCAACACCAAACTGAGCCATGATGTGTAACGTGATATCGATATAAGGTTTTGAAACCAGCTCACCCACGATTTTGATCGTTACGTCATCTTGCGCAAGCGGCGCCGACATCAAGAAAGCAGTCAGAAATTGACTTGAAATCGAACCATCGATTTCTACAGTGCCACCTTTAAGGCCCGTACCGAAGATTTTCAATGGTGGGTAGTTATCGTTTTCCAGGTACTCAACCTTCGCACCAGCCTGACGCAGTGCGTCAACCAAATGACCGATTGGGCGCTCTTTCATGCGAGGTTCACCAGTTAAGATGTACTCTCCCTGACCCAGACACAACGCTGCTGCCAGAGGACGCATTGCTGTACCCGCGTTGCCTAAAAACAGCTCTAGTGCATCCGTTGCCTGAAAAGGCTTACCTAAACCTTCCACTTCGCACACTGTTTTGTCATCAGATAAACGGTAAGAGACACCTAATTTGCTCAGTGCATTCAGCATATGACGAATATCGTCACTGTCGAGCAAATTGGTTAGTCGTGTTGTACCACTCGCAAGGGCTGCGAGAAGTAATGCACGGTTTGAGACACTTTTTGAACCCGGTAAGTTGACCTCACCATTGACTTTATTGATAGGTTGTAACGTAAGGCTTTCCATTTAAATTGTTATTCCTTGCTCACCCCGCCTTCCTAAACGAGATGATGAAAAATTCTTCGTACTTGCAGCCTATCTAAAAAGTGTGGCTAAAACCAGAGCAAAGTCACAAATAAACTCAATAAATATGTCACCCCATTTTCTCGCCTGTTGAGGTTATTAATACTCTTTATCAACCCTTACGCCATCATCGAAATAGAGTATACGAACCTTGTCCCCTTTCTCGAATAACATGGTGTTATCGATATCCTGAATCACATCAATCAGTTTGCCCTTTTCTGTCTCGATTAGAATCTCAACCAATTTATGTTCCAAGCGATACACCTGATTAGCATTATTTCGTGCGATTCCGGCGCCAGCCACCGCCCCGACAGCTGTTGCAACTTCCTTACCTGTACCGCCACCAAATTGATTACCTACAACACCACCAACAACCGCACCAAGCAGAGTTTCCCAACCGGAACCTTGAGATTTAATGATTTCCTGTTGGGTGATATATCGCACTGTGTCGACCTCACCGAATACCACTTCATTAACCGGTCGGGCGGTATTTCTTTGGTATGCTGCATTGGCAATCAGGGGAAAAACCAATATGATCCACAGCAATTTCTTCATTCTCTTTTCCTCTATTTATTCATGGCACTATATCTGACTGAAATTAACAGCGACGAACTCTGGTTTCCCTCGCCGTTTGAAGCACTTGCTGACCCAAACGGTCTGCTCGCTTTTGGTGGGGACTTACACCCAGACAGGTTGTTACTGGCCTACCAAAACGGTATTTTCCCATGGTATGGGCCAGGCGAACCTATTTTGTGGTGGAGCCCTTCGCCAAGGGCTGTCTTTACTCCTAAGACATTCCAACCAGCAAAAAGTCTCAAAAAATTTCAACGTAAGCAGCAGTACAAAGTCAGCATCGATCACGCAACAGAGAGAGTGATCGACTTTTGTGCCTCTACCCGTCATGAAGATGAAACCTGGTTAAATGAAGATATGCGTGCCGCCTATAAGCAGTTAGCACGAGCTGGTCACTGCCATTCAGTTGAAGTATGGCATGACGACGAACTGGTCGGCGGACTTTATGGGCTTTCTATCGGTAAACTATTTTGCGGTGAGTCGATGTTTAGCTTAAAAACCAACGCATCTAAAATCGCCTTATGGTACTTTTGCGAACACTTTCAAAGGCATGGCGGCGAACTTATTGACTGTCAGGTGATGAATCCCCACCTCGCTTCATTAGGGGCTGTAGAGCTACACCGTGAAGATTTCATGCAAAGACTGCTATCATTTAAGAGTCAACAAGTCGTTGAAGGCTGTTTCGATAAACAGTGGCTCACTTGTAATATATGAGGAGATAAATGAGTTCTGATCTACAGCAAATCCGTATTGGACTTACAGACTCACACCAATGCAGCTACTTAACTGATCGTCAGGAGAGAGTGGCAGTCGCACTTGATCCTGCTATGCATTGTGGCTCTAGCTATGAGGTACTGTTAGCCAACGGATTCAGACGTAGTGGTGATACTATTTACAAACCTCATTGCGACAATTGTCAGTCTTGCCAGGCGCTACGCCTTTCTATTCCGGACTTCGCCCCATCTCGCAATCAAAAACGGCTGTTAAAAAAGGCTTCTCAGTTCGAGTGGCAACTTAAAGAAAAGATGGATGACGATTGGTTCGATTTGTATTCACGATATATCGAAGCGCGCCATATCAATGGCTCCATGTACCCACCGCAAAAGAAAGAGTTTGCCCAGTTTTCTCAATGTAACTGGCTCAATACCCAGTTCCTTCATGTCTACCAGGATCAGAAACTTATCGCTGTTGCTGTCACCGATATCCTGTCTAATAGCGCCAGTGCATTCTACACCTTTTTTGACCCAGACCACCCCTTATCACTGGGCACGCTGGCTGTTTTGTTCCAGGCGCAGTACTGTGTCGAACAGGGTAAACAGTGGCTTTATTTGGGCTATCAGATCGATGAATGTCCTGCGATGAACTACAAAGTCCGTTTTCAGCGTCATCAAAGGCTAGTAAATCAGCGTTGGCAAGGGTAGAATACGCCCCAACTTTACATAATTCATTTTTATCGGCATTATGCGCCGGTTGAAATCGTCCATTTTGAAAAGAGGATTAAATGGCTAAAGAAGACGTAATTGAGATGCAAGGCACTGTCCTTGATACTCTTCCAAACACAATGTTCCGTGTTGAGCTAGAAAACGGCCACGTAGTTACTGCTCACATCTCTGGTAAAATGCGTAAGAACTACATCCGTATTCTTACTGGTGACAAAGTAACTGTAGAGATGACTCCATACGATCTATCTAAAGGTCGCATCGTCTTCCGTGCTCGTTAATCTACGATTATCGAATACAAACAAAAAAGCGAAGCTCATGGCTTCGCTTTTTTGTTTCTCAAACTTAGTAAATGACAAAAGCAGGTAGTGCTCACATTAGTCACTGGTTTGAGATCATTACGCGCCTGAAATTCGCCATGCGAAGCATGCCTGCCCCAAGCGCGATATGGGAAATGTTATTTACCTAGTGCTTCTTTGTAGTGCTGACGACAAACCGAAACATACTTATCATTCCCACCGATAGCGACCTGATCACCCTCTGCAATCGCAACACCATGCTCATCAGTACGAATTACCATGTTTGCTTTACGGCCACAGTGACAGATAGTTTTTAGCTCAACCAGTTTGTCTGCCCAAGATAGCAGGTATTTGCTGCCTTCGAACAGTTCGCCCAAAAAGTCCGTTCTTAAGCCGTAACAAAGTACCGGGATGTGAAGCTTATCGACCACTTCCGTCAATTGGTAAACCTGCTCTTTACTCAGAAATTGACACTCATCGACTAAGATACAGTGACGCTTTTCAACTTCATTCAGAGCCATGATCTCTTGAAGCAGGTTGGTTTCAGTGTTGTATAGATGAGCGTCTGACTGCAAACCGATACGTGAACTCACTTTACCTACACCATAGCGGTCATCTAATGCTGCAGTGAAGATAACCGGGGTCATTCCACGTTCTTGGTAGTTAAATGAAGATTGAAGAAGAGTGGTTGATTTACCCGCATTCATTGCAGAGTAGTAGAAATACATCTGAGCCACTGTTTATTACCCGTATAAAAATGAAAAAATTAAAGAAAAGGGCTGAATCATCAGCCCTTATACATATTTGATTTATAGATTACTTACGACGCCACGTTGTGCCTTCAGGGCCATCTTCAAGTACGATGCCCATCTCATTCAGCTTATCGCGTGCCAGGTCTGCATTAGCCCAGTCTTTTGAAGCGCGGCTATCGTTACGCAGTTTGATTAGAGCTTCAATCTCTGCAACTTCATCATCATTGCCAGCGTCACCTTTAAGGAAAGCTTCTGGATCCTGGTAAAGAATACCGATCACATCTGCCAGTTCACGCATTAATGAACCTAAAGCACTCGCTGCTGCGATATCTTCCGCTTTAATACGGTTAATTTCACGAGCCATGTCGAATAGCACTGAGTAAGCTTCCGGAGTGTTGAAGTCATCGTTCATCGCTTCAGTAAAGCGACTTACATACTCTTCACCACCAGCTGCAGGTGTGGTTAGATCCAAACCACGCAGAGACGTGTACAGACGCTCTAGCGATGCGCGAGCCTGATTGAGATTCTCTTCGCTGTAGTTTAGCTGGCTACGGTAGTGACCTGACATCAGGAAGTAACGAACGGTTTCAGAGTCGTAGTGATTTAGTACGTCACGGATAGTGAAGAAGTTGCCTAGCGATTTAGACATTTTCTCTTTATCAACCATCACCATGCCACTGTGCATCCAAGTGTTCACATACTGAGTATCATGAGCACAGCACGACTGAGCAATTTCATTTTCGTGGTGAGGGAACTGCAGATCCGAACCACCACCGTGAATGTCGAAGTGGTTACCCAGAATTGAAGAGTTCATCGCAGAACATTCAATGTGCCAGCCTGGGCGACCTGGGCCCCATGGAGATTCCCACGTTGGCTCACCTGGCTTCGACATTTTCCAAAGCACGAAATCCAGAGGGCTGCGCTTAGCACTGTCGACATCAACACGAGCACCCGCTTGTAGCTGATCCAAATCCTGTTTAGATAGCTTGCCGTACTCATCAAACTTCTTCACTTCGAACATCACATCGCCGTTGCTCGCAACGTAAGCAAAACCACGTTCAATTAGCTTTTCTACCAGCTCGATGATTTCTGTAATAAATTCTGTCGCTCGCGGCTCTACGTCAGGACGCTTCATGTTCAATGCATCAAAGTCAGCATGCATTTCACCAATCAGACGTTCTGTTAATGAATCACAGCTTTCGCCGTTTTCATTTGCGCGTTTGATGATTTTGTCATCGATGTCAGTAATATTGCGCACAAACGTTAGGTCATAACCTAAATAACGTAAGTAGCGTGATACAACGTCAAAAGAAACGAAGGTACGACCGTGCCCAATATGACAGAGATCATAGATGGTTACCCCACAGACATACATGCCAACTTTGCCAGCATTGATTGGTTTGAATTCCTCTTTCTGTCTTGTGAGTGTGTTGTATATCTTTAACATGATCTCTTTCTAATATTTTCGGTGAATCAAAGGTAGTGCATCAGTATATCAAGTCATCCACTAATAGGTAATCCCTCAATCGGCTAAAAAGCCATCATTAGCACCGCTACTCACCTCTCAACCTGTGCTTTTCACATGTTAATGTCTTAAAAGTTAGGCTAGAATCTTTGCTTCAAGTCAAAAACATATGTAAAGGACAAAATCATGATCACCCTTCACACAAATTTTGGTGATATCAAAATTCAACTAAATGAAGAGAAAGCACCAGAAACAAGTGCAAACTTCCTACAGTACTGCCGTGATGGTTTTTACGACAACACACTATTCCACCGTGTTATCGATGGTTTCATGATTCAAGGTGGTGGCATGGAGTCTGGTCTTCGTGAGAAACCAACTCGTGCGCCAATCAAAAACGAAGCAAACAACGGTCTGAGCAACAAAGTGGGCACACTTGCAATGGCTCGTACTATGGAACCGCATTCAGCAAGTTCTCAGTTCTTCATCAACGTGAACAACAACACTTTCCTAGATTTCCGCAGCGAAAGCCTAGACGGTTGGGGTTACTGTGTATTCGGTGAAGTTGTTGAAGGCATGGACATCGTTAACAAGATTAAAGGTGTAAGTACTGGCTCTATGGGTATGCACCAAGACGTACCTCTAGAAGAAGTGCTAATCACTGGCACAACAATCGAAGAATAATCCGATTAAAGAGAGCGCGCTGCGCTCTCTTCTTTATCTACTATGACCACATTATTTATCTCTGATCTACATCTATCTGCCACGACTCCTGAAACTACGTCATGCTTTATCCGCTTTATGCGTGAAGAAGCCGTTCACGCTGATGCCCTCTATGTATTAGGCGACTTGTTTGAGTTCTGGGTTGGTGACGATGACCGTTCCGATTTTGCTGAGAGTATCCGAGCAGAATTTAAAGCCCTGACAGACAGTGGCGTCCCTTGCTATTTCACTCAGGGAAATCGAGATTTTCTTGTTGGGCGACGATTTGCCAAACAGACTGGCGTTAAGCTGCTTGGCGATGAGACCGTTATCGATCTATACGGTACAAAAGCAGTGGTATTACACGGCGATACTCTGTGTACTAAAGATGTCAAATATCTCGAGTTTCGGGCCAAAGTACATCAGCCTTGGCTACAGTGGGTGTTTAACCGTATCCCAATGTTCATCAAGACCAAGATTGTTTCTAAAGTTCAATCGGACATCAAAGATGACAAACAGACCAAGTCACTCGACATCATGGACGTTACACAAAGCGAAGTCGAAAAAGTCATGCGCGATCACAACGTGGAACTCATGATCCATGGTCACACTCATCGCCCCGATGTTCACAGTTTTGAACATCAGAATCGTGTCTATACTAGAATTGTGCTGGGTGATTGGTACACTCAAGGTTCGGTTTTGGTCTTCAACAAAAATAATTTCGATCTACAACAAAGACCTTTTTCTGGTTAAGTAACCGATCTTATGCACAATATGGCTCACTTTTTTTGATGGTTCTCATTCGGCAGATCATACACGGAGCGCGGTAACTACCTTGAAACACTCGTATATCGCAAGACAACCCATTCTGGACAAAGATAAACAAACGGTAGGCTATGAGCTACTTTTTAGGGATGGTCCTAAAAACACCTTCCCTGAGATTGATCCGGAGCAGGCAACGAGTCGGTTATTGTCCGATCATTTTCTTTCGACCCACTATGCGACTCTGGGTGACAAACTTGGTTTTGTAAATTTCCCTTACCAAAGTCTGCTCAACAAGGTTCCAACTCTCTTTCCAGCTGAGAGCTTAGTTGTTGAGATTCTAGAGGACTGCCCTCCAACTAAAGAGCTGCTGCTCGCAGTCAAAGAAATGTCCGCTCTTGGCTACAAAATAGCATTGGATGATTTTGTTCCGAGTAAAGAGTGGAAAGCCTTCCTGCCATACATTTCGATGATCAAATTCGATATTCGTCAGGTGCCGATTGAGAAAGCGAGAATGTTTATGCTGCGCCTATCAGGCAGTAACATAGAGTTTCTTGCGGAAAAGGTAGAAACATACGAAGAGTTCGAGCAAGCCAAAGCGGCTGGATTCGGCTATTTCCAAGGATATTTCTTCAGTAAACCAGAAATGATCAGCCGTAAATCTCTTGAGCCCTCTTTTATGACGGTGGTTCAGTTACTAACAGAGATTTCCAAGCCTGATATGGACTATGCAGCAATTGAAGCTCTGATCACCAGAGACCTGACTCTGTCATACAAACTACTGACGTTTGTAAACTCTTCTTCGATCGTGCGCTCCAAAATCCAGTCTTTCAAACAAGCTCTGGTTTACTTAGGCGAAGATAAGCTACGTAAATTTATCTCGCTGGTCGCACTGGCTTCCACTCAAGACAGCAAACCGGATTATCTCTACGGTCTCTCAATTCAGAGAGCACGTTACTGTGAACTATTGGCGTCAAAGCTAGAGACAAAACTCGAACCCGGCCAAGCATTTCTGACCGGCATGTTTTCGCTGATAGACAGTTTACTCGACCGTCCGCTTGAGCAGATTCTCGAAGAAATCTCGATTGATGACCCGATAAAACTCGCAATCATTGCTAATGAAGGCATACTTGGCGATATTCTTACCCTAACCAAAGCTTATGAAAAAGCTGAGTGGGATGAAGTTCATCACCGTAGCGCTATTATTGGCCTCGATAATGACACTCTCAGCGAGTGCTACGACATGTCGGTGAAATGGACTGCAGACCTGCTCTCGGTTAAAACCAGTTAATTGGAGTATTTATGAGTTCGTGTCCTTGTGGCAGTTCACAGGATTATTCAGCCTGCTGCGAGCCTATCCATAACAATCATTCGTTAGCCAAAACCCCAGAGCAACTGATGCGTTCACGCTATTCAGCTCACGTAAAGGGCTTGGTTGACTATGTAATAGATACCTATCACCCAAGTTGCAATGCTGTCCAGCAACGTCAAGAGATCGCAGAGTCGATCGATAGCGATTGGTGCGGTTTGGAAGTGACCACTACAGAAGCAGGCAAAGATAACAACGAAGGTTTTGTCACGTTTAAAGCCTATTTCAACCAAGACGGTCAACAATATTGCCTTGAGGAACGTTCAAGATTCGTTCGCGAAAACGAGCTGTGGTACTACATCGATGGCACGTTTCCAAGCGACGAGACGGACTCTCGTTTGAATCAACCAATAAACCAACTAAAAGTTGGACGTAATGACCCGTGTATTTGTGGAAGCGGCAAAAAGTTTAAAAAGTGTTGCGGTTAATGCATCAATAAAAAAAGCAGGCTTAAAACCTGCTTTTTTATGTTTATCAACTAATTAATCATTCGGATTAACGCGGACAATATCTTCCTGACCGTGCTGGAATTGCTTCTTCAACTCCGCTTTTGACTTGAAGCTGATCTCACCACCCTGAGCAACCGTCATGTGCTGAGCATCTGAATTGTGTTTAGATTGATACAACATCACAGCCTGCATACAAGAATCTCGCTGCTGTTGCGAAAGTGCGTTACCCTCAGGCCACTTGCCTGTTTCTACAGCAAAAAGTAGACGCTCATATGCCTCGGGTGTGATGGCGTTAATTAACTGCTCTGCGTCCATGGTATATCCTATAATCAATCAAGATAGACGAACATTAACTGGCTGGGAGCTTGAGTCAAGGCAACTGCTAATAATAAGCGTAACGGATCACAAGCAATAATAATATGAAACTAACAAATGTCCTCACCCTACTGAGCGCCAGTATTGCTCTTAGCGGGTGTTTCGAAGGTAACAAGAACACTGAGCAGCTTTGCAATGACAACCCTGCACTTCAGTGTGAAAGGCTTAATGTGGGTGACGGTCAGTGCCGAGTACCTCGTACTGATCTCATTTGGCATCGTTTTGAAGTTCTGAAAAACCCTAGCGACGATAATTACATCAAAGAGTACATGCTACTTGCCGAGTATAAAAAGTGCCTCGAGTTGGCGTCACAAATTCAGCCTATTGATCAATCTGGGCTTAAGCAACGCCGCTTTGATGCTTTGATTAATTCAGGTCAGGACCTTGAGACCATAGTGGCTCGCCTGGAAAAATCACAATCTCCGCAATCGCTCTACTTCCTTTGGAGTCAAACCGGCAGCGATCAAGCCAGACGTTCATTTTTGCAACTCGAAGGGACTCAGGCTCTGGAAAGTGCCGAGATGCAATATGCGCTTGCCACCTTCTACACCAGCCGTGACCAGGCCAAAACACGCCAATTATTACTCCATGCTCTAGAGTTGACCAAACGTGGCGGTGTTAATACAGAGATCTTTAAATCTCTGGCGAGTACCACCTATCGTCTCGGCATGAAAGAGGAAGCCTATATCTGGACTATGGTTGCACAAAGGTTTGAGGTACCTATCGCGTCACAAAGCGAACTTCAGTTGCTGTACGGCTTTGATAGCAGTACCTACCAACAGTTAGACGACATTGCAGAGAAAGTTGAAGAGATGATAGATAGTGGCTCCTTTAATGTATCGGTGATACCAAGATTCAAATAGAAGCCAACCATCTATTGTAAGGATAAAACAAACAGCGGTGATTAATTCACCGCTTTTTTATGAATTGTTGAAAATTAACGACACTGAATTAACGCAGAATCTTTCACCTGTCGTTTGTGGACCATCCGGAAAAACGTGACCCAAGTGGCTATCACAAGCTGCGCACCTAATCTCAGTTCTCACCATTCCGTGACTAAGATCTTCTAAATAGCGAATAGCCTCATTATTGACAGGGGCATCAAAGCTCGGCCAGCCACAGCCAGAGTCATACTTGTTATCAGAGGTAAACAGCGGGGCCTGACAACAGGTACAGGCGTAGATACCTGTTTGTTTATTATGAAGTAACTTGCCAGAGAACGGCGCTTCTGTCCCCTGCTCCCGACATACACGATACTCCTCATTGGAGAGCGTCTCACGCCAGTATTCATCAGGCTTCACAACCTTTTCTATCTTATGTTTCACGGACTTAAATCTCCACATTCTCATTTTTTATTATGACTTTTTTCGCGAAAAACTTGCGAACAATAACCTTTGTAGCACATACTTTGAGACCATAACAGGATGGTTAAACTTTCAGCAGCGCTGTCAACATCTGAACTATTTTACGTCAACTGGTTAGGGAAAAAACCAGTAATCCGTTCAAAACATAACCATTTGCGACTAATTGTGAAAAAAAGCGACGCTTTTTTTTGACTTTAAACAAGTTAAGTCCGATTATCTGTTGCAGATTTTGACTGGATTCTGTAATTTTACTACCAGTTATCTTTAATCAGAAATTAAGTTGTGGAGCAACTATAATGACTATCAAAG
>ENA-OWNT01004432-OWNT01004432.1-seawater-metagenome-genome-assembly--contig:-NODE-4432-length-12347-cov-5.790383_pt1 | contig 12347 bp, 13 predicted proteins | sample MGYA00238136_ERZ651165 | MGnify/ENA primary metagenome ERZ651165 (study PRJEB26861, sample SAMN08777766) | seawater metagenome | isolation source: coastal seawater | place: USA: Florida | collected... | reverse complement strand
AGCGGGTGCCCGCAGAGGTGCTGGACGTCGAGCACCACGCCCGGCGGGCGTTCGTAGACGTCGGGGGTGTCGGGGGCGGGTGGGGTGTGACCGTCGGCGGGGGTGAGCCGGGCGGTGGGGACGCCGGGGAGCACGGGCTCGGGGTCGCGGCATGCGCTGGCGGGCACGAGCGCGAGGACGGCTGTGGACAGGCACACGAGTCGGAGGGGCGTCGCAGACATGGCGGGATGATAGCCCCCTGTGCCGGCGTGGGCACCGAGGCGCCGAGGAGGCACGATGACGTCGAGTCCAGGCACCTTGCAGGTGGAGGTGCACCTGTTCGCGGGCTTGCGAGAGCAGGCGGGCGCGTCCACCGTGCAGCGCACCGTCGCGGCAGGCACGACAGTGGCGGAGCTGTACGCCCAGATGTTTCCGGCGGGCCCTTCGGGGCGGATGCCGGTGATGTACGCCGTCCAACAGGCCTATGTGCCGGGCGACACGGTGCTCGAGGGCGGTGTCGAGGTGGCCTTCATCCCCCCGCTCGGCGGCGGGTGAGCGGCCGGGAGATGGTTGTGATCAAGCTGACTGACAATGTTCTCGATGAGGCTGAGGTGCGGGCGGCGGTGTCGCGGCCAGGCGCCGGGGCCATCCTGGTCTTCCACGGTGTCACGCGGGACAACTTCGCCGGACGGGGCGTCACCCGCCTGGAATACGAGGCCTACCCGGAGATGGCCGTCGCCCAGATGCGCGCCATCGCCGACGAAGCGGGCGAGCGTTGGCCCGGGGTGCGCGTGGCGATGTCCCACCGCACCGGGGTGGTGCCGGTGGAGGAGGCGAGCGTGCTCATCGCCGTGTCGTCCCCCCACCGCGACCATGCCTACCAGGCGAGCCGATTCTGCATCGACACGCTCAAGGCCCGGGTGCCCATCTGGAAGAAGGAGCACTATGACGACGGCTCGGCCTGGAAGGCCAACGCGGAGTCGGGACGGGGCGTCGACTGCGGCCACATCGACGATGGAGGTGCCCCATGAGCCGCCTCGGACGCCATGAGGTGCCCTTCCGCGACAAGGTGAAGGGCGAGGCCCGCGCCAAGGACGTCAACCCGTATGTGGCCTCGCACCGCACCTACGGTCCGCCCGTGATTCCCGCGGAGGAGGCGGGGGCGTGGAGAGGTCGATGGGATGAGTGTTTTGGTCGGTCTGCACCGCTCCACCTCGAGGTGGGCTGCGGCAATGGATTCTTCCTGGCAGGCATGGCCCGGCGGCACCCCGAGTTCAACTGGGTGGGCATCGAGATTCGCTACAAGAGGGTGGTGCTCACCGCGCGGAAGCTGCAGGCGGCAGGCGTGGACGGCCACTCGCGCATCGTGCGGTACGACGCCTGGTGGCTCGACGACCTGTTCGAGGCCGGCTCTCTGTCGGGCATCTATGTGAACCACCCCGACCCCTGGATGAAGGACCGCCACGCGGGCAAGAGGCTGATGGGGCCGCTGTTTGCGCGTTTTGCCGCCTGGGCCCTCAAGCCGGGCGGAGAGGTGCGGCTCAAGAGCGACCATCCGCCGAACCTCGATGGCTTGTGGGAGGGTGCTCAGGGCCTGCCCTTCGAGCTGTTGGGACGCTCCGACGACGTGCGCAGCGAGCTGCCGTGGGACCGCGAAGACGACGTGGTCACCAACTACCAGTCGAAGTTCGACCGTCGGGATGCGCCCGTGTATGCCCTGCGGATGGTGCGGGTGGCGGGCGAGGTGGCCCCGCCGGACGGCCCCCGCCAGTCGCGCGCGGTGAGTGCAGCCCACATCCCGCAGGCCGACCCTACCGCTGTGGTCCCCGACGTCGAATCGCCGCCAGACCGATGAGCCCGAGAGGCAACAGGGCTGCCCCCCACACCTCCACGACGGTCTGCAGGCTGTCGGTGCCATCGTCGAGAACGAACTCGGCGTCGACGGTGTGCATGGCCCCCGGCGCCAGCGACTCGAAGCGGGTCACGAAGTCGCCGTCGATCTCACCGGCCGCCACCCGGGCGTAGGTGGGAGCGGTGGCAGACAGCTCCCGAAGGGCGTTCTCCCAGGCTTCTGTGGCGGTCTCGTCGCCGGTGGCTTCAAGCCACTCCAGGTCTTCGCTGGCCCAGCCGGTCACCCGGCCGCGCTCGTCGCCGACGGTGTAGACGATGGAGTGCAGCTCGGCTGCCACGGCGGTGCGGGCCATGCGGGCAGGGAAGAACAAGCGGTCGGAGCTGGTCTCGATGCGGATGGGGGGAAGGGTGCCCACACCTCCGCCGGTGCCCGCCACGGTGGGGGCGACCTCCACCAGAACAAGCTCGTAGCCGCCTTCTTCGATGTAGGCGTCGAGGGTGCTGCCGGTGTCGCCGAGGTCCCAGCCGTTGTCTTGCAGCCAGGTGCCGAGGGCGGTGCTGTCGTCGGCCGAGATCACCGTGTAGGCCCAGCTTCCCGAAAAGCCCTCGGCGATGATGTCGATGCCGCCGTTGGAGCGGTCTCCTCCGCCGAGTGCCGCTCCGTCCTTGGCGGCGCCCGCGCAGCCGCAGCCCGACTCCTCGGAGCCCGGGTCGGTGGAGTAGGTCCAGACCTCAGGCTGGGTGAGGTCGCGCAAGCTGTCGAAGCGGTCGGCGTCGCCATCGTCGATGCCGGTGAAGCCTTCGGGGATCACGATGACCCAGCCGAAGTCGGCGGCGTCTCCAGTCCAGGTGACCCGGTACTCCACCGCGGAGCCCGAAGCGGTGTGCTCCAGGATGGTCTCCTGGGCCTCGGCCTCGGCGAGTGTGTCGGCTTCGTGCACGAGCGCCACGCAGGCATCGGCGGGCGGAGCGGTGAGCAGAGTCGACAACAGCAGGGGGGCGATGAGCATGGGTGTCCTCCTCCGAAGGCACGGTAGCCGGCGGGCGGACGACTGGAGGTGACCCCGCTCAGGCGCGCGGGCTACTCCCCGAAGATGCAGTCGTACAGGGTGTCGTCGCCGATGCTGTGCACCGCGACCTGCGGGCGGAGGGCGTCGCCAATCGACCGGATGTCGTCGAGCTGGACGGATGGGCGGCCCGAGCCGAGGAAGACGGGGGCCACCACGAGGTGGAGTCGATCGATGCAGCCGGCAGCCAGAAAGCGCGAGATGGTGACCGCGCCGCCTTCGATGAACAGGCGCCGGATGCCCCGGGCGTGCAGGGCGCCAAGGATGTCCGCCGGGGCGAGCTCGGAGCCAGTGGCGGGGAGGCGCACACCCGCGGTGCCTGGCGCGTCCTCGCGGCAGATGCGCCAGGCGCCGGCATCTTGGAAGACCAGATGGTCGGGGCCCAGGCGAAGGGAGGGGTCGAGCACCACGCGCTGGGGGCTGGGGCCGGGCACCCGGCGCACGGTGAGGCGGGGGTTGTCGGCGGCGACGGTGTGGGCGCCGACCAGCACGGCATCCGCGAGGGCGCGCAGGCGGTGGGTGTGGTCGAGGTCGGCGGGACCGCTGATCCACTGGGATGCTCCGCAGTGCAGCGCGATGCGACCGTCGAGGCTCTGGGCGAGGTGTGCGTAGACAAAGGGACGGTCGGTGCGCGTAGCCAGCAGCGGCGAGTAGAGTGCAGCAACGGCCGGCAAGGTGTCGGCCGGCGGGACGGCGTGGTGTGCGGCGTCGAGCAAGGACCGCCAGGTGGCGTCGGCCAGGGCCTGGCCCGTGGTGTCGGACAGGCCGGGTCGGTCGGCGGAGGTGTCGGGATTCAGGCGGTTCAACCGGTGCTCCGTGCGGCTCTGCGCACGCTGTTCGTGGCGACACCCGTGTGGGGCTGTCTGGCGGGCTGTACGGGCGATGTGCTACCCCCTGACAACGCTCCCGACATCTTAATTCTGACGGTGGATACCTTACGCCCCGACCGGCTGGGCGCCTGGGGACACCCTGCCGCGGACACGCCCCGCATGGATGCGCTGGCCGCTGCCGGGACCCGCTTTTCGTCGGCCACGACGCCATTTCCGCGGACCACTCCCGCGCTGGCCTCGATGCTCACGGGCCTGCTGCCCCACCGACATGGCGCCCGAGAGGTGGGGGAGGTGGTGGAGCATGGGCGCTCGCTGGCGGAGGCGCTGTCGGAGGCTGGCTACGCGACAGTCGGCGTGAGCGGCACGCCGGTCGCTGGCCCGAAGCAGCGCATGGACCGGGGCTTCGACCGGTTTGCGGTGCACTTCGACCTGCCCGCCCCTGCGTTGGCCGACAAGGCCCTGGCTCTGGTAGACGAAGCGGCGAGCGATCGACCGCTGTTCTTGTGGGTCCACTTCGTGGATCCGCACTTCCCCTACCTGCCCGAGGGGGCTGCGCCCGGTCCGTGCAGCGAGCTCGGTGAGCAGGCCCGCGACAACGCGCTGCCGCGGGTCCACCTGTTTGTGGATCGCGACGGCGTGTCGAGTGCCGCATTGCCCGACTGTCTGCGGCTGTACGACCTGGAGGTGGCCCAGGCCGACCGCGGTATCGGGGCGCTTGTCGACGGCCTCACCGCCCGCGGTCGCCGCATGGAGTGGACGGTGCTGTCGTCGGACCACGGCGAGCACTTCGGCGAGGCCGGCATCTTCTACGAGCACGGTCCCAGCGTGGACGACGCCGTGCTCCGCATTCCCCTCGTCGTCGTGGGTCCCGACGGTGCGGGACGGGTGGACCCCGGTGTCGCCACCCTCGAAGACGTGGCTCCCACGCTGCTCGATGCCGCGGGACTGCCGGTCCCACCGAATCTCGATGGCCGCTCGCTGCTTCCCCGCATGTCCGGCACCCCCGACCCCAGCCGTGTCGCCCTCGCCGAGAGCGGCAGCGCCTTGCACCTTCGCTTTGTGCGCGCCTTGCGCTCGGGCCGGCCCGACAAGCGCAACTGCGTGCATGACGGGACGTGGTCGTTGTGCCGCCGTGGCCAGAAGACGCGCTTGCAGCTCTACGCGAACTCCGCCGACCCCGACTTCGAACACAACGTGGCAGCCGCGCATCCCGAGGTCGTGGCCCGCTTGTCGCAGGGCTTCGAGGCCTGGCCGGTGGTGGCGCGCGAACGCACCGCCTTGTCGGAATCGGGCCAGGTGGTCCACCGTCCGCTGCTCACTGGTGGCTACGCCGAAGACGCCAAAGGGGAGGGGACCGACGCCCTGCGCGCCGCCCTGACCGCCCTTCCTGACGACGCCGCGCCCGAGGTGGACTCCGCCGTGGAGGAGGCTCTGAAGGCCCTCGGATACTTGTAGTTCGCGGGGGTCAGGATCTCCGATATCACATATTGTCAGCCGAGCGCCTCGCGGAGGGCGCTGACAAGCAGCTCGCCGTGGCGGTCATCGAAGGCGTGGGACTGGCCGACGAAGAGTCCTCGGTCGTGGATGGCGTCGGCGACCGGCAGTGGGCCCTCCACACGCACCCCCGGCACCTTGGAGAAGGCGGGCTGGCGGGTGAGGTTGGCACCGGAGATGGGACGCGTGGTGATGTGCCGGGCCTCGAGGGCAGCGCACAGGCCGGCTCGGTCGAGTCGGGCGTCTTCGCGGAGCAGCAGCGGAAAGCCGAAGCCGGCGTGCACGGTGTTGGGCATTTCGTCGAAGACATCGACAGGCAGGCCGCTGTCGCGAATCATGGCGCACCAGCTGCGGTGGTTGCGGCGCCGTCTTTCGACGAAGCCCGCGAGCCGTCGAATCTGCACCCGCCCCATCGCGCCAGACAGCTCCATCGGCCGCAGGTTGTAGCCGGGGCTCACGAACAGAAAGCGCGGGTCGATCTCGGCGTGTGCAGCCTCCTGGGCGGCCTTGTCGGTGCGCTCTCGCACCCAGCCGTGGGCCCGCAGGCTGCGGCAGGCATCCGCGAAGTCGCCGTCGTCGGTGGTGATGGCGCCGCCTTCGCCCGTGGTGATGTGGTGGCTGAAGAAGAAGGAGAATGCGCCTGCCAGGCCGCGCGCGCCCACCTTCCTGCCGTCGACCTCGGCCCCGTGCGCACCGCAGGCGTCTTCGAGCAGCAGCGGGCTCGTGGCCCCGCATGGACTGCCGAGCAGATGCAGAGCCAGCACCGGCCGGTCGAAGTGTCCCTCCAGGCCGAGGGTCTGCATGTCGACATCGACGACGACGGGCACGAGTCCGGCCTGGGCGATGGAGAACAGGCTGGTCGACCAGCCCACCGCCGGCACCACCACCTCGTCGCCGCGCTCGAGGCGTCCCATCTCCACCAATGCCGACAGCATCACGAGCAGAGCGCTGGATCCGGAGTTGACCATCACCGAGTGCTTCGTGCCCACCCAGGCGGCCCACTCGCGTTCAAAGGCGCGCACCTCACCGCCCATGGTGAGCCAGCCGTCGAGCAGGCAGCCCATGGCCGCAGCCAGCTCCTCCTTTCCGAAGGGGACCACGGCCAGTGGGAGCCGGTCTGTGGGTGCGGGGGCCGAGGGGTCGAGCTCGGAAAAACGCTCCAGCAGGTCGTTCACGGCGGACTGTCGCGCGGGGCTGCCGGCGTGGGAGAAGTCGGAGAGGTGCAGGTCGGACATGGACACCCTCAAGAGGCGAGCGGTGAGCTGGCCCGCCAGGCGGCGAGGTCGGCGCGGCAGAGCTGGCTTGTATCGGAACGGGTGGACGGTGCCGCTTGCAGATGCCGGCGGTACCAGCGCGCGGTCCAAGCAATGGCCGCCGCTGCAGTCAAGCGGGGCGACCAGCCGAGCACCCGCCGGGCCTTGTCGGAGGAGAGCCGCAGCAGGGCACTCTCCGCGGGACCCTCCGCCTGCGGGGCACACATATGGCTGCGGCTGCCCCACCCGGCATCGAATGCCCCCGCCAGCTCGGCCACGGTGAGCCGACCCTGGTCGAGGGGTCCGAAGTTGAAGGGGCCAGCAGCCTCGGCACGTCCGTCCAGCAGAGCCTCCGCGAGCATCAGGTAGCCGGCAAGCGGGTCGAGAACATGCTGCCACGGACGCACTGCATGAGGTCGGCGCAACACACAGGTCTCGCCGACCATTCGCGCCCGCACCAGGTCGGGCACCAGCCGCTCCGCGCCCCAGTCCCCGCCGCCGATGACGTTGCCCGCGCGCGCGGATGCCACCAGCACGCCCCGCTCGGGCGGAAAGAAGCTGGCCCTGTAGCTGTGGGCCACGAGCTCGGCCGCCGCCTTGGAGGCACTGTACGGACCGTTGCCCCCCAGCCGGTCGGACTCGGTGAGGGGCCGGTCGGAGGGCTCGGCATAGCACTTGTCGCTCGTGACCACGACCACGGCCCGGGTGTGGGGGCAGCGGCGGACGGCATCGAGAACATGCACGGTGCCCATCACGTTGGTGCCGAAGGTGCCCACGGGGTCGCGGTGGCCAGGACGCACGAGTGCCTGGGCCGCCAGGTGGATGACCACCTCGGGGCGCACGGTCTCGAAGGCACGGTCGACGGCGGCGGGATCGCGGATGTCGCCGACAATGTCGTGCTGTAGACCATCTTGGATGTTGGACGCAGCATGCAGAGAAGGCTGCTCGGCGACGAGCGCGAGCCCGGAGACCCTGGCCCCCAGCTCTTGCAGCCACAGCGACAGCCACGCGCCCTTGAAGCCCGTGTGTCCCGTCACCAGCACCCGCCGACCGCGCAGCCCCGCGCCTGGCTCAGCCACCCGACCGCCACACCGCCCACGGCGCCTGCCCATCGTCCCAGAGCTGCTGCAAGAGCATCATCTCCCGGTGGGTGTCCATGCACTGCCAGAAACCGTCGTGGCGAAAGACCGCGAGCTGGCGCGCTTCGGCGAGGGGCACCAGCACGCCGTCCTCCAGGGAGCCCACCCCTTGCTTGAACCAGTCGAGGGCCGCCGCCTCGAAGACCATGAAGCCGCCGTTGATCCAGCCGTTGTCGACCTGCGGCTTCTCCCGAAAGGAGGTGGCCACGCCGTCTTCGTCGACCGTGAGCTCACCGAAGCGGGAGGACGGCCGCACCGCCACCAACGTCGCGAGCTTTCCCCGGGCCTGGTGAAAGCGCAGGACCTCGGCGAGATCGACGTCGCTGACGCCATCGCCGTAGGTCACGAAAAAGCGGTCGCCGTCGAGGTGGCGCCGAACCCGCCGGATTCGCTCGCCGGTGTCGGCATGCCGCCCGGTGTCGGCGCAGGTGACGGTCCAGTCGAGGGCCTCTTCGTGGTCGCGGTGGATGACCGGGGGCTGGCCGGGGCGCACCGTGAAGTCGTGGGCCAGCCACTCGTAGTCATAGAAGAACTGCTTGATGACCGCGCCCTTGTAGCCGAGACACAGCACGAATTCGTCGAAGCCGTGGTGGGCGTATGCGCGCATGATGTGCCACAGGATGGGGCGCCGGCCGATGGGGACCATGGGCTTGGGCTTGACCTCGGTCTCCTCGCGCAGCCGCATGCCGGCTCCGCCGCACAGGATGACGGTCTTCACCTGGCGCTCCTCGGGTTGACCGCCGCATCGTACCGGTCGGCGCCCGCCTCAGCCCCCTGGACAGACCTCAATCGTGGCTTCCAGCTCCTCGGGGTCGCCGCTGTCCCACCGCTGGAGCACGAGCATGTAGGTGGTGTCCGTGGCGGGCACGGTGAGGGTGACCTCGGGGTTGCCGGTGCGCGAGGTGGCCTGCCCGAGGGTGCCGTCGTCTTCGTGGACGACCCACAGGGTGGTCTCGGTGTCCCCACTGCCGTTCGTCCACCAGGCGCGCGCGGTGAGCTCGCCGGTGTAGCGGGCATCCTGGATGATGCGAAAGGAGCAGTCGCCGGGCCCCAGCGGTGCCATGGGCGTCTCGTCGCAGCCGTCGTCGAGGGGCGACCACCACTCGGAGTTGCTGACGCAGTGCGCCATGCCGGCGTCGTCCATCCACACCTCGGGGGTGCGTTCCGGCTCCTCATCGTCCGCCTCGGGCTCGCCGGAATCATCGGGGAGGGGGCCGTAGCCGGGCCAGCCGGGGTCGCCTTTGCACACGCCATCGAAGCAGTCGTTGTCGACCCAGGACTCCGCTTCTTCCTGGGTGATGAGGCAGCCGGTGAGCAGGATGGGGACGAGGGCGGTGGCGCGCGGCATCAGAAGCTCCACGACAGGCCGGAGGTGGACAGGTGGGCGTTGCCGAGCGGGTTGTCGAAAGAGTGCAGGCCGAGTGCCAGCGCGCCGAGGCCCAGGTTGATCCAGCCGTTGATGGCCACCTGGTTGAGGATGCGGGCGGAGTCCCAGTAGTCGGCTTCGGCGTCGCTCACCTGGGTGGCGACGCTGCCGCAGTCGCCGAAGCAGGAGTACTCGTTGGCCCAGCTCGCGTAGTTCTGCTTCATCAGGCTGAAGGTGGTGAGTTGGAGGGCGCCGATAGTGAACAGAGGGACGGCGGCTCCCGGCATCCAGCCAGTGTCCGGGTAGGCGGGGCCGTAGACCCGCTGCAAGGTGCTGTGTCGGCGCTCGGTGACGGCGAGGAGGCCCACGCCCGCAGCCGCGTTCACGGCGAGGGTGGCCTGCCCGAGGCCGTGCAGGTCGGTGCCCTCCGTGTAGAAGGGCAGGGCGGTGGCCGTGCCCAGCGACGTGAGGATGAGGGCGGTGCGACCGGTGGCCTTGCGCCTCTGTTCGGCGCGCCACAACGAATAGCGGTGGGCGCGGGCCGCGGCGGGCACCCACACCTCCGCAGCTTCGGCCCGATGTTCCAGTGTGGTCGTCAGGCCGTGGTTCCGGGCGGCGGGCCGGGCGTCTGCGATGGCGAGGCCGGCCTTGCTGCGGGCGGTGATGTCGCGCCTCGGCCCGGCGGCATAGGCGTCGATGGTGGCCAGGGCAGGACCGATGTGAAGCTCGGTGAGCTGGTCGATCTCATCGACCAAGGCCCGTGCCTGGGGGGTGGGGGCGGTGCCTTCGTAGCGCGCGAGCCAGGCCACGGCGGCTGCCCGCTGAGCACTCCGGTCGTGGGCGAGGCCGGGAATCGCACGCCAGGCGAGGGCGGCGTCGGACTCCAGGGTCTCCGCGGCTTGCCGGGCGGCCTGCGCCAGCCCTTCGGCGATGCGGTTGGCCTCCGCATCGGCCTGGCCCCGGACCGCATCGGATCCGGTGGAGCTGCTGAGCTGAGACAGAGCCACAATGGCTTCTTCGGGCTGACCACTGGCCTCCAGGGCGAGGGCTGCGGCCAGGGCGCGTTCGTCCTCGGTGTGCAGCGGTCCCACCTCCACGCTGTTGATCTCGCCGGACACCACCTCCACCTCGGAGGACCATGACGCGCCGTCTGCCGTAGCCACGCGGATGGTGTGGGTGCCTGGGGTGAGCGGTGGACTGGTGTAGGGCTCCCCGGCATCTGCGGGGAGCGTGCCAGCCCGCTTGCCGTCGATCCAGATGGCGGCCTTGGGGACGGAGCCGAAGACGAGCAGCGGCGTGGGGGCGGCCAGGAGCTGGGGGGCCGGGGCGGCCCCGGATGCGGGACAGGCGGCGATGCAGGCCTTCTGGGTCTCGCGGCAGGGAGCGAGCTTCTCCTCGCACATGGCCTTGGCCTGCGCACCGATGCCCTTGGACAGCAGGCTGCCTCCTGGCACGTTGCCCAAGGCCTTGCCCGCGACCTTCTCGGCGGCCCCGCCTGCCACGGAACAGCCGGCCGCAGACACCGCGGCGCAGGACTGGAAGGCCGCCTCGCACTGGTCGAGGCAAGCGTCGGCCAAGGCAAGCCGGGCGACGAGGATGAGCAGCATGGGACGCTCCCTGCAGACGCCTCCCTGGAAGAAGGGAGGGGGCGCGGGAGACTACGATTGAGGGAGACGAAACGAAATAGGAATGCGAGAATTGTCTGCGCTACGTTGTTCTCAGTGCCTGGTCTGCTTGGTTTGTCCCCTTACCAGCCCGCCGTCGGCCCCCACATTCGGGTGTGCAGGTCGAGTCCGGCGAAGCGCAGCCGCGCGTAGTCCATGAAGTCGAAGTCGATGGGGCTGTGGCGGGCCTGGAGCACCGACCAGCTCCCCCACCAGAGGTGGTCCACCAGCACGAAGAACTGCACCACGCGGTCGAAGTCGGCCACATCGCCGATCGAAGGTGCCTCCCCGGTGGCGGCCTCCAGGTAGGTCGCGGCGAAGTCCCAGCGGAGGGGCTGGTTCGGGAAGCCGTTGGCGAAGTCGCTGTCGAAGCCGGCGTACTCACAGAAGTGGTTGGCTACGTCGAAGCCCGCATAGCCCACGTCGCCATACTCGTAGTCGATGAAGCGCACGGCTCCGGTGGCTTCGTCGACGAGCACGTTTCCGCTGAGCAGGTCGTTGTGGGCGAGCACCACCGCCAGAGCGGTGCGGTGTCCGAGCGAGCCTCCGCCGCAGAGCACCTGGCTGTGGAAGGACTGCTCCAAGCGGTCGAGGTAGGCCCGCAAGCGGGGGAGCCCGAGGGCACGGTGGGCTTCGGCGCGCTCGCCTTCGAAGTCGACGGCGCTGGCGCGCTCCATCCAGTCCCGTAGGGTCTCGAAGGTGCACGGCTGGGGAGATTCCGGCATCATCCTGTGCAGCTCCGCGAGGGTGCGGGCGATGCCATCGCGCCAGCGGTGGTCCCCCATCTCGTGGGGTTCGAGGGACCGGAAGCCTGGCAGAAAGCCCTCCACGCGACCATTCTCGAATCGTCCGAGGTAGGCGGGGGCGAAGCCGGCGGCGGACAGTCGGGCGAACAGACGGTTCTCACGCTCTCGGTCGACCACCACCTCGGTGTTTGGACCGTAGACGCGGACCAGCACGTCGGGCTGCCCGGCGGCCTGCAGGCGGACCAGGGCATTGGTGATGCCTCCGGAGACCACGGTGGTGCGGGCCTGCCGGACCTCGGCCCAGCCCTCGACGATGGCCTGCACCACGGCCAGGGCCTCCTCAGAGTCGATGCGGCCGTCGTTCAAGGTGACCGACTGGGGGAGCACGCGGTCGGCATTGTCGCGGAAGCCGGTCATGGCAGCTCCTCTATGGCTGGGGCTCTGGGGGACGCAGGACGCGGCGGACGATGCTCCGAGGGTCGACCTGGTCGACGACAAGGAACCAGATGGCGGTGCTGGACTGCACGATGTGTACCCACCAGTGCATCACCAGGGCGAAGGCGAGCGCAATGGCGTCGAGGGTGGGACCGCCGGGCACGACAGTGGCATCGCCCACCACGCCGTAGAGGGCCAGAGCGCCCCGCACCGCGGCCTCGTAGGTGCCGGCGAACCCGGGCGCGGCAGGCAGCGCCATTCCCACCATCGGCTACCGCGGCATGCACTCGTTCACGCTCCAGCTCGAGGACTACTTCGTCCCGGCCGACAACCTGGTGGGTGGCGAGGGCGGCCTCGGCCGCGGCTTCTACCTCCAGATGGGCGGCTTCGCGGCGGGCCGGCTCCAGACCGGCGGGCGGGCGACGGGTCTCGCCCAGGCGGCGCTCGACACGACGGCCGCCTACGTGCTCGACCGCCAGCAGTTCGGCCGCGCCACCGTCGAGTTCCAGCTCACCCAGTACAA
>ENA-OWNT01004429-OWNT01004429.1-seawater-metagenome-genome-assembly--contig:-NODE-4429-length-12350-cov-4.125153_pt1 | contig 12350 bp, 17 predicted proteins | sample MGYA00238136_ERZ651165 | MGnify/ENA primary metagenome ERZ651165 (study PRJEB26861, sample SAMN08777766) | seawater metagenome | isolation source: coastal seawater | place: USA: Florida | collected... | reverse complement strand
CACTCGCCCTGGAGGCGTCGTCGCGAGCACGTGCGGTGTCAAATAAAGGAGGGTGGCACTCTGACCCTGCGCAGTGGGGATTCCTCGATCTTGCAAGCCCTTCACAGCAGAAATACCTTGAAGGTGCCGCTCTGGCCACCAACGACAGCCTTGCTCAGGACAATTCGCAGATTCGACGGTGGAGCGCGTCAGTAGCTGCGCTTCGGGCGTGGATCGTCGAAGAAGTGCATCGCTACCTGGCAACGCAGATGGAGTCATGCTGTGCAACAATCCGCGACGGTACCAACGACCAAGACATGAGCTGCGGACCAAACTGTATTTGCACGGCTCGGGCGTGCTCACTGAGAAACACGGCAGACACCCCGCGGAGTTTTCCCCACAGCGTCTACTTTGAAAGCTCATGGATAAATGTGAACTTGCATGGGCACGCCAATGCGCCCCACAACCATGGGGCTGTGACCGTGTCGGGTGTGTTTTACATCGACAGCGGTAGCAACGACACTTCAGCCACACACTTGAGAATCCAATGTCCTCTTTTGGGCAGCGATGGCTACCCATGTGCTGGCAACCACTCCATCACCTCAGTCAACACAGATGGGTCTGTCTTAGGTGACGAGCCCGGCGCTGTGCCAAGCGGCTCCATGACCAGGGTTGTTGGTTCCGGGGAATCTGGTACTCTCGTTTTGTGGCCTGGGTACATTGATCACGATGTGGAAGAGCATACCGGCAACCAGCCACGAATCTCCATGGCCTTCAACGTTTGGGTCGTGTCGAATTCCTCTTTTGAATAAAAAATACGATCAATCGAAACAAACAGTGTCGAAGAACAATAACTTAAAGGCAGTCATGACAATCGTGTGGAGCTAACATCAACATATAAAATTAACAGTCACCAGACTCTTTGTTTTCTTCCTCTGCTGAATCCTTGCTGGCTTCCGGTGCCTCACTCCCATCGCTTTGTGTGGCGGGGACGGCCCCATCACTGGTGTCGTTGCCAGTGCTGTTATTCTCTTGAATGTGTGAGTCCACATCTGGCACAGTTGCTGTCTCAGATTCAATCAGAGGAGTGTCATTGATTGCCTTCTGAATTGTTGCGTTAGCTTCCTCAATATCTTGAATGAGTTGCATACCCTCGAGAGCCAATTCCTTTCGAGCTTTCTGAACACGCGCTCTCAGTCCGTCATTGTCAGCAAGGTATCCTGTCGACAACGTGTCGATTTCGGTGTGAAGGATGTTACGCGTCGCACTGTGCAAATCTCCTAGCATTTTGCGCAATGAACCACGGCCTTCTAACGAATCGAGTTCGAGGAGACCGGATTCATGCCGAGATCGAATAGTTTGTAACTCAAAACGAATCGAAGCTAACAAAGGTGAAATATCCTCAAGCTTTTTCATCGTTGGATCCGCGGCAACCATTTCCTCGTCGGTGAGTGTTTTTTCCTGGGACGAATCCCTAGTACTGTCGGTCGCGTTGGGGGCCGCCGGGATACCATGACCAGGTGCACCTTCCTCGCCTGGATGGCCGCAAGGTCGTTTTAATGGCGGCGAGTCACCCTCGATTGAATTGCTATCCCCAGCATCTGCCCTTGACATCATCGGCGTGGTCGGCATCGTTGGTGAGACTTTGGAGCCGGCGCCAGAACCATCATCGCTGCCTAATGTGCTGTTGTTCGTAGCACTGTTGCTGGTACTTTCCGTGGTAGCCGCTGCGCCCCGAGGCGTAGTGCTTTCAGGCGCACTGCCATTTTCAACTTCTGCCAAAGATGATGATGGCGTTGAAGGCGACTCAATGACACTGCCGTCGTTCGTACCTGGGGACAGAATGTCGCTTAAATTGAGGTTTGATGGCGTGGATGGTGTGATCTCATCGCCGTCAATTTGCCATTCTTCACAATCTAAGTCTGCCTGAGGCGTGCTGGGAACCGATCCCGTATTGTCGGTGCTGCCGGTGTTGGGAGACGTGGTATTCTTCGTCGACGAATTGGGAGATCGTTCATTAAGGAGAGTTGCTTTCATTTTTTTCATAACATCATTGTTGGGATCATACTGCAAGCCCTTTTCCACAAAACCCAAAGCGGCATCAAATCGCTTCAGGGCGATTAAGGCGGCTGAAACTCGACTGTACGATTTAGGCCTGCAGACGGAGTTGTAAAACACATGCATGGAAGTAAACTCGCACATTCCGCCAAGACCATGCCAACAGACTGTCAAAATGCAACGTACCATTGTGGAGCCAGTCGCAAACAATGATTCGCATCGGCTAGAGCTTGTCCGTAACGCTTGAGTTGCATGTAGACAGCTGATCTATTGGAATACAGCGTGTGTTGCTCCTCTATATTAATTGCCTTGGTGTAGAACTCGAGCGCCTGGAGGTAGTTGCGGGACTTCATTGCGGCATTTCCTTGTTCCTTCAAAGCCTATAATTTGTGTGTCATGGAGCGACATCAAGTGCATGATGGGGAGGCGAAGCAGAAAACGCTTTTGTGCTGCGGCAAAAGACCACAAACCTGGACCCGATCGCCAGTTGTAACTTCTTTGGTGGTGGTCGCTTTGTGCAACATTTGCTTCATGGCAGAGTTGCTGGGTGCGAGCTGCAGGCCTTGTTCTAAAATCGGCTTGGCAGCGCTGTATCGACCCAAAGCCACCAACGCGGCCCCGACTCGGGAGTAGGCCTTCGGCCACTGTGGCGCGCGCTGCAAGCACTCGTTGGCATCTGCGAGGGCGTTCTCAAATTGCTTCAATTGCATAAAAACGGCACTCCTGTTGCTGTACAACTTGTGAGCGGTCGCCACTGCCGGTGACTCGCAACTTGACACTTTGTGGTCTCTCTCGATAACCTCACTGCACGCGATCGCTTGTGTGTAGTAGTTGAGAGCGTCATGCAGCTGGCCTGCCGCCAATGATTGGTTGCCGTGTTGCTTGAGGAGGGCTACCTTCTCTTCCGGCGTGCTCGGATGTTTCAACTGCATGGATACTGTTGCGCGATGAAGCGTGTGCTGCATCGACTTGTTGCCTGGGTCAAGCTGCAGGCCGCGCTCCAGCACCTTGATGGCCTCCTTCTGCCGTCCTAAAGCCACAAGCGCGGCCCCCTTCCTACTGTATCCTTTGGCCCACACGGGGTTCAACTTGACACACATCTCGGCGTCGCCTAAAGCGTTTTCGTATTGCCGCATTTTCATGAACACGGCACTACGGTTACTGTAGAGCGTGTACAAGCGACTGGGTTCACTCATGTGAGCGTCAACGCGAGTTTGTACGACGATTGCTTGAGTGTAAAAGTTGAGAGCCTGCGCAAACTGTTGCTTTTGCAGGGCGTCATTCCCCTGCGTGCGCAAGTGGTTGGCCCTGGAGGCCAGGCCATTGACTGCCGGAACTGGAGCTGTTGGTCCGCCGGGTCGGTGTCCGGGGCTGAATACTTCTTCAATACCCTGCGCGAATTGGTCGACGGTGCGGCCAAAGTTGCGCACACCGGCTTCCACGCTCCGTTTGATGTCCTTGCCAATTTTGGCAAAGTCCATCGTGGACCAAGACGCTGCAGTTTACGACAGCAAGTTGATCTGCAGTAGCAGTTTACTGGTGACGCTACATACGTGCCGCATAATTTTGGCTCAATTCACAAATTCTGCGTTCCGCTCCGCTTCTTCTTTTGAGCTCGTCTTTCACAAGCACCCGGGTAGCACGTAGGCGCGCAGCGCATCATGACACGGCCGAGAACAGTTTCGACGCACGCACCACATCCCTACTCATCACGCCGCACGCTCAGCGCCACGTCGTCACGTCGTCACGTCACATCCAAACGCAACAACAAACTTCTTCCGCCTCCCCATGGGCACGCAGATGTATCAGAGGAGGCACGCCACAGAACGTTCCCGTTCAAGCGAACAGTGCGCTTCACGCACAAACTGAAAGCGACCACCGAACACCATCGAATACCATCGAACTGCTGGAACGCGGAGAAACAAACGAACCAACCAAAGAACAAAGAACGAACGAACGAACGAACGAAAGAAAGAAGAAGTCAACGAACGTCATCGAGCAGCGAACAACCACGAACGAACGAAAGAGAGAAAGAAAGAAAGAAGAAGCCAACGAACAGCGAACAGCGAATTCCCCACAACGACGAACGACGACACGACGACGAACGACGACGAACGAACGAACGACGAACGAACGAACGAACGACGACGAACGAACAACGAACGAACGACGAACGAACGACGGCCGACGAACCGATACTTGAATCTAATCCGTTCTCTAATGGTACTAGTACTGTCCCACTATGTGTATACTCCATATTACAGCATTACTCGTACTCAGGTACTGTGCAAAATGGCATAGATACAAAGTATGACTGAGTTGTCAATGAGCAATGAGCAATGAGCAATTAGTAACTAAATTCACAGTACAGTACAAAAAATATATTTTGAATCATTGCAAATTAGGAAAACCGAAAACATAAATGTTCATGCGAACAGGGAACGACGAAAGCAGAAGGAAGAGAAAAGAAATGCGGTTCATATCACAGTACAGTACAAAAGCAAGTTTTATAGTCACTCCGAAATAGGAAACCAAAATAATGAAAATACCGTGACACGACAAAACAAAAAACAACACCACAACCCCCAATCGAAATGAGAAATGAGCAAATGAGAAATGCGAACTACAATTCACAAAGTAGTAAAATTCACGGTACAGTACAAAAGTAAGTTTTAAGATCTCTCCATAATAGCAAACCAAAAACATAAAAAGTAATATCACAACAGAGATTAAGTATACTGGGTGAGTGAGTGAGTGAGTGAGTGCGCTGGTTTTGGTTGTGGTTTGATTTGGTTTGTTGGCGCGGTCGAGCGTGTCGGCAGCGTGTCGCGCCAACAACTACGAACGAACGAACGAACGAACGAACTGTTGGTGAAGTTTCCGTGGATACCACCACCCTCCGTTCGCAGAAGGGGCGACGACGACGATCCAAACGACGACGACGATCCAAACGACGACGACCAACTTTGGACTGACCACCAACTGACCGACTGTTGGAGTGATGGAGTAATGATGGAGTGGTGGCTACGGAGACGGAATTGCGGAGATAACGACGTGAGAAGGAGTGGTGGAGTGAGGGAGACGGACGGAGTGAGTGAGTGGAGACAGTGAGATAGATGGTGACCGCGGGATGGCGGCGGTGACGAAATTAGCGTGACGGAGAGTTGAAGAGGACGCATGATGGTGGGTGGTTGTGATCGCCGTCATCGGTAGGTCGGTCGGTCGGCCGTCTTCCTCGTCGTCTTGGATGCAGATATGGTGCACTGTGCTGTGTTGTGTTGTGGCTGTTGGACGAATTTCCTGTGGCTCCCAACATCGCAGTACAGATTTTATGTCTGGCATGGATTGAGTGCTTTGGACGGTCCGAAACTGGTGGCTGTGTACAAAACTTGGATTGACTGACAGACAGCGGAAAATATGCTGCGTCTGTGAAATCGATCTGACCAAGTGTGTGGATTCTCAACTTTGGCAACAAAACATTGAAAGTTGACAGCGTCAAGCGACGCACTGCTTTGTCTTCGCGAGACGACGCTCCACCATGCCTAGAAGACCTCCCCCGGTGCGTTGTGCCGTCATACGGAATTTTGCGTCCGCAGCGCTTCGAAAGTTGGCCTTCGATGGAGTGGTCCAAAGCGTGTGTGCCATTCTCGCGCTGACAGTTCTCATTGGAGCTTCCGCCGTGTTGGAGTCCGCTGGGGACACTTTCGCTCCGCTTTCGAAACAGCGGTTCTTGGATGTCATGTTCTTCGATGACAACGCGTTCGCTTTGGGCTCGTGGCAGCGAACGCTCGGCATTGTACTCATGTCTCTTCCCATCGCGCTTGTGTTTGTGTTTCGACATGTTGGAACGAAAGCGTACGTTTTGCAAATGATGCTGGTTCTCGTACCTCATTGGTTCGAGTTTGCGGCGTGCATGCCCTCTTGCCATGCATTGACTTTCGTGTTTCCCAATTGTGTGCCGGCAGTTACAACTCCACGGTTGATCTCATTTGCTACTTTGTGACACCGTTGAACTTGGACGAGCACGCAAACAGGCTTATTCGAGCCATCGTAGAGAACATCTACAGTTCAAAATTCTTGTTCACCGTACTCGTAAACGCCACAGTGGGGATTTGGAAGGTTGCCATCGGAGCCCTGCTTTACGCCAAAGCTGATCCCGACTTCGAGCAACTCGAGCAATTATCTTTCTGGTACAACGTTGCCCATGGCAATCTCTACCACTTTTTGCACATATCAGCAATATACAAGGTCGCTGTGATTGCGTGCCTACTCCCGTGTCTCCCGATGTTGTACTACCGCCGGATATCACTGCGCACCGTGGCGTACGTTGTTATTCGATAGTTTCCATCGATTCAATTCTCCAAACGAATAAGCCGCTGCTTCTGCGTGCGTGTGTTGTGCGGGATGCCTTTGTATTAGGGCGCTGTCGTGCTTTTTCTTCATCACAGAGTTGAAGGCATTCTTCAAGATTACCGCACTCTGTTTTCTCGCTCTTGCCAGCCTTGACATCATGCGAGTACAGGTGTTCGTTCACGCGGCCACTGTGTTTCTTTATTTCATAGTACGAAACCCCTCGACACTATGCTCACCGTTGTATGCGCGTTTGAACTAACGCTCCGCTGCCTGATTTCGACAGGCTGGTTCCAACTTTGTGTTCGGCGTCACTGAGAGTCACAGGATCTTACTCACGGATGTCGTTGTGCATGATCCAATGTAAGCCTGGTTGAACAACGAGACCTGCCCCCTTGTACAGTACTAACCACATGGATGTGCTGCGCGCCTTCAGTTTCGCGGCCCTGTTCGTTGCCGTCGCATTTCTTCTGGGCTACATCAGTATCGCCATTCAACAGAGGCTTACAACAAAGCTGCACTCGATCGAAGCATCTGTGTTGATCGCACAACACCGCGCACCCAAATGGCGACGATGGATTGCGTCTATTTCTATCGAATTGCAACTTTTGTTTTCGATCCTAGTATCTGCGCTAATGTTTGTGGTGGGGCAGGTATGTGCCAACAATGCCGCCGCTTCCCTCTTCAATGTGTGTTGCTGTTAATTTGTGTGCAAACACTTTTGTTGCGCAGATATATGGCCGAGTGCTACTTCAGTTTGTCCAAACGAGGGAGCCCGTGGACGTTCACGGGGCCTTGTTCCAGCGCGCCAAATTTCTGTTCTTTGCAAAGTACGCCTCGGATCAATGCTTTCAGTAGTGGAGTTGTGCACTTATGCCGAATTTATCCTGTTTGCAGGTGGCTCGGGGTGGCAATTGTGTGCTTCATGTGGACCAAACTCGCGTCCGCAATGGGCTCTGTTTGGGAATACCTGATGAACAAAATGAAGTTCGCAAGCATGGAAGTGTGGTTCTCGTCCGTGAAAGTGAAAAACTTTAGTGCCAACGACTTGTATCGTGGACTCCTCAATCCGAAATGGAAAGCATTTCTGCGCCAGGCACATGGATTGGCTTCTACTGGATTTCAGCTGTTTTTAGACCTCACAAAGATATTATTGACACAGTGCGTCCCGCGTGTCGACGTTTGAAGGCTGCATTGTTATGTTGCTGATGCGGAGCTTTCCCTTTCGTATAGATACTCATTGGTTATGCATGCCTTCGGGCGAGAGCAACACGGCAACGTCTTCAACTTTGAGTTTGACATTGAGGTCTGTGTTCGAAACATCTACAAATTCCATATTCTTCAAGAGGAGGAGACTTTGGTGTGTAGTTCCCTTCCGGCATTGCATTTTTCATCCCGTGTCGCTGACGTGCTCACGTGATGCATACGGTCAGGTCGTCGAGATGTTCGACAAGATAGCTAAGCGGGCAACAGAGTTTGGTACGGCGAGAATATCTTTTCCGGAGGAAAGCGAGATTAAATTGAAACCTGAGCAGGCCTCCAGAGGCCGCAAAGGCTCTGCGTCAGGGGTCCCAGTTGCGACCCAACTACACATTGGACCAGAAGAGCAAAAAACCATTTTGGTCCATATTTCGGTTGACATGAAAATGAAGGCGTTACAAATGCTCTTGGGGTTGTACGGAGGGGTCCAATCTCAATCGGCGGGTGGAGGCCGTCGCTCGGCCGACAATGTGGCTGGTGCCATCGTGGATACTTTGGTGAAGTCCATCTCACTGTCGTCACGCAATATCAGTTTGAGCAATACTGCCAAAGCTCTGCAATCAGTCAACTTTGCATCATGGGGCTCCAAAATTAGAAGTCTCAACTTTCGACGAGCCGCGCAAGCCACCAGTACGACAATGCGCTCTGCATCCGTCTGGTTTGTGTGTTAGCTTCTCATTTCTACTTTTGATTGACATTGTCACAGCGAGTGCTTTGCAAAACTGGAGGTTTGCGTGGTCTGTAAGGCTTTGCATGCCTCTCCGAAGCTTGAGCATTGGCATCATGTAAGCGCAGTTGCGTCGAGCGGAGGCGGACTGCTCATTGCAGCAGATCTCATGTTGTCTTACTTTTGTCTCCGAATCATGCCCAACATGCACACAGGCATCGCAATAAGTTTCTATTTGCGCAAGGCCACCGCACTGTTGATCATAACATTGGTGATGTAGTAGCTCAAGAAATGTTCAACAAGGTTTGTTGTTCAATGCATTCTGTCTGCGCATCTTGTCAAAATAGCGTGTGACTGTGTTCGCTCCAATATTCGACGGCGTGTCTAGGTTCTTGGCGACAGTCCAATCGACGCACATTTGAAGACTTTGTTTTTGAAGCGCAACCAGCCGAACGTGTACGACGTGTGCCAGGCCCTGAACGAAAACGTTGCCGGGCGTTCGTTGTAAGTGGTTGCACATCCCATGCTTGATTGTCCCACCTGACGAGGCTGATTTTGCCATGTGGTTCACAGCTTCAGCAAGTTCACGCACTGTCTTGATGAGTTCATTAACATTTTGGATGACAAGGACACAATTTCTGACGAGGAATTCACTCTCCGCTTCGTCAGTGTCGTGCTTGGATCCACAGTCAAGGAGGCTGAGCGTTACATCATTCTCCGAGAGTTACAAAGCAGAGATCCAAGTTATAGTGCGCAGTCAAAGAAAGACGAAACTGAACTGTGGCGCAAATTGCGCTACAGTACGAAGGTCCAGGCATTCTTTGCGTCGCGCGAACGAATCGTTCTCCGCGTATTGGAACTGGTGGTGGTTCAAGTTCTCAAGCAAGACGCTGTTGAGAAATTCATTCACAACGTCGGAACTAAGTTCGTTCGGAGCTATCGTTGCAGTCGCTTTGAGGAGTGGAGTGACGACGACGCGTCGTCCTCCGGTGACGACGGCCCAAGCACGTATTTTGGTGTTTCAGCTGCGTTATGTAAACATCGCTCGCGCGCCGTCGGCTGTGACCGCCCGATTCCCGATCTACTGTTGAGAATAGCAGAGGTGCTGACGACATCGGTGCGTATGACTGCCAGTGTGTGCCAACATCGTCTCAGGGACTGACGCCAAATTGACTTGTCGATCGCGTGTGGTCTGTTTGCAGAAAGATGGCCTGGCAACGGACGGGCTATTTCGCAAGTCATGTGACAGGGCTCGTTGCAACGATCTGCAAGCCCAAGCTGAAGAGAACCTTTTGAGCGAAATGTTCTGCGCGCCCGTTGATGAGCAGCACATACACGACGCAGCCTCGCTGTTGAAGGCATGGTTGCGTCAGTTGCCACATCGTTTGCTCGAAAACGTCATTGTGCCGTCGGAGACACCGACTCCCCGCTGCGCCTTAGCCCTCGTGAAGAGCAGCGTGACACCAGATGAGTTTGCTGTCGTGCAGTGGTTGCGACAACTCTTGCACAGAGTGGAGGAGTCACAAAGAACAGTGAGAGGGACTAAAGGAATGGGCTTCCATGCATTGAGCATCGTATTTGCGCCATGTTTCTTCCCGGATGCAGACATCGCCTCCTTGTTGCGGTACCATGGGGATCCGGGAACTGCCGCGAGTCATCTCAAACAGCAGCTCGACCAACAAATCCAGTTCGTTGAAGCGCTGTTGGCAGAACCGCTACCCGACGCTCTTCAAGATGGTAACGGCGAGGCAGGTTTGGACCTTGATGTGAACAGCGCTCCTGTGCATGAGGGAAACGCCGAAGCGCCGCAGAGCGAAACCATACCGCAGAGCGAAACCGAACCGCAGAGCGAAACCGTACCACAGAGTGAAACCGTACCGCAGAGCGAAGCCGTACCGCAGAGCGAAACTGCTCCACATCCGAAGGACTCCGACCACCTTGAGGACGACGAGCAAGTTACTGGCGTTTCAAACGCTGACGCCAATATCGAGGGTCTCCAAGCCGACAACGGAAATTACGCCTCTGAAGACAATGACAACACAGACGATGACAATACAGACGTTCATGCCAGTCAGTCCTTGGACACAAGTAACAATGATTCGCAAGTTCAGGACATCGAGCCACCTTCGAGCGTGGTTCACAGCAGCTCGAACGATGGCGATGAAGCTGCCAACGACGATGATGTCGAACAGAAGTCCGACGATGACGCTCTGCCCGTCGGTGCCATAGATGTGACTTCCGAGAACACCGAGGATGGTGATGACGACGAGGTCGAGCCAGCATCAGCGCAGGACGCAGAAGAAGAAGAGCTCCACGATCCGAGTGAACTGCAGCATACGGACGGTGTTGTTGACGTACCTGAGGCACCGACAGCTGCAGCCGGAAGCGAGCCTGATGATGAATGAGGCCTCGTCCACAGAGACAGGTGAATGATTCTCTCGCCTCCAACGCGTTCACCCACGCCGGCACACACGACACGTTGACGTGCAGGTCGAGAAAAAACAAGTAGAACGTGATACGCGCCTTAGATTAGAATGTGTGCCAATGATAAGTGATTACAAGTAGCGTTCGCAATATCAACAATCATCCTTGGCGCGGCCATGCGTCCGAGCCCTTTACGGGCCGTACGTGCATCCAGATGAACCACCATCCACGAAAATGCTGGAGGCGTTCACGAAAGAAGCCTCGTCACTGAGCAAGAAAGCAGCGACGTTGGCGATTTCCTCCGGCTGTCCCTGCTTTCCTCGGGGCACGTACGAGTCGCGAGTTGCAGTCACCTTGTCAATGTCGGCTCCGCCTGTTGCAATGCAAAGACAAAAACAAATAACAAGCATGGCTTGTGAGACGAGCAGTTTAACACGGCATCAACAAGCGAAAAACTGCGCGTACCGGCTGCGACTGCGCGGTTGACCAAAGGACCGCTGCAGTAGCCAATCTCAATGACGTTGGCGCGAATGTTTTTGCTGGCGTACTCAGCGCCGACTCGCTTCGTCAACACAGCAGCGGCGGCCTTGCCCGCAGCATACGGGTGGCGCTGCTTCCCAACGCCGAGGCCGACAGTGCCGGCGATCGTGGTGAAGTGCAAAATATTGCCAGAGCCTTGTTCCTCAAAGACTGGCAGAAACTGGTGCACGAGCTGGAAATGTGCGTGCAGGTTGGTGTCGATGGCGTCTTTCCAGCTTTCCTCGGTGATTTTTCCAAAGCCGTTCATCTGCGCGTTGTGCACGCCAGAGTTCACCAGGCAGTCGACTCGGCCGTAGGTGTCAAGAGCAAACTTCACCAAACGCTCCACCTCTTCGGCTTTGCGAACGTCGCCGCAAAAGGCGACGCCTTCGTTGCCTTCGTCTTTGATGGCCTGGGTAACTGTATCAGCGTTCAGCTGTTCGTTGGACACAGAGACCACTTTAGCACCAAGTCGAGCACAGACAATTGAGGTGGACGCGCCGATTCCATGGCCCTCTGCCGGCGGGTTGCCGGCACCGCAGTTTACGATGACCTTGCCGTCGAGCCGACTGAATCCCACGCCCTTGGTGTCGAAGGACATGAGCCGCCTGGCTTGGCGACGCGCTAGGATTCCTGCCGTGCGAGCGAGCATGTTGAATCGAGGATGTAACTTTCTGGTTGTGAATTGGTTCCAAAGACAATATTACAACAACAAAAAAGGGGCAATTGGCGTTGATTCTTTTCCGCTGAGGTCCATTCGTGCCGTGCAACTACAAAGAGACATCCACAACGACGACAACCGACGACAACGACTGTGATGACTACAACGATGGCAACGACGAGACGACGTTTCGCAGCGGCCACAACGATAACGACGACGACTACGAATAACGATGGCTAAGATGACATTGCTTTGACACTCTTACGACCACAACGACGATCACGATGATGCTGAAGACAATCACGACGACAACAACGATGTCAGTGGAGACGACAGCAACCACTTTGATAACTTTAGCAACCACGACCACGACAACGACAACGACAACGAACAACGAAAAACGAACAACGACAACGACAACGACAACGAACA
>ENA-OWNT01004427-OWNT01004427.1-seawater-metagenome-genome-assembly--contig:-NODE-4427-length-12351-cov-5.076585_pt1 | contig 12351 bp, 13 predicted proteins | sample MGYA00238136_ERZ651165 | MGnify/ENA primary metagenome ERZ651165 (study PRJEB26861, sample SAMN08777766) | seawater metagenome | isolation source: coastal seawater | place: USA: Florida | collected... | reverse complement strand
ATGGACGAAGAAGGCTGCCAAGTGCTGCCTGAACGTGAAGTACCTTACGACCAGCTTGTTCTTGCCATAGGCAGTGTAAGTAACGATTTCAACACCCCTGGGGTGGCTAAACACTGCTATTTTTTAGACTCGCTAAAGCAGGCAGAGCGCTTTCACCGCGCGTTGTTAAATCAGCTTATCCGTATTAATCAGCAAGAAGATAAAAGCGCAAAAATTGATGTGGCTATTGTAGGCGCAGGTGCTACAGGCACTGAACTCGCTGCGCAGCTTCATCATGTCGCTAACCTATCAAAAGCCTATGGCATGCCAGACATGTCAGCATTACGTTTGAAAATAACCATTGTAGAAGCCGGGGAGCGGATCTTACCAGCGTTGCCGGAACGTATCGCTAATTCGGCAAGAAAAGCGCTCTATGAACTAGGTGTAGACATTAAAGAGCAAACCATGGTGGCAGAAGCTGACGCCAAGGGTCTCATAACGAAAGACGGTTCGCGCATAGATGCTGATTTGATGGTGTGGGCAGCGGGCGTAAAAGCGCCTGACTTCATTACAGAGATGAATATCTTTGAAACCAACCGTGCAAACCAAATATTAGTAGATAAACAGCTAAGAAGTACCACGCATCGCGATATTTGGGTATTAGGTGATTGCTGTGGCTTTCAGCAAGACAGCGGAAAGTGGGTACCACCAAGAGCGCAGTCTGCCCATCAAATGGCTGATATTGTGGCACATAACATAACGACGTTATTTAACGGAAAATCGCCCAAAGATTTTACCTACCAAGATTACGGTTCGTTAGTGCATTTAAGCAAATACAGCACAGTAGGTAGCCTAATGGGCTCGTTGTCTAATAGCAGTATGTTTATTGAAGGGCGCTTGGCGAAATTGGTGTATGTGTCTTTGTACAACATGCACCAATTTGCGGTACATGGAAAAATTAAAGGGGCGTTAAAGTTGGTGGTGAAAAAGTTAAGCCATGCACTAAGCCCTAAGCTAAAGCTGCACTAGCGGTAAATAAGCACGTTAATATGATAATTAAAAAGCCCCAGTTTGGGGCTTTTTCGTTCGGGTGCTAGTGGTTATTGCTTAACACCTTCAACGTGTAGTTCAAGCTCTACGGTTTGAGAGGCAGGACCAAGGTCGTAATCAATACCATAGTCTTTTAACGCGATGGTTGTAGTGCCCATAAAGCCTGCGCGGTAACCGCCCCAAGGATCTTTACCTTCTCCAATTTTTTTAGCCTCAATTGAGATAGGTTTGGTAACGCCGTGTAGGGTGAAGTTACCCATCACGTCCATCATGCCGTTGCCTTTATCTACAATTTTTGTGCTTACAAATTTCGCTTCAGGGTATGTATCAACATCTAGGAAATCATCGCCCTTTAAATGCTTATCGCGTTCAGCATGGTTTGAATCTACGCTGTCGGTATCAATAGTTACCATAATTTTGGCATTGCTTGGTTTCGCTTCATCGTAGCTAAACGTACCTTTGAAGTCGTTAAAACGGCCAGTTAGCCATGAATAGCCTAGGTGTTGAATCTTAAAGTTAATAGACGCGTGAGCGCCTTTGCTGTCAATAACGTAGTCTGCAGCATGAGCCGTGCTCAGTGACAAAGCAGCAGCAAGTGCAAGTGTTAACTTCTTCATTGTATCTCCTTACATTCTCTAATTAGCGAAGCCTTAACATCTGCTTCATGGTGTCGTCTTTGTTAATAAAATGATGCTTTAGGGCTGCAAGTGCGTGTACACCGGCAAGGCCAATAAGCGTCCAAGCAAGATAAAAATGTATATCGCCTGCAATATCTTCTTGGTTTTCAAATAGCTCACCCAACGCTGGTACTGCAACCCAATTGAATATCTCTATGGCTCTACCATCTGCGGTAGAAATAAGGTAGCCAGATATAAATAAACTGAGTAACACAAAATAAATTGAGGCATGCCCCAACTTACTTAAACGTTTTTCGATTGGTGTACCGTGTGCCTGAGGGCGCTTAGTAAACGCGCGCATGATCAGACGAAACAGGGTCGCGCCAAGTAAAATAAGCCCTATGCTTTTGTGCCAGTGCGGCGCAGTTTTGTACCAGTCGCTGTAATAAGATAAATCGACCATCCATAGGCCAGATGCAAACATGCCGATAACAACAAGTGCCGTTAACCAATGCAAACCGACGATAACGTTAGGCCATTTATAGTTCATGTTCATCTCTATCGAAATATGATGGAGTAAAGTATATGTTTTGATTCACAGATTGAATATTGCATTTTTTCCCTGCTTTCATTCTGTTTTTCCGTATGAACTGCGCTGTGACTTTAAATTTAAGGGAGATTTCATCTTCTGATTAAACGAATGAATATGAAATAAAGTTTAATAGCGATAGTGTTTTATCACGTTATGCTTACTTGATTCGGAAGCTGGCTATTGTAGTTGTCTTTTTTACCAAAGCTAGACCATACTTGAATGTAAACGCGCAACGCGCTGTAGCCTGAGAATAACCGAAAACATAAAATGCTCTGATAGATAGTTGTGGGGTGGAGGGATTATGCGAGGTGCGCATGGTGCTTATGCAATAACGAGATGTGGTGATGTAATGGCTGTGCAGGCGCACGGTCCTTGGAATGCTGAATGTATAAAACAGTTCGCCAAAGACTATCGTGATGAGCGAGTTATATTTAAAGGTAAACGTTGGGCTGATATTGTTTCGCACATCGGAGAATCTTTATTCGTTCCCGAAGCAGAAGCTGTTCTGACAGGCGCAATAACCGCGGTAGCGCAAGAAGGGTTATGTCATGTAGCCGTTGTGATAGGGCGTTCTACTGCTCGCTCTTTAACTAAGTCGCAATTGAAGAAAATGTATGGAAAAACCGAGGTTGATTTCGCGTTTTTCGATACTGAAGCGGAAGCGGTGGTGTGGCTGACAGAGAATGGCTACTCGATAGACCACGCAAAATTAGAAGCACATTTATTGAAAAGCCCCGTTACACCCTAGAAGTAGTGGCCATTGTGGTATGTTTTTCGCACCGCAACGTCAACCTAATGAAAAAACTATCAGTACAATGGAGCAGAAAGCATGTACAAAACACTTTTTCCTACCAGTGTTGTTACAAAAGCTTTTACATGGGCTTACCAAGAACTTGGATTAGATGTGCCGCAAGCAGCCGAAATACTTGGCATTTCCCCTTCCTCCCTTGCGCAAACAACGCTTCTTGGATTTGAAAGTAAAACGTTAGAATATAAAAAGCAGCTTTCTTTCATTCGTATGTATCATTTACTGATTAGTGTGTCAGAAGGGGACACTGCCTATATGACGCGTTGGTTCCACCAATTCAACGTGGCGTTGGAGGCAACACCTATTGAATACTGCAAAACCCTCGAGGGTATCGAGCGAGTTAGCGATTTTTTGCGTTCGGTGAAACAAGACCACAAACCTGACAGCACCTCTTTCACTACAATGCATAATAAGCCGGCAACGTCTTCATTATCGCGTTCCGCCACCTACGTGCATTAGCAACTTACTTTATGCGCAATCTTTTTCTGCTTCGCGTAAGACATCTTCAATAAAGTTTTTGCAAAGCGATGGTTGCGTCATCGGAAGCATGTGACCCGCATTAGGTACAATGCGAGTGATCGCTGAAGGTATTTTATCTTTAACGGCTTTAGTGTGCTGCTCAGGGTTTAAAATAGTGTCTTGCTCTCCGTACAATACGCCGACAGGGCAAGTAATTTCGCCATATCTAGATGATTGCCTATGAAGGCTTCCTTGTGCCGATACTGTATCGCGACTACCCTCGTAAAAGTGCCTACTGTGCAAAGAAAGTAGCCCACCACCTTCAATGGCAAAATCTTGCGGAACCGCTTCGGGAAAAAATATTTGTGTAATTTGCTTTTTGCCCATTGCCACCCTAAGCGGACTTGCAATGGTTTTAGACACAGCGCGTCTGGCTGTGTGGTTTGGTATATACAACATAGACAAAGGGCCTGCGCCACCTTTAAGCATAGTTGTTAGCGGGCATATCAATGTGACAGCACGTATCCGGTCGGGCGCATCTAATGCCATTCTCAACGAAATGCCGCCACCCATCGAGTGCCCCACTAATGCTGCATTTGTGATATTTTCTTTATCCATCCATTCAAGCAGCATGCTGCTTTGCTCTTCGAATGCTGAAGAGGTTGATGACATTCTACTTGAGAAACCGCTGCCGGGACGGTCGACTGAATAAACGGTATAGTGCTCGGATAATATTTCGGCTAATTCATAAAAGTTTTTACTGTTTCCAAGCAAACCGTGCACTATTACGATTGCAGGTCCACTGCCACTCACCTGCCAGTGAATAACGCCGCCAGTTACGGTTGTCAGTTTACCTGGTGGAGAAAATTGAGATTCAATACTTCGGTCAACGCGTTGTGTGTAAAATATGGCTAGCCCAATGACTAGTAGTAGAACAAGAAATACTGCAATCATGTTTTTTCTCGGCGTGCTCGTTTGAATTTTAAACTATCCATAATAAGTTTATGCGTCAACTAGCTAGGTGCTATCACAGATAATAAGCTTCATTTATAATCGATGTGTTAACGGCTGAAGCTGTAAAGCTTTATCCCGTTAGCCGAATATAAAACGTCAACGTGTTTGGGAATTTCGATGGACATAAACATTACCGCCAATCTATCAATTGATGAAAGTGAGATTGATATGCAGGCGATTCGTGCTCAGGGAAGTGGCGGGCAAAACGTGAATAAGGTGAGTAGCGCAATACACCTTCGATTCGATATTCATGCATCATCACTACCCGAAAAGTTACAAGAGAAACTTTTATCTTTGAAAGATAGTCGAGTAACCAACGATGGCGTATTCGTTTTGAAAGCGCAGAGCTTTCGCACACAGGAGCAGAATAGAGATGATGCAATCGCGCGTTTATGCGATTGGATAAAAGCGGCCACTGTAGAACAGAAACCTCGAAAAGCGACGAAAGTAAGCCGTGCTGTAAAAGCGAGACGTGGCGACGCTAAAAAACAACAAAGCGCAAAGAAAAAGCTTAGAAATAGAGTGGATTTTTAACCAAATAATTTTATTTTCAATCATATACTTGCAGACTCCTGAAGCATATTTTTGAAAAAACATGGAATAAACCCTGTCTGTTTCCCGTTATCTCAATGTCCTTATCAAGAAAAGGAGATAACAGGATGAAATCACTTAATACAGCAATTTTATTAGCGCTAGGTTTGGCAGCAACACAAACGGTTGCACAAGAAGTTAGACTATCATCAGATGCTTCAGCAAATAGTAGCGTTTCAACGTCGATGACGTTTTCACAACCTGAGGCTTCAGCAAGCGCAACTCAAAATGCTCAGACGAATATCAACGTGGAAAGTAATGCTGAGCCACAGTCAGAAACTATGCAAGGCGATGAGGGTGAGCCAAATGATATGGTTGCTCAAGCCGATGATAGTATTAGTCAAACCAATGAACTTACCGAAAGTGATGCTCAGCCCTTGTCTATTATGTCGTCAACAAGTAGCGCGTTATCCAATAGCATTGGTACTTCGGCAGACGTTTCTCAAAACGCATTAGAGGGCACCACTTCCTTGGTGACTGAAAGTGGTATTAGTTCAGTGTTGTCTGTTGCAACGGCACAGAACGCTGACACCAATACCAATGAAGGTACGCAAAACCTTGTGCAGAACACCGTACAGAGCACGGTATCTCAGACGGTTAACGGTATGGTTACCGCGCCCATTGAAGGTGCAGTTACAGGCATGGTAGCGCAATCTATTTCTGGGGCTGTTCAAGGAACCGTTGAAGATACAGTGGGTTCGACCGTTGAAGGCGCCGTTGCATCTACGGTTGAGCAGTCGGTGTCAGGTACGATTGAAGATACCGTGACTGCAACGGTCAACAATACCGTTACCTCAACAGTAAATGGCGCTTTAGGCTTGTAAAGCATCACAACTCATGGGTGCATAACGATGTTATGTGCCCATGGCGTTTATCATAGTGTTACGGCACTCCTAATTCTTTTCTTTTTTGCACACGCTTACTTATCCCATTAATTGCTGGATACAGGGCCCAGTAGGGCAAGCTGTACTCGTTTAAAAGGTCATAGTTATGTATTTATCACAAAACTACTCATTATTAGCAAAACGCAGGGGTAGCGCTCTGTTGTTAACAGTAATAAGTGGCTCTCTTTATTGGTCAGCCGCTAGCGCGCAAGATGCGTCTAAATATGAACTGTCTGGATCAGCCTATTTAGGTCTACGCCATGACTCTAATATAAGTGTCAATGAGCTTGATACAAATACCGCTACCTCAGACAGTGCTTTGCAAACCAATGGCAAGCTCAAGCTGAAAATAACGCCCATGAAGGAGTGGTCTTCTTCCCTTTCTGTATCTCATGCAGAAACGAGCTACCGTGACTTAGACGAGTTTGATTTAGGGCTTACCACCTTTGCGGCGCAAACAGCCTATACATTCGATGTAGCGAAGTTAGGCGCACACTATTACCACGCACGCGCTACGTTGGGGGGTGAGGGTTTTCTTACCTATAAGCAGCGCGGCCTGTCAGCTGGCAAGCAAATGGGTGAGCTGGCTTACGTTAGAGTAAGCGCCGACAACATTGATAAGCAGTTTGATGTTGCGAAAGAACGGGACAGTGTGGCTAATGCGCTGCGAAGCGACGCATTTTATTTCTTTAAGGGTAAAGACTTTGTGCAAGTTGCGCTTAAGTTTCAAAAAGAAGATGCTAAAGACAATGCCTTTGATTATACCGGATATGGCGCTGATGTTGCTTACACGCACCCAATGTTGTTCTTAAATAAGCCGTTATCAGTGTCTTTAACCTATGCGTTTGACGCAAGAAACTACGAGCGAATAGAAGAAGCAAACTCACGCCGTGAAGACGATCGTCATCGCGTAGAGGTAGAGGCAAACTATGAGTTGCACAAACACGTTAAACTATCGCTTTCCACTGAGTACGGTGACTATAGCTCCACATTTACAGGTGCTGATTACCAAGAAACCATCGCTGAGGTTGGCGTTAACGTGCATTTCTAATAGTTTGGCGGTAGTTACAACCGACGTTTCTACCGCAATAGGACTCCAAAGCCAAATACTGTATCTCGGCCAGGTTGCCCCACATCAATTGCCTTCTGTTTTAGCGTTTCAAGCGCACGATGCCTGTTATTTAACGTCCTAAGCACACAGGCATATTTAGCGCTTACCAAAGGCGCTGCCATAGATGTACCAGTTTGCCTGATGAACTTATTGAGTGGCGCTGCTGTTTCGATTGATACTCCTGGCGCAGCAAAGTCAACGTAATCGCCTTGGTTCGCCCAGCGATAAATCTGGTTTTTGTCATCTACTGCCGTTACGCCAAGGGTTTGTGTGTATGCAGCCGGATATAATGGCAAAGAAGCTGGCCCTTCATTACCAACGGCGGCGATAACTTGAATACCTGCTTGATCAAGTTCGCCGATAGCAATCTCTAATAGTGGGTTGTCGGGTCCAGCAAGGCTCATATTGATAGCATCGACTTCAAGCGTTGCTAAATAATTTATTGCCTTTAACAACGCAGAGAGCGTTGCCCCTCTGCTAATGCTATTTCGTGTATAGAACACATTGGCATTGAAGAGTTGGCTGTGCTTGGGCAATGCTTTTGCCATAATACTGGCGACAGACGTTCCGTGTTCATTTGAGCTGGATATGTCATCTTCTAAAAAACGCTGCTGCGCTATGTCTATGTGTGCAAAAGATGAGTGCTCATGGTCTATTTCTGTGTCAATCATTCCCATCCTGAGAGGTTGTGAGCACTGAAAGCGTTTCTCAAGCTGACTCGTATTTGCGGTATTTTCGTTGGTTGAAAGCGGTATATTTGCTGAAGACTGTTCTTGCGCTCTTTGTATTTTTGCTTGCGATAGATAAACGTGATTTCGGCTGAGTTGAGAACGCAGCTCAGCAGGTAAACTGTTGCGAAAAGACGACACCTCTTCCCCATTGCCTTCGATTTTTATGCGAAACAGCCATTTCGAAAGTGAGGGCATAAATTGCTTTTCAATAAGCGCTACAGAAGCGTGAGTAAGGTGTTCTATTTGATTATCGTCAATCAATATCAGCCATTCTTTGTCGATAGCTAAAAAGCCACCTTCTACGTTAATCTCTTGAAAAGCTGGCTGGCCATTACTCGACAAAATAGTACTAGCATCGGGAACGGTGAAACGTGGTGTACCAGCGTTTATCGCTTGATTAGCAAGGCCTCTAACCGTATTGCCCTTGTCATCTAATATACCCTTAGCCTGAGACTCTGCTTGCTGCCGCAACCTTGATAAGTTAGAGGGTAGCCTTTCTACAACGGGCGGGACCGACGTAATAACTTGCCCGGGACCAGATATAACTTGGGCAGAAGTTACTGCGCTATTTATTGATAATAAAACAGCACAGAGCACAGTAGATTTCATCATATTACCTCATTAGCACTTATCAGCGTGCACTACATAGGCAAGCGTGGCACAAATTGTGCCACGCAATAAACGGTATCACTTTTTTATTGCGTGATCTGCAATCTTATTGATAACGAAAAAGGGGCAAAAAAATTCCAATATTGAAGGAATAAAAATGAAAGTGACCCGTTAACACTATAATTCAGTCTAGTTATAAAGGGCTTTTAACATGAGAAATGAGTTAACCGAACTGGTGCCGTCGCTGAGAAAGTTTGCATACTCGTTAACAGGTAATGTTCATGATGCAGATGACTTGCTTCAGGCTACATTAGAAAAACTGCTAAGTAAGCCTATCCCCACTGAAGCAACGTTAATGGCATGGGCGTTTCGGGTATGCCGAAACTGTTGGATAGATGAATATCGAGCGAAAAAAGTGCGTGCAAATGCCGGTGATGCACTTGAGCATGATGCTAGAGAGATGCAGGGGCAGGTAGATATGGATGAAGTTATTACGCACAGCGTAACGCTCAAACAAGTATCTAGTGCTATGGATGAGTTACCTTGTGAGCAACGTGAAACCTTGTCTCTTGTAGCAGTACAGGGCATGAGCTACAGCGACGCCTCGGAAGTCTTGCAAGTACCTACTGGTACTATCATGAGCCGACTAGCAAGAGCGAGAGCCAAAATAGCAAGCTTGTTAAATGGTCAAAGCGAGGTGTTGTCATGAATTTGAGTGATGAAATGCTATCGGCCTTTTTAGACGGGGAGCTATCTGAGAAAGACATGGACAGCGTACGCAGTGCTTTAGCAGCAGACATCTCTATTGCTGATAGATTGGCAGCCCTTGCAGAGGTGGATATGGTCGTGAAAGCGGCAGCTGAAAAAGCAACAGCGACTGCGTTGCCTCAAAGCATTGTTGAATTACTTTCTTCACCTAGCGAAAAGCCTATAACTCGTGAAGCTAACACAGCACCTTCGGTAGAAATGGAGTCGCAAATTAACGAAGTTAAACAAAGTGCGTCGGTTACAACATTAAGACAAAAAAGGGCGAGTGCAAAACCTTCGAAACGCACTATGCCGCTGGCGGTAGCCGCAAGCGTTGTGTTCCTTGCTGGATTAGTCTTTTTTCAATTGGGTAAAGATAATCAGTCAGTGTTACAAGGTTCACACTGGGCCAATGTATCTCAGGCACTAGATAATAACCTAACGGGTGAAACGGCTCGGTTTGCGTCTGAGGTTTCAGTAACCCCTCAATTGTCGTTTATCAATACTGAACTTCAATATTGCCGACAGGCAGAAGTGATATCGAATGAAGAACTGAACGTGATGATCGCATGTAAAGATGCTTCTACTGGTTGGCAGCTAGTTGCTAGTAAGTTAGGTGCTTCTGAAGGAGAAAACGCACTATATCAAACGGCAAGTAGTGCGCGTCTATTAGAGAATGAACTAGACTCGTTGATGGCTACTGCGCCGTTAACCCGAAAGCAAGAGCGAAATGCAGTAAAAGAAAATTGGTATACACAAGAGAGCAATAAAGGAGTCAATGATGAAAACTAATTTATCACTTTTATTAATGGCGTTAATTGTGTCAATGGCAGTGGCTGGCTGTGCTAGCCAACCCGATTACAAGCGAGCTGCAGAAGGTGGATATGGTTACACCGATAGTCAACTTAGCGATACGCAGTATAGAGTGCACTTTAAGGCAAAGGGCACAGATAAAAGTAAGGCGATGGACTATGCCATGCTGCGTGCCTCAGAGCTTACGTTACTTGCAAGTTATGATTGGTTTGTGGTGACTAACAGGGAAACATTAATAGATAAAGAAACAGTGCAAGCAGCACCAGTTAGTGGCTTTAATCAACGCTATACCCGCGTAAGATCATGTGGCTTGTTGGCATGTCGTACATCATATGAACCTACAACGCAATTTGAAGCAGGCGTGTATGTAGGAGGTGTACAACAAAGTGAGATTGAAACGATACTTCATATCGAGATGGGAAAAGGCCCCAGACCAACCGCTGGTGCAAGCTTTGACGCCAGAGAGGTGAAAGAAAACCTGATGCCCCAGACTAGCGAGTAATACTTTCCAAATTACTTGATAATGAGACAAAGAAAAAGGGGCTATAAAGCCCCTTAAAACCACAACATAACTTGGAAAACACATATTTGCAGGGTAGCGCACACTCAACGCTCCTTGCTTAGGTAAGACGGTAGTACGCTTGAATAGTTCCACTCATTTTGCAAATAAATAAACTTTGTTTTGAACAATAAACGATGTGTTGTTAACGCAATACTTACGGTTTTAACGCGTATTTTGCTGCTCGCAGTGCCATAAAAACAATACAAGTCGTTATAGCGATAATTATGGCACCTGCCAAAAACGGCAGCGCAATATCTTGTTGATATAAATACGCGGCAACAGGGGGCCCAACTACATAGCCCATAGCGGTAGAAGCCGTGATAAGACCCGTAATTCTAGGTTGCTGTGCAGACGTACAGAACGTTGTAGCTGATGCTGCAAGAGATGGATAAGCCATGCCCATTCCTAACCCCATGAATGCCATGCCAACATACATCATTGTTATAGATTGCTGAAAATAGAGAAGCGCGTAGGCAATTACTAGCACTGGAAGCGAGATTTGAATCATGGTGCTGGTTCGTAGTCGTGAGCGTTGCACAATAAGAAACTGTACAGAGATTGACGTGAGCGCGCTCATCATCATCGCGAAACCTACCAATTGCGCCCCTTCTACGGGTGATAACTTATAAAAGTCGATAAAAAAGAAACCGATAGATTGCTGCATCATGGCCATTGCGCAGAATACGCAGATACAGGCCACGACAAATATGTACGGAATTCTAGATGCCGAAGCATTTATTACGCTGTTTTCTGTTCTCTGCTGTTGAGTAAATGCAGGGTGCAGTACGGGCAATTTAAAATAGACGAGTACTAGCGCCAACAGCGTTAAAATTACAATGCTATACAGGGGCGCTAACAAACCAAATCCAACTAACAGACCCGCGTAGGCAGGTCCAATTATTTGCCCAACGCTACTGGCAGAAGTAACTTTACTAATTGCACTTACCCGGTCTTTAGGTGAGCTTATGGCAACGGCATAGCCTACAGCGGATGGCGGTGTTGCAGACATGATGGTTGATTGCATGCTGCGCGAAATCAAAAGCGCTAAAAATAAGTTTGTGCCGCTAATTATGCCCGAGAAACCAGCCATCCAAGCACTAGCAAAAGCGAATGTACCTAAGCTGTAGCCAGCCAACCCCACTATAAGAATACGTTTGAACCCTGCGCGTTTGGCTACTTTGCTCCATACATTGGTGCCAAGCGCAAAGATAAGCGCTGAACTAGACATAATCATTGCTATATGAAATTCAGAGAGTGCGGCTTCACGGCCTAATGACGGAAGCGTAGTGAGCATGACACTTTGTCCTACAGATGTCGCAAGTAATGCGCAAAAAAGCACTCTAAAAACGATGGATGTGGACGGTGTCGATTGCAAAGAGGTTGCCTTAGTGAGAATGAACTTGACCGTTGCGAGTATAACACAGACATCGCCCTCGCTTTCTTGAGTATCGCTCAAAAAAATGCCCGCCAAAGGCGGGCCTAAATCAGAGGTTTTAAAGGCCGGGATAAGCCTTTGAAGGGAGAGGAGTAACGCCTGGCGGCGAAGCACTGATTCAAACGTATCAGTGTCCTCTTTATGGTCTCGCTGAAGCAACACACATTTACATCCAACGAATCCAAATAGGGTCACAATCCTTTGCTCTTCACAACATCAATGTCGAACTTGTGGTGTAGGTACTCAGCGCTTAGTTGCAATCCGTATACAACAAGTGCCTTGCGTCCTGCGAGTTTCGTGAAGTCTTCACTGACTTCACCACATCACCATCAAGCGATACGACGAACCT
>ENA-OWNT01004426-OWNT01004426.1-seawater-metagenome-genome-assembly--contig:-NODE-4426-length-12354-cov-3.095463_pt1 | contig 12354 bp, 11 predicted proteins | sample MGYA00238136_ERZ651165 | MGnify/ENA primary metagenome ERZ651165 (study PRJEB26861, sample SAMN08777766) | seawater metagenome | isolation source: coastal seawater | place: USA: Florida | collected... | reverse complement strand
CGAGTTGCAGCCGCGGAAACCGGCCTGCAAAACTCAACACATAGGGATCCGTCCGGCTCCACTGCACGTGGCCGTCGTACCCCGGATCGTCGCCAACGCGGCACACGATGCGGAACACCCCAGTCTCGACATCGATCTCGAAGATGGCGGGATCGCCACCGTCAGAGAGTCCCGTCGCACCAACCGCGAGCCGTTTCTCATCCGCGCTTTCGCTGATCGCCGTGCGCCCCTTCGCCGCCGTCACCCTGCCCCGCATCGGGGACGGCACCGGGCAGATCGCCCTCGTCGCCTTCCACAGCTTCTTCAACGGCATCGGCGTGCTGCTGGTGCTGCCGCTGGCCCGTCCCTTCGCCCGGCTGATCGAACGGCTGGTGCCCCAGCGCGGCTCCACCCTGACCTCCGGGCTGGACCCGGCCCTGCAGAAAGAGCCCGGCTTCGCCACGCAGGTGGCGCTGGACAGCCTCGCACGCCTCAACACCGCCGCCTGCGATCACATGTGCCGCAGGCTGGGCATGGCTCCGCCCGCTGATGCGGACCGGCACGACAGCGGCGACCTCCGGTCCGCGCTGGAGACCCTGCGCACCTACCTCGACGGCATCCACGTTCCCCCGGGCAATTCGGATCAGGCCGAGGCTATCAGGAGCGCCTTTCACGCGCTCGATCACGCGGCCCGGCTGCTCCACCGCTGCGACCAGACCCACCGCATCGCCACGCTCGCCACCACCCACAGGCTGCGCCGCCTGCGCGGTCTGATCGCCCGCGCCGCCGCCCTGCAGGCACGCCCGACGGACCCTCTCGCCACCGAGGCCATGCTGGACCGCCTCCAGACCCTGCTGCACGATCAGGGCAAGGGCCCGCGCGACACCATCGTGGCCGCGGCCGTGTCAGGCGACATCACCGACCAGGAAGCGCTCGACCAGCTCGACGCCCTGCGCTGGCTGGACCGCTCGGCCTACCACCTCTGGCGCATCCGCGTGCACATGAACCGCGCCGACAGCGCGGCGGGTCTCGGGGGTCCCCAGCCCGAGGTACCGGGACCATAGCCGCTGGCGACCGCCCTTCCCCCATCACGCAATCCCTGCGCCACACCCCGATCCCGCCCTCCGAAACCGAGCGAGAACCGCGCAAGCGATGGAAGCAAAGTGAACCGCAGCGGGTTTGCCGGTGGCTCCAACTCCTGAGTAGCTTGGAACATCATGAGCAAGACCACGAAAAAGTCTTCCCCGAAGTGCGCGAGCGTGCTGTGCGCCTGGTCCTCGACGCTGAGGATCAGTATGGCTCGCGCTGGCAGGCGGCAAGGTCGATTTCCGCAAAGATCGGCTGCGCGCCGCAGCCCCTGAACAAGTGGGTCAATAAGCGCAAGGTCGATAGCGGCAAGCGGGCAGGCATCCCAACTGACATGGCCGCGTAACTAACCGAAATCAACCTCCGGCAAACCCGGAGCCGTTCATAGCCTACTCTTCACTTAGCGAGGAACGTTAAACGCAGCGGATTTGACATAAACATAGTTGCGCGCCCGCCATGCCGTGATTTCATTCTTGAAGTGGCAATCGTAGAATGCCTCTGTAATCTTAACAGAAAGCTTCTCTTTGGTTCCACCAGAATAGAGTTCCGGCTTCGTGCCATCCTCACCCCTAAAAACCCCCTCTCTGGGAAATGGCCCATAGCCGACCAGCATCTTGGTTTCTCCAGCCGGTATTTCGAACTGCCCTTTGCGTTCCATGGAGGGATCTCCTTCAAAGAATTCTTCTACTATCACAGGCCACAAACGAGCATTATCCGAAACGCGATTCACCGATATCCTCCAGGCATGGTCAGTCGTGGTAGGTTCATCCACGCACACGGATGAGGTTCCGCTGTTAGAGATTCTGTATTCTACTTTTATTAGTTCACCGATTGGTCGCGCATCAATGACAGAAACCGAAACCTTCAATGCCTCCGAGAACGCTGTTGCTGAGACAGCGCCGTTGCATGACAATAGCGTGAGCAATACCAACAGAGACACCCCAGCCTGAAGAACTGACTTTACTACCAGCATCATCCTGCTCCACATATTACTAGATCAACGATAGACACATAACCCGCCCGAGATGTAATCTTATCGACTCCCTCAGATTTGCAATCATTTCCATCTTATTGCTTCTGGGCAATAAATTTCTTATCAGGTGGTGTATTAACCAGGACTGTATCCGGCATACTTGCCACTGGAGATGCCACCTCATGAGTCAAAGCGTAACCTTGAGTTGCATCCGAATAGCGGTCATACCAAATCCTACCCGGAGCCCGTTTCGAAAGACCTTTGCTCTGAACGCCGCAAATAACTGACTCATCATCGTTGGCGCAGAACAAGTCACTACTTTTCGTGTTTCGAGCCGTTGGCATCACGTTCCACCCTTTGCGTGGAAGTTGCCACGCGGCGTAGTGCATCGCGGCATTGCCAGTTGCTTGTGATGATTTGACCTCCATTGAGCCCCGCGAGAAATAAGTGTGTCACTTCGATAGATTAATTGGCGTCGAAATCTCGGCAAGAACGCAACCTGGTAGTCGTTACCTACAGTGAGTCAGCACGGTATGGCTGCAATACATAGTTGCGCTGCAACATAGATGGTGCTCATCGAACGTCCGCAGTGGGGCGAAACTTGCGCCCGTGCTGCTGTGCGCTCCCTCTCATCCGGCCAACCTGTCCTGTATGCATGATTGTCATGCTACCGCGACCACATGCAAAGAGCGAAGCCGCTTAACAATGAAAGCACGAACGGTCGAAGCGAAACGCGTCCGGAGCTTCACACCGAGATAGGCGATAGGGAACGTTACCGCTGGCCAAATTGAACGGGTCCCCATTCAGGCGCGCGACGATCGCCTTCTGCGACAGCTCGAGTGACTGGCATTCACCCACCCCGCCTCGGCGACCAGTCGCGGGGTTGTAACTGTTGCCAGGATGGCGAAAGCAAAGTGCTTGAACTCCATTGACCCGGTTCCGGGACCATTCTTCCGGAACAGCCTTGCCATTGCCAGGGTACCAAAGCCAGGCGCGCCCATCCGACGCAATGTAGTTCACCTGGAACCCGTGGAACGTGTTGAAAGACAAGTATGTGGAGTTTCCGCTGGGGTAGGTTGGGAATGCAATTCCGCGGCTTGACACCTCGGCAATGGCGGCCTGCACACTCGTCCTTGGCACCTCTCGTGGCACCTCAGACGTCATGCAAGCCGAGAGCAGGAGAATGGCACCAAGTCGCGGCATCCGCGCGATCCGGCGCAATCCTAGCACGACAGAGCCAGGCTCCAACGGAACGGTTTTCCGCGAGAGTTCACGATGGATAGATCGGCATCCGGGCCGAAACCGCTGAGAGCGCCCAAGACCCCGGCATCGAGCTTTGCCCTGCAACCGGTTTGCTGACGTGTCAGCGCCTCGACGTCGGCTACTGTGTACTTGTTGGAATTGGTGGACGCCTGAACATAAGCAATGGGCTTCTCGGCATTCCGTTCAAACGAATATGTGATGCCCTTATATGTCACGATTTTTCCTTCACTCGCCGCTGACGTGGTGGCGGGAGCTGCCGGCGGATTAGATGTCGTGGTGGGTGTGTCAGCGCAGGCCGAAAGGAAAGTCACAGCCGAAGCAAGCAAAACGGTTCTGATCACAGGAATTCTCCGATAAGTATTCGCGCGAATACATTTCACCGGAATTTCTTCACTGCAACCTGAGAATCTGAAAATTGCGTTACGTGCGGCGTTCGGTATCATTAGGGCGTACGATTGGCCTGCCGCGGGCCTTATGCACGCGGCGACCAATGGCTGCTGCATCCCCAACTTGATAGACACTGTTGGGAGACACCCTCAAAAACAGATATCTCGATCAATTCGCGCGCCATCGCGAGCACCGGAAATTAACGACAACTCCTTCAAGGACGTGAAATCCCTCCGGTGATCGTGCCTTGGATCGGGGGCCATAGAAGGTGACGAAATCGCCCATGTCGTGGTTCTCACTGACGGTGCCGCCTTTGCAAAACGTCTGTTGAAGAACCTCATGGGTCAGAGCGACAACCTGATTGCGGTTGTACTTACGATAGACCTGCCCGCTTATTTTATAGCTTTGGCTCAGTTCAAGCCGCCGGTGCAATTTCTTCGAATAGAGGGTAAATCCTTTGCTAGTTGTTGACAGACGCACGCTGATTGGAACCGCCTCACCTTTTCCCGACGAACTAAACGCCGCACGATTGACGTAGCGGCTGAACAGAATTTCGACCGTCGATTCTCCGACTGAGTGCGGAACGACGACTCTCAGTGGCTCCTCGGTCTTACTCGGGAGGTGCCGCGGAATATCGCTCGCGCCAAACAGGGCAAGACCTTGGCGCGGCGCATATTCCTTCTTGCTCAGCCTGGTCATACCCGGCGCTGACGGCCAGTATTCTTCGCTCGCATCGACCTCAGGCGCGGAGATGGTGAAACCCAATAACGAGCAGAACAATACTGCCAAAATTCTCATCGCTGATACCCCTCCCGGGGATGGCTCGGCAGAGTGTACTTTCTTCGCGAGTGACCGCAACCCAAAGACACTGACGACGCACGCCTCAGGTTTCAGCCAAAGAGCTCATTTCCGTTCCCGCTTCTTCGCTTCTTTCTACCGCTTGCAAGTTTGGTTTCGGTGTCCCCGACTCCGCGTCCTCTCCGCCATAATCTCGGCTGCTTTCCGGAGTGAAACGTTCGGGAGCTCGGGATAACGCTGCGTCTTCAGGTCGGCATGACCAATCAATTGGCCGACGATCAGATTGCCTGGTACGCCGTATAACGGTTGCGATACAAGGTTGCGGCAATCATCGCGGCTTCGATAGTCGGCAAAGCCCGAAATCCGGATGCACATAGTGGCGAGATGCTGCTCGCAGGAGCGAACAACTGCTTTGGCGAAGCTGAGTGCAGGACGTAGGTGGCCACGAACAGCGGTTTGGGGCCACCTACGTCCGGCGGTCCAGCGTAGGGGAGCAGTGCACTCACGGCTTGCGCTGGATAGCGAGATTGAGGAGGGTCAGGTCGCGGACATTGCCTGCGTGAATGCGTCCTTCGTGGGGAAGCTTGTCAGCCGGATCACCGCGCGCCACTCTGAAATCATCTCTAACGGCCAAGACCTGCGAAGCACGGTCTTTCCCGGAGTGGATCACGGAGGGTCACGCTCGCGACCTCCCCGAGAACATCGCAGCCGTGGCTTGCGCCACACGCAAGAGCAACTGCGCGGTCACCGCCAGTGTCAGCAGCGCAGCTCCCCAGTGCAGGAAAAAGGGCAGCACCGACGCGTTGAAGTCCCACATCGACAGGGAATAGCGGAAGCCGAGGCGCGGCCAGAGTCCGAGGACGGTGCCACTGGCGATTCCCTGCAGAGCCCCGGCGACGCCGATCCCCCAGGCAAGCAACTCGGCCCAGCGCGGCACGGGGCGTCGGATCGCTGCCCGCAGGAGTGCCGCGATCCGGTTCCAGTTCACCCCAATGTGCAGGGCCGCGAGCGCGATGGCCCAGTATGCGGCGAACCAGTGAACTTCCTGCATGAGGAAGATACGTGGCACGGGTAGCCAGCAGGCGAGACTGCGCGACACCGCGAGGCTGCTGACCAGGAGGACGACGAGCGCCCCCGAAAGCAGCAGGCCGAGCAGGAGGTTGAGCGCCCGTTGCAGCGTCATACGGCTGCTCCGCAGCCCTTTCCACCAGAGGAGGTTGTTGGCAACGTGGCGCAGCACGATGAGCAGGAAAAGGGTGCCGGCAGCCTCGTGCACGGTATTGCCCAGCCACCAGTAGGCGAAGGCCAGCAGCAGGCAGAGCAGCATGACACCGTCGAGCAGGAGGCGGGGAATGGGGTGCGTCCAGCGCAGGGTCATTCCTCGAACTCGCGGGCATCGCTGTAAGTATACATGAAGCTGCGATCCTCGCGCGACATGTGGCAGGAGCGGCAGCGCGCGGTGTTTTCGTCCATGTTGATCGAACCATCTGGCCAGTACCACTGGAACTGCCAGTCTTCGGTGCGGGACGCCTCGTCATAGGCATCGCCAAAGCCCTCGCCCTTTTCCATTACGAAGAGCCGGTAGACCTCGCCCTCGCGCCAGTCCTGCAGGATGACCTGCGTGCCGTCGGGAACCTCCCCGCCCGAACGGAGCGCGGCGAGCGCCTCGGGAGAGGTGTACATGTACTCGGTCACATTGCCGCGTGTCACGGTGGTGTAGTGGACCAACTCGTCCAGCATGGCCTGATCCGGGAACCGGACCTGGTTGGGCTCGGCCAGCGCGGCGATGGCGGCAAGCCCTGCGAGCCCGAGGCCGGCAGAAAGGGTGGCGAATGGTTTGCCCATGTGGGTCTCCCTTGGTGTCGTTGCTCTCCGGCCGGGCGGCCGAGACGGTTTGCTACGCCACCCATGTGTGGGCGCAGCGGGCATTCGATTAGGCCGGTAATGGGTATAGCCGTGATAAGCCCGGCCGATAGATCGACCGGGCCAAGGACCGGTCAAAGGCCGGTCATCTTCAGCACGGCTTCGGGCAGCCGGTCTCCTTCGACGGAGATCGCGTCGGCCGCCCTGGTGATGCGGACCAGATCCTCCGTGGTCAGCTCGATGTCGATGGCGCCGAGGTTCTCGTCCAGCCGGTGCGCCTTGGTGGTTCCGGGGATCGGCACGATGAAGGAGGACTGGGCCAGTAGCCACGCCAATGCGATCTGGGCCGGGGTTGCATCCTTCTCGGCTGCGACGGTCTTCACCAGATCGACCAGCGCCATGTTGGCGGCACGTGCCTCGGGGGCAAATCGCGGGACGGCCGAGCGGAAGTCATCGGCGGCAAAGACGGTGTCCATGGTAATCTGGCCAGTCAGAAACCCCGCACCGAGCGGGCTGAAGGGCACGAAGCCGATGCCCAGTTCCTGGAGCAGTCCGAGAAGCTGCGCTTCGGGCCCGCGCCAGAACAGCGAGTACTCGCTTTGAACCGCCGTGATCGACCGGACAGCGTGCGCACGACGGATGGTGTCGAGCCCGGCCTCGGACAGGCCCCAGTGCAGCACCTTGCCTTCGTCGATCAACTCCCCGACGGCGCCGGCGACGTCCTCGATCGGTACATCGGGATCCACGCGGTGCTGGTAGAGCAGGTCGATCCGATCGGTGCGCAGGCGTTTCAGCATGGCTTCGACGGCGACCCTTATGTGGGTTGGACGGCTGTTGGTGCCCGCGCCGCGCGCTCCGGTCTCGGGGTTGATATCAAAGCCGAACTTGGTGGCGATCTTGACCTGGTCGCGCAAGGGCTCCAGTGCCTCGCCAACGAGGCTTTCGTTGGCGAAGGGGCCATAGGCCTCGGCCGTATCGAAGAGCGTCACGCCTTTGTCGACGGCGCCGCGGATCAGCGCGATCATCTGCGCCGGATCAGATGCAGGGCCGTAAACCGAGGTCATCGACATGCAGCCGAGCCCCATGGCCGAGACGTCGAGCGAGCCGAGAGTTCGATGTTTCATGGGTGGTTTACCTTTCTGAAGGGCGCTCATGCGAGGCGCCGCAAGATGAAGAGGCGAGAGATGACGAGCGCGGCCAACACGAGGATGGCGCCTCCCATCAGGGCGTGGGATGTTCGTTCAGCGATGGCGGCGGTGGACGAGCCGGTCGCCGAGGTCAGGGTGGCGAGCGCGACCAGCAGGGCGAGACCGAGCGACGATCCCATTTGGTGCGCCACGTTAACGGTGCCCGAGGCTGCGCCGACGTCGCGCGCGTCGACCGCGGCAATGCCTGCAGAGGTAAGCGGGGCCATCGCCGCGCCCTGGCCAAAGCCCACAAGGATCATCGGCAGCATGATCTCGGTCCAGAGGTTGCTGTCAGTGCCGAGGCGCGACAACCAGGCGAGGCCGAGGCCACAGGCAACGAAACTGGCAACCAGAACGGGGCCGCGCCCGGCCCGGCCGATCATCCGGGGAACATTCATGGCGGCCACGAAGTTCACGAAGGTCGCAGGCAGGAAGGCGAGCCCGGTCATGGCCGCGCTGAGGCCGAGGACCTCCTGCATGTATTGTGCCACGAAGAAATAGAAGGCGACGTTGGCCCCGAGGAAGAGCACGCGGGCGGCATAGGCCCCGCCGCGTTCAGGATGGGTGAGCAGGCGCAGCGGCAGGAGCGGCTCGCGCGCACGGGCCTCGACTAGCAAAAAGCTGGCGATCAGCAGCAGACCGGCGCAGAGCACGCCGAGTGAGCCCCAGTTGCCCCAGCCGGTTTCCGCGGCATGGACCGAGGCGAAGACCAGCCCGCCCAGCCCGAGCGTGGAGAGCACGGCGCCACCGATGTCGATGCGACCCTTGAACGTCTCGGTCTCCTCGACGAAGCGGAGAGCAACTGCGAGAAGGCCAAGGCTGATCGGCAAGTTCAGGAAGAAGCCTGCGCGCCACGAGATGAGGTCTGCCAACAGCCCGCCGAGCACCATGCCGAAGCTCGCGGAGACACCAGCGGCGGCCGAGTACCAGGCCACGGCGCGGTTGCGCTCTTCTCCGGCGGGGAAGGTGACCTGCAGCAGCGCCAGGGTGGAGGGCGCGAGGATCGCGGCCCCGAGCCCCTGCAGGGCGCGCGCGGTCACGATGAAGCCCGCCCCTTGCGCCGCACCGATGGCCAGTGAGGCTAGCGCGAAGATGCCGAGGCCGACCACGTACATGCGACGCCGCCCGAAGATATCGCCGAGCTTGCCGCCCAGCAGCAGGAAGCCACCGAAGAACAGGGTGTAGATGCTGGAGACCCAGGACAGGCCGGTGTCGGTAAAGCCGAGGTCCGCCTGCAGCCGAGGCAGCGCGGTCAGCACGATGGAGATATCGAGCACGATCATGGCGTAGCTCAGCACGATGAGCGCCAGGACCGCCTTTTTCTGGGTGGTGGATGTCTGTGTCATGGTCTGTTCCGAAGGAATTGATGCCCGCTTGGGGGCTTGCCTCCTATCTAGATCGGACCCATTTCATCGATTAGATAGATAAAGGCGGATGCCGTCATAAGCAGGAAGGCATAATAAATGCGACGCACCTTCAACGAGCTTTACGCCTTCATGGTGGTCGCGCGGCACCGGAGCTTTACCCGCGCAGCGGCGCATCTGGGGATGTCGCAGTCGGCGCTTTCGCAGACGGTGAAGAATCTGGAGGAGTCGCTTGGCGTGCGCCTCCTGACGCGCTCGACGCGCAGCGTTTCACCGACCGAGGCGGGCGAGCGGCTGTTGGCCCGCCTCGGTCCGCAGTTCGACGAGATGGAGGATGCGCTCGACGAGTTGAACACCAACCGACAGAGCCCGCGCGGAACCATCCGGATCAGCGCGGGCGAACATCCTGCGATTGCGGTCCTGCAACCGAGGCTCGCGGAGTTCACCGCGGCCTATCCCGACATTACGGTCGAAATCGGTGTGGATGGCGGGATGATCGACATCGTGGCCGAAGGGTTCGATGCCGGGGTCCGCTTGGGCCAGCAGGTCGCCAAAGACATGATCGCCGTCCGCATCAGCGAGGATGTCCGGATGTGCATAGTCGCCGCGCCGCGTTACCTCGACGCCCATCCCGCCCCGCAGACGCCGAACGCGCTGACCGAGCATCGCTGCATCAACGTGCGCTTACCGACCCACAACGGGGTATTTCCCTGGGAGCTGGAGAAAGATGGCAATGAGATCCGGGTCCGGGTGGACGGCCCTGTGACTTTCAACAACCTGCCGCTGCGCCTTGCTTCGACACTGGACGGCATCGGACTAGGATATCTGCCCTACGACCGGGTCGCCCCCTATCTGGCAGAGGGCCAGCTACTGCCAGTACTGGAAGACTGGTGGCCGGTTTGGGAGGGCTACCACCTCTACTATCCAAACCGGCGCCAGATGAGCCCGGCCTTTCGCCTGCTCATCGATCATCTGCGCCACCGGCCCAGCTAGGACCCGTCCCGCACCCGCGCGGTGCGGGCGCAGGATCACTGGGCGGGATCGCCCAGTCCCTTCTCCTCGATCCAGGTGGCTGCCATCTCGGCAATCTGTCCGTTGTTGAGATCCGAGAAAATGAAGTGGGTGTTGCCGGTGACCCCCACCTCGGGCAGGTGGACCAGCGTCGCGTCACCGCCGCGCGCGTTGATCGCATCGACCCAGAGCCGCGCCATGGCCAGCCGGGTACGCCAGTTGTCCAGACCAAATAGGTTTGTCGGCTCCTCGGGGATATTGTCGCCGTAGTAGACGAGAATGGGGATCTGGGTCAGCTTGTCGAAATCGGCGTCCGAAATGGCGACCGGCTCAAGTGTGCCAGCCGCGCCACTCATCGGGTCAGGCAGATCGCTCTCCGGGAAGACGAAGCCGCTGCCCGGCTCGTAGGAAATAACGGCGCGCACGCCCGGGTTCTTGATCGCGGTCAGCCAGCCGGGGCCGCCGGCCTGGGAATGGGTGATCAGGATCGACGGGCCGATCCGGTCGACCAGCGCCGAAACGCCGTCGCTGACCACCTCGGGATCAAAGGCGCCGGTGTTCGGCGTCACCGAACGCATGAACTCGTCCAGCGTCTCCTCGGAAGCATCGAACTGTACGCCATCGAAGTACGCGGGCCACTGCCCGATGCGGAACAGGTCGAAATAGAGCTGGTCGAAAGCCATCGGGCTGACCTCGGCCGCCACGGCGCTGTTGCCCGCGCGACCCCGGCGCGGCTGGTCGATGATGTAGACGGGGAAGTGGTGGCGCAGCATCAGGGTCTGGAAGCCCTCGCGACCATCGGCCGTCGTTTCCCAACTCTTGCCCGACTGGAAGGCACCGTGCCAGAGCAGCAGTGGCAGCGAACGCGGCGCCTCGGGCACCTGGTAAGAGGCATAGGCGTGATCGCCATGGAAGGTCTGCCCGGCAATGTCCATCGGGCTGCGGTTATCGAAGGTGCCGGGTTGGGTTGTCACCGTGCCGCCGGCACTGAAGCTCCCCTGGTCGATGATCGTCAGCGGCTCGAAGGCAAGGGCCTGCGTAGCCAGTGCGAGGCCCGCGGCGGCGGTGAGAAGCAGGGTTCTGAGGGACATTGCACATCCTTGGTTGTCGTCGATGCCCCAAAGGTGCAGCGCATCGCGCGTGAGGAATAGCCGGGTCTTCTCGATCAGGCTTATCGGCAGTCCTGATAAATGACGCAGCACCTTCGTGGATTAAGTCGCTGCCCTTATGTCGGCTTGCGCGCAAACGCGGCTAATCGTGCCGTCGCGATCTTCCTATCTTCGCGTCATGACCATCGATCCTCCCGAGGACCCCGACATGCCGCAGACCATAGCCCTGCCCGCCTGGCGCCGCCTCGCCACCGTTGCATTCTGCCTGACCACGGGGCTGGGGGACGCCCCCCTGCGGGCCGAAACATCGGTTGTTTTACCGTCATCCTCCGTCGAAACGCTGCAGGATGCGCCGCTGAGTGCCGAGACGACCCTCGGCGCACTCTTGCGGCATCCGGACCTGCAGGACTACGCAAGGCGCCTGCTGCCCTGGGGGGAGCGTGCCTATCGTGAAGAAATGCCGCTGAGGGAGATGGCGAAGTTGCTACCCTACCATAGCGAGGTACGACCCGACGTGGTGCTCGCTGGGTTGAACCGCATCCTCGAGCTGCAGAGAGCGGGGATGCCGGTCTTCCACGAACTCTACACCGTGGCCGAGCGCAATGAGAACCAGGCGTTGAACGAGGCCGGGCTCTTCTTCTTTCCCGGCCAGCCCGGCGCCTCCTTTGCGCTGATCGCTCCGGGAGGGGGCTTCTCCTACGCTGGCTCGGTCCATGAAGGTTTTCCCCATGCGATGGAACTCTCGCGCCTCGGGTTCAACGCCTTCGTCGTGACCTACCGGACCGGACGGGGAGGATGGGTGGCCACGGCCGACATGGCGCGTGCAGTCGACGTCATTCTTGATCATGTCGACGACCTTGGCGTGGCGCGCGACGGGTATTCCGTCTGGGGCAGTTCGGCGGGTGCACGGATGGCGGCCTACATCGGAAGTCACGGTCCGGACGCCTTTGGCGCAAGAAGCACGCAGAGGCCCGCCGCCGTCATCATGGCCTATACCGCACATGCCGATACTGGCGCCCATGAGCCGCCGACTTACGCCATCGTCGGTGCTCGGGATGGTATCGCCCCCGTAGACAGTATGCGCCCCCGCGTCGAGGCGCTCCGTGCCATGGGAGCCGAGGTGACCTTCCGCGTGGTGCAGGGGGTGGGCCATGGCTTCGGGGATGGCACCGGGACCGAGGCGGAGGGCTGGGTCGCAGAGGCCGCAGGCTTCTGGGCCGGACATCTGCCGCCGCACCTTGTGCCCGTTCAAGGAATCCCGGAATGACCGATCGCACCGGACCGAACCGGCGCATGGCGCTGGCTGGGCTGATCGCTCCTGTGCTAAGCGCCGG
>ENA-OWNT01004425-OWNT01004425.1-seawater-metagenome-genome-assembly--contig:-NODE-4425-length-12355-cov-4.564994_pt1 | contig 12355 bp, 7 predicted proteins | sample MGYA00238136_ERZ651165 | MGnify/ENA primary metagenome ERZ651165 (study PRJEB26861, sample SAMN08777766) | seawater metagenome | isolation source: coastal seawater | place: USA: Florida | collected... | reverse complement strand
GCAGAGCGCCGGGCCGCCGCCGAAAGGGCCGCCGAGGAGGCGCGCGCCGAGCGCATCCGTCAGCAGGCCGAGGCGCAACGCCAGCGTGAAGCGGAGGCCGCGGCCCGGGCCGAGGCCGAGGCCGCGCTGGCGGCGGCAGAACAGGCGAGGCTGGAGGCCGAGCAGGCCGAGGAGGCCCGCCGACGGGCCGAGGAGTCTGCTCACCGCGAAGCCGAGCGCGCCCGGGCCGTAGCCGAGCGGGCACATGCCGAGGCGGAGCGGGCGCGAGAAGAGGCGGAGCGGGCCGAAGCTGCCCGGGCTGCCGCCACCGAGCAGGCAAAAGCCGAGCGGGCCGCGGAGCGGGCCGCCGAGGCGGCCCGACGACAGGCGGCCGAGGCCAGGCGCCGCGCGGAGACCGCGCGCACCGCTGAGGAGGCCCGACGAGCCGCCGACGAACGCGCGCGGGCAGCCATGGCCGCCCACGCCACCTTTGCCGCCGGCGACCTCTTCAAAGACCAACCCGTCCCCGTCGCGCCCACCCCCACCCTCCCCACCGAAGCCGCCCCATCGCCCTTCGAGCGCCTGCTGCGGCTCCTGCCCGGTGGCCGTGCGCCGGTAGATGTGCCAGACGGCGCCGGCGTCCACCTGCAAGGCCGCGACCTGCGGGGGATGCGCCTTGGCGCCCGCGACTGGCGGGCCGCCGACCTGGGCGGGGCCCGTCTCGACACCGCGCGGCTCGATGGCGCCGTGCTGGTGGAAGCCTCCCTCGCGGACACCCGCTTCGACGCAGCCCGTCTGCAGTCGGCCGACCTCTCCGACGCTGTGGCCGACGGAGCGAGCTTCGAAGGCGCCCGGATGCGCCATGCGGTGCTGCGGGGCATGAAGGGAAGCGACCTGCGCTTTGTCGACGCCGACCTCCGAGGCGCCGACCTCCGCGACGTGGTGTTCCGCGGGGCCGACCTGACGGGCGCAGACCTGCGCCGGGCCCGGCTCGAAGGTGCCGACTTCACCGGCGCCGACCTCACCGCAGCTCGCCTGTCCGACCTCGACCTCGCCGGGGCCTGCTTCGACGACTGCGAGCTCGACCAGGCCGACCTTGCCGGCGCGCTGTTCGAAGGGGCCTCGGTCCGGGAGGCACGGGTGGCCACCGCCCTTGGCCTGTCTTCCCGAGACCGCGAGCTGCTGGGCCGGGCCGGCGCGCATGCCCGCGACCAGTCTCTCGACCACCTGCTCGGCCGCTTCGGCAGCCAACAGGTGCGGGCCGCGGTCGCCGTGCTCGCACTCGGCGTGGGCACCTACCTGGGGGCCCGCTACCTCGCCGACAGCGCCCCGGAGCCCGTCCTCCTCGAGCAGGAAGCCGAGCTGCTCCGCGTGGAGGACCCCCTCGCCGCGGCCGAGGTCTATGTGTCTCTGGCGCAGAGCTCCCAGCGCCTCACCGACCGCGTCGGCTACCTCATCGAAGCCGGTGACCTCGCCGACCAGGGGGGGCGTCCCGACCTCGCCCGCGCTCACTTCACGGTCGCCCTCGAAGAAGCCGGCGACGACCCCTCCCTCACGACGGACGTCCGCCTGCGCGCCGCCTCCAGCATGGCGGAGAACGGCCTCTGGGACGATGTTCCCAGCATGGTGGAGCCCGTCCTCGCGAGCCAGGGCCAGCCGGCCGATCTGCGGGCCCGGGCCTTGATCCTTCGACTCGACGCGGCCGAAGCGCTGGGGCAGGCCGTCGAAGACACCGAAGCCACCCTCATCGAGCAGTTCGCCAGCCAGCCCGAGGTGGAAGCCGACCTGCGCCTGTCGATGGCCGAGCGGCGGGCCACCACCGGAGACTACGCGGTGGCGCTCGCACAGCTGGAGCGGGTCGACTCACTGGAGCTCATCTCCGACCAGCGCACCCGAGCCCTCGACGTCCGGGCTCGCGTGCTGGAGCAGAGCGGCGACCTCGAGGCGGCTGCGGAGGCCTGGCGCACGCTCATCGAGACGGCAGGCACCGCCGCCCACCAGGCCCAGCCCGCCCGTCTCGCACTCGCCGACCTCCGCAACCGACAAGGCCTGGCCGACGAAGCTCTGCGCCTCATCAAGGCCCTGCTGGCCGACGATCTCGAAGACCACCTCCGCGCGCGCGCGCTCCTCGTGGAGGGACAGCTCCATGAAAAGGCGGGCTCCGTCGAGCTCGCCCGCGATGCATGGCAGGCCGTGCTCGCGCTGGAGGCCCCCGACCCCGAGGTGGTGGAGGCCGCGCGCATGTCGCTGGCCACCTTGCTGCTCGCAGCCGGCGACGAGGACGCCATCGCGGCGGCGCTGTCCGACCTGCCCGACGAGATGGCCGCCAACATTCTCGTCCACGCTCGACTCGGCGAGGCCCGGCGCCACCTCGACAACGCCCGCCCTGCCCAGGCCCTCGACATCTACGAAGGCATCCTCGAGGCCGATGACACCGACAAGAGTGCCCAGCGGGCCGCACGGGCTGGCCAGGCCGAGTCCCTCGCCGCGATGGGCGAGACGAACGAAGCCGTACGCATCTGGCGCGAGCAGCTCGCCGACGCACCCTCCGCGCAGGAACGCGGCTGGCTGGAGCTGCAGCTCGCCCACGGCCTCGTCCAGGGCGGCGAGCTCGAAGAAGCCACTGCAGCCTTCGAGAGCCTGGCCGCATCCGGAGACCCCGATGTCCGCTTCCAGGGACTCCTCGGTCTTGCTGAGCTGGCCCGCCTCAAGGGTGAGGTCGCCCGAGCGCGGTCCCTCTACCAACAGGTCGTCGACCGGGCCGACGACGCCGCCTTCAAGGTCCAGGCGCTCCAGGAGCTGGCCGACCTCGCGCTGGAGTCCAACCAGACCGCAGAGGCTCGCGAGCTGTGGCGCCACCTGCTCGCTGTGGTCGAGCCTGGCAGCGCAGAGGCCCTGGATGCCCGCACCGCGCTGATGGGAGAGCTGGCGCGCCAGGGACAGCTCGACGACGCCCTCGCCCTTTGCACGGAAAGCCTCGCCGCCGCGACGGAGCCTGCGCGCCGTCAGGCCGTCGCCCTGGGCTGCGCGGAGATACACGAACAGGCCGGCCACCTCGCGGAGGCCTTCGACGCCTACGCCGACCTCCACAGCGCCGGCAGCGACCTCGACCTGCGCTCCGATGCGGCGCTCGGACTCGCCCGCGTGGCCGTCGAGCTGGAGCGCCCAGACGAAGCGATTGCTGCGCTCGACAGCGTTCTCGACGAAGCCGAGTCCGAAGTTCAGCGCCTTCCGTTGCTGTCTGCGCTGCTCCCGGCACTCGAGCTGGCCGGCGCGTCCGAGCGGCTCGAAGAGGTCCGACAGGAACGCGATGCCAGCGCACGTCGACGTCCCGAGCTGGCGGGTCCTCTCCTCACCGAGTCCGCCCAGACCGCCCGGGATGGCGGTCGCATCGACGATGCCGTGGCCCTCTTCGAGGAGGCGGTCGCACTCACCCCCGCAGGTCCCGCGCAGGTGGCCATCCGCCTGGAGCTCGCCGACACTCTGCTCGAAGACCAACGCACCGACGAAGCCCTGAGCCGCTACACCGCCATTCTCGCCACCGAGGACCTCGACCCCCCATCCGCCGCCGCCGCACGTCTCGGAGCCGGTCAGGCCGAGCTGCAACAGGGCAATCCCTCCGGTGCCATCGAACACCTCGGGGTCGACGCAGACCCGGGACCGGTGGCCCGACGCGCCCGCCTCGAGATGCTGGCCCGCGCACAGGTGGCCGCCGATGCCCCGTCCGACGCCCTGATGACCTGGCGCGCCTTGTCCGAAGCCGCCGGCGAGGACCCCGGCACACTCGCCGCCGCCGCCCGGGGCGAGGCCGACGTCCTGCTGGCCACGGATGCCCTCGACGAAGCCCTCATCGCCTACGCCCGCGCAGAGGACATCGCGCCCGACACCGCCACCCGAGGCTGGGCGCGAATCGGCCGGGCGCATGTGCTGATGGAGAAGAACGACCCCGCCACCGCGCTGGGCCTCCTCGAAGGCGCCCGGGCGTCGAGCGACCCCGAGGTGGCACTGCAGGCCCACATCCTGGGCGCGCAGATCCACCTCCGCACCGAGTCCTGGTCCGATGCCCTCGCCCTGCTCACAGACGTGGTGGCTGAAGGCATGGGCGCCGGATGGGACGCCACCCTCGTCGAGACCCGCTGTGCTGCACTCGCCGGCCTCGACCGTCTGCCAGAAGCCCGAGAGGAATGGAAGGCGCTCGTCGACCGTTGGCCAGACGACGACGAAGCCCGCCTCCCCGCCTGGTTGGGCCTGGCCGACCTCGCCACCGCCTCTGGAGACACCTCCACGGCCCGCGAGCTCGTCCAGACCGCCATGCGCTCCACCGACGACCCTGGCTACATTGCCCGCGCAGAAGCCCTTATGGAACAACTCGGTCCATGAGCGGGCACCGCATCGGCGTGCGGGATTGCCTCAAACCCAACAACGGACGGACCGAGTAGACTCTCGCGCAGAGCTGGAGGGGTCCCGTGGGCATCTTCGACGAACAGCCGGAGAAGACGGTCTCCGACATCAGCGTGCCCTCCTTGCACGGCTTGCAGGAGGAGACGCCGGGGCTGTTGTTCTTGTCGGGTCCGCGCGCCGGCCGCTGTGCCCACCTCGCGCGCGGGCGCTGGATTGTTGGCCGCTCCCTCGACGCCGACATCTCGTTTCCACACGAGAGCGTGTCCCGCCAGCACTGCGAGGTGCGGGTCCAGCGCGATGGGTCCACCTACATCCGCGACCTCGGCAGCCTCAACGGCACTCAGGTGAACGGCCGGCCGGTCAGCCGCACCGAGCCCACGCTCCTCGAAGCCGGCGACCAGGTCCGGCTGAGTGCGTCCGCCCACCTCAAGTATGTGCGCCAGACACCCCGCGAGGCCGAGCTGCACGAAGGCCTCTACCAGGCCGCGGTCCACGACCCGCTCACCGGCCTGCTCAACCGCCGCGCGCTCGATGCCCGCCTCGCCCAGGCATTCAGCTACGCGATGCGCCACGGTCCCACCCTTGTTCTGGTCGTCATCGACCTCGACCACTTCAAGCAGGTCAACGACCGCTGGGGACATGACGGCGGAGATCTGGTCCTGAAGTCCGTGGCGGCCCGCGTGCGCGAGCAGGTGCGAAACGAGGACCTCGTCGCACGCTTCGGCGGAGAAGAATTCGTGTTGGTGCTGCAGGGTGCCCGTCCCGAGGAGGCCGTCGCTCTCGCCGACCGCATCCGCCGGCAGGTCGCCGCAGCTCCCGTGCGCGTGCCAGGGGGCAGCGTCTCGGTGACCTTGAGCATCGGCGTCGCCCATGCCGGTGAGTCGGCCGTGGAGTCCGCGGCGGATCTGTTCGTGCTGGCCGACAAGCGCCTCTACGCCGCAAAGCACAGCGGCAGAAACCGGGTCGTCGGCCCCGATGGCGTCGTGCAGGCCTGAAGCCTCGCCCGTCCCCCTCCTGCCGCGCTACCAGGGAGTCCTCCCTCCGCCGCAGGACGTCCCGTGGGCAGCCTCGTCCTCATGCAGCCCTACTTCGTGCCGTACATCGGCTACTTCGGGCTCATCGCGAACAGCGACCGCTTCGTCACCTTCGACACCGCCCAGTTCATCAAGGGCGGCTGGATTCAGCGCAACCGGATGCTCAAGCCCGGCGGCGGCTGGCAGTACATCCGGGTCCCCCTCCGCAAGGCCCCCCACCACGCGGCCATCGGGGCGGTCGAGGTCGCCGAAGATGGCCGCTGGCGGCGGAAGATGCGCAACCAGCTGCAGCACTACCGGCGCGCGCCACACTTCGCCGACACCCTGGCGCTGCTCGACCGCTGCGTGGACCTCCAAGGGGTCGACATCGCGACATTCAACCTGCACAGCCTGCGGGTCATCGCTGAATACATCGGCCTGACCACGCCCATCGAGGCGCTGTCCGACCTCGACCTCGACCTGTCGGAGTGTGCAGGGCCGGGGGACTGGGGGCGTGTGGTCTGTCGGGAGTCGGGGGCGTCTCGGTACCTCAATGCGGTGGGCGGACGGGACCTCTTCGATCCCACCGCGTTCGCCCAGGACAACGTCGAGCTCACCTTTCTGCAGGCACGTCCCCAGGACTACACGCAGCTCGGCCAGCCCCACGAGCCCTGGCTGTCCATCCTCGACGTGCTGATGTTCCACCCCCCCGAGCGGGTGCGCGAGATGTGCTTCGAGGTCGACATCACCGACGCTTCCGGCGCCCCGTGGATGGGCCCGACGCACTCTTGACAGGTCCGCATTATGGGGCTTTGCTACCCCTCCGCCGCGGCCTGCCCCGCACCCGAGGTTGACATGATGCCCATCGCTCCCCGCGCCAATGCCGTCCTTCTCTTCGCCGCGCTGGGGCTCGGCCTCGGCTGCAAGGGCAAGGACCTCCCCCTCGACACAGGAACCGGCGAGGATGGCGGCGAGGGTGGCGGTTCGGGCGGCGGAGACTCCAGCGCGGTGTGGGACGACCTCCGCCTGGAGTCCTCGGTCACGCTCACCGGCGGATTCGCATCCGGCGCCGGCTTCTACGCCACTGCCGAGGACGGCGAGGTCTACGTGCGCTCCGAGGGGGAGTGGTCGGCCCAGGGGGTGGACTCGGAGGAGCCGCTCAACGGCATCTGGGGGGTGCGTACCGGCGAGGTCAACTACGCCGTGGCGGTAGGCGACGGCGGCACGGTGGCGCGACTCGACGAATTCGGCTGGCTGGTGTCCCAGGAGCTGAACACCGCGAACATGGAGTCGGTGGACTCCGCCGACGGCGAGATGCACGTCTCAGTGGGCTGGGGCGGCGCCTACGTGAGCACGGGACCGGCCACCTGGGAGTTCCAGACGATGGACGGCAACCCCCAGTTCAACAGCGTGTGGACCGACGGCAGCACCACCGTGGCGGTCGGCCAGGACGGCGTGATCGCGACCACCCGCGGCGGCGACTGGACGGTGGAGAACCTCCCCTCCCGTGTGTCCCTCAACGGCATCAGCGGGCAGAGCGCCGACGACCTGTGGGCGGTGGGCGAGGACGGCACTGTCCTGCACAAGACCACGGGCGACTGGGAGACCCTCGACATCGGCACCAGCGCGTCGTTGTGGGACGTCGAGGTCCTCGCTGCCGACGCGGTCTACATCGTGGGCAACAACGGATTTGCGGTCCGCCACGACGGCACGAACGCCACGGAGCTGCCCACCGGCGTCGACAACAATCTCTACGACATCACCGCGAGCGGCTCCGGGGTCATCTGGGCAGTGGGCAATCGGGGCGCCACCCTTCGGCTGCAGGGCGGTCTGTAGGCTCGGTCAGCGGAGCTCGGCCGACAGCTCCCAGGTCATGGCGACCGGCGCGTCGTAGGTGGGGTCGACGGTGAGGGTGTAGGCGCGGGCAGTGAAGTCGCCATCGCCAAGGCTTCCCGGCGCCACGAGCGCATCGTCGTCGTAGAGGGTGTCCTCGAGCCACCAACGGTGCTTGCGAAAGCCAGCGGCGCCCGCACAGGTGCTCGCCGCCTCGTCCACGACGCCCACCACGTCGAAGTCGAAGGCACAGTCGTCGCAGATGGTGGCCCGGTGCAGGCCAGAGGTGCGCCAGTGGAAGGAACACTCCACCAGGCCGTCGGCGAGAATGTCCACCGTGAGCGTCTCCACGCCGTCCCACGACAGCCAGCGCGGCCCGCCTGCGGTCCCGGTGTCCACAGTGTCCGTTCCCGTTCCACCCGTCCCCCCGCTCCCTGCTCCACCACCGTCTGCGCCGGTGTCCCCGCCCGTCGCCTCGATGGGCTCGGCCTGCGCAGGCTTGTCGTCCCCAGCACATCCAACGAGCCAGAGCAGCACGGCGCCGCCTCTGAGCCTCATCGGCCGTTGCCCAGCTCGACGTCGAGCGCCTGCACATTCGGGTTGTCGCCGTAGAGCACCATCAGCTCGTCGCGAATGGCGAGGGCAGCGGACAGGTCGCCGATGGAGACATAGCAGCGCGCCGCCTCCAGCAGGAAGATGGGATCCCGGCGCGTGATGAAGCGGTCGAGCTCTGCGATGAGGACGGCATCGTCGGCCCTTCCCCACAAGCGGAGGATGCGCATCCGCAGCGACCAGAGCTGCACGTCGTGGGGGTTCTTGCGACGCATGCCCTCGGTGATGTCCCAAGCGGACCGGTAGGCGCCGGCCGCCATCAGCCACCGGGCCCGGGCGAGGAGAACCCGCTTGGACCCCGACGCGCCCAGGCTCTCCGCCCGAATGAGGTGCCAACCCGCCAGGTCGACCTGGCCGAGCTCGACCAGCACCTCCACGAGCTGCGCATGGGTGAGCGGCGACGAGGGGAACTCGCCCACCATGGCCTCGCCCAGCTCCAATGCGAGGTCGGGGCGACCGCCTGCGAGGAGGTCCTCCACCTGTTTGAGACGGATACCCAGCTCGGCCCCTTCTGCGCGAACACCCGTCAGCTCGATGCCCTGCCGAATCGCAACGGACTCTTCGGGCCGACCCAGGTGGGCGAGGGCCGCCGCGTGGTAGCCCAGCCCCCGGGCCTCGTACCAATCGCTCCCGAGCGCGAGGCGAAAGGCCATGTCTGCGTCAGAGTGATGGCCCATCTGCTCAAGCACTGCACCGTAGAGCGCATGCAGGTCGGCGTCGTCCGGATTAGCGGTGAGCCGGTCGACGACCTGTCGGTGAGCCAGCCGCACCTGCCCCCTGCGCAGGAGCTGGAGCACCACCGCGGTGGCCCCGCCAGACCCATGACGTGGTCCCGCCCCGAGCATCAAGAACACGGCCGCTGTCCACACAACGCGCCGCACGCCCCCGCCGTTTCCGAGCCCAGTTCGGAGCACCTTTCGAGGAATCGGCCGGTCCAACCGCATCGTCTCTCCTCTCGACATCACCGGCACCACCTGCCGGGTGTCCCTCGACACTCCCTTTCACTGGTAGCGGCGCGCCCGGCGCCTGTCCTCCCCCTCGCGGATTCCCTCCTGCGAGTCCCCGGACCCCATACCTTGCCGCGCGTCCCTCCCCTGCTGTCTGGAATCCACATGTCCACGCTGTCCTGGCCACGAGCCAACCGCCTGCTCCCCCTGCTCGGCCTCGCCGTCAGCTGCTCCGGCGGTGACGAAAAGCCCGCCAAGGACAAGGCCGACGAGAAGAAGCCCGAGGTCGCCAAGATCGACACCGAGCCCGCCCCGGTGAAGGACATTCCCAAGCGGTCGAAGAGCAAGACCCCGTCGGTGGTCATGATCACCATGGACACCACCCGGGCCGACCACATCGGCGCCTACGGCTACGAAAAGGCCCTCACCCCCACGGTCGACGCCCTGGCCAACGAAGGCATGCTCTTCGAGCGCGCCTATGCGGTGGTCCCGCTCACCACGCCCTCCCACGCTTCGATGATGACCGGCCTGTACCCCACGCGCCACGGCATCCACAACAACGGCGACGCCATCCTCGACGACCGCTTCACCACTCTCGCCGAGGTGCTCAACGATGAGGGCTACGCCACGGCTGCGTCGGTGTCCGCCTTCGTCACCACCCGCGTGTGGAACCTCGACCAGGGCTTCCAGGCCTACTTCGACAGCGTGAAGGCAGACAAGAGCCGCCAGCAGCGCGGTCGTTGGGCCCAGGAGCGGCCGGCCGACCAGGTGGTCGACGACCTCATCGGCTGGCTCGATGGCCGCCCGGGCGACGACCGGCCCTTCTTCATCTGGGCCCACTTCTACGACCCGCACGACCCCTACCAGCCCTCCAAGGAGTGGCTCGACAAGGCCGAAGGCCGCGCCTACGACGGCGAGATCGGCTTCATGGACTCCCAGATCGCGCGCCTTCAAGAGGCGGTCAACCGCAACAGCGGTGAGGCCGGAGCCGGCTGGGTGCTCATCGCCGACCACGGCGAGGCCTTCAACCGGGAGCACGGCGAGCACACCCACGGCATGTACCTCTACGACACCACGATGCGGATTCCCTTCATCGTGCGTCCGCCCAAGCCCCTCGACAAGCCCGTCGTGGAGTCCAAGCAGACGGTGTCCAACGTCGACCTCACGCCCACGGTCCTGGGCATGCTCGGCTACAAGGCCCCCGAGGACATCGACGGCGTCGACCTCAGCGGCTTCCTCAAGGGCGGCAGCCTCGAGCACTCGCCGGTCTACATGGAGGCCGAGAGCGCCCGCAACCGCTTCGGCTTCGCCCCAGAGCGCGCGGTGGCCCATGGTCCCCTCAAGCTGATGGACACCCCCAACCCCCGGCTGTTCGACGTCGTCGCCGACCCCGGCGAGCTCACCAACCTGGTGGAGAAGCTCCCCGACGACGTCGACCGCCTCCGCAAGGCCCACGAAGCCATCCAGGCCCGTCGCGAGGATGCCGGTGCAGCGGGTGGAATGGCGTCCCCCGAGGTCATGGCTGCCCTTGAGGCCCTTGGCTACATGTCCTCCGACGGCAACGTGGGCGACGAGGAGACCGCGAAGCTCGACGCAAAGGACCAGACCGAGCTCATCCAGAAGCTCGACCGGGCCCGCGGCCTCACCCGGCGCGGCAAGTTCAAGAAGGCGATTGCGCTGTTCGAGTCGGTCATCGAGGAACACCCTCAGATCGCAGAAGCGCGGATGAACCTGTCCAAGGCGCTGATGCGCGTGGGCCGCAAGGACGACGGCATCCGGGTGCTCGAAGAAGCCATCGAGATCGACCCCACGAGCACCGTGCTCAAGTCCAACCTCGCTGGCGCATTCGCCCAGAGTGGCCAGCCCGACAAGGCAATGGAGCTGTTCAACGCCATCCTGCTGCAGGTGCCCGGCGACGAGGTGGCCCGCAACGGCATCGTTTCCACGCTCATCGAGTCCGGACGCATGCCCGACGCGCTCGAAAAGGCCAGCGAATACGGTCAGTCCGACCCCGACAACCGCACCTGGGACGCCCACCTCGGTGTCATCCTCGCGCGCATGAACCGGGTTCCCGAGGCGCTGCCCCACCTGCAGCGGGCGATGGAAGACGACATGCCCCGGGCCCACGTCCACGCCACCCTGGCCGCCATCGCGCTGGCCACCGGCGACCTCGACGCCTCCCTGCAGCACCTCCAGCAGGAGAGCGACTGGTTCCCCCAGAACCTCCAGGTGCGGATGCAGATTGCGTCCATCCACATGCGCGAGAAGCGGTGGGAGGAGGCCGCCTCGGAGTTCAGCTACGTGGCCCAGGCCCGCCCGAAAGACCCCATCTCCCGCCGGATGTGGGCCCAGGCCATCTTCAACACCGGCGACTACCCTGGCGCGGCCGAGATTCTGGCCCCCGCGGTCGAGTACGCCCCCGACGACGCCTACGTGCTGCTGATGCACGCCAACATCCTTCAGAAGCTCGGCAAGGAGGGGGAGGCCAAGAAGGTCTTCGCCCGCGCCACCGAGATCCACGAGGAGATGATTGCCCGGCAGAAGGCCGAACAGGGCGAAGGCATCGACCCTCTGGGCCTCGGCACCGACCCCGCCGATGAGATGGCCGAGTTCGGCATCCCCGAGTAGGTCGCCTCCAAGAACGAAGACGGCCCTCCCGAGTGGAGGGCCGTCGTGCTTTGGGGGGCCGCGCGAGCAGGGTGGACCCGATGCGTGCCGGCTCGGGCTGCTAGATGACTTCGAAGCCGAAGTACTGAAGCACGCTAGCGATTGTCGTGGCGAAGCTGCGCTTTGCGTCGGGCATGTAGATCCACGCCGCCACCAACACCGCCACGCAGGCGACGGTGAGGACGAGGAGGTGGTCGACAATCCCCTCCCCTCGGCGGCTGTGGGTGGGCGCGGCCATCAGAGGTCGAACTGTACGCCCTGAGCCAGGGGCAGCTCGGGGCTCCAGTTGAGGGTGCAGGTCTGGCGCCGCATGTAGGCCTTCCAGGAGTCGGAGCCGGCCTCTCGACCGCCGCCGGTGTCCTTCTCGCCGCCAAAGGCGCCACCGATTTCCGCGCCGCTGGTGCCGATGTTGACGTTGGCGATGCCGCAGTCGCTGCCAGCATGAGACAGGAAGCGCTCCACCGAGCGGAAGCTGTCGGTGAAGATGGCGCTGGAGAGCCCCTGGTCGACGTCGTTCTGCGCCGCAATGGCGTCGTTCACGTTGGCGTAGTCGAACACGTAGAGGATGGGCGCGAAGGTCTCGTGCTTGCAGATCGGCATGTCGGGACGGGCCCGCACGACGGTGGGCTTCACGAAGGAGCCGGGCCGGTCGAGGCGCTCTCCGCCGGTGAGGATCTCGCCGCCCTGATCCTTGATGGTCGCGATGGCGCGCTCGTACATCTGCACGGCGTCCTCGTCGATCAGCGGGCCCATCAGGGTGGAGGCGTCCAGGGGGTCGCCGATGCGCACCTGGCCGTAGGCGGCGGTGAGCTTGGCGGTGAAGTCGTCAGCGATGGACTCGTGCAGGTACACCCGGCGGGTCGAGGTGCAGCGCTGGCCCGCGGTGCCCACCGCCCCGAAGAG
>ENA-OWNT01004424-OWNT01004424.1-seawater-metagenome-genome-assembly--contig:-NODE-4424-length-12357-cov-3.689984_pt1 | contig 12357 bp, 13 predicted proteins | sample MGYA00238136_ERZ651165 | MGnify/ENA primary metagenome ERZ651165 (study PRJEB26861, sample SAMN08777766) | seawater metagenome | isolation source: coastal seawater | place: USA: Florida | collected... | reverse complement strand
AGACATCCGATCGGCAGCCAGCGAGCAGGCCCAGGGCAGCGAACAGGACAAGGGCGCGCATCAGTTCACCTCCTGGCTACCGGTTCGTCGGCGAAGCGCGACGAGTCCGAGCGGGAGCAGCCACAGCGCCGGCACCGGCGAACCATTGCTCGAGCAGGCACATCCGGGGCCGCCGAAGCCCGTGTCGGTCGGCTCGATGCCGCCGCAGTCCTCTTCGGCGTCTCCGTCGCAGTTGTTGTCGACACCGTCGCCACACTGTTCGTTCATGCCCGGGTTCTGCCAGCCGTTGTTGTCGTTGGTGGACACACCGCTCGTTTTTGTCACCACTGCACGGTGGTGTTGTATTGAAGTATAATCACACGTCGTTGCTCGTCGCGTCATGTTGTTGTGTAGTTGACAGTGAGCTGTGTTGCGTGTGTTGATTGGCGGCGCATGTTGAATCTGGTGGCTTTGTGGCCGCGGCTGTGTGTCAAACCAGGAAGGCGTGTGGGGGGTGTCGTTGGACCCACGAACGAACGCAAGGACAGGTGATTTGGCTTCGACAAGGATGGGAAAGGGACCAGGAGGAGTTGCGCAATGCTGGAGAAGGGGGCGAAGAGTTTTCGGACCACTGGGGGGCTTGGGTGACAATTGGAAGGGTGGATGCAAACATTGTAGTCCAGCACGCCGTCACCGCGCGCCCGGCAACATCTGACTGTGGGAAACCGGTTGCAGTGCACAGCCACGCAAGCTCTCCCTGGTGTCACAAGGCCACAGGGAAAATCGTGGACATGGAAAGTGGCGGATTATTTTTCTCTACGCAGAAAGGTGCAGCGTGCGCCGGCGGAGCCACTTTGATCAATTGGACGATCTCACAGCTGCGGCGCCCAACAGCGACGGCACATCACAGGCACCATGTCCTCAGAGGCGGGGGATGCACCACCGATCGTGGAAGAAGAGGTTGTCAAGGCAGCTGACCAACCTGTGAACGACGCACCGGCGGCCGTGGAAGAAGAGGCTGTCGAGGAAGCTGACAAACCCGTGAACGGCGCACCGCCGGCCGTGGAAGAAGAGGTTGTAAAGGCCGCCGACCCAGCCCCGGACAATGTAGACACCATCACGGAGGCAATCCCACACCCCATCTCGTTCCGACACATTGAGTGCTGGGTTCGTGTGCTTCCTCCTGCATGATGGTGATGTGCTCGCAACCATTTGATCGAACTTGCTTTTTCATCGCCCCTCATGCAGGCCCCAGGAAAGAAGAAGCAGATTCTGCATGGTGTGTCAGGTTACGTCAAGCCGGGTCAAATGCTTGCTGTCATGGGGCCTTCCGGCAGTGGCAAGACCACGATGCTGAACGTCTTGTCGAAGAAAATTCCCGCCAATCTCACGGCGGGCACTATCAAGATTGGTGCCAACAATGTGACGAAGAAAGATCGTGCGCGAATGGGCTTCGTCTTCCAAGACGATCTCATGCTGAGCAACTTGTCTGTGCGTGAAACCATCATGACCAGCGCCCAGCTCAAGCTGCCGGTCAAGATGCCGACAGCCGAGAAAGCAGCACGCGTGAGCTCGTTGATCGACATTCTTGGCTTGTCCAAGGTGGCGGAGCACCGTATCGGCTCCATCGGCATCCGAGGGATATCTGGCGGCGAGCGCAAGCGCACTGCTGTCGGGAACGAGCTGGTGACGTCCCCGTCGGTGCTCTTCCTAGACGAGCCCACCTCCGGGTTGGACTCCACCACGGCTTTGCAGTTAGTGCAGACGTTGCGAAAACTCTGCGACGGCGGGATGACGATCATTTGCTGCATCCATCAGCCACGCGAGAACATTTTCAGCTTGTTTGATCAACTCCTGCTGCTGGCGGACGGACGCACAGCTTACTTTGGACCGGCCGCCGGATGCGGGGAGTATTTGGAGTCTCTGTCAATGCCATCCGGGGAGAAGTTATCTTTGCCACCGTTCACCACGGTTGCCGATTGGATCCTGGACTTGATGAGCAAGGAGGCTGTGGCCAGCCACATCAAAGACCTGTGGACACAAAATGAGAATGCGGCCGTCGAAGATGCTGTCGCCGCCATGCGAGGCGAGGTCCCCGCCGAGTCCGACAACGCAGAAGCTGCCGCGTCTGCGAAGATCGAAAGTGAAGCAGGCTCCGTGGCATCACCTGAAGCAGTCTCGGGTCACAAATCAGCCAGCTCTGGCAATGGTGTGTCCAAGGCCTTGGGTGTGATCGATCCAGCAGACTCACCTCATCCGTATCCGAAGGTGCGTCCTGCCACAATCATTCTCAGCAAAACATGTATGTTCGGGGTGCGGAATCTAATCACTATGTTTCATCATAGACTTCTTCTTGCGGGTTGTGGTGCCACAAGTTCTCAACCCTGTCTCGTCGAGACTTTATGCAGAAGCGTGGCCACTTGCTCAGCCCGCCAGTTGTGGTTAATGTCCTTGTTACCGCGATTGTTTGTGGGCTCGTCTACTGGCAGGTGTCTAACGCGCGAGACCTACTTGGCCTGTTGTTCTTCCTTCTCATCAATCAAGGCTACCTGTCGGTGAGTAGTTGGCGACTTCCGTTTTGCCGTTCTGACGCTAGTTGCGCTGTGCCTTCGCTGACACGCGACTGCATTATGTCAGGCGAGCGTCGTGATGCGTCTGTTCCCAGCAGAGAAGTTTCTCATGCTTCGAGAAAGAAGTTCCAAGTACTATCCACTGTCTGCCTACTTTCTGGCGAAGTGCTGCGTGGACGCTGTAACTGCATGGGTACGTGGCGTTTGATTGCCGGCCTGTCCTCGACCTGAGACTTGACAGTGCTGATTGTAATTCGTGGCAGGCTTCCCCCATCATATTCATGACGATTGTGTACTGGTGTGGTGGATTGTTGCCCGATGCGGGCAGCTTCTTCATGACTCTGGGAATCTTCATTACTTTCATCATCGCGTGCGAAGGACTGGGCCTCATGCTCAGTTGTGCGTTCGGCGACTTCGGAACAGCGGCCGTTGTCAACAATATGTACATCTTGGCATCAATGCTTGTGAGTGGGTTCTACGTTAGCTTCGACCTCGTCCCAGTGTGGCTTGTGTGGCTGAAGTATCTGGGCGTAATGACGTACGCATACGCCGGGCTCTTGCGTATTCAACTCGATGTGTCGGATCCCACGTACCCCTGCTCGTTTGGAAGGGAAGGGCAATATGGCGCATGCTACGTGGACGCACAGGCTGAGAATCCGACAGAGGTGGCGTTCCCGAACGGTACTATTTCTGGAGAATCCATCTTGGACTTTTATGGAACGCCTGACATTCATCCTGGCGCCTGCTGGGCCATCTTGCTCGTCTTCGCCGTGGTTTTCCGGCTCATTGCGTATTTGTTTCTTCGCTTCGGCACTCCACGCCGTGCAAACGGAGGAGGGTGCTGCGGCGGACCGCCGCAAAAGCGGCAGCAGCAACAGAGCCCGAAGTCGCTCGAACAAGAATCAAAGAAGGATCCTGATCGTGGTGAAGATAGTGCCGCATCAACTGAGAAAGGTCCTGTGGCGGTTGAACTGACCGAGACCGCCGCAGCAACGGAACCGCGGACGTCCACAGTGAGGAAGCAACTCACGAACATTGACGTATCTGACGGCGTCGAAGAAGTTTCAATTGATTTTTCGTCACTGGGATACGAAGTGCCAACCCGTCCGCCGCGCAGAATTCTCAACAACATCAGTGGGCACATCGAAGCAGGGACGCTTGTGGCCATGATGGGCCCGTCTGGAGCCGGGAAAACAACGCTGCTGAACGCTCTTGCCCAACGTGATTCTGGCGGCAAGCAGACGCCAGAAACTTCAATTTTGTACAACGGCCATCCGTCAACCGCTGCGGTGAAGAGTCGGTGCGGATTCGTGTTTCAGGACGACTTAATGTTGTCGATGTTGACTGTTCGCGAGACGATCATGGTTGCGGCAGAATTAAAACTGCCCCCGAACACCACCAAGCAGCGCAAAATTGAGCGCGTGGAGAACGTGATCGACACTCTTGGTCTGTCCAAGGTGGCGAACAGCAGAATCGGTGGCATGGGCATGCGTGGAATTTCTGGTGGCGAGAGGAAACGAACGGCGTTGGCCACGGAGTTGATCACGTCACCGTCGATCTTGTTCTTGGATGAGCCTACCACAGGGCTTGATTCACACACCGCACTGGAAGTGGTTCACATCCTCAAGGATTTGTGCCTGTCGGGCATGACCGTTATTTGCTCCATCCACCAGCCCCGAAGTTCTATTTTCCAAACTTTTGACACCATCTTCTTGTTGAGCCAAGGCGAGACGGCATATTTCGGACCTGTCGACGGCATCGTCAAGCACATGGAAGAAGTGGGACTTCCGGGTTGCAAGCTGCCGGCAAAAACGAATGTAGCGGACTGGGTACGTCTGTTGGAGTGCATGTCGTCAACTAATCGTTGAACCTGAACGTAACGTCATCGTCGTCTTGTTTGAACTCAGATTCTGGACTTGCTCGAGAATGACGACAGTTCTGAACAAATCGTTCGCGCATGGAATGACCAAATCAAATTGGAGGATGCTGATCGCGGCGGAGAGCAACTTGCTGCGGCTGGGTGAGTCAGCGTGGCTGCATGCAGTCGAAATATTTTATTTGGCTTGACTCACTTATTCGGGTTGTGTTCGACAACAGTGCGCCTCTCACGGCCAAGAGTCGTCCAAACTGTTGCCACCAATTTGCGGTGTTGATTGAAAGGATACACAAGCAGGAAGCTGGGCAGTTGTTTGCCTTCGTTGGGGGATTTTCTACCCTGGTTCGTAGTTGAGTACCAACATCATGCATCATCTGCTTCGCGATCGGTCACCACTTGTGCCCATGCATTTGCTGCAGATTTTGGCCGTGGTTGCGGGAGGAGTTTGGTGGCAAAGCCGCAGCATTTTGAGTCTAGCGGGGGCACCTTTCTTTTTGCTGCTCAATCAGAGCTTCATGTCCGTCATTGCAACGACTCGCGTGTTCCCTCCGCAAAGAAATCTTATGCTCCGAGAAACGTCGCTTGGCTACTACGGAGTGATCCCATACTTCCTCGCTCAAAATGTCTATGACTCTGCCATGTGTACGTGGATATGCCCGTGTCGTTCGCTTCCCTTCGCATGACCTCACTTTGCTTTCGTTGTCACTCCACGCTGCGTCTCCAGCTCTTTTAATCCCGACCCTTTTCGCGATCATCTTTTACTTGATGGCTGGACTTGAGTTGTCAGCATTGGCGTACGTTGAATGAACATTTTCTGGCATCATTTTCTGCAACAACATCACGCTCAAAATTACCGTTGCACCACCCATTTTGCAGATTCTTCACGATGTGGGGAGTTTTGTTGCTGACCGTGGTCACTGCGCAATCCCTTGGCCTCTTCATCGCTTGCAGCATCATGGACGTTGCGACAACGAGTGCAGTAACAGCAGTTGTCATCTTGTTTTTCATGCTCCTGGGTACGCAATCAAGCACTCATAGTGAACTTTCATCGCGAGGCTTTCACCACGAGTTGTCATTCACGTCCGTTCGCCCCGTGCTTTGTGCAAACAGGAGGATTCTACGTTTCCGCTGAAGGTGTGCTGGCTTGGTTGTCGTGGATCAAGTATCTGTCCTTCATTTACTGGGGGTACTCAGCTCTCATGATCAATGAATTTGGCAACGGTAAGCTCTCATCACCTCGTGCTTGACTCTTTTGTGGACCAACGTTTTCACTCTTTGCTGCTTGTTGTGATGATTAATAATATCTGCACAGGACGCCCAGACATCGTGGACCCAAGTGTCAGCGAGTTTGGTGTTCTGCCATGCGAGTGGGCGAACGATATGGAGTTTGGTCCTTGCTTCAACATCTCTTCGAATGGCACTATCACAGCAAATGCCACGTACCCACATGGATACATTTATGGCAGCACGGTGCTGGATATTTTTGGCTTCGGCGACAACACCATTTCATTTTGCTGCGCCGCCTTGGCGATTTTAGCTGTGGGCTGGCGTATCCTAGCATGCCTCGCATTGTGGGCCCAGACGCAACCATGTTGCGCGTACGGATGCTGCCGCAAGCGCTGAGCATTCTCTTCTGTTAGGGACCCAAGAAGGTGCAGTAATCTTTATGTGGGCTTGTTTTTGACGCGATATCGACCAACATCAGAGACTGTGACCATCCTCAAGGCCCACAAACTGCGTGCATTCACCACCACCAGAAACCAGTGCACGCTTCTCCTCGTCTTCCACCCCCCACAACCACCTCCACCTCGTTTTCATCGTCATCATCATCCAACCAAGGGGCAAAAGCTAATCCAGCAGCTTTTTGCCCTCGATCCAACGATGACGCCACAACCACCACCGAACACACTACACTTCATGAACGATGACCAACGAACGACCACAGAGCGACGACCCAATGACGACAGAACGATGACCGAACGTCGGCACAGCACAACGACGAACGAACGTCGGCACATCAGAACGACGACCGAACGTCGGCACAGCAGAACGACGACCGAACGGCGGCACAGCAGAACGACGACCGAACGTCGGCATATCAGAACGACGACCGAACGTCGGCACAGCAGAACGACGACCAAACAACGACGGCGGCGACGACGTGGCGACGCGGCGAACACAGTTCACTTCTGAACTTTGGTTTTCGTCGGCCGCTGTTGGTGAGTGTCAGCTGACTTTGTTTCGTTGCGGCGTTAACGCCGCAACGCCGCCCAACGTGGCCCCACGTCACTGACCCACGGCGGTGACGCGGTCACCACTTCGTACTTCGTACTTCGAACTTCGTCTTCGTGCCGCTATTGCCGAAGGTAAGCAAGTTCCTGGAACGTCTTCCGTCGTGGTGAGTGAACGGTTGGGTTGTGTGGTGCGTAGAGTACTGAGTGCGCGTAGGACTTGCGTTGTGGGAGAACGAGCGACTTTCAGCATCCAGCACTGGTGTTTTGAAATCAGTGCAGTGATATCAACGCTTGAATTGACGATGAGGGATGGTGACATGCATTTACGCCGTGGACGGAGTAGAGGAACTGACTTGCGATTATGATTGTTCGTTTTTGGTGCTGCTGGTAGTGTTAATGGTTTGTTGCAAGTGAGGTGTGCGATGGTGCGACGTGCTTGTCGACCGTGTGAAAGGAGTGCGTCGTTGGTTCTCGATTTATTGTTGGGTCGTACCTTGCGAACGAAATGGCGTTTTTGAACACCCACAGCCATTAAACTCACGTGTTGGAGTCGTGAGATTCGAAGGAGCAGTGTGAGACAACAGTGTCAGACGTGCCAAATATTCTCAAGTAGTCGAAGAACATTGCTGTTTTGTGCTAAACAAACAGCAACGATGACACGTTTTGGGTGTAGCGCCAAGGTGGCATCAATGGCGATGTTGTAGGCGGGAATCCACTTCGTCGCCGGCGCAACATTGATTGATTCACACGATATTATTTTTGAAATAAAATTCGTTTGTCCAACACTGCAACAGACTAGAATAGGACGTACTCTTCACCCAGCAGTCGAAACACTTGCGAGTGGCCTACGCTTCACCGTCGACAGCATGTCGAAGGAAACAGCTGATGGCGGCGTTCAAGTTGCCGATCGCAATGGTGACGAGCAGCATGCCGTGGACGTGCTCCAAGCGCAACCTATATCGTTCCAAGGCATCGAGTGCTGGGTAAGCCTCCATTTGCATTTGCAATATGCAGTGACAGCTGCTTGATGTTAGTGTTGCGTGATTTGTTGTGAATTATTCATTATTTAGGCGCCCGGGAAAGAGAAAAAGATCTTGCACGGAATCTCCGGGTACGTGGAAGCAGGTCAGATGCTTGCCGTCATGGGGCCTTCCGGCAGTGGCAAGACCACGATGTTGAACGTCTTGTCGAAGAAGGTCCCCTCCAATCTCACGGCGGGCACCATCAAGATCGGTTCGCAAAATTTCACGAAGACGGACCGTGCGGGCATGGGCTTTGTATTCCAAGACGACTTGCTCCTCAGCAACTTGTCAGTTCGTGAAACCATCATGACCAGTGCGCAACTGAAGCTACCTGTGAAGATGCCGACAGCCGAGAAAGCTGCGCGCGTGAGTTCTTTGATTGACATACTTGGATTGTCCAAGGTGTCAGAGCAGCGCATTGGATCCATGGGTAAGCGAGGGATATCTGGTGGTGAGCGGAAGCGCACTGCTGTCGGAAACGAACTGGTGACGTCCCCGTCGGTGCTCTTCCTAGACGAGCCCACCTCCGGGTTGGACTCCACCACGGCTTTGCAGTTAGTGCAGACGTTGCGAAAACTCTGCGACGGCGGGATGACGATCATTTGCTGCATCCATCAGCCACGCGAGAACATTTTCAGCTTGTTTGATCAACTCCTGCTGCTGGCGGACGGACGCACAGCTTACTTTGGACCGGCCGCCGGATGCGGGGAGTATTTGGAGTCTCTGTCAATGCCATCCGGGGAGAAGTTATCTTTGCCACCGTTCACCACGGTTGCCGATTGGATCCTGGACTTGATGAGCAAGGATGATGTGGCTGTTCATATTGAAGACATGTGGGCCGCTAACCAGGAAGCTGCTGTGGTAGACGCTGTTGAAGCAATGCGGTGCAGAGAGAAGGCATTGATTGCTGACAACGTGGCTGAAGCCACCGGTCGCCGCGTTGAAATTGAGAAATCAACTGTCCATACTCAGTACTCGAAGGTTTGTTGTTGTGGCATTAAGTTTTACCCTTGCAAGCAGCCTCAAGATCCATTCTTGTTTTATATAGGTGTCGGATTGCACCCTTTGGTGTCACAAATTTGGGACTTTGGCGCAGCGAGACCTCATGCAGAAGCGAGGCAACATGCTGAGCGCACCTGCGTTAGTCAACGTTCTAGTCACTGCTGCTGTGACGGGAATGATTTATTGGCAAGCTTCAACTGCGCGCGACTTGACGGGAGCGATTTTCTTCGCCATCATCAACCAAGGATATTTGTCGGTAGGACGACCATTTGTCGTGTTCACACAGCGCTTGCGATTGTCAGATTTAGTGTTGAAGTTCGTCGTTGCAGGCAAGCCTGGTGATGCGTCTGTTTCCAGACGAAATGTTCCTCATGCGACGCGAGAGATCTTCGAAGTACTATCCACTGTCCGCATACTTTTTAGCGAAGAGTGCGGTCGATGCTGTCACTGCATGGGTATGCCTAACCACACGATTCGGGCTACCGCATTGCTCCAAGTGAGCCTAACTATTGTAACCTGTTGTAGGCATCGCCAATCTTGTTCATGACCGTTACCTATTGGTGTGTGGGACTTCTCCCCGATGCGGGGAGCTTTTTCATTACGTTGGGTGTGTACATCACCTACATCATCGCGTGCGAGAGCCTCGGGGTGATGCTGAGCTGTGCATACGATGATTACGGGGCGGCCTCCGTTGTTAAAAACGTGTACCTTCTTGCCTCAATGTTGGCTGCTGGATTTTACGTCAGCTTTGACATTATTCCAGGTTGGCTAGTGTGGCTGAAGTACCTTGGGATTATCACGTACGCTTATACCGGCTTGCTGCGCGTCCAGCTGGATATCACCGACCCGACGTTCCCATGTACCTTCGGGCGGGAGGGGCAGTATGGCGCGTGCTATTTAGAACCCGGCGTGGAGACTTCGTATCCCAACGGCACGATCGCCGGCGAAGCAATCTTGGACTTCTATGGCACTGCGGACATCCATCCAGCAACGTGCTGGGCTGTATTGCTGCTTTTTGCCGTGGTGTTTCGGCTGATTGCTTACATCCTGCTTCGATTCAAGAAGACCTCGCCGCAATCCTCGCAGGGGGCGTGCTGCTCGGCGAGCAAACATGCCACCGGCACACCTCATAAATTGGCAAACTCGTCGTCATCCGAGTCATCTGAAGTCGAACCTAGTGTCCCGAGTTCAGATGGAGCAAAAGAAGTCAGCATGGAACCGAGCGAAGTGGAACTAGTTGAACAGTCTGCAGAAACTCTCTGGAAGAGCCCTAAAGTGTCCCGCCAACTCACAAATATCGACGTGTCTGACGATGTCCTTCCCATTCAAGTTGTGTTCGATAATCTCGGGTATGAAGTCCCTACTCGTCGCATTCTCAACAACATCAGCGGGCGCATTGAGCCTGGGACATTAGTTGCTCTTATGGGTGCCTCCGGAGCCGGCAAGACAACGTTGCTCAACACGTTGGCGCAACGCGACTCCGGCGGGACAGTCACACCAGAAACGACGATTCTATTCAACGGCCAGCCTTCAAGCGAGGCCGTCAACAGCCGATGCGGCTTCGTGTTTCAAGACGACCTCATGCTATCGATGCTGACCGTACGAGAAACTATCATGATTGCAGCTGAACTGAAGCTGCCACCTGAAACAACGAAGCAGCGCAAAATTGAACGAGTCGACAACGTCATCGAGACCCTACGTCTGTCTAAGGTTGCGAACAATCGAATTGGAGGCATGGGGATGCGTGGCGTGTCAGGCGGCGAACGGAAGCGCACGGCATTGGCCACGGAGTTGATCACATCCCCGTCCATTTTGTTCTTGGACGAGCCAACGACGGGTTTGGACGCATATACCGCTCTGGAAGTGGTGCAAATTCTCAAAGACCTTTGTTTGTCGGGGATGACCATCATTTGCTCGATTCACCAGCCGCGTAGTTCCATTTTTCAAACCTTCGACACGCTGCTGTTGCTAAGCCATGGCAAAACCGCGTACTTTGGTCCTGCTGGAGGTGTTGTTGACCACATGCAAGATGTCGGACTCCCAGGGTGCAAGCTGCCGGAAAAGACCAACGTGGCTGACTGGGTACACATCGACTGCGATCGAAATGGCCTGGCAATGTGCGAGGATAACATTGTCTTCGTGCTTCTGTTGATGTAGATTTTAGACTTACTCGAAGACGAAGAAAACTCAACTCGTGTTACTGATGTGTGGCGCGAACAAATTCAAATTTCCGACGCGGAAAATGGAGACAGTTCTGTGGATACCCCAAGGTAATGTTGCATGTAAAAAGAAGTTGCTTGTTGCTTGTTGGAACCGAACCCTTGCAAATGGCCTCGCATTCGCTGACGAAACAAGCAAATAATTTGCCCCTCTATGAGCAGAAAACCTCTTGTTGCCAAGCGACGGCCAAATTGCTGCCATCAGTTCAAGATATTAATTCAGCGGACTCACAAGCAAGAAGGCGGGCAGATTTTCAGCTTTGTGGGAGGATTTTTCAATCTGGTTCGTGCAGCAAGTGCAAGATGCCACCATCGCTTCCGCTTCTGACGACAAGACTTTTTGACATGTAGATATTGGGAGTGCTGGCCGGTTTAATCTGGTGGCAAAGCAAGAGTGTGCTGAGCTTGGCAGGAGCTCCGTTCTTTTTACTTCTGAACCAAAGCTTCATGTCCGTGATTGCGCCGATCCGAGTGTTCCCGCCACAACGCAATCTTATGGTTCGAGAAACGTCCTTGAACTATTACGGCGTGGTGCCATACTTCATCGCCCAGAACATCTACGACTCCGTAGCATGTAAGTGCATTGCATTAGCGTGCCGAACCCGACGCCACTTTGCTCGTTTCATCACGCGTCTTTTGCATTCGCCGCTTTTGCAGGCATAATGATTCCGTCGCTCTTTGCGTTGATATTCTACTTCATGGTGGGCCTCGAGATATCGGCTCCAGCGTACGTACACGGATTTACCTTCTGCTGCAGTCTAGCCATTGTCCGACGTGTTCTGACATGGAAATCACAACTGCCGGTCCAGATTCTTTACGATGTGGGGTGTTGTGGTGTTGACCGTCATCACTGCGCAATCTCTCGGGCTCTTTATCGCCTGCAGCATCATGGACGTTGTGACAGCCAGTTCAGTTACGGCCGTCATCATCTTATTCTTCATGCTTCTGGGTAAGTCGCACCGTGTCTGGTGCGGCGTTAAGAGACGGCGTCGATGCTTAATGACGATGCGTTGGCGTGCAACAGGTGGGTTCTATGTATCCACACAAGGAGTGTTAGCTTGGCTTTCTTGGATAAAGTACCTGTCCTTTATGTACTGGGGTTACGCGGCGCTCGTGATTAACGAGTTCGGCAACGGTTAGTTCAAGTTCGCAACAACGTATTGGCGTTTGTGAAGCTGAAGATTGTGAACTGTGCAATACATTGCAGGCCGACCGGATGTCGTCGATTCGAGCATTAGCGACTTGGGCCTGCTGCCATGCGAATGGGCTGAGGACATGGAGTTTGGACCTTGTTTCAATATTTCCGCCAACGGTACGATCACTGCCAATGCAACATTTCCGCACGGCTACATATTTGGACAGACTGTCGTCGACATTTTCGGTTTCGGGGAGGAAACTATTTCTTTTTGCTGCGTTGCGTTGGTTGCGTTGGCGTTGGCTTGGCGCGTGTTAGCC